>Ga0307488_10000004_pt1 | contig 196373 bp, 179 predicted proteins | sample SB02metaG_FD_202248 | JGI IMG/M metagenome (GOLD analysis project Ga0307488, IMG submission 202248) | Sea-ice brine microbial communities from Beaufort Sea near Barrow, Alaska, United States - SB 0.2 | ecosystem: Environmental > Aquatic > Marine > Coastal | place: USA: Alaska | collected...
TCTGTGTGCAGCACGCGTTATCTTCTGCGGTAGAAACTGTTGTCTGCTTTTTTTGCAATGATATAAATACTATAAATGGTTATAGTTTAATGACTTAGAATAGGTTACTTCGGTGGTCTTTTTTTATGTCTAGATGGAAAATTGGTACTCTTTAAGGTTAAACACTAATAACAGTTTAATCTTAAAGCATAACTACCTACAATCTGCCTATAAATTTGAAATTTACAGTAATTTGAGAGAGCACAATGCATTATTCAAAACTAGGTAGTAGTGATGTGGAAGTGTCTAGAGTGTGTTTAGGCAGTATGACTTGGGGTATTCAAAACACTCAACAAGAGGCTAATGAGCAGATTGAGTATGCCCTTAGCCAAGGCGTCAATTTTATTGATACTGCTGAGTTATACCCAGTGCCCCCATCAGGTGAAAAATATGGCGACACTGAACTCATTATTGGTAATTGGTTAGCACAAAATCCCACTCGCAGAAAAGACATTATCTTGGCCAGTAAAATTGCTGGGCCTGGTTTACCCTATATCCGTGGTGGTGCAAAAATTAGCGGTGAGAGTGTTGTTGAAGCCGTAGATGCCTCGCTAAAGCGTCTACAAACCGATTATATCGACCTTTTCCAGTTGCATTGGCCGAATCGTACGTCACCCCATTTTTCTAAACATTGGCCCGGCAAAGTGAAGTTTTCAAGCTTTGACTCTGAACATGAAACCAATGAGATGTTAGAAATTCTGCAAGCATTAGATAGCTGCGTTAAAGCGGGGAAGATACGGTATTGTGGGTTGTCAGATGATACGCCTTGGGGGATCAACACTTACCTTAAATTGAGCGAACAACATGCTTTGCCAAGGATGGTATCGATTCAAAATGAATTTAGTTTGTTACATGCTAAAGATTGGCCTTATTTAATTGAAAATTGTGTACGTGAAAATGTTGCTTACCTGCCTTGGTCACCCTTGGCAGGCGGAGTGTTAAGTGGTAAATATCTAAACGGAAAATTACCGAAAGGTAGTCGTTGGACGCTGGAGCAAAGAAACGGTATTTTCCGAGATACACCCGCCACTCATGCAGCCACAGCTGGATATGTAGAGCTAGCCAAAACCTATAGCCTCACACCCTCGCAACTTGCGCTAGCTTGGTGTGACCAAGTTGATGGGGTCACTTCGACTATTATTGGTGCAACCAACATGGCGCATTTAAAAGAAAACATAGCCGCGTTTGAAACACCATTATCGGACGACGCTATGAACGGCATCAATCAAGTCTTCAGAGATTATCCCGTCCCTTTTTAAGCTTTATATCACGGGCAAAGTTAGTAATTAATTCAATTACAAATTGATGCAAGAGTTAACTTTGTATTATCTTGGATGTATTTTATCCTACTAAAATCCCACAAAAGAAGAATACCTAATTATGTTTTTTAGAAATACTCCCATTGCTTTTGCATCAACTATTTTTGCTCTGTTGTCGTTCAATGTGCAAAGTACTGTAGTAGAAATTCGTACCTCGCTTGGTACCATAGAAGTTAATTTATTTGATAATGATACACCTAAAACTGTAAATAATTTTTTGAACTATTTGGACGGTGGTAGATACGCCAATAACTTAGTACACCGCTCGGTAGAAGGCTTTATTGTACAAGCAGGCGGGTATACTTTTAATGGCGGTTTTCCTATCGTGAGAGTGGAAAATGACCCAGCAATTGAGAATGAACCCGAACTTTCAAATGTACGAGGTACAATTGCAATGGCTAAGGGAAGTAATCCGAATAGTGCGACTTCTCAGTGGTTCATCAACACAGGAAATAACGCTAACAGCCTGGATGTTGCTTCTAATGCAGGTGGGTTCACAGTTTTTGGGCAGGTATTAGGTGACGGTATGGATGTGGTAGACCAAATTAATTCATTGAATACCACAACATACGAAGGGTTTAATGACTTTCCAATCAGAAATGAGGTTGCAGGACAGCCAATTATAGGTGAAAACCTAGTGCTTATATCTGATGTTGTGGTCACAGATAGAGCTGTTTCTACCAATACAAATTTGAATCCTGCAAGGAATACCTTGATAAACACCCCAGCAACACAAGGTTCAGATGGCGGTGGAGCCTTTACATGGTTGGGGCTTTTTATGTTATTAACTTTGTGCGTTAAAAGGTCATTTAAGTTGGCTTAAATCTTCAAAATTAGGTCAAACATATGATGCTTATGTAAGGAACACTATTAATGTGGACGCATACTGAGTTTATTTTTTTAGATTTAGGTATGCGTTTATTTGATTCAAATCCTTACGTGTTAACTAATCGTTAACAATGCTGCCACGTTATATGTTTGTGAATCAGATATAATTCAGTTTCAACATCGTTCTCTTCACCACTAAAGGCTTAGGCTCAAATTTACTAGTATTAACAGGAGTCCTAGTTGATTTCTTCGTTAGTGGTCTTTTGGTTACCACGACTGAAGTTGCACATGATTGCAAATAGCAAGTGGCTACATGACTTGATTGTTAAAGATGAGTGCCAAGGATGGGAAGACGTATCGGTATACGCTATCAAAAAATTGATATAACGCTAGATTTCTGTCTATCTATTTTGAGCTACAAATGTTGGATGTACTAGCACATGTATAAGTTACCTTTACATATTAGGACATAAGAGGAGATTGAGTATAATCATGTGACTCTAAGAATTACGGTTAGTAATCGCAGTTGTGCAACAGATATTAACAATACTAGTCTTCATAAACTCTTCTCTACTGTAACTAACAACTTACCAGACAGAGCCGCAGCATCGATTATTGTATCTTAGAAATTGGTATGTTAAATCTTGATGCCGAATAATGAATACTAGGTTTTTGATCTCTAGTCTTTGAAATAGACAAAAGTATTGATGGTCGACGTTATTCGAACCTGCAATTTACTGACGTTAAGAGTAAAGATGTTTTTATGAGTTTGATAGTCTGATAGCTTGATGTGTTGAATTTCGAGCAGCTTAAACTGAAGCCTGAAAGCCTTGTAAGGAACCTTACAAGGCTTTTATTTAAGAATTATTTTATTTCAATCAATTCAACATCAAACAATAATGTTGCATCTGGGCCAATAGTTTGGCCGCTGCCTCTTGGTCCATAGGCCAAATCTGAAGGAATAGTTAATTCGAATTTGTCACCAACGTTCATTAGTTGTAACGCTTCTACCCAACCTGGAATTACACCTGTTACCGGGAACTCAGCTGGCTCGCCTCTATCGTAAGAACTATCGAACACAGTACCGTCAATTAATGTACCTTTGTAATGTACAACGACTGTTTTATCAGAAGTCGGTATTTCGCCTTCACCTGATACCACTTCTTTATATTGCAAACCGCTTTCTGTTACGACAACGCCTTCTTTCTTCGCGTTGGCTTCAAGATAAGCAAGGCTGTCTGCTTTATTTTTAGTGCTGTCTGCCTGTTGCGCAAGTTGCTGTTTCTCTTGAGCTTGTTCCTGAACGGTTGCGACTGCTTCTTGAATTTGTTCCTGAGATAAACGTGACTCCGTTCCAGCCATAACGTCATTAACGGCCATAGTGAATGCGCCAACATCAAAAGCAAGCTCATCACGTTTAAATTGGCCAGCTAGATTTGTACCAACTATGTAACTTAGTTTCTGTTCAAGGCTAGCTAAAGCTGGATCTGTTACACCATCAGTTGTCGCCTCTGAAGCTTCCGCCACTGTCGTTTCAGTTTCAGTTTCAGTTTTTTGGTCATTGCCACATGCAGCTAAAAATAAAGAGGATGCCGTCAATAAGGCTAGAGTGTTAAATTTCATGTATTTTTCCTAAAATTAGATGGGATTAATAAGAGTAGTTAAACTGGGCTATCAAAATAAGTACTATCAGGATAATTTTAACTAGATCTACCTATACAATATGGTTGCGAGTAACAGTATTCAAGTCTATAAGACTAGATAAGATCAAAAAAGCCCCATTAATGAAAATTAACGGGGCTTTTTAAGTCGTTAGACTTTTTTACTTTTTAGCAGCGTTACGCTCTTTGGTCTCAACAATAACTTTTTCTGCCACATTCTGTGGGCAAGGGCTGTAATGTGAGAATTCCATAGAGAATTGACCACGACCGGAAGTCATAGTACGTAAGGTTCCGATATAACCGAACATTTCTGAAAGAGGTATATCAGCTTTAACACGAACACCCGATACGCCAGCTTCTTGATCTTTTATCATGCCACGTCGACGGTTTAAGTCACCAATAACATCACCAACGTGATCGTCAGGCGTAAACACGTCAACTTTCATGATAGGTTCGATTAACTGAGGACCTGCCTTAGGAATTGATTGACGGAACGCGCCTTTTGCCGCGATTTCAAATGCAATCGCAGATGAATCAACTGCGTGGAATCCACCATCGTACAATTCAACTTCAACGTCTAGTACTGGGAAGCCAGCCAGAACACCTGTACCCATCATGCTCCTGAAACCTTTTTCAATCGCAGGGAAGAATTCTTTAGGAACGTTACCACCAACAACTTTAGAGGTAAACGTAAAGCCTGTGTTGGCTTCGCCGGGCTTGATGCGATAATCGATTTTACCAAATTGGCCAGAACCACCAGATTGTTTCTTATGGGTATAAGAATCGTCAATTTCTTTAGTGATTGTTTCACGGTATGCAACTTGAGGTTCACCCACTTGCAATTCAACACCGTAAGTACGCTTAAGAATATCAACTTTGATATCTAGATGCAGTTCACCCATACCAGACAGAATTGTTTCACCTGAATCTTGGTCAGTTTCAACACGGAAAGTAGGGTCTTCAGCCACCATCTTACCGATAGCAATACCCATTTTCTCAGTTGAACCTTTATCTTTTGGTGTAACAGAGATAGAGATGACTGGCTCAGGAAATACCATCGCTTCTAAGATAATAGGATCTTTGGGATCGCATAAAGTGTGACCAGTTTGTACGTTACCCTTCATACCCACAATAGCGATGATATCACCAGCTTGTGCGAAGCTTAGTTCGTTTCGATCATCTGCTTGCATCTCACACATACGACCAACACGCTCAGTTTTACCTGTAGCTGCGTTAAGGATGGTGTCACCTTTCTTAAGTGTACCTGAGTAGATACGTACGAAAGTAAGTGAGCCAAAACGGTCATCTGTAATTTTGAATGCTAAAGCTTTGAAGCTTTCGGCTGCGGAAACGATTGCAAACTTACCATTAGCTTCACCTTCTTCGTCTGTTAGAGGTTGGGGATCAACATCTGTTGGACAAGGTAGGTAATCAACAACGGCGTCAAGAATGTTTTGAATACCTTTGTTTTTAAATGCTGATCCACAGTAGGTTGGGAACAACTCCATGGTGCGTGTTCCTTTACGGATACAACGCTTGATCTCTTCAATAGATGGCTCTTCACCTTCCATATAAGCCATCAATAAATCATCATCTTGCTCAAGGGCAGTCTCAAGCAGCATTTCACGGTACTCTTCTACTTTATCAACCATGTCTGCAGGGACATCAGTGATTTCATAGTTTTCTGGAAGACCAGTGTCGTCCCAGATATATGCTTTACGAGTTAGAAGGTCAACCACACCAACAAAATCATCTTCGATACCGATAGGCAAAACCATGATCAGCGGGTTAGCACCAAGGACCTTTTTAGTCTGGTTAACAACGCGGTAGAAATCAGCACCCATACGGTCTAATTTATTAACGAAGATGATACGCGCAACTTTTGAGTCATTCGCATAACGCCAGTTAGTTTCTGACTGAGGTTCAACCCCACCAGAGCCACAAAATACACCGATACCGCCGTCTAATACCTTAAGTGAACGATAAACTTCAACTGTGAAGTCAACGTGCCCAGGAGTATCGATTACATTGAAACGGTGGTCTTTCCAAAAACAGCTTACTGCTGCAGACTGGATAGTTATACCGCGCTCGGCTTCTTGTTCCATGAAATCGGTAGTAGATTCACCGTCATGTACCTCACCAGTTTTATGAATTTGACCAGTAAGTTTAAGGATTCTTTCTGTAGTAGTTGTTTTACCCGCGTCAACGTGGGCAAAAATACCAATATTTCTGTACTTTGCTAAATCTGTCATTATTCCAACTTCAGTCTGAGTAAAAATTTCGCGGGATTATACAAGATATTTCGACATCATGCCGATTTTCTTTTGTATAAAAATCAATAAATTAAAAATCGTTAAGATTTTAGCATGTTGCTTCTATTTAATCTTAAATAAGAAGCACAGAAAACAGCAGTGACTGTGCTATTTTTATAACTAAATAATTTTGATTGTAACTGGTAGGGCAATTTTGGTGTATTTGCTTACACTCACTACTTCTCACTATCAATGCTGTCGCTTAAGCAAACGTGTTCATCAACTGACTTTCGTCTGCAACCAAGCCTGATAAATTAAAGCCTCATGCCAATTTGTCTATAGGTGTGATTTAGATCATTGGCATAACACGATTACGTCCTAATCGTTTTGCTTCGTAGAGTTGTTTGTCGGCTTTCTCAATGAGTGCTAGTGGATTCATACCTTTTGTGAATTCTGCCACACCAATCGAGGCTGTAATATCGCCCATCGTTTCACCTGTCCGCTTGTCTTTCACTCCTATTTTTTGAATCGCTTTACGCATTGATTCGGCCATACTTCGTGCTTTACTAAAATTTGAGTTAGGTACAATGATAGCGAACTCTTCACCACCAAAACGAAATGCTTGAGCGCCTTCTCTGCAAGTTGCTTGAAGTTTTTTGGCGGTGGCTTTTAATACTAGGTCACCCATGACATGGCCATAGTTGTCATTGATTTTTTTGAAGTGATCAAGATCAACTAACATCAAACATAAATTAGGTTTTAAAGACTGAGTAGCTAGCTCTTCATCGAAATATCGTCGATTACATAGCCCTGTCAGTGCATCATATAATGCGTTATGTTGGCTTTGTTCAAGCTGACCTCTAAGTACCTCTATTTCGTTTTGTGCATCGGCTAAGGCTGTATTAAAGCTTATGGTACTGTGCCTGATGTTTTGGGTGTCTTTGACTAAACTACGCACCAAGGCCATTACTTCCTCTAACGATAACCCTTCTTTTTCGACTTTAGCTAGGTCATCAACACAAATATCCATGGTTTCTTTAAAGCTAGTGGTCTCTGAACGTGTGTCTTTAAGTGACTGAGATAGTTCAACAAGCATAGCTTCTATGGACTGGCGCAATTCCCACGCAGTGACGTCTTCTGTTTCTGCTACATGATTGCGATAAAGTTCTTTTGTCTTTATCTCAGATAATTGCACGTTATTATCTAAGATTTGATCAATCGCCGTTTTTAAATCAGGGGACTCATTAGAAACATAGGTGTACCAAAGGGCATAGTTGGTTGGGATAGCAGAAATTTTATGCTTCAGTAATAACGGGATAGTCTGCTTTAGTATTGCGAAAGATTTTTTTAAATTTTTATCTGCCATCTTTATATATCTTATTTGGCCTTGTTATCAGTTTACACAAAATAGTCGTGATGGCAGAATAAAAACCGTTATTATCGTTTTACATTTAATCAATATTAACCACTGGAGCAAGCAGTATGATGAAAAAGGCCATAGCAGTATTTATAGGTACAGCAATGTTGGGTACATTTTCTGTGTTCGCAGAACCCGCCAAATCAGCTAAACAAGCTAAAGACGTAACAGAGTATAGGCAAGCTATTTTAAGACTGGTGAAGAGCAACGTGGGCGCGTTAGGTGCAATGAATAAAGGTGCTATTCCGTTTAATGCAGAAACGATGCAAACTAATTCCTTACGTCTTGAACAATTATCTTTGATGTTAGAAGACTATTTTGCTACTGACACAACTGGATTTGATGTTGATACCGCGGCTTTGGATAAAATTTGGGGAAATCAAGCTGACTTTAAAGATAAGATAAGTACTTTGACTGCTGCAGCTAGTAATTTGAACAAGGTTGCTAAAGTCGGTGATACAACTCAGTTTAAGTCAGCTATTGGCCAAGTGTTCAAGAGCTGTAAAGGTTGTCACGATAATTACAAAGAAGACTAAAGCTGTGGGCATTTTACTACTCATGAGTCAAATGCCCATAAGTTAAATTAATAATAATATTCTTCTACTGGTGGAGGGTTAATCTCAACCAACCAGTAAATAAAAATCCCTACCGTTATGGCTAATATGAAAGCTTTAACTAATTTGGAGTGAGCGATGCCCTTAGATTCTCCAACCACTTTTTGACCCGTTATCATGGGCGTTATTAAGTCATGTTTTAGTCCCAATCTGTACCAAGTTATCGCTAATAAATGAATGACGACTAGACCCATTAACACATCAAAAACATTCTTGTGTAACCACTGCATCCACCCTTGTATAGCCCTGTTAGCACTATCGTAGTATGGACCAGCACTGACTATGTCGTCAGAAGTAAATAAGCCACTAATAGCCTGTAATCCCACCAGTATTAACACTGCTGGTAATAATAATCCACCTAGAGGATTATGCCCTGTGGTATAACTTTTTTGCTTTGAGGCGAGTGATCGTAGATAGCTAATAATAGCTTTTGGGCCAGTTATAAAACTACTGAATTTTGCATATCTTGTACCAAAAAATCCCCACAGCAGCCTAAATATGATCAGCCCCAAGGTAAAATATCCAATATAGAAATGTATATGCATGGCATTTTCTAATACTTCAGTAGTTAACCATTGACCAAATAAACAAAGCACTAGTAACCAGTGAAATAATCTTACAGGGATATCCCAAACTAAATGTTTTTTCATATTAGGGTGTCTTTTTTATGTAACAGGTTTTAATTAGTGTAGGCCTTAACAAAAATTGTTAAGGCCTTTTTAGAAAGAAAGCCTAATGTACCCAATGATGCTTTTGTGCTTTAGCATCGATTGCTTGTTGTGTTGCCTTGGGCATAAATAATTGGTTGTTTTGTTCGAAGAAAAAGGGTCTGCGATGTTTTTTGCTGCCGACTTCATTCATGGTTTCTGTCTCATATACGCGGCCATTTAATACAGTGTATTCAACAAACTCACTACGACGAATATCGCTTAAGACGTCACCGTCAATAATCATCAAATCGGCTACTTTACCCACTTCAATACTGCCTATCTGTTTGTCCATGCCTAAGTGGGTCGCACCGTCAATAGTACCGGCTCGAAGAGCTTCCCAAGGCGTAAATCCACCTTGATTCATTATCCATAATTCCCAATGAGAGGCTAATCCCTCTCTCTGGCCATGGGCACCAATATGCACACTTACGCCATTGTCTCGCAATGTTTTAGCATACTCGGCGACGGCGACATGGTTGTATTGATTATCTGGTGCAGTAGGGCGTCTAATCGAGCGGCTGTCTACTAAAAAGCTTGGGGTATAGCGCATTAAACGTGGGTTTTTCCATACTTCGGTTCTATCGTAAAAGTACTCTTCGCCCATCATGCCACCATACGAAACCACAAACGTCGGGGTATAGCCGAATTTTGTGGCTGACCATAACGTGGTCAAGTCATCATAACCTTTGGCAATTGGCAGTGAATGTTCAAGGCCCGTATGACCGTCTACTAACATTGATATGTTTTGTTGAAACTTGCCACCGCCTTCTGGTACTACCATCATGCCTAGTTCTTTAGCTGCAGCTAAAATCTGTTGCCGAGTGTCACGTCTGGGTTGATTGTAACTTTTGACTGAAATTGCTCCCGTATCTTTTAGTCGTTGCATATGAAAAAGAGCATCGTCATAACTATTGATAATGGCTTTGTACCCTAATCCTTCTGCCCCGTATAATATTGTTCCAGTGGAGTAAATTCTTGGGGCGACTATTTTTCCTGCACGCTGTAATTCGGCTGCTGAGAATATCTCGGTGGTATCGTTTGATGGGTCATGAATAGTTGTCACACCAAATGCTAAGTTAGAAAACATGCTCCAATTTTGCTGCGGTATGATTTCATTACTGCCTTGTGAACCGTGGGCATGAGCGTCGATAAGACCCGGCAAGATGGTTTTGCCTTTGGTGTCGATAAGTAATGCTTCATCAGGAATTGTCACATCTCCAGATTCACCTACTTCTACAATTTTATTATCTTTGATTAATACCACACCATTTTCGATCACCTCTCGTTGCCTGTTAGCATCGCGCATGGTTACTACTGTGCCACCTACTAAGGCTTTATAACCTGTGGGTCTGTCTGCTTTTTGCGGGAAAGATAAGTCAATTCCTTCACTTACTGGTTCAGGTAACTCTTCTGGTGCGTCTGCAAAAAAAGCAAAAGCATCTTTTAACTTTCGTTCATAAAAAGTCGCACCGTGATACCAACTAACTGATTGGTTGTCGGCGCTCCAAGTGAGATATTCACCCGCGCGACTTGATATTTGTTTGACCGGCAATGAAGACATTTTTGGACCAATATTGACGCGTTTACCTGTATCCACAAAAGGGGCTACATAAGCATTGTATTGATGCACAAAGGCGACCCATTTTTTGTCATGAGATAACCGATATTCTGTTACTTTATCGGCGCCGTAAAGATGCTCTCGTTTATCTTCACCATTTAAATCTACACTGACTAATTGAGTTTCAGCATAATCACTACCCGAAACCGATGTGGTCAAATAAATGCGAGTATTGTCACCAGCAAAATGCGGTGCTGAGCCTGACTTAGCAAGACGTTTAGAGTCGCCATTTTTAACATTCGCAACATATATTCCTGGTTCAACCGAATACTCAGGGCTTAGTAGGTAGCCACCTGTGACCTTGTCATAAACAACTAATTTTCCGTCAGTTGAGAAACTAGGATTTATATAATGCCCCGGCGCTGTTGTTAATTTTTTACCTTTACCACCTCGCGCTTTAACGATTCTGACAGTACCCAAATCTTGATCATCCCAAGTGGTATAGACAATACTTTTACCGTCATTTGAATAACGTGGATACAGTTCATCGTGATCATTTTGTTTGGTCAAGCGTGATGTTTTACCAGTTTTGATATCTTTCACATATAACTTGCCCAATGCTTGAAACAATATTGACTTAGCATCAGGAGACTTTTGTGCCCAGCGAGTCATTTTTATAGAGAAGTTATCAGGCGCTACATCTACGTCAAAACGTAACGCGTCAGCGTATTTAAGTTCGGCTTTGATATTCACAGGTATGGTGACGATAGACTGGTCTTTGACAGTTAACTTATGAAATTTTCCACCCGTCCAAAAAACAATATGTTTGGAGTCAGGTGTCCAATCAAAGTAGGCAAAATACCCTTCTGAGCCAAAACCTTCTTGCATGTCTCGTTCAAGATCCATATAAAGTGGTTTTTCCATACCCGTTGCCAAGTCTTTAACGAAGAGAACTGTTTTTTCTTTAACGCGCCGAATAAAGGCTAAATGTTTACCGTCTGGAGAAGGTGTTGGGACAACAGCGCCGCCAGTGCCACTAACAAAGCGTTCTTCTTCGCCATTGGCTAATTCATATCGGGTAATAGCAAATATACCTTTTAATGGGTCGCGGTTATAGCTAAACGTACTGCCACTTGATACATCTTGAGTAAAATACAGGTATTTGCCATCGGGTGAAAATGCGGGATCAGCAATATTTTTTTGATCTTTTTTACCATTTACTCGCTCTTTTATAGCCAGTCCGTCGCCGCCAGAATGGTGGTAAAGCCAAATTTCTCCAGCAGGAATACTACGGCTCGACATGATCCCTTTGCTCACTGCTATGTACTGTCCATCAGGACTCCATTTGGGTGAATGGATTAGGTTGTTTTTTTCAGTACTGAGCTGTTTTAAATGGGTCCCGTCTTTGTCCATCACCCAAAGGTTAGACAAGCCACCTCTGTCGGAAATAAACGCTATTTTTGCTCCATTTGGGCTGATAGCAGGGTGAATGTTCCAAGCAAAATCTTGAGTGAGCGCCTTGGCTTCACCACCCTTTATATCGGTGGTGTATATATCTCCAAGCATATCAAACACCATGCTTTTACCATCGGGGCTGATATCTAGACTTGACCAAGTTGTGTTGTCTGTATCGATTGACACAGTGGCTAAGTCAAAGGGGGGGTTAAGCACATCCCAGTCTTTTTCGAGTGGTGATTTATCAGTAGATGTTTGCTCTAAATCTTGTGCTGTTTGACTGAATACAGTACAAGATAAACTAAGCAATGCGGCTAAACTTGCTGCGTGCAGCAGAGCCTTTTTGTTGCGTATCATATTGGTTCCCTAAAATTTTATTGGTTTTTATATTGAGACTAAGTAATTCAGATCAAATACATTATCACTGTGGTTGATATCTACAAGTTAGGCATTTCATTTATGCTGCAGACGAGTAAATACCTGGTGTATACAAACGGGACACTGAGAGCTTAAATCTTTGGCCTTGAACTGAACTCTTAGGCAAGGGTTGCTATTTGTGTAAGTAGATCCCCCTCATACTAAAAAGTAAGGGAGTGAATGGCTTAGCGTTAGCGATTAGATTAAAGGTTTAATAAAATGTTCGAAGATATTAAGTGACCAATGCTGGTGTCGATAAAAACGCCTATCCAGTGCCACTTATAATTTGTATTTGCGGTATATCTGTATCACCTTTTAACACTTTTAGGATCCCATCTTGGGTGAGTGTTCGCATTCCATCCTTCATTGCTTGGGCTTTCATTTCGTGCACAGAAGCTTCTTTATATACTAAAGAACGTAATTCACCCGTCATGGATAAAAGTTCATGTACTCCGGTTCTACCTCTATACCCAGTATCTCCGCACTCATCACAACCTTTGCCTTTATATAGCATCAGCGGTTCAGGTAAATTAAGCTCTTCGAGATAATCTTCGCCATATTGACGTTTAATAAAGGCAACATCTGATTCAGTTGCAGGGTACTTTTCCTTACAGTTTGGGCAGATGGTCCTGATCAAACGTTGCGCTAAGATACCCACACACGCATCAGAAAAATTAACCGGATCGAGTCCTAAGTCTAATAAACGGGAGATAGTTTCAGGAGCTGAGTTGGTATGTAGCGTCGAAAATACTAAATGTCCCGTCAGAGATGCTTCTATACCGGCATGTGCGGTTTCTTTATCACGCATCTCACCGATGAGTATTATGTCAGGGTCAGCACGCAAAAACGCCCTTAGTGCATTGGCGAAAGTAAAACCAATTTTAGCGCTGACTTGCACTTGTTGTAGGCCTGGTTGAGTTATTTCTACTGGGTCTTCTGCAGTCCAAATTTTCTTTTCGGGTGTGTTGATGTGGCCAAGTACAGCATGCAACGTCGTAGTTTTACCAGAGCCCGTTGGCCCTACTACCAAGATGATACCGTGGGGCTTTTGCACTAACTCAAGAATTTTGGTGTGATTTCGTGGTGATAAATTCAGCTTACTCAAAGGCATTGCGCCACCTGCAGCCAATATCCGCATGACCACACCTTCCCCAGCAATAGTGGGAATGGTGGCTACACGCACTTCAATTAGTTGCCCCGACATTCTAAAAGACAGTTTGCCATCTTGAGGTACACGTTTTTCAGCGATGTTGAGATTTGACATAATTTTGATACGGGCAATCACAGCACTGTGGTGAGATGCAGGAACTTGAGTGACGTCTCTGCAGACCCCATCTATCCGCATACGTACCCGAGTGGGTGCGTTTTTTTCAGGATCAACATGAATATCCGATGCATTTAAACGTTTTGCATCATGTAATACACGACTCACCAATCTGACCACAGCTGGCGCATCGTCTGACATCTCATCAGAATGATCGTCAATTTCATCAGCACTGGTACCTATCTCATCGAGGATTTCGTCCATGGCTCCAGGGCCAGCACCGCCGCCTGCCGCTTCACCTAAATATTGCAAGATAGTATTGGGCAAGCTGACCGATATTTCGTAACTGTCTATACCTAAAGCACTTTCTATTTCCATCAATAACGCGGCGTTATTGGGTTCTGCCATCAACACAATAGGATTGTCTTTAACGTCCGCTAACACGGCTACAAAATTGCGCTTTAAGTAGGACAGATTCAGCTTGCTGCCGCTTTGAAATAGATGATATTTATCTGGTAAGTAGGCTATGTAAGGTACCTGATAATGCACAGACAATGCATTGCCTAAATCATCCTCAGGTACTCGGTGTTCAGATGTGAGGCGTTGTACCAACTGTCTATTATCGTGGCTGGATTCTTGAAGTTTTTTTAGTTCTTTTTCAGAAATAAGATTGCGATGTACTAGGTAATCGAAAGGTTGACTGGTGCCACCTAATTCATAACGAAACTTCTTCCCCATTATTTCTGCGATGGCATTAGCAAGTGCCAGATCATCTTCAGTAAACGCAGTCTCTTTTTTATTGATGATCTGCATAACACCCATCAATACGCCAGAATCGAGGATCGGAATACAAATTATGTTGCGAGTCTTAAAGGTTGAGCCTTTGTCGAATTTATCTGCAAAGTTCAAGCGTTTATGAATGCTGGCAAGTTCTTCTTTATTATAGGGGTCATCAATAATTAGAGGTAATTGACTCAGTGCAACATATCCCGCGATTGACATCGGGCTAATAGGCACTTTGATTTCGCGCGTTTCTTTACCGGTTTTAAAACGAGCAACCAAATCTTGGTGTTGTCTTCGGCGCTGAAAAATACTCATGCGTTCCGCATCAAATAAGCCTAATACGAACGGTTCTAGCTTGTGATACGCATCCATAAGAGAAGGATACGTTTTAAGCAACTGGTTAATACGGTCGAGGTGGTTCTGATTAAGTTCGGAATTCATATAGTTGCTTAATTTACTTCTAGGCTATTATTTTTTATAAAATTTAAGACTCTACTATAACCGACACACTACAGACAGCAAATAGCTTTTAATAGAGTAAGTTTTGTTGACAATAAGCCCTTTTAAAAAAAAGGGCGCAGATTGACGGTAATAGTAGCTGTTTACTTGGGATGTTTCGTTTTTTGGGCTGCCATGTCAGCATCTCTTTTCATTAACAAAAAGGTGATAAACATTTTGGTTGGTAAAGAAAGTATCATTCCAAAGGCGACGAAGCACACACTAATAAAATACCAACAACACCTATTACCTAAATACGTGGTTCATACATACTTAAATAAACACCAGTAACTATTAATAGTATGCCAGAGACCATGACTACCTTTAATAAAAATACGATATTCTTATTTATCATTATTATATACCTATATTTATTCTCGTATCTTATTGAGTCAGTAATATAGCGTGTCGATGTATAATCAGTATGCGGCTAGATTGATCAATAAATATTATCTTACGCTGGGTTAGACTTGCAATCTCACAATCCTTGTGTATAATTTGCGCCCACTAGTTCTTCTGAGCAGGTGAGTTTGGTTGGGATTGAGGTGTTTTTACTGATATTCAATATATAACCAAATAAAACAGGACCCTAATTTTGGGTCAGCAGTTTACATGCATCCTCCTATCAATTCTGTTGATGGTGTGGGTGATTTTTTTTGTTCTTTCGGTTGGAGCTTAATCGATGCCAAATCAAAGAATTCGTATTCGTTTGAAAGCGTTTGATCACAAGTTGATCGATCAGTCTACGGCTGAAATCGTTGAAACTGCGAAGCGCACAGGCGCACAGGTTAGTGGACCTATTCCTCTACCTACTCGCAAAGAGCGTTACACAGTACTTACTTCACCTCACGTAAATAAAGATGCACGTGATCAGTATGAAATTCGTACACATAAACGTTTAGTGGATATCATTGAACCTACTGATAAAACAGTAGATGCGTTGATGAGATTGGACTTGGCTGCCGGTGTTGATGTTCAAATCAGCCTGGGCTAACAAGAGAGGGTTTTAACATGGCGATTGGTCTTATCGGTCGTAAAGTAGGTATGACTCGCATCTTCACTGAAGATGGTGTGTCTATACCTGTGACTGTTATAGAAGCCACCCCGAATCGTGTGACTCAGTTACGTACTGATGAAACGGACGGGTATAAAGCGCTTCAAGTCACCGCAGGCGAGAAAAAAGCAAACCGCGTTAATAAAGCTGCAGCAGGTCATTTTGCTAAAGCAGGCGTGGAAGCTGGCCGCGGTTTATGGGAATTCCGTTTAGACAACAATGAAGGTGAAGGCATAGAAGTTGGCAGTGAAATTACTGTTGAAATTTTTGCTGACACTAAAATGGTTGACGTTGTCGGAACTTCTAAAGGTAAAGGTTTCCAAGGTGCTATTAAGCGCTGGAACTTTAGCCACCAACGTAACACACATGGTAACTCATTGTCGCATCGTGCACCTGGTTCGATTGGTCAAAACCAATCACCTGGTAAAGTTTTCAAGGGTAAGAAAATGGCCGGTCAGATGGGTAACAAGCGTGTAACAATGCAGTCTTTGGATGTAGTCCGAGTTGATACTGAGAACAACCTTTTATTAGTTAAAGGTACAGTTCCTGGTGCACCTGGTGGCGATGTCATTATCAAAGTTGCTGTCAAAGCGTAACGTCTGGGGAGTTAAGTGATGGAATTAGTATTGAAAGACGCAAAAAGCGCTCTTGAAGTATCCGAAGCAACCTTTGGACGTGATTTTAACGAAGCACTAGTACATCAAGTAGTAGTTGCATTCGGTGCCGGAGCTCGTCAGGGTTCAAGAGCACAAAAAACACGCTCTGAAGTACGCGGTGGTGGTGCCAAACCTTGGCGTCAAAAAGGAACAGGTCGTGCCCGTGCGGGTACAATCCGTAGTCCTATATGGCGTTCTGGTGGTGTAACTTTTGCAGCTAAGCCACAGGATCACAGCCAAAAGGTTAACAAAAAGATGTACCGTGGTGCTATTCAAAGCATCCTTTCAGAATTGGTACGTCAAGAACGTTTAATCGTGGTTGAAAAATTTGCAGTTGAAACTCCAAAAACGAAAGAATTAATTTCTAAGTTGAAAGAGCTTGAACTTAAAGATGTACTTATTGTGACATCAGAAGTTGATGAGAACTTGTTCTTGTCAGCACGTAACTTGTATAAAGTTGACGTACGTGATGTCCAGGGTATTGACCCAGTAAGTCTTATTGCATTCGAAAAAGTATTGATGACTGCTGATGCGGTTAAGCAATTAGAGGAGTCGCTAGCATGATAAATGAAGAGCGTCTACTTAAGGTGCTTTTAGCACCACATGTTTCTGAAAAAGCAACGCTAGCTGCTGAGACAAACAACACAGTTGTTTTGAAAGTAGTGAAAGATGCGAACAAAGAAGAAATCAAAGCGGCAGTTGAAAAATTGTTCGAAGTTGAAGTTGACTCTGTTCGTACCTTAAACGTTAAGGGTAAAACCAAGCGTCACGGATCATCTTTCGGTAAGCGTAAAGACTGGAAAAAAGCTTACGTTGTGCTTAAAGAAGGTCAAGACATCGACTTTACTGGCAGCGAAGGCTAAGAAGGGGATTAGATATGCCATTATTGAAAGCTAAGCCGACTTCTCCTGGTCGTCGTCATGTAGTTCAGGTTATTAACCATGACCTACATAAAGGTGCACCTTATGCTCCTTTGCTTGAAAAAAACAGCAAGTCCGGTGGTCGTAACAACAATGGTCGCATTACCGTGCGTCATATTGGTGGCGGTCACAAGCATCATTATCGTGTTATCGATTTTAAACGTAACAAAGACGGCATTTTAGCCAAAATTGAACGTTTAGAATATGATCCAAACCGTTCTGCTAACATCTGTTTGGTGTTATATGCAGATGGTGAGCGTCGTTATATTTTGGCTCCTAAAGGTGCTAAAGCAGGCGATGCAATCCAGTCAGGTTCTGATGCGTCGATTAAAGCAGGTAACACATTACCAATGCGTAACATTCCAGTAGGTACCACGGTACATGCTATTGAAATGAAGCCTGGTAAGGGTGCCCAAATTGCTCGTTCTGCAGGTACTTATGCACAGATTCTAGCGCGTGCCGAGGGTTATGTAACTCTTCGTCTACGTTCTGGTGAAGTTCGCCGAGTATTAGCAGATTGCCGTGCCACTATTGGCGAAATCGGTAATGCAGAACATATGCTACGTTCACTTGGTAAAGCCGGTGCGAACAGATGGCGCGGTATCCGCCCAACTGTACGTGGTGTTGCCATGAACCCTGTTGATCACCCACATGGTGGTGGTGAAGGTCGTACCTCTGGTGGCCGTCATCCTGTTTCACCTTGGGGCGTTCCAACTAAGGGCAAGAAAACACGTAGTAACAAGCGTACTGATAAATTAATCGTACGTCGTCGTAATAAGTAATAGCGAGGATTCACCATGCCACGTTCTCTCAAGAAGGGTCCATTCATTGACCTACACTTGCTGAAGAAGGTCGAGGCTGCAGTGGAGAAGGGCGAGAAAAAACCAATTAAGACTTGGTCTCGCCGCTCTATGATCATCCCAGATATGATTGGGTTGACCATTGCGGTCCATAACGGTCGTCAACACGTCCCTGTATTTGTCAGTGACGAGATGGTTGGCCATAAATTGGGCGAATTTGCTCCAACGCGAACTTACCGTGGCCATGTCGCGGATAAGAAAGCCAAGAGATAGGAATTAGATTATGGAAGCTTTTGCTAAACATCGTCATGCTCGTACCTCTGCTCAAAAGGCTCGCTTGGTAGCAGATCAAATTCGTGGTTTACACGTTGAAAAGGCCCTTGAAGTGCTGTCTTACAGCCCTAAAAAAGGTGCCGATCTAGTCAAGAAAGTATTAGAGTCAGCGATTGCGAACGCCGAACATAACGAAGGTGCAGATATCGACGAATTGTCAGTATCTAAAATCTTTGTTGACGAAGGTCCAACTATGAAGCGTATTAAGCCTAGAGCCAAAGGCCGTGCTGATCGTATATTAAAGCGTAGCAGTCACATCACTGTTGTTGTGTCTGATAACTAGGAGAAAGTAATGGGACAGAAGGTACATCCTACAGGTATACGCCTGGGTATCAGCAAACCATGGACATCTACCTGGTACGCTAATACTGCAGATTATGCAGATAACCTGTTTAATGATCATCAGGTACGTCAGTATCTGACTAAGGCACTTAAAACTGCTTCACTTTCTAAAATCGTTATCGAACGTCCAGCTAAAAGCATTCGTGTGACTGTTCACACTGCTCGACCTGGTGTTGTTATCGGTAAAAAAGGTGAAGACGTTGAGAAGCTACGTAAGCATGTATCTAAGTTAGCCGGTGTGCCAGCTCAGATTAACATTGCTGAAGTACGCAAGCCAGAATTAGACGGTCAACTTGTTGCAGACAGTATTGCTAGTCAATTAGAACGTCGGGTTATGTTTCGTCGTGCTATGAAACGTGCAGTTCAAAATGCAATGCGAATTGGTGCTAAAGGTATCAAAGTTCAAGTAAGCGGCCGTTTAGGCGGAGCTGAAATTGCGCGTGCCGAGTGGTATCGTGAAGGTCGTGTTCCATTACACACTTTCCGTGCTGACATCGACTATGCAACGTCAGAAGCTGCTACAACTTACGGTATCATTGGCGTAAAAGTATGGATCTTCAAAGGTGAAGTATTAGGTGGCTTGCCACTTACTCACGAGCAGCCCGCTGCCGCACCTAAGAAGAAAGGCCGTGCTCCTAAGCGAGAGGGCTAAATATGTTACAACCTAAACGTATGAAGTTTCGTAAAATGCACAAAGGTCGTAACCGTGGTTTGGCTACGGGTGACAGTGTAAGTTTCGGAACTTACGGACTTAAATCCGTAGGACGTGGTCGAATGACTGCGCGCCAAATCGAAGCAGCTCGTCGTGCTATGACACGTGCCGTTAAACGTCAAGGTAAAATTTGGATAAGAGTTTTCCCTGACAAACCAATTACTGAGAAGCCTCTAGAAGTGCGTCAAGGTAAAGGTAAAGGTAACGTCGAATACTGGGTATGCCAAATTCAACCGGGCCGTGTGTTATACGAAATGGAAGGTGTTCCAGAAGAAGTAGCACGTGAAGCGTTTGCATTGGCTGCATCTAAGTTGCCCTTTAAAACAACTTTCGTAACTCGGACGGTGATGTAATGAATGCCACAGAACTGAAAGAAAAAAGCGTAGATGAATTGAACGCAGAGCTTCTTAGCTTGCTTCGTGAACAATTCAACTTGCGTATGCAAGCGAGCACAGGTCAGCTTGAAAAAACTGACGGTCTTCGTAAAGTGCGTCGCAATATTGCGCGTGTTAAAACCATTCTGACTGAAAAGTCTGCAGCCCCAGTAGGAGCGTAAGATGACTGAACAATCTAGTCGTACAGTACAAGGTCGTGTGGTCAGCAACAAAATGGAGAAATCCATCACAGTTGCAGTAGAACGCAAAGTGAAGCACCCAATTTATGGGAAATTCATTAAACGTACTACTAAGCTACACGCACATGACGAAACTAACCAGTGTAACGAAGGTGACGTAGTAACATTACGTGAATGTCGTCCTTTGTCTAAGTCCAAAAATTGGACGTTAGTAGACGTTATTACTAAAGCTTAATTGTTTTAGTATACAAAATTAAAAAGGTGCTATCCGCAAGGGTAGCACCTTTTTATTTATCGATTTTTAACTGATGAAGGCCAAACTTAATCTATGTGTGGCTTCAATAAGCTCTATGACACATGGTGTGTTAAAGCCTAGTGGCATCCTAAACTACGTCCATTGGGACCGTTTTTTGTCAATGTATTTTACGCTGTACCCCATCTACACATCATCAACTTGATTGCTGAGTGTACGTTTCTTTTTAAACTGCTCCATCAATTCTTATGTAAACACTTTGGTGTTTATTGATACTCAGATTAATATGAGAATAAAGAGAGTATGTGTCGATAAAGCTTCTTTTATATCCACCCTTTTGAGTTAACTTGCATCCAACTACTTCAGTAAATCGTTTAACTGTTAGGATGCGTCATAATAAAAATTATAAGCTTAGGTAATATAATGGATAACAGTGAGAACTTGCACATACTCGGTAAGATCGCAACAGTTGACAGGCAAGCATTTGAGCAACTTTATGCTGCTACCAGTTCGCAGCTCTATGCTGTAAGCCTAAAATATTAGGCAAAAAAGATCATGCTGAAGATACCTTGCAAGAGGCATTTATCAGAATTTGGCATAATGCTGGTGAGTATACGCTGGGTAGAGGCACTGTGTTGACTTGAATGATCAGCATCGTTCGTTATCGTGCCTTTGGCTTGATCCGTTATCACAAAGTGCGTGGTGAAGAAGAGTTAGAAGGTGAAGCGTTTTCTGCTGTATACAGTATTCATATTGATGGCGATGCGATAGAAGATATGACCTTCCAATTTAGATTTGAGTCTATGCTGCCAAACAATAACGAAGGTGTGGCACTTATGATTGGGCCTGCTGATAATCAACGGAGTGTTGAAGTATCATTAAAGAATATTGGCGGTATAACTGCCGCTAACCAAGCAAATGCTAACTTTAGCGAAAGCTATAGCTTAGTCATTGGCCCGCAATCTTCTGGTAGCAGTGCACAATTAACCAATAGCAGATTTGGCACCACTTCTTTCGGTAAGCCTCTTGATTATATTGGTAATAAAACTTTTACCAACGGCGCTACTTACGCTGAATACTCGGATAGTTTTATTTATGATTTTGCTATTCCCGGATGTGACAGCATGGGTAAGGTATTTGTAGGCCAGCGTAAAGACGCCTTTGTTATTAACTTAGGTAAAACCTTTTGACTTAGTCAATTACGTACCGGTCGAAGGCGATAGTGCCCCTGGTGCAGGTGATGGTTTCACTGGTGGCATCACGCAGGACAGTAGCAACGATGATTTGGCTGATAAAAACGTTACGTCTATTGCCGTTGAAATACCTAAAGCCTGTGCTACCGGTGATGGTAATGGGTCGATTGGCGCGTTCAAAACGGCAAGTTTACCACAGGCACGTATCCCCAATCCTAACGCCAGCTTGGCTAATACCGAAGTCAATGGTGGTGCCCTTACGCAGGTTTCACGTCTAGGTAATCCACTAGTAGACGAGTTAGTGATTGGTTTAGCCGATAAAGATACATTTTCTAGCGCACACCCTAAAGATGATACACAATTTGCTGATTACGTGACTTACCCATCACTTCCAGAGTTATTAAATATTCTGTTTAGAGATGCGGTTAACACAACGCTAGGCGCAGATATCGAAACTTTAGCTCCTACTAACTTCCCAAGAGTGGGTTTAGTGACTGAATTTTTAACTGGATTTGAAGGCGTGAATCAATTAGCAACTGTTACACCATCTGAAATGCTGCGTTTAAATTGCAGAGCAATCACCTTTTGGTGTAGCCGGTGATGATTTAGCTGGATTCCCTAATGGTCGTCGCCATGGTGATGATGTGGTTGATATTGCTCTGCGTGTGGTAATTGGGCGTTTATATTACCCCATCCCAGCAGCAGGAACTGACACTGATTTAGGGTTATGTACACCTGACGATGCAGGTGTAGGAATGTTCCCTTTACTGACGGCGCTCCTTCTGATGCGACTATGATGATGAGCCGTTTCCCATATCTTGCTTTGCCTGTTGCTGGCTCTGAATAAGGAGAAGAATATGCACTTCACTAAAATAAATACTTATCTGGCTTTATCTATTGGTGAGATGTTAATGGGCTGTGGAGATAGTTATGATGTCGATGCTGCAGCTGTTAATACTGCACCTGTAGCGATATCGATTGACCTTATCACTCAAGCTGATGTAGCTATTGTTGATATGCTCCCGGGTACGGATGCAGATGAAGACTCGCTTAGTTTCGCTGTAGCAGAAGCACCTACAAAAGTTACTTTATCTATCGATACTGATGGTTCATTTACTTATCAGCCAAATGCAACCGTCACTGGTACCAATAGTTTTACTGTGTCGAACGTTTCTAGCCAATACGCTTTAGCGTCTGATACGGCTACAGTTAATATCACTATCGAAAAACAAATAGTGAGCTTTGCAAGTTATAGCCGTTCAGTCTTTGCTCAAAATGAGACAGATACTCCTTTGCCAACCAATGGCAGGAACTTTACTCAGGATGTGATTAACCCCAATAGCCAGCTTAGGCCATGGATGGCGTTTTTAATCAGTGAGGGTGACATGCCACATATTTATATTCAAAATTTTATCCAACTTCGCAACAGTATTTCCCTTAAATTATTAGCTCCTATTTAAGCCATATTGTTTAGTCTAAACAGTGAAGAAGAGGTTTATCGGCCAACGGCTAATCAAGTTGTGGCGAGCTGGAATTCCAGTCAATCATTGGATAATACGCGTGTTAGTTTACAAAATGTAGAATGGCATTTGCAGCAGTCACAATATGTGGGGTCGTCTAACCTGCATTTGCGCCAAGCCAGTGTGATGTTAGACAACTTGGAAGAAACCCAAGCAAATAAACCAGAATATTGATATTACAATGCCCGTGTCTTAGAGCATCAACATCAATTTACCGCAGCATTACAAGCCTTAGATAATTCGCTAGAACTGGATGAAAGCTTTATTTCTGCATGGTTGATGAAATCAAATGTATTATTACTATTGGGGGAAAATAACAGTGCTAAACAAACCTGTTTGCGTTTAATTGGAATAGCGAATGTTGACATTGCTCTCGCGTGCTCTCTACAAACTGCAAAAGGTGTGGATCAGGTCAAAACGGCTTATGCAAAATTACAACCTATAGTAAAACGACTGCATCATGACACTGACAATATTGCAGTTAGTAACATATGGTTAGTGCAATTGGCTGCTGATATGGCCACTCAATTAAACCTAATCCAACAGTCTGCTGTTTGGATGAGTACTTATCCCCTAGAAAAGACTCCGATTAGCTACATGTGTTAATGGGCAGATACGCAACTCGACTTAGGTAAATATGAAAATGTGTTAGATAGGTTGGGTGAGATAGTGCAACAAGTTGGGTATCAAGATGATGCGTTACTAATGCGTTTGGCTATGGTTGAAGTCCAATCTAATCAAGAGTCGAATCATAATAGTACTCAACAGAAGTGGCAATCATCTGCTAAAAACCGAGTCACTTTAAGGTTGCAGCGCAATGATACTTTCCATGTTGCCGAGTTATCAAGATTTTATATTTATATTGAACCCAATCCAGAAAAAGCGTTGTTTTGGGCGCAACAAAATTTGGCTCAAAGTCTATCCCATGAAGATTATGCGTTGCATAAAAAGGCACAAGCAATGATGCTTAAACAGCAGGTGAAGGTAAAGGAGAGTTAATGCGTTTATGTTGGTCGCTATTGCTGTCTAGTTTCACCTGTTCAATACAAGCCCACCAAATGAGAACTGGCTACTCAAATTTGGATTTTTCTTCGCATCAAGAACAAGGTATTCAAGGTCAATTGCAATTACGTTGGTTTGACGTAGATAGCCAGATTAAGCTTGATAATAACCTCGATGGTCAGTTGCAATGGCAAGAAGTAGTTAGCCAAAAAGACCAAATATTACAGTTTGTTGAAACCAATTTATCATTTCAAGCTAATCAACAGCGCTGTGTCTTAACGATGCCATACGGTTTGTGAGCAGATACCCATTTTGACGAAGGTTACTTGCCTGTTGCTTTGATTGCAAAAGCCAGAACTTTGATGACTTAGTGATTAAATACACGGGCGTGTTTGGCCAAGACCCAGAGCATAAACTGATCGTTAACCTGACTGGAATTGGTTCGGATAAAACAGGCATAATAGTCAAATACATAACCCTCACCTGAAAACGCCTGTCGAAACGATTCAAATACAACACTAAGCATGATTTTATAATTTTCGAACTGGACTCTGTTTCAGGTAATGGTAACGATTACTGGTGACTTTTTGATGTTGTTATCACTTGGAAGCGAGCTGATTTGAGATACTGCTTGCTAGTCACTTTCGCTGTTTAATTTTGTGTGGCGAGGCAATTGATACTGCGAACTAATTTGATATTTCCAGTTTGGTCATGCCGTATATAACATTGACCATCTTCAGTGAGTAAAGAAATGCTATCAGCCTCACGAATTTCACGCCCATCTAGCAGATTGCCACGGCTATCTTTGGCAAGACGCCGCTCTATTACAACCTTGCTTTGTTGTGTAAATACGCCATTGGCCAGTTTTATTGGTTGGCTATTAAACAAGTCGCCTATGGCATGTTCTAAAACTATGCGATTATCTTCTGTAGGCTGGACGAGCAATGCCGGAATGGGCTCCAAAGGTTGTGTTGCTGAGCAACTGCTCAACAGCAAAGGTGCCAGAATCAATATACTCTTGGGTATGTACTTGTTCACAATTCTGTTGGCTCTGAAATAGGGGTGAATATCTTAATTGAATCAAGAATAGTATTTGGGGTCTTGATAGTAATTCCCGATTTATGCAAACTGTCGTCATTCACGCTTTTATTTTTAGGTTTATTTTGAATTTTACAAACACCTGTTTCAGCATATCCAATAGCCGCGGCTAAAAGTGCCTCATTTTCGTTCCCCAAGACTTGAGTGAAATCATCAATAACTGTGCAACCCGGTAATTGGTCGTCGAATATCGGGCTAGTGACAGGCAAAAATCCTTCCGAGTACTCCCCAAATCCCTTGGCATTTACACCTTGAAACTGAATTGTGAAGTAGGTAGTACTACAATTATCTGTGGGGTAAAAGCCGTATGGCTTACCACATGTGGTATTCCCAATTAACACCACTTCAACATCAATGCCTCGCAGGCCATTAATTACTGCTTCGCTAGCCGAACAGGTATTGTCTGTCGCCAGAATAAAGATACGGGTCAAATTAACAGTTGGCAAAGGGCTATCATTAATAAATTGACTAGTAGTCCAATCAATTTCTCTGGTGTAGAAGGGAGTTGGGCGTAATGTGTTACCTGTTACTGGGTCTACGTTAGGGTATTTATCATTGAATTGAAGTGTTTCAAAAGTTTGATTATTGGTTTGCGCACTGCCCGCTACCATGTAAGCAACTTGCGAAGCCATCGCTAACAAACCGCCGCCATTATAGCGTAGGTCAATAACCAGTTCAGTGACACCTTGGTCAACAAACTGCTGAAACCCATCAATTAACCCCTGTTGCCCTGCGCGGATAAATGAATTGAATTGCATATAGCCCATCCGGCCAACACCGGTGTCTATCACTTTTACGTTTTGTACGGGTTGTAATTCAATGTTTTCTGAGGTTAAGTTGACAGTTAACACCTCATTTTTAGCTTCATCGGTAAACACAAAGTTAAAGGTCTGCCCAGCATCAGATGGGAACAACGCAGCATTAATTTGGTCAACGTTAGCCTGAGAAGTGGCATTAATAAAATCAATGCCATCAATGGTCTTTAATTCGTAACCTCTGCTAACAGAAGCGATGGCGGCTGGTGAACTCGGTTCGGTATAACGCACAATCAAACGCCTCGGTGAACTCGAACTAACAAATTCCCAACTGATGCCATATCCTGAGGTGACACCGCTTTGTGTGCGTTGATTGTAGTCTTCAGTCGATTGGGAAAAATGGAAGTTATCTTTGAACGTTCCTGATGCTGTGCGCTCGTTGGTTTTTAGCTGGTTAAAATAAGCAGCAACAGTAAAAGGTGAAGGATTGTTATCATCCACTTCGCTATACCAAAGGTAAGTATCGTTAGTCCAAGAGCGTAGCCACATCTTTTCATGCATGCTGCTGCCTTGAGCATCAGAGAACGTATCGCCATTACTATCTGGGCCTATTCTTGGGACGGCACAGAGATCTTTGTAAATTGAATCATCTGAAAATTGTCCCGCTAACCAGCTTGGTTCGGTAATCTTAGGTATTTTAGGCACTATTGGTGGCAGCGAACTACCGCCACCACAGGCATTCAGAGCAAGGCTCATAACAGAAATAAGAGCTAACAATAGTTTTTGATTCATGATTATATTTCTTTTTATCGACGTGATTAGCTACAAGTTAGTTGTTAATTAAGATCATTTACAAAGTTGTTCATGCCCCTAATAAATAACTAGACAGGCCAATACGATTAATTGTTTCACACGGCGAATATTGGTTAAGTCATAGGCTTATGTTTAATCGCAGAACTTGCCAATTGAGTACCAATCAAAGACAGTACACAGTATGCAGTGAAGTAATAAAAGCCTTCTCCAGCAGCAGATAATGTTTGAGTACTTATATCTAAAGCAATCTTAAAACCAAATACGCTGAATTGTTCTGAAGTGCTCGTTTCGGCATGGTTGGTAGACATAATGGCTAAGAAGATAGCAATAACAAACACGTCTGCCATTGACCATTTGCCTATAGCCCCCACAAAGTTGATGAGTCTCGTTTCAATTTGCAGCGATTTAGTAAAGTAGGCAAAACAAAGCAGTATGGTTTTTACAAGTGGAATACACACTGAAAAGGCAAATATCAGCGCAGCGACCAATAATCTTTGATCTTCCCATAATTCGCTAATCGTCGCCATAATGGACAGTTCTTTATCCATTAACGACGAGGTCAGAGCTGAACCGCTAAGGTTGGCTGCCATTTCCATATTAAAAGAAAACATAGTCAGGAGTATGCCGGGGAAAAATAGCCCCAATGCAATAATGTTAAACGCAAAACCAAGGTGTTTTTTATACATATTAAACATTTTCAAATAATGCTTCGACTCGTTTGCGAGTATCTTCGATAGTACTTACATCGGCAGGCGCAATAAATATTGTGTCATCGCCTGCAATAGTGCCCAGTACGCCGTCTTTTTTGCCTAAAGAGTCTAATAAACGAGCAATCAACTGCGCTGCGCCAGGGCTGGTGCGAATAATTACCATCACATTATTGTGCACAATATCGAGCACAAGTTGTTTTAGGGGGCTTTTTGCTGTGGGCATTCCCAGTTCAGGTGGCAAACAATAAACCATATCTCCTCGAGCGTTACGAGTACGCACCGCGCCAAATTTACTTAACATACGGGATACTTTGGATTGACTGATATTATCGAACTGTTGCATCTTCAATGCTTCGACTATATCGCCTTGGGATCCAAAACTTTCCGTTTTAAGAATGTCTTTAAAAGCTTTAATCAGTGCGTCTTGTTTAGCGGTGGCCATAGAGAACTCGTTGCTGGAGTTGATAGTTGTATTTTGCCGTATTGCAAAGGTTTAAGCAATTTGCCCGCACAAACAATAACAGTGAGTATATGATAAAACACAGCTAACTATTAAATCGAGCAAGACCCTAGTATAATCCTGCGTTCTTAAAAATCTTATATTTTATAACCCATGTTAGCTTTGGTAGTTGCAAAGCAGAAAGCTTTTCACAGGAGAGAGTCATGAAAATAGCCGTATTAGGTGCAGCCGGTGGTATCGGCCAAGCGTTGTCATTATTATTAAAAGTTCAATTGCCAGCAGGTTCTGAGCTATCTTTGTATGATGTTGCTCCAGTGGTTCCTGGCGTAGCGGTCGATTTAAGCCACATCCCTACTGATGTTAAAGTACAAGGTTATGGAAAAGATGATTTAGCTGACGCCTTAACCGGTTGTGACATTGTGCTAATCCCAGCGGGCGTGCCTCGTAAGCCAGGTATGGACCGCTCTGATTTGTTTAACATCAATGCTGGTATTGTTAGAAATTTAGTTGACGCTATTGCTGATAATTGCCCAGAAGCGTGTACTTGTATCATTACTAACCCAGTGAATACAACGGTTGCTATTGCAGCTGAAGCGTTAAAAGCTAAAGGTGTTTACAACAAAAACAAATTGTTTGGTGTGACGACTTTAGATGTTATCCGTTCAGAAACTTTCGTCGGTAATCTAAAAGGACTAAACCCGGCTAATGTGCACGTTCCTGTTATTGGCGGTCACTCTGGCACCACTATTTTGCCTCTTTTATCACAAGTTCAAGGTGTAGACTTTACAGATGAAGAAGTAGCAAGTTTAACTACTCGCATCCAAAATGCGGGCACTGAAGTGGTTGAAGCAAAAGCGGGTGGCGGATCAGCTACATTATCTATGGGTCATGCTGCTGCAAGATTCTGCTTATCTTTGGTAGATGCGATGCGCGGAGAAAACGTAGTGGAATACACGTATGTTGAAACCAATAGTGATGATGCTGAATTTTTTGCCCATCCAGTACGGTTAGGTAAAAACGGCGTAGAAGAAATTCTTTCTTACGGTGAGTTGAGCGAATTTGAAGAAAACGCCAAAAATGCCATGTTAGAAGGCTTACGTAGCGATATCGCTATGGGTGTTAAATTCGTTACAGGTTAGGTTTTATTGAAGCGCTTATAAAAAGCCCCTTAGAGGATATTTCTAAGGGGCTTTTTATATTTAAGGGGTATATATTGGTTATTACGCCGCAGCGACAGGGCGACTGGTTACCGTTTTATTAGTTTGAATAGGTCTCGTGGGCTTGGACTGTATGGCAAACGCCGGAACTAACTTTCCACCACTTTGAGGAATAGGCGCGGATGGTTGCTTAACCTTAGGTTTAGGTAACTTAGCTTGGATACACTCTCTAATATCATGTGCTTTGTAGCCAGAGCGCACTTTTATCCTAACATGAGGTATGTGTGCGGCATCAAGTGCTCCACTTACATAAAAGTCACGCTGACTTTTATAACCATCTTTGCCGCTGCTATGGACTAAATCAATAGCAATAATAGGTGACATGTCTGCCTTGGAACAAAGTACAAAATCAAGGTGTTTGCTGGCTGCTCGGGAAAACGCATTTTTGCTGGTTTTTTTATCTGTATTTTGATGGATAGTTAATATATCGCTCATCTTAACTCTGCATAAAATACGAAATTCATTTCCTACCGCTTCTTCGATAAGTCCTAAAAACGTACGTTCAACGGGTGTAAATAAATTGCTTTTCTTTTTAAAAGGAAATGCCAAACCCGGTTCATATAATTTCATAGCGCCCACAGCCACGATGATCAGTAACATCATCAATACAATTGCTAGTTCCATAGTATCTCCAAAAGCTAATGTCAGAAAATTGACTAGTTGTTAGTCTTTTCTAGAGTAAGCAAAGAAAGTGCCAATGGCGGTATTAAGAGGAGACTTTTAACTTTTTGGCGTTAGAATTGTTTTATATTAAGCTTAACCAGCTGATTTTATAAGGATATCTATCTGACTACCTTGGCCGTCTTTAGATATGACTACTACTTTTTGTCCATTTGAATATTGCAACACAATACGGCCTTTAAGCATTTTTTCATCTTCGGCTTGGCCTAGTTGGCTGATGTAGAAATCTTTGGCGCTTTGCTGATCGCTGATCGCAAAATAAGACATACTTGCAGGCAGCTCTTCGTTAAACAACTGGCAAAATTTGGCATTTGGGTATATGGGTAGGGTATGGAAGTCTTGTGGGCAGCTTTGCACACTTCTGTTTGCTTCAATTTGCAGTTCTTCTGCGTGTAACAATCCGCCAGATGTTATTGCAAACATCGCAGACACTTTAAATATTAATTTGAACAAACACATATCCCCAACACAAAACTTATGCTTACTATAGAAGCTCATCAACTTTGCAGCAAGCCTATTCAATGTATCAAAGGTATGGTTAACCGTTAATGAGTATATAAATGATAAAATTCTGTGCAGACTATTTACGGATCATACTATTTTGTGGCGGTTTGCTAATAGGTATTCAAATCCCTGCTGTAGTGGATCAGTATGCGAAGAGAATTGATGCACAACTCACCGAAGCTGTAGATGTTTTTGCGAGTTTTCAACAAACCGCAGATCTTTATTTTAAAGGTAATATTAAAAACCTAATCAGCCACTATAAAAGTAGCGACGATCCAGTATTTAAAAACGACGCGACTAGTATTCTGTTCATTTCAGACCGTGTGACTTATCTTAAATCAGAAAAATTAGCCCTTAAGCAATCTGCCTTAATGAGAACAGCACATGTGTTATTTTTTGCTGACAACAAGGTTTTTCAACAAACATTAGAACACTACAGTTACATGATACTCATTGACCCACAGGCTTTGATATGGGGCTTGATCAGTGGGTTTTTAATCGCTAGCTTTTTCGATTTACTCTTTTACGTTATTGGATATTTATTAAGGCTCAAAAAAAGACATAAGAAGTTCAGTGTATGATACTTGAAACAGTAGTGTTGGATGTTATTCCTGAAAAACTAAAAGCGTTTCGACAGCCGCAATAAATCTTTTCATCTATGCTCGGCTATATTAAAGCTCAACAGACGCTAGCCATAAGTTACAAAAGAATATTGAAACTGAAAGTCGCTAATTTTTTGTTGGTCAATTGGCAAACGTCAGAGGAGCACACTATAAGCTTTCGAGAATCTGCGGGTTATCAACAATGGAGTGCTTTATTACACCGCTTTTATGAACTGTTTCCAGAGGTGTAGTATGATCAAGTACTGAAGTACCGCCACCGAGATTAGTCGTACATTTTTATTTGTTGAGCCATTTGCTTGGTATATTCCAATTAATATTCCGCTACATTTCTCTTTTGAATTAACTTCTGCCTCGCAGTAACTCCGGAATGCTTTATCAATTGCCCTTGACTATGACTTCTAGTTCCCCCAGATCTATTTATAACATCAACTCTTACCTAAAATGATGGCATTATGAATAAACACTTAAAAATCGACATTGTATCCGACGTATCTTGCCCTTGGTGTATCATCGGCTATCAAGCGTTGAACCGAGCTTTAACTAATTTAGCTCCAGAGATTGAGGCTGATATTACTTGGCAACCATTTGAACTGAATCCGCAGATGCCCAAGGAAGGACAGGACATTACTGAGCACATTACGCAAAAGTATGGCATTACTGTGGAGCAGAGTGAGCAAAACCGTGCGGCAATTAGAGATCGTGGATTGTCGGTAGGGTATGAATTTGGGAATCGTGGTGGCGGTCGAATTTATAATACTTTTGATGCACACCGTTTATTACATTGGGCCCATGAGTTAGGCAAACAAACTGAGTTAAAACTAGCGCTATTTGATTTGTATTTTCAACAAAGTGGTAACCCTAGTGATCATCAGCAGTTGTTATCTGTTGTTGAAAGTCTTGGATTAGATGTGGCTGAGGCGAAACAAATATTGGAATCAGATAAGTACACCGCTGATGTGAGAAAGCAGCAACAATTTTATCAATCAGCTGGTGTGAGTTCGGTGCCTGCTGTAATCGTGAACGATAAACACTTGATCAGTGGTGGCCAACCAACTGAAGTATTTGAAAAAGCGTTAAAGCAAATTGTAGATGAGAGCATTACTGCCTAGTTTGAATGCGATATAACTATAACTATCGCTATTTCGTCAATGGTCGCGATGTGTACCTAACTGTCAGATGTTGGCAATAAATGCCTGAAAAATTGATATATGGACTCCGGTTTGTAAAAGCGGGCTGCTAATTACGTTCACCTCGTTAAAGGCGGGAGTCCATATTTTTCATATTGACAGTATGGTTACTGAGTGACTGGGAAGCCCCTATCTCGCATCAGTGCTTCAACTTTAGCATCACGTCCGCGGAATAAACGATAAGCTTCAGCTGGATCCATTGCATTACGAATAGAAAACAAGTGATCGACTAGTTTCTTACTCACATCTTTGTCGTAGAAACCACCAGGGGCTTCAGCAAAGGCTTCTGCTGCGTCAGAAGTGAGTACTTCAGCCCACATGTAGCCATAATACCCAGAGGAATATCCTTCACCTGAAAATACGTGACCAAACTGAGTGCTGCGATGGCGCATTACAACTTCTTCAGGCATACCCAAAGCAGTTAGCTGTTCTTTTTCAAATGTCTGCGGTTCAATTAAGGCAGGATCCGTGGTGTGGTATAACAAGTCCATAATGGCTGAAGCCATATATTCAGTTGTTTTAAAGCCTTCGTTGAAGGTCGCCGCCTTTTTGATTTTAGCGACTAAATCGGCTGGAATAGGTTTGCCCGTTTTGTAATGTACCAAATAGTTATTAATCACTTCGTCTGTCGTTAACCAACGTTCTAGTAATTGGGATTGAAATTCAGTGTAATCTCGCACCCCAGAATGTGAAGTGGGATAAGCAACTGTGGCAGATAAAAAGTGTAGGGCATGACCAAACTCGTGAAAGTAAGTTTCTGCATCACTCCAAGATATCAATGTAGGTTCGCCATCGGCTCCCTTTACAAAATTGGAATTGTTAGAGGAAAGCACCGTCTTTTTACCATCAAATGTAGTATGACTGCGGTAGGTGGTGGCCCAAGCGCCCGAGCGTTTTCCTTTGCGGCCAAATGGGTCGAGATACCACAAACCAATATGTTCACCGGAGGTCTTGTCTGTGACTTCCCACACTTTAACATCTTCATGGAATACCGGTACTGAACCTTCTGGTACAGGCGTAAAATCAAAGTTAAATAATCGACCTGCAACATAGAACATCGCTTCGCGTAACTTACCTAATTGTAGGTATTGTTTCACTTCATCAGAATCAAGAGAATATTTGTCTTTGCGGACTTTTTCGGCGTAATAGCGATAGTCCCAAGGCGCTATTTTAATTTTAGCCCCTTGTGTATCTGCTATTGCCTGCATATCTGCCACTTCTTCATCCACACGTGCAATGGCTGCTGGCCAAACTTTTTTCATCAAGTCCATGGCATTTTCTGGTTTTTTTGCCATTCTGTCTTCTAAGCGCCACTGCGAGTAATTGTCGTAACCTAGCAGTGCAACACGTTCATCCCGTAAGGTAAGGATTTTTTTGATGAGTTGGTTATTATCAAATTCATCACCATTATTAGCACGGCTGTAATAGGTTTTCCATACGTTCTCTCGCAGTTCCCGCTCGTCAGAGTAGGTTAAAAAAGGGTCCATAGATGAGCGAGAGTTGGTAATGGCATATTGCCCTTCTTTACCTAGACCTTTTGCTGCGCTCGCAGCAGCCGAGATCAGTGATTCTGAAAGGCCCGATAACTGGTCATCATTTAGAAATAACACATAGTTTTCTTCGTCAGCTAATATGTTATTAGCAAATTGGGTCTGTAAACCGGCTACTTCTTGGTTAATTGCTGCATATCTTGCTTTGGCTTCGCCTATTAGTGTTGCGCCGTTGCGAGCAAAACTATTATAGGTAAGCCATGTGACTCGCTGTTCTTCGCTGCTTAAGTTTTCTAATTCTTCACTTTGGTAAACTGCTTTCACTTTAGCAAATAGTTTTTCATTACCTGTGATACTTGAATTGAATGCAGAAATTTTGGGTACCATTTCTTTTTGGATCTCACGAAACTCAGGGCTATTATTATTTGAACTCCATATTCCCCAATAACTAAACACTCTGCTTAAAGCGCTACCGGCCTTTTCTAATGTCACTACGGTATTTTGAAAATTCGCCGGCTGTGGATTATTGACTATGGCATCGATTTCAGCCAGATTTAGAGCCATACCCTCTTCTAATGCGGGCTTAAGGTCTGCTAACGCCATCTTATCAAAGGCAGGTACACCACCATAAGGACCAACATATTTTGCTAGTAATGGATTTTGTTGTTGTATATTTGCTTCGGATACAGGGGTAGTTGTTTGGGTTTTAGTAGAGGAATTTTCGCTACATGCACTTAACGCAACTATCACCGCACTACTTAATAGCGCTGCTAGTTTTATTTTCATAATTTCCTGTCAGATATTTATTATAATTTTAATTTAATTCGCCAGCATTTATTTGACGACACAAGAGTGTAATGTTCTGGTATCAAAGTTCAAGTGAGTATGCAATCAATTTTAGAAATTTTGAGGTGATTTAGGTATAAAATAAAATACTAATTTAGTGTTAGGTATACGGCAATTATACGGAGATTGGTTAAAGTATAACCATGCTGAAAACTAAGTTGAGTGCCTGACATGAAATCAGTTCTACTAGCCACATTTTTAATGGTATCCAGCCATTGTTCTGCTAGTCCAGATGCGCTGGCAATAACCTTGAATTGGTTGCAAACTTGGGCTCCACCAAACGTTGAATTTAAAATGGTAAAGTCAGCAATCAAATTTAGTGGTTGTAAGCAAAAAGAATACTTAGCTGCTTTGAACCAACCTTTAACTGAAAATATTCTGCTTGAAATGGGTTTGGGTTATGCCAAAGGCGCACATTCTTGGGGTATGTTTTATCAAAAAATCTCCGTTAAAGAATTTTATTTTATTCCTAGGTATCAATTTAGTCATGATATTAGCATTGGGTTCGGTGTGATTGCCCAATCACAAACTGAGTTTAAAACCAGCCAAGGGTTTGAATTTAATTTACCTAAAAACACAGAGTGGCTGCTCAATATACGCACGGATGGTTTTGCTAATAATCATTATTGGGAATGGACCGCGTCAAACCAAAAATGGAGCGCTTCAAATGACTTAGGTGGGCTGTTTGAAAACGGTGCCACAAATAATAAGATTGGCTTAAGTTACAATGGGTACTTTTAAAACAGGGAAACCACAGATTTAAACCGCAGCCCCTGCCGCACGGCCCTTACTCAAATGCCGTGCATCGCAGAATCGTAATATTGTTTTTTTATCTGTTCCATTTACTTGAGTAATGCATGTATTTTGAAAGTCTGACAGTGGTGACATAGCGTCATTAACAATCAAGTGTTGCTTAATCAGTTCACGCAGTACTAAGCCATGAGTCATCACAACTAGGCTTCCTTGCATGTTCTGATAGGTTGCCAAAACAAATTTCCATGCAAGATTAACTCGCTCTATAAACTGTTGCTGGGTTTCACCGTTGGGTGGGGCATAGCTATCATCAAAAATATCAGCATCAATCTCTGCATAAGCTTTGCCCCGTAAATCGCCAAAACTTCTTTCCCTAAGCAACGGTTGTAGGCTGAAGGAAGATTGTTGTATTGCATGCAGTGGGGCTGCTGTTTGTTGGGTGCGTATATAGTCACTGCAGATTATATTTTCTACAGAAATATCCTGAAACGCCTGAGCAAGTTGCTTGGCTTGTTGATGCCCCAGCTCTGAAAGAGGGGTATCAGGCGTTTGTAGAATTCTATCTCTGTTGCTGTTTGTTTGGCCGTGGCGGATAAGATAGATAGACATCAAGCAAATACCACCGTTTTGCTCTTGTGAATGATCACGCGATCTTCTAGATGGTAACGCACACCATTAGCTAAGGCGGTTTTTTCACAGTTTTTACCTTTACGCACCATGTCGGCTGACGTATCGCTATGGCTAATACGCATAACTTCTTGTTCAATAATCGGGCCTTCATCTAAATCGCTAGTCACATAATGGCAAGTGGCTCCGATTAACTTAACGCCACGGTTATAAGCTTGCAAATAGGGTTTGGCACCGGCAAAAGAAGGTAAAAAGCTGTGATGAATATTAATTGCTTTGCCCGCTAACTTCTTGCAAAGGTGATCAGGGATAATCTGCATAAATCTAGCAAGAACGGTTAAATCAGCTTGATAGGCTTCAATGAGTTTCTCTACCTCAGCAAAGGCCTTTTCTTTTGGTTGGTCTTTAAAATCTACCCAGTGAAAGGGAATATTGTGCCAGTCTGCAAATTGTTTCATTTGCGGATGATTAGAAATAATACAAGGGATATCGCAATGTAATTCACCACTGTGCCAGCGGTGCAAAATATCCATTAAGCAATGAGATTCGTGGCTTGCCAACATCACTACTTTTTGTTTTTTGTGTGAATCAGCAATTTTCCAATGCATTTGAAATTTTTCAGCAATAGGCTCAAAAGATTGCTTTATGTTTTGCAAACTCATACTCATTGATTCGGCTTTGATCTCGTGGCGCATAAAAAAGCGCCCCGTTTGCTGATCAGTATGATGGTTAGCCTCGACGATAGTGGCATTTTGTTGAGCCAAAAACTGACTTACTGCTGCGACTAACCCTATTTGATCTGGGCAATCAATGACTAATCTAAATGTTTGCTGCATAACTCATAAAACCTTGATTTCCTTGATTACTCATTGTCACCCGTTGAAGCCAATCGGGTAAAGAACAAAAATCGCTATTTAAGATTGTGAAGTTCATCTACAGGTGTGAAATTTAAGATTTCTTCCATGCCTTGGTGAAAAGATAACCGTCCTGTGTAAATTATAAGCCCTTATATTAACGAAATGGTACGAAAAGCACATTTTTAAGTGTAAAGAAAACTATAAATCGTACTAAATGATTGGTAGAGTAATATTGGATCAATTTTTTGTGGTTTACACGGACTGCAAATATAAATTAAATAAGACTTGCCACAAGGCAGCAGCATTATTTTCTAAACGGGAACTCATATGAACAAATCATTGTTAAATTCGCTCAAGAAGCGTCCTTTAGCTCATGCTATTGGTTTTATATTGGCGGCCAATACAGTTAGCGTATTCGCTCAAGAAGCAGAAGTAACTGATACAGTTAGCGTATTCGCTCAAGAAGCAGAAGTAACTGAAGAAGAGCAAGCAGTTGAAGAAAAAATTGTTATAACAGGTTCACGTATAAGAAGCGGCGGCTTTGATGAGGCCCGTCCGGTTGATATTATATTAGCTGATTCTGCAATCGGCCAGGGTATTACTGACCTAGGCTCCCTGTTACGTAACTCAACTGTTGCTTCAGGTTCTTCACAGGTTACCGCTGCATCATCTACTGCTTTTGTTCAAAACGGTGGTGGAGGTTCTCAGACCCTTTCATTACGAGGTTTGGGAGCTAACAGAACTCTAGTATTGCTAAATGGTCGCAGAGCAGGGCCTGCAGGAACACGTGGTGGCGTTTCGTCTTTTGATTTTAACGTTTTACCCATTTCATTAGTTGAGCGAGTAGAAATTCTTAAAGATGGCGCATCGTCGGTATACGGTTCTGACGCGGTTGCTGGTGTAGTTAACATCATCACCAAAAAAGGTGATGGTGGTAACGTTGATGTATCTTATAACCAGCCAAGTGACAGTGGTGGTGAGACGTTTAGAATAAATGGTACTTATGGTGCTAGCTTTGACAAAGGTTCGTTCCGTGTTACCGCTGATTATCAAAAACAAACTGAACTAGCCCAAGGCGATCGAGACTACTTTAGTTGCGGTGAGGAATATGTATTTGATCAAGAAACAGGCGCCCGTGCTGATCTTATTGACCCTCGCACCAACAAGCCTCGCTGTAATGACGCTTTATGGGGACACGTTTGGTTATATGATTACCAAGGCGAGGGCGGTAATGTACCTACATCTAGTTTTACATTAGCCCAATACGATTATGATGGTGACTTAGGTCAATATCTTCCAGAGATTGCTACAGACCCGACTAACCGCGATTATTTAACTACTCCACCAAACTGGTATCTAGTTAACTACGACAGACAATCAGACGCCTTAGCTAATGCCGATCATCCTTTTCAAGACGATACATCTTTGATCCCACAGATCGAGATAGCGTCAGTATTTGCTCAAGCAGATTATGAAATCAGCGACAATATGATGGCTTACGGTGAGTTATTAATGAGTCGCAGGAAGTCTGAATCTAATGGTTATCGTCAATATTATAGTTACATTTACAATGGCGAATACAATGCCTTTGCTGGAGACTATTTGGGTGGGAATTCGGAAGCTGCAGGTTGGGGCGGTGCAAACTGGATAAGTCCAACACCGATTACCGACCACAGTGATTCGGGGCAAACAGTAGATTACGCTCGTTTTGTTGTTGGCTTAACTGGCGATGTAGGTGATTGGTACTATGACGTTTCCTATCAAACTAGTCGCTCTGATGGCGAATACCGCAACGATATCATTTATAATGACTCCATCCGAGATCAAAATTTCTTGAGTGGTTCTTGTGAAGGTTCGCCCACTTCTTTTCGTGGTGTGGATTGCGTTGATGTGCCTTGGTTAGACCCAGAACTATTAGCTGGTAATGTGTCAGATGAAGTCCGTGCTTTCTTGTTTGGTCAAGATGTGGGGAATACGGTTTACACACAGAGTACTTTAGAAGCCTTCGTGTCAGGTGATTTATTTGAGCTGCCAGCTGGACCAGTTGCCGCAGTATTTGGCGCTAGCTACCAAAAAGATGAAATTGAAGATGTTCCAGGAGTGAATTCCCGTAACGATAATGCATGGGGATCATCGTCAGCTGGTATCACCGCTGGTAAAGATAAAACAACGGCGATTTTCACCGAGATTAAAGTGCCATTATTAGCAGATAAGTTTTTGGCGCAAAAAGTTGAATTAGAAATGTCAGGTCGTTATACAGATGTTGACTCATTTGGTGACGATACCACCTACAAAGTGGGGATAAATTGGTCTTTAACCGATGCTTGGCGTGTTAGAGCGTCTAAAGGTACATCATTCCGTTCGCCTGCCTTGTTTGAATTGTACCTTGCTGATCAAACCAGTAGTGCAAGACAAAGTAGCGTGGATCCCTGTGTACGATGGGGAACTCAACTAGAGAGAGGGTCAATTTCCCAGCTTACAGCCGATAACTGTGCTGCCGATGGATTAGCCGACGACTTTGCCGGCGGAGCCATCAGCGCGACCATTATTACAGGTGGTGGTGCCGGAGTGCTAAAGGCTGAAACTTCAACATCAAAGACGATTGGTTTAGTTTGGACACCGGACTTTGCTGATTTGAGTGTATCAATAGACCGTTTTGATTTTGAGATATTAGATGAAGTCACCCAATTAGGTGGCGGTGGGATCGTGGGTCAATGTTACGCTTCTGAGTTTTTCGCTACCGACCCTTTATGTGACCAATTTGACCGTAACCCTCTTGAACAGCGAATTGATGTGATTCGGGATAGCTTTATCAATATCGCCTCACAGAACAACTCAGGTTATGATGTAGCGCTTAACTACACAGTAGATGTTGAGGGGGGGAGTTTGCGTTTTAATACCCAACATACCTTCCAGGAAGAGTCATCAAGAGCTCTGTTTGCAGATACCAGAACGGATACGAATGGTGAGTTTGGCGATCCCAAACATGTGGCCAGTTACAATATTAGTTATGATCAGAACGATTGGACACTAAACTGGAACATAAATTACGTCGGTGCGGTCTCTAACGAACAAAGTTACTTTGATGATAATGGCGTGTCAGACTGGACAACTGAGGGAGAAACCTATGATATTGTTTTGCGCAGTGATAGCGTGATGTATCATTCGTTCTCGCTCACCTACAATCTGACTGATATGGGTCTGGTTACAACCTTTGGTGTTGCCAATGCGTTTAACGAAGCACCACCAAGAGTGACCACACTTAATTTTGGTGAGATTCAAAATGTGGGAAATTCAGCTTTTTACAGTCAGTATGACTGGTTGGGACGTCGTTTCTTCTTAAATGCAAGTTACAACTTTTAATTTACAGATGCTTGTTAAAAAGCCGACTTAGGTCGGCTTTTTTGTGTTAATTTGCTGAGTGAAGTTGAATCGGTTTTAAAAGAGAGCGTTATGCCAAGAGTCGTGATCAAGCCAGATAACTTAAATGAATTAAATAAAAATTTTACGCAATCGCCTTTAACTCATCCCGTATTCCTAAATTCGGTACCTAAATGCGGTACTCATTTAGTCCGAAATATTTTCCGCATGTTTGTACCGGTTGAACAGCAGTACCATGATACGTTTGTGCAAATACCTGTTCTCAAACAACATACAAAGGCATTTGACCCGAGTCGACCAAAAATAAGTTGGGGTCATTTATTATTTTCAGATGATTCTGCAATTGCTTTAAAAGCAACCAGACATATCGTTCTAGTGAGAGATCCATATTCATGGGTGCTAGCCAGAGCAAGGTTCTTTTTATCCGATGCTTTTCAAGGATCTCTAGAGCATTTGAAGGGAGGCAATGTGACGATTGAAGAGGTATTAAATATGATGATATTTGGTATCTATCAGAAAGCCCCCACAATGAATGAAATATATACCCACAATTCAGTTGCTTGGCTCGGAACAGGGGTAAAATTAGTTAAGTATGAAGATGTGGTAAAACATTTAAAAAATATCGAAAAGCCAATGGCTAAATTATTTTTTGAAGACTTACTAAGTGTATTAGATTTGCCTTCACTTCCAGAAGATTGGCAGCAAAGAATTAAGATTGGCTCCGATAGAGAACAAAGTGGCACCGCACGGGAGAATCTTGCAGGTCATATAGCAGAATTACCAGATGAATTACCCTTGGAGCAGAAGCAATTGGTAGAGTATGCGGCACCTGGCTTACGCAGAATACTGGGTTATATGTAGTACTCAAATGAACGTATTGAAATTGATAAGGGTATAAAGTGAATAAAAAACCGAGAAAAGTATTAATAGTTGGCGGTGGCTCCGCAGGCTGGATGACAGCAGCTTATCTAAACGGTGCCTTGAATCAAAAAGGTGAAAAACATAATGTGGATATTCGCTTATTAGAATCCCCCGATATTCCCAGAATTTCTGTAGGTGAGGCGACTATTCCCTCTATGCGTCATTTGCTATCTGTAGTGGGTGTCGACGAACTTGAGTTCATGAAAGCCACTGACGCTACCTTCAAGCAATCTATCAAGTATACAAATTGGGTACACAACGATAACACATTTTACCATCACCCATTTAGCAGGCTAACGCCGAAACCAATAGATAATAGCGCAATTAAATGGTTGCAAAGTGACCGTAAAATACCTTTTATGGAAACTTGCTCAGCCCAACCCATTGTCTGTGAAATGGGTTTGTCACCCAAATCACTGGGGCAATGGGACATGGGAGCTCCTTTAACTTACGCTTATCACATGAATGCCCAAAAATTTGCAGATTACTTACGTGATTTCTCTGTGCAAAGAGGTGTTACTCATACCTTGGCCAACTTAGATGACGCTGAAATGGCGTCGGATCAAAAAATCACAGCAGTGACCACCGATCAAGGTGAGCGCATAGAGGCAGACTTATTTGTTGATTGTACTGGATTTAAAGCCAAGCTGATTGAAGAGAAAATGAAGGTCGGTTTTGAAGACTGTTCCCAATGGCTTTTATGTGACCGCGCCGTCACCATGCATATTCCCTATGACAAGTTTTACCCTGGTATGATCCGTCCTTACACCACTGCAACGGCTTTATCTAATGGTTGGATATGGGATATACCTATGAAAAGCCAGCGTTCTGTGGGTTATGTGCATTCTAGTGCATTTATCAGTGAGTCAGATGCTGAAAAAGAGATGCGTGCTTATCAAGGACCAGGATGTGAAGACCTACCTTCTCGCATTGTTAATTTTAAGGTGGGTCGTCGCCATCAAAATTGGGCGGGCAATTGTGTTGCAATAGGTTTGTCGGGTGGATTTGTTGAACCTTTAGAATCAACTGGATTATATCTGAGTGACTTGGGTGCTGTCATGTTGGCGGAACATTTTCCCTATGATGATAGTCACATGGAAGCCATGGCGTTTAGGTATAATCGTATTATGTCTAACCGTTTTTATGAAGTCCTCGACTTTATCAACATGCATTACTGTATGACAAAAAGAACTGATACCGCGTTCTGGCGTGAAGTACAAAAGCCGGAACATATCACTGATAGATTAAAAGCAAAGTTAGAATATTGGAAAATGAAACCTCCTAGTGCATCTGATTTTGAAGATGGTTGTTTTTTTGGGCAATCTCTTGCTAATGGAGATGCCAATATACAGGGGGGGGATAATAGAGTTCCGGTGGATACCGCGGCACTTTGGAACCACCAAAGTTACGAAAGTATTTTATATGGAATGGAGTTTTTACAGAAAGAATGTGACGAAAGATATGGTAAAGACCGCGGTCCAGTTAATCTGCAACCTACCATTATTGAGCGTTTAAAAGCGGCTAGAGTAAAACTGCCTCCACATGCTTATTGGTTAAAACAGGTTGTAGGGATGGACGATTATCCCACTGCAAATAGGCCCTCCGGTTGGGTTTAAATTTTGAGCTAAACGAATGAGGTCTTAGAGGTTTTGTAGGTAAAACCTCTAAAACCTGCTTATTTTATTCGACTTTATTGAGGCTAACCAGTGTGCCTAGCTTGGGCCTGATTACCGAAGGCTGAATTGAAATGTTTAGAGCCGATAACCTACATCAAAATCAATAGAGAGAATTTTTATGATTGTCACTGAACGCTTTGTATTCATTCACATGCATAAGACCGGCGGGCAGACCTTGAATGACATCATCAAGCGTTGTATTCCAAAGCATCAGGTGATTGGCTATCACTATCCTTATAGTGAATTGCCAGCAGACTATAAAGGCTTGCCATTGGTTGGAATAGTCAGAAATCCCTGGGAATGGTATATATCTTGGTATGCTTTTAATAACGGCCCAAAACTGCACACCCCATTATTTGCCATTGTCTCCGACAATGGTCAAGCTGACTTGAATACGACCATCACTAACCTTATTAATCTAGGCTCTGATGACAAGCTTAGCCAGCAACATCGTCAAAAGCTTATTCAAGTTTTGCCGGAGACGCTTGCGAATAATCAAGGCGTAGGGCTTACTAAGGACGATATTCGACGTTTTTCTGACAATAATATTGGTTATTACAGTTGGATGTTTAAGCGTATGTTTGGTGATTATGCATCAGTTCAAACTCATATCGGCAAATTTGAAAACCTGCAGCAGGATTTTCTTTGTATCATGAATGACCTTGCCGTGGAACAGACACAATCGATGCAAGATGAGCTCAATAAAAAAGAACGCAAGAATGCGTCTCAACACAGTCACTACTCTCACTATTATAATACTTCTCTGCAGAGGCTAGTTGCTCAAAAAGAACGGCAATTAATCGACGAGTTCGATTATCGATTTGAAACGGTTGGGCCAACGAACAATATTGATGAATCTACAATTAAAACCTTACAGACTGGTAATCAGCGTTTTCAAAAACTCCTTGGCAGGGCCAGTAACTATTTAAAATTAAACGATAATTATGATGTAAGTGCGATTAAAGCTTTACTGGATGAAGTACCACTAAGTAGATGGCGAGAGTCAGGGCGCGAAAAACGATTTGATGTTCACCGCCATACAGAAGCTTTATTGTTAATTAAATTCGAAGACTTTCGTTTTATAATCCCTGAATTTTCTGAGCTTTATAAGCAATTTCAAGATGTATGCCAACCAGTGATTGAGCATATTGCAAAATATTATCAGGACAATGGTTTTGTAGTGCGAATGGTATTCGCAAAACTACTAGCGGGTGGGAAAATTCCTGAGCACAGCGACTCTGGTTATTCGCTCCTTAATTGCCATCGGATCCATATCCCCATTGTCAGTAATGATAAAAATATTTTTGTCGTTGGTGGTGAACAAAAAAAGATGCTGGTTGGCGAAATGTGGGAAATAAACAACGCAGGCCCCCATTCGGTAGATAATGAAAGCGATGAAGACAGGATCCATCTTATCATCGACTGGGTGCCTAATCCTGAAGGCAAGCCTGTCGCAGAAGCAGTGTTATCTCCAGACCAGGAGATTGCTAATGAGCCGCAGCCCATAGATGCAGAAAAGCTTAATCTAATGGTGGCTGATGCCTATCAGATGCATCGGGCAGGACAGGTGAAACAAGCTAAATCAATATACAGAACAGTACTGGATTTTGATCCCAAACACGCTGTCAGTAACAATCTACTTGGTTTACTTTGCCTGCAGACGGGCGAGTTCCAACGGGCTATTGAATATATTACAACAGCCCTCTCGGTGAACCCTGACGATGCACAGGCCCATGCTAATATCGGTCTGGCATTCCAAGAATTAAAGCAGGTAGATAAAGCTCTTGCGCATTTTCAGCAATCGGTAAATCTATCGCCAAATAATCCAGGAACACTTAATAACCTGGGCAATATGTACAAAGAATTAGGCCAGTTATCTAATGCCGTTGAATGTTATCAGAAAGCGTTGGTGATCCACGTCAGACATCCAGAGGCCAGTCATAATCTGGGAAGCACCTTGTTGTTATTGGGCAGGAATGCTGAGGCTGTAGCAATCCTAAAAAAAGCTATTGCGTTGAAACCGGACTTTAAGCCTACTCAGATTGAACTGATCAAAGCATTGCAGGGGATAAATACAGAGATTCAATAGCCACAACTTAAGTCACATTCTTAATGCTATCTTCAAAAAACTGATAACTAAACGTTTGTTGATGGGATGTAATGGCGGACTTAGTTCTTGTCGATTAGTTATTCTTCGAGGTGAATGGCTGTGTTGGTAATTACTTGTGCTGATTTGTATTGATCTGTATTTAAAGCAGCTAAGGCAAAGTGAGCTCTCACACTGATTGCTTAAGTTAGGCGACATGAATGACTACCCAAGCAACGGTCAACCGACTGGTTGGATCTAGTAATACCATTCATCCTTGACATGTGATCAACTCAGAATGTGCTGGCAAGTTTCATAGCGAAGGGTAACGTAGAAGGAGTGCTGGTTTGGGTATAACGTTACAATGTAGCCTGGGAACTTGCCAGTCATTCCCGAAGGGCGATACCAAAGTCGCTTACACATTAGCCGTTAGAAAGGTCAAAATACGTCGCGATTGCGCTACTTTTATCCATCGCTGAATGAGTAGATATCTAGGTGAAATGGTATAAATAAAAAACCCCAGTTTTAGGCTGGGGATTTTCATTAAGCTTTGTACCGAAATATTAGCCTCGACCGCTTTACAATGTCCCTTTACCAATGTGTTTTTCAAGAAACGTCAGCATTCTTTCATACAGTTCCATGCGGTGTTCTTCTTTGTAGAAGCCATGTCCTTCATTTTCTTTGACCATGAGCTCATATTTGTAACCACGCTTATCCAGTTGGGCCATCAAAAATTCGGCTTGTTCAATGGGCACCCTTTCATCTTTTGCACCATGGACTAAAAACAGCGCCGCTTTTATTTTGTCAATGTTATACGCTGGTGAGCGACGTTTTAGATCTGCCTGATCAGAGCCAACTGCTTGGTTCAAATAGTTCATCCCGGATTGGGTGTTGGGAATATCCCCTTTTTCGCGGAACATTGGTAAACTGTAAACCCCTACATAACCAATGGCACATTGGTATAAATCTGGCTCTTTAACGACCCCCATCAATGCTGCATACCCACCATAAGATGCCCCATAAATACATATTCTCTTCGGGTTTGCCAGACCCGACTCAATAGCCCAGTTAGTGGCATCAGTTAAATCATCCTGCATTTCAAGGCCCCACTTGCGATACCCTGAATACATAAACTCACGGCCATAACCTCCAGATCCCCTAAAATTTAACTGCAGTACCGCGTATCCCCGGCTGGCAAGCATTTGAGCATCCGGTTCAAAACGCCAAAAATCTCTTGGACCATGTGGACCACCATGGGGATAAACGATCAACGGCAGGTCTTTATGCTCAGTAGTGGGTAAGGTTAAGTAACCGCTCAGTTCCACCCCATCACGGGTGCTAATAGTAAAGGGTTTTACTTCAGACATTTTCTCGGGGTCTACCCAAGGTGCAGAGCTCACAATAAATTGCATTTGCTTACTATTGGTATCAAAAAGATAAAAAGCGCCGGGATTCTGGGCAGAAGAAACATAGACAATCAAACGGCTTTCGTCTTTAGTGGCGCTGGTGATGTTAACAGTATCATTTGGAAAGCTTGCTTGCAGCTTATCAAGCCACTTGGCCAAATTATGCTCAGACAAGGTTTTGTTGTAGGTGCGGTCAGGGGCAATTTGAGCTGCAACCAGTTGCATATCCCGGCTCAAATATACATCGGTTAAATCTACTTTTTCATGTCGATATAATAATTCCATATCGTCAGAGCCGGGTTTAAGTTTCACCAAGCCTGTAACGGAAGACTCGATATCAGACAAAGCGTAAACTTCTTTATTATCTGCGGTAAATGCTATCGGTGAAATCGTGCCTTCTTTAGCCGGATACGTGGCGGAAAGCAGCCATTCTTCGCCGTTTCCATCCCTATAGTATGATTTGATGTTGTTATCATCGTCTGGATCGACGCCGATTGCGAAACGAATGTTTTTTTCGTGATCCGCCAACAGTGAAGCCCCTCTAATCGGCGCACTGGCAGTTTTCTTAGTTCTCCCCGTGTAGATGTTCATCTCATAGGCTTTGGGGAATGATGAAACGTTTCTACTACCCCCTTGCTCAGAGACCAAAATAGTATCAGGCTCTTTAGGCAGCAAACTGAGAATTTGCATTAAAGTACGATATTTAGCGGGGCCCTGTTGCCCTTTCTTATTGTCGACAGTGCCCCATAATATTGCCTTCTTGGTGCCATCTGCATTCATCGCATAATATTCGGGAGACCCCACAGGCTGATCTAGTGCACCAATTTTCCTGGCTATTCGAATACCTATTCGTTCATCATTTAACCAGGTTAATACTGAGGGGAGTTGCCCGAGTTTGAATTCGATTGCTGAAAGTTGTTTTAAGTTTTTCACATCGATAATGGTGACCAAGGGGGTATTGTCTTCCTTAGTCATTGCCGCCGCTAGATATTCACCATTTGGTGAGATGACAACTTGTTGGAACTGGGAAAATTTTACAAAAGTATCAAGTGGGATGAGCTCATCAGCATTTACGCTATTCAACAAAATACTAAATATGAAACATATTAACAGAGCAGTTTTGTTCATTTACTTTCCATAGTTTGAAATTACTTGAAGAAAAGTATCGCATAAGTTACTAAAGACTGTCTATTTCTTAGCGGTAGATGAAAATTATGGAGACTTCCTAGTGTTGAAACAGACCAAAGGATGCAAAATTCTACTTAGGTTTTTTTGGTAAACTTCTTTATCGCTCTATTGGTTTTTACTTTCACAGTTTCTTCCCACATGGATAATTTTCCTGAATCGTCTGGATTGGTGAGAAAATTAGCTTGGCATATTAAGGTAAAGCCCCATTGCTGCATTTTATCCTTGATAAGCTGTGGATCTGTCCTATGCAATGTTTGAAATGCTTGCTCACCAGAACCGATCGGGGCAACGTGGTCTATGATGCCAACCAGACCTCCTTGCTTCACTGATGTATTTATTTTATTCATCAAAGTGGGCGCGTCAATCTTGGTCCAGCCTTGTGCGGGGGCGACGTAAAAAAGGTCGTGTAATGTGAGAACCATTAGCACTCTGTCATAACAACTGGTGTAAAGAGACAAGTCATTATCCTCTTGGTACAACTGACTCACATTGGTTAGGCTTTCTGCTTTGTAACGTTTAAGTCATGTTTTTTCACCAGTACAACTGATATATGCATTGTTATTGTGAGCATCAATATGACTATTATCACCGACTATATGGGAAGTTAATTCAGTGTAATCGCTACCGCCAGAAAATAAATCTAATACGTTCTGGCCATGCTGAATGTCAAAAAACGTAAGGTTTTTCTGGGTGCCGAGCTGCATCGGAAATCTTGTCTTCTGCTGTTCGGTCAGATGATTTAACCGCCTACTTATATAAGTCAGTTTCCAAGCACTGAGCCGTGAAAATGCTAAAATTAATTAATATGAGTAACTTTTGCATGAGAAGAGTTTAGGAATGTTCGCCTAAGTTATCCTAAAAGTTCAGGTTCAAAAGTGCAACCTGTGTCGTTAAGTTGCGGATATTTAGGATGAGTGGTCACTTCTTTATACTGATTGGTATAACAACGACATTATTTATTCATAGGCCAAGATTTTCGAATGGGGTAACAGACGCCTTGCGGACCGGATTGTGATTCAAACAAATGGAATTGACCGGCACGCCACTGGAAGCTTGCAGGAAAGATAGGGGCTGGTGGGCTAACAGTGCATTTTCGAGCTAACGTTAAATGTGCAATATAATCCTGCTCCTGAAGCATTAACCCAGACTTATTGGCTGCTGTGTGAATATGTTTAGCGAGTATTAGATGTTCTGTCGCTGTGTGCTGGCAACCTAACCAAAACGCCTTAGGTTTTTGCCAGTAACCCAGTTGATTGAGAGAAACATTGAAGGCTTTGATGCTGGGCATTTCATCAATAAGGCGGTTTATAGTATCCAGCTGTTTGACGGATACGTTACCTAAAAATGCCAAGGTGACATGAAAGTTGGCCGCAGGCACTGTGCCATCTAAATGAGCAAAGGCTTTATTTCGCCAAACATCTATGGCTATTTTAGTCTTTGCGTCTGGCGATAAACCAAAAAATGCCCGCATACTGCTTCCCCTTATTGTTTGTTATCATCTGACATAGATACGTTAATTATAATTAATCCCAAAGAGATTTCATTTGTTACCTGTTGAACATATTTTACCGGCACTACATAAACAACTTATTGTTGGTGATGCCATTGTTGTGGCACCACCCGGTGCGGGGAAGTCCACGTGTTTGCCTTTATCTTTACTCAAATTAGATGTGTTTAAAAATAAAAAGATCATCATGTTACAGCCAAGGCGTATTGCCGTTAGAGCTATTGCTGCATATTTAGCGAGTCAATTGGGTGAATCTGTGGGGAAAACTGTAGGTTATCGCATTAGAGGTGAAGTCAAAGTAACGACTCACACACGTTTGGAGATTGTCACCGAGGGCATTTTAACCCGTATGTTACAAAACCAGCCTGAATTACCCGATGTGGGTTTAGTGATTTTTGATGAGTTTCATGAACGCAGTGTTCATGCCGATTTTTCGCTGGCGCTGTGTATAGAAGTGCAACAAGCACTTCGGGACGATTTACGATTATTAGTGATGTCGGCTACGCTTGATGTTGCAGCGTTAAGCGGATTGTTACCTGATGCTAAATTACTAGAATCTCAAGGTAAAAGTTATCCTGTAGAAATAGTTTACAAGGCCGACAACTCAAGCTTACATTTGTTTGAAAAAGTCAGTCGGCTTGTCATTCAGGTATTTCCTAAACATCAGCATGACTGTTTGGTTTTTTTGCCCGGCGCCGCCGACATTAACAAAGTTGCACAACGTTTGAACCAGTACTTTGAAGGTAACAGAAAGGAAGGGGATAAAAGCGAAGTTGAGGTATTGAAGTTGTTTTCTGAACTGTCGAAAAACGAACAACAACAAGCTTTATTACCTAACCCTTTAGGAAAAAGGAAGATTGTCTTAGCGACGAATATCGCTGAAACCAGTTTAACCATCGAGGGCATTGAAGTTGTCATCGATAGCGGAATTGAGAAAAAGGCTATTTTCCAATTAAATCGCGGTATTACCCACCTGCAAAGCCAAAAAATATCACAAGCTTCGGCCACACAACGTGCAGGCAGAGCAGGACGCTTGTCCGCGGGCACGTGTTACCGGTTATGGAGTAACGAACAACATGACCGGTTAGCCAAACAAAGTACGCCTGAAATCATGCATAGTGACATGAGCAGTTTTATTTTGGAAAGTGCCATATGGGGATCAGATGTGTCTGCGCTTGCACTACAAGATCATCCCAGTGATGCGCAGCTGTCACAAGGCTTTGCGCTGTTAAGTCAGCTAGAATTGCTTGATGACAACAACAAACTCACAACCTTAGGACGCAGAGCTCATAGCTTAGGCTGCCATCCAAGTATCGCGGTTATGTTGGTTAAAAGTGTCAACATGAGTCTAGAGCACTTAAGTATGGCCTGTGCTTTGGCAGCACTAATAGAAAACAAAGACCCCATGGGCAGAACAGCTAACGGTGCAAGCTTAGCAGCTAGGTTACACTTTGTATTACAGCAAAAAAATCATCTTATCTGGCAAGCTATTCGCCAGTGGCATTCGAAATTGGCATGTCGTGTTTTAGTTTGGCCGCTCGAAGATATAGCTGTATTGGTCGGTTATGCTTATCCTCAATGGTTGGCAAAACAGAGAAAGGATGAACGTTATCAACTGGTAAATGGAAGTGGCGCGGTACTATACCGAGATGACGCTTTAACCACACATAGCTGGCTAGCGGTAGCAAATATGCAAACCACTGATAGACAACAAGACAATGCGCAAATACGTTACGCTGAATCGTTAACACTGGCGCAGTTAGATCAACATTTTAAACACTTAATGAAGAATAAAGAGCGAGTTGATTGGGATCATAAAAATCAAAGGATCGTCTCAGAAATGCAGCAGACCTTAGGTAAGATTATTATTCATAAACAACCTATAAAGCGACCCTCCCAGCAGCATATCCAGACTATTTGGGAAGACGTCATTCATGCTAAAGGCATAGCAGAGATCCCTTTCAATGAAGAAGTGCAGCAACTGATCTATCGTGTGCAATTGGCGGCAAGTTTTACTGGGGCCCCATCGTTTTCGGCGTTTCAGGCATTTCCAGATTTCACTGAGTCTGGTTTGCTCAATTCGATTGATAGCTGGCTGCTGCCCTACTTAACGGAGACATTGACTTGGCAGCAATTTACTCAATCTCACTTTTTGCAACAACTGCTCAACGAGTTGGACTTCGCACAACAACAATATCTGAACAAACAGTTACCCAAACGCATGGTTTTACCTAGTGGTAGCAGTGCTCAATTGAGTTATAACGCGGGTAATAGTGTGCTGTTGTCAGTGCGTATGACGGAATTATATGGCTTGCAGCGTCACCCATCTGTGGCACAACAACAAGTGCCTATCACCTTAGAGTTACTTTCTCCTGCCGGTCGCCCCATACAAACTACTCAGGATTTACCAAGATTTTGGCAAGGAAGTTATAAAGAGGTACAAAAAGAAATGAAAGGCCGTTATCCTCGCCATTTCTGGCCAGATGATCCGGCCAATGCGCAAGCCACAACGCGCACCAAAAAAAGGATGAACAGTAAACCATGAGCAGTAAATTATGAGTAAAATTCCCGCAGGTAAACCTAAAGCTGCAGCGGTAAAAACAAAATCTAAGACCAAGATATCGAAGGTTTCGATATGGAAACGATTTAACCCTTTTAGCTGGCTTTGGCGGCATTGGGGCAAGTTACTGTTTATTTTTATCCTAGTGACTGCAGCTTACACTGTGTATCTCGATGCACAAATCAGCCAGAAATTTGCGGGCAATAAATGGCAAGTACCAGCACAGATATATGCACGACCGATGTTTTTGAGTCTAAAACAAGAAATAAGCATCAAAGAAATCGAAGAAGAATTACAACTCTTGGGGTATAGAAGAGTGACCCGTGCTGATAGTTCAGGCGAATACCAAGTATTGAGAAACAGTATTCGTATCCAACGTCGTAAATTTGATTTCTCTCATGGCACAGAAAATTTACGTAACATTGAAATAAGTTTCAAAAATGCGCGTATCAGTCAGATCCAAGATCTCAATAGTCGTCAAAGTATCAATAATATTTATCTCGAGCCATGGCTTGTCACTCGATTAGTCAGCAGTGGACGTGAAGATCGTATGTTGGTACAAATCAACGATGTCCCGCCTATTTTGACACAGGCGTTAGTCGCAGTGGAAGATCAAAATTTTTATCAGCACTTTGGTGTGGCGCCACTTTCTATCTTGAGGGCTCTAATGGCCAATATTTCGGCGGGACGCACCGTTCAAGGTGGCAGTACCCTCACTCAGCAATTGGTGAAAAACCTGTTTTTAACCCGCGAGAAATCGTTGGTACGTAAAGCTAAAGAAGCCATGATGGCGCTGATCATCGAAGTCAGATACAGCAAAGATGTGATTCTAGAGGCTTATTTAAACGAAGTGTTTTTGGGGCAAAACGGTGATACGGGGGTGTATGGGTTTGGTTTAGCCAGTTATTTTTATTATGACCGCCCCTTGAATGAACTGAGTATTGACGAAATTGCCACATTGGTAGGCATTATCAAAGGCCCTTCATATTACAATCCTCGTAAGCATATTGAGCGAGCCTTAAAAAGACGCAATATAGTGTTGCGTTCGATGTTTGAAAGTAATCAATTGTCACCCAATGAATATCAAGATTTAGTTACGTTGCCGATTAAACTGGCTAGCGGCGCGAGTTTGAAGAAAGATAAACATCCGGCTTTTATGGATCAAGTACGACGTGAACTACGTTTGGTGTTGGATAATCCAGATATTCGCCAATCGGGTTTAAAAGTGTTTACGACTTTAGACTCAAACGCACAGATGAAGGCCGAGCGTGCAGTCTCTGAGGGAGTGGCAATACAGGAAAAACGTATAGGCAAGAGCGGATTTGAGGCAGCCATGATAGTGACCGACATTGATTCTGGGGAAATTCGTTCCATTGTAGGTGGGCGCAATGTCGATTATGCAGGTTTTAATAGGGCGCTTGATGCCAAACGCTCTATTGGTTCATTGATTAAACCGGCTATTTATCTTACTGCTCTAGAGCAGGCTGCAGACTATAACTTAGCCACACATTTAATAGATGAACCCATAAAGCTAAAAAGCACCTATGGAAAAATGTGGGAGCCACAAAATTCAGATAAAAAATTCCGAGGTGAAGTGCCATTGTTGACTGCTTTGAGTCGGTCGCTTAACGTACCCACTGTCACGTTAGGCATGAACTTAGGGTTAGGTAATATTGCTGATACTATCTGGCGCTTAGGGGTAGAAGAAGAACTCGACTTGTATCCTGCACTTACCCTGGGAGCGGTAAATTTTTCGCCGCTGCAAGTGAACCAAATGTATCAAACCATCGCTAATAATGGCCGCTACATCCCATTACATTCTATTACTGCGATTATGTCTGCAGATGATCATTTATTATGGCACTTTGATGTTGTCGAAGAGCAACGAGTAGATGAGCAAGCGACTTACTTACTGAATTATGCACTCCACAAAGTGACACTGGAAGGCACGGCAAAAGGCATTCGAGCAGAATTTCCCGATATTAATATGGCTGGAAAAACCGGTACTACCGATGATTATCGCGATAGTTGGTTTAGTGGTTTTGACAAAAACATTCTGGTGACCAGTTGGATCGGTAAAGATAACAACCAACCGGTTAATTTAAGTGGTGCCAGTGGCGCTATGCAACTATTTATTGCTTATCAGCAACAACAAGAGCCTAAGTCATTGGTGAGGCGTTTCCCCGATGGTCTGGGTATTGCACATTTTGACAATGCGACAGGTCACTTAAGCAAAGCAGGATGTGCTGACACCTTTAGTGTGCCTGCCATTACCTCCGCTTTACCCCCAGTACCTAATAAATGTTTTGGCAAATCCACTGTGCCAGATAAACCCAAAAGTTTGTGGGAAAAGATATTTGGTTAGCCGTTGTCATATGCAATTTGGAGTGGTGAAATGTATACACGTTTATTAAATACTATTTGCTGATTAAACAAGTGCAATACACTGCTCCAACATACTGTTTTTATAGTAATTATCTATCATATAACTTACCACGTTTACCTCTTAAGGTGTCTCCAGCAATATTGACTGTTTACTGCCGCTCGTGTGATGTTTGAACTCACACCCGAAGATAAGGCTTTGTCACGAAACAGCACACCTTAGTATTGGTGCAATGCATAACCCCCTTTTAAGTGTCCGACATGTTCAAATCCTAAGCGCAGTAGAGTCTGCGCCGCCAATTGAGAACGGCTACCAGTTCGACAAACTAATACTAATGGTTGTTGTTTATTATGTTTATGCTGATGTGCAAATTCTACTAATTGAGTCAAGGGCACATTATTTTTGAAGTGCTTATCGTGCCCAAGTGTGTATTCATAAGACTCTCGAAGGTCAATTAACATAATATTATTGGGTTGTTCCAAAGCCTTGGTCAAACTGCAACTAGTATATTCACGCACTGCTACTTTTCGGGGATCACCGATTAAAGCACCACACATAATTTCACTGCCTGATTGGTCGATAATATGTGTGTCCATTAATGTTTTTTGAATCAAGAATTTTTCGATGTTTATTTGGTCAGCTATAACTTGTGCAAGTAACAAGTTGCGTGATATTTCTGCGGTAATACTCGTAGTAAACTCATGGTTATAATCATGGCTGGGGCAAATAAGGCTTTCAGTCCCGATAAGCGCTTTTAATAACTGCAGGCTTGAATACATAGCCGTTGCACTACTGGTTGAAAAATTCGTTCTACCAAGACTATCCATTAAGATCAGATCACCACAAAACGCAAAGTGAACAAGCAAATTGTCGGTTGAAGCTTTAAGCGGGTCACAAAGTAACAGGCTAGTACTATCTATGGTATGACCGGGAGTGTTTATTTTAACCAGCCACTTATCACCCAAGACAATATACGGGTAGTGTCTACCATGAACGATCGTTATGTTTGAGTTAACTGGCCATCCAAGCATGTCTGTTTGTTGCTGGGCTAAATAATCATCAGCAAGACTTCCACGACAAGACGGGTGATCGCCATGGCCATGAGTATCGATAACGGCAACTAAATTAAGCCCCTGACAGGTCAGTAGTGTTTTTAAACGCTCGGTTAACGCGGGTAACGGGTCGATAAATATTGCAGACTGCGTTTTTTTATCCACATACAACCAGCTGCAGCTTCCACCTACTTTAAATTGTAATAAACCTTCTAGTGCTGTTTTCTCGGTAATGATATTTGTGTCTATGGTCAAACAGCTTTGTCCTAATGCTTGAGCTGCAAAAACTATTCGAGTACATGCTTCGTCAATTTGTTGTTGTGTCATCGCTGGGCCAAAAGACATTCTAATTGCCGATTCACTTTGCCATACAGGAAGCCCCATAGCGTCTAATACAAAACTGCGGGCTACCTTTGAACTGCAAGCAGAGCCAGAGCTGACACGTATATTCGCAGCGTCAAATAAATCCATGATTTCTTTAGAGCTAAATCCAGGGATAGCAAAGTTAATGGTAGTCGGTACTGAATTTTCGAAACTATGGTTAAACACAATTTTGGGGAATGCTTGGGTTAAGGCTGTGGCAATTTGCTGGCGAAATATATGAAGCGTTTTTAACGCGGTAAAAGTAGTTTTACTCTTACCGTTGAGCATACTAAATATAACATTTAATGCCGCTAAACCTGGTAAATTTTCAGTACCTGAGCGTAAACCACTTTCTTGGCCGCCACCGGCAATAAAGGGGGTGAATGGCGAATTTTCTTTAACGTACATAAAGCCGACGCCTTTAGGCGCATACAGTTTATGGCCGCTAAATACTGCATAGTCAATACTGGTATTGGCCAAGTTTAAATCTGTTTTACCTAATGCTTGCACACAATCAACCATCCATGCAGTGTCTTTATTATTGGCACGTATGGTCTGGTCCAGTAAATGGATGTCTTGATACACCCCGGTTTCGTTATTAACCTCCATGGTGCAAATCATCAAGGCATTGGGTACCTCTTTTGCTATGAAGTCCATATCAAGCTGACCGATTTCATTCACCGGAATTGCTTTTACCTCGGCGTTTATTTCAAGAATTTTATTCCAGTGTTTGAGCGACTCAGGTACTGCTTTATGTTCCGTTGCCCCATATAAAAGGCAATATTTTTTACTGCTATCAAGGCTTTTTTTAGCATGATGTAAGGCCGATAAAATAGCAGCTTGAATTCCTTCAGTCGCACCACTGGTAAAGATAACGTTACCATCGCCTGCACCAATAATGTTTTTTGCCTGTAGACGTGTTTCATCTATTATTTGTTTAGCTTGTAGCCCGGTTACATGGCTGCTGCTAGGGTTGCCAAAGAGTGTTTCCATGGTTGCTAAAGCTACAGACGCCGCTTGAGGTAATACGTGTGTAGTAGCATTTGCATCTAGATAAATTAGGCTGAGTGGTTGCTTTAGGCTGGTAGGTAAATTAATCATAAAACTCTCTCACATTATTTTGTTAATCGTTGCAGCAAACTCAATAGATTAACAATTTAAAAAACATGAGAATTTTTTCACGTCTCTAGAGGTTTTTCTTTGCGTATTATCTTTTAAAGAAGTTGATTTGTAGTATTTTATTTTAAATACATATCATTTTTTAGAAAATATTTTCTAGGCGTTGAGGGGCAACTTGATTTTTATATCAGTATGGTTAGATATGAAGGTAAATATTCGATAACGAATTAATCAACAGTTCACAAGTTGAATGGCTTGAATTTAATTAGCCTGCATTTATATTGGCTTTTATTGCATGACTTTCCCAAATATGTTGCGTTAATATTCAGGTAGACCTCTATTACAAGGCACAATTGACCGCTTCCTTTATATATCAAGTTACCAAGCCCACCCTGTGGCCGGAAACACTTTTTTGACAATAGTAATTCATCATTTTCTATTTGTGTTTTCGGCAGACCTAAGCGCGGTTTTACCAGTATTTGCCAGAGTGAAAAACTAAACCGACTCAGGGCTACAGCATTAAGGTCGTGCATCTGAATGACAAGCAGCCACTTTTTAAACTTTAAGAGATTGATTATAAAATGATTTATGCTTCAGTTAAGAACTGTTGGCTTAAATGCTTATCTGCACGAAAGATTATTATCTTTGTGTCCCACGTTGAAAACGTTTATGCACACTATTAGTAATTATTGTTATGAGGATTATGGCTGCTGTATGTCTAAACAGAGCATCAGCAAGTTGTTTGAACCCTTTTATATTACTAAACGAGGCCAAGGAGGCAGCGGCTTAGGGCTCATTGAGATACAAGGGTTAGGTGGACATATAACAACCAGCAGTGAAGTAGGCTGGGGATTGAAATACAATATTGAATTTCCCATTAATGGAGCTGAATGTGTGAGCGAAGTCGTAATGTAAAACATTAGCCTTGACTCAATGTTGAAACTACTGGTCCGACACTTCCATGTTGGAGGTTTATTGGTCACTCATGCCTCAAACGTATAACAGCTTCATCGGAATCACCCATATATGGTATTTGTGTGGCTTTTCTTAAGAGTTTAAAATTATTGGGGTAGTTTTAATCCTTCAACATACTACACCTTAGCCAATCTTTTGGAACAACAAAAGAAATGTGAGGAATGGGAAAGCTAAAAGATGGTTACGTGTTAGTTAAACCAAAACTTCTATGGGGGGAGGATATTTGATTAAGGTTGCTTCTTAATTACAATTGATTGTGGTATTTTTTTATCTTCTTGCTGATATTTTCCGGGTAAATTAGAACCTTTATTTATCCTGTCTTGGATAAAACCACTAATGGGTGGAGGTTTTGAACAGTCAATCTGACCACCTAACAAACTTAATAATACTGCCGCTGTCTGTTTACTGGCACTACTGCAATCCGCGCGCACTTTTAGGGTGTCTCTTAGCTTTTCACCTTCAGTCATAAAAGGATCTTTGACTTCAGCATTTATTACCGGTGAATTTTTATGTTGCTGGTAATACTGGGATGCGTGTTCCGCTACCTTATTTCGTTGTTGTTGTTGAAAGCTGTTTAGGTGACGTTTTGCCATGCTTGTTGCTGCAGTGCGGACATCTGAACTAGTTGTTGGTGTGCTCTCTTTTTCTATAATTTTAATGTCATCATTTTGCTCAGGCTCTTTTGGTATTTCTTCTTCGCGTTTGGACACGGGTACTTGAGTTTGCGGTGATATTGGGATCGTTTGTAATGCTGGCTCTGTAATAGGTTCAATTTGACTATACACAGGTGTTTCGACAGCGGGAAGGTCTTCTTCTGGCTCAATAGGCTGAGGTTTTTCCTCCTCACTTATTTCAATCGGGGGTTCCTGAGTTTTTGGGGGGGAATCAAATATCATTGTTGCTTGAATGATCTTTGATTTTTTCAGTGGCGCGTCTGATACCGAAGGAAACATAACCGACTGAGCAACCACGTAAATGACAATCAGATGAAGAAATACTGATATGTATATAAACTTATTTTTTTTAAACACTGCTGCTTGCGCATGTCCTTAATGAATGTTCAGGATTTAATAGAGTACTCGGTATGGGATTAGTTCAAAATGCTAATGCTGCCTATATCCAGTATCAACAAGAGCCCATAGTTAATCTGAATGCAGTATTTTCATGGCGTTGCTTCTAGAGTCAGTAACAAATATGTCTGACTGGCTATCAGAAAAAATACTTTGAGTGACTTTTTCCATTACATCATGTTCGTTTTCATTAACGGCCGTTACGATGGTTATTTTGCCTAGATTTTCTAAACCCATCTTTCCTAGCATAGCGATAGCGATTACATCTTCTGGGGTCAGTGCTACGCCAGAAATATTGGTGTAGTCGATCAGGATTTTTTTATATTGATTAATTACATCATTGTAGTCTTTGTTTTGAAGCATAAACATCAAGTCTAAAGCGTTAAGATTTCCCTCTATCGTGATGCAAGCAATATTTTCAGTAATAGAAATGTCGTATTGCATTAAATTTATTCTCCACCGAGTTTAATGCACAAGGATAAACCAGAACTCAGTTTCTCGCACTGATATATTTTCTTTAAACCGAGATTATGTGTTGCTGAAAAGGTATGTTTTGAATTTTCGCACCAAATTGATCTTATTTTGACCTGATGCACCAATAAAGCGCAAAAAAATGTGCTTGGCAGTCGCGTTGACTCATTAACTATCTGATTTTGTTGATAAAAAAATATGGCATAGGTTTTGTTGTAGTTTGATTAAATACTTGCAAAACATAACAATAACTGGGAGCTACACCATGAAATTAGTTACTGCGATCGTCAAGCCTTTTAAGCTTGATGATGTGCGAGAAGCCATCTCCGAAATTGGCATAGACGGTTTGACGGTTACAGAAGTGAAAGGCTTTGGACGTCAAAAAGGTCACACTGAGTTGTATCGTGGCGCGGAATATCAAGTGGACTTTCTACCAAAAGTTAAACTTGAAGTCGCCGTTCAAGACGAGCATGTAGAGCGTTTAGTTGAAGCCATTGTTGGCGCTGCTAAGACCGGAAAGATTGGTGACGGTAAAGTATTCGTGTATGACTTAGAGCATGCCGTTCGTATTCGTACTGGTGAAACAGATGGCGAAGCCATTTAGATTTTGAGGAGAGTAACGTGGAAATAACATTCGAGTTGGGCTACGCCCTAGATACCTTTTATTTTTTGATGTGTGGTGCATTAGTTATGTGGATGGCAGCTGGCTTTACAATGCTAGAAGCCGGTTTAGTTAGAGCAAAAAATACGACAGAAATATTAACTAAAAACGTCGCGCTTTATTCGATTGCTTGCATCATGTACATGGTCTGTGGCTATTGGATTATGTACGGGGGTGATGGAGGAATAAGCACTGCTACTCCATTTTTGGATGGGATTTTAGCTGATGGTGCAACAGGTGTAACTGCAGATGCGGCTACTTACGCACCTGCTTCTGATTTCTTTTTCCAAGTGGTATTTGTGGCTACTGCTATGTCTATCGTCTCTGGTGCAGTTGCAGAGCGTATGAAGCTTTGGGCATTTTTAGCCTTTACAGTGGTTCTAACTGGCTTTATTTATCCTATGTCAGGGTCTTGGACTTGGGGTGGCGATGCGGTGTTTGGTTTATATACCTTAGGCGATATGGGTTTCTCTGATTTTGCGGGCTCGGGTATTGTGCACATGGCCGGTGCTTCTGCAGCTCTTGCTGGCGTATTGTTGCTAGGCTCACGTAAAGGCAAATATTCAGAAGATGGTAAGGTAAATGCTATTCCAGGTGCTAACTTACCCATGGCAACCTTGGGTACCTTTATCTTGTGGATGGGTTGGTTTGGTTTTAATGGTGGTTCAGTGCTAGCACTAGCCAGTGTTGAAAGCGCTAACGCTGTTGCAGTGGTATTCTTAAATACTAATGCTGCCGCCGCTGGTGGTTTAGTTTCTGCTCTCATTTTAGCGCGTATTTTGTTTAAGAAAGCTGATCTAACAATGGCTTTAAATGGGGCTTTGGCAGGCTTAGTTGCTATTACAGCTGAGCCTTCTACACCAAGTCCTATCCAAGCTACCTTATTCGGTGCTTTGGGTGGTATCTTAGTTGTGTTTAGTATCCTTGCTTTTGATAAAATGAAAATTGATGATCCAGTAGGAGCAATCTCTGTGCATGGCGTAGTTGGTTTGTTAGGTCTGTTATTAGTACCTTTCACAAACCCTGAAGCGGCTACTTTCAGTGGTCAGTTATTAGGTGCTGCCACTATATTTGTCTGGGTATTTGGTATTAGCTTTATAGTATGGGCAATATTGAAAGCTGTGATAGGTATCCGTGTCACTGAGGAAGAAGAGTTCGAAGGCGTAGATATGAGTGAGTGTGGCTTAGAAGCTTACCCTGACTTCACTATTTCACGTAGTTAATCGTTATTCGTTATGTTAGAGGCGAACAAAAGATAAATTAGCTGTAAAAAGCACGTTAATTTAACTTATTGATTAGATATTTATTAGCCCCGCATTCGCGGGGCTTTTTTATTTTGGAATAACGTGTTTTGAGTCACTTTCCTGAGGTTACAATTATATTGTTTAGGGACACTATATTATAAATATTATGTGTCATTTTTTGCCTCCTAAAGACTAAATTAGGAATGCCGCATATGAAAAGGGCCATTGTTGTATGTATTTTTGTATGCGGCTAACACCTCACTACACGTTTCTTTGTGCAATCTCATTGAATAATCAAGTTACAACAGTTTAACTCAGTGCATTGAACTACAAAATTAGAGTATCCTAATTATATTAATAACCTTAAATTCGTGACCAATGAAAATATCTATATTAATGAGTCTGTTAACCCTGATGTTAGGTAGCTCTCAAAGTTTTGCTTATGACCGAATAACGGGCGAACCTTTTGCATCTCGTTCTGAAGTGATTGCCCAAAACGCTATGGTGGCTACCAGTCAGCCGTTAGCCACTCAGGTAGGTTTGGAAATCCTTAGACAGGGCGGTAATGCCATAGATGCTGCTATTGCCGCCAATGCTATGCTAGGACTTGTTGAGCCAACTGGCAGCGGGATAGGTGGTGATCTGTTCGCTATTGTTTGGGATGCTAAAACCCAGAAATTATATGGACTCAACGCATCCGGGCGCTCACCAAAGTCGCTCACCTTAGAGCATTTTAAGTTACAAGGGCTAGACAGTATTCCTGCTCATGGGCCTTTGCCCGTATCTGTTCCCGGTGTGGTAGATGGTTGGTTCGAACTGCATACTAAGTTTGGCAGCTTACCCATGACCACCATTCTTTCACCTAGTATCGAATACGCTAAAAATGGTTTCCCTGTTAGTGAGTTAGTTGCTTATTACATGCAACGCAGTGTGCCTAAATTGAGCGAGTTTGCCGGTTTTAAAGAAACCTATATGCCTAACGGCAAAGCGCCAGTTAAAGGTCAGATATTTAAGAATAAAGGATTAGCTGTTACCTATGAAAAAATCGCTACTGGCGGACGAGATGTCTTTTATAAAGGCGATATTGCGCGTTCGATTGCGGCTTACATGAAAGAGCAGGGCGGCTTCCTAAGTTATGAAGATTTAGCCAGCCATACGTCTGAGTGGGTTGAGCCAGTATCCACTAACTATAAGGGCTACGATGTGTGGGAATTACCGCCAAACGGCCAAGGTATCGCCGCCCTGCAAATTTTGAATGTGTTGGAACAGTTTGATGTTGAGGGCATGGGGTTTGGTTCTGAGCAATATATTCATACTTTTGTTGAAGCGAAAAAATTGGCTTTTGAAGACCGTGCAAAGTATTACGCGGATCCTGCTTTTAATGATATTCCTGTCGATTGGTTAATCTCTAAAGAATATGCTCAACAGCGCCGCAAGTTAATTGATAGAAACAAAGTCGCCAAGCGTGTTGATGCAGGGTTGAATGAAGGAGACACCATTTACCTCACTACGGCAGATAAAGATGGAAATATGGTATCCCTTATTCAAAGTAATTACCGTGGCATGGGTTCGGGTATGACACCCACTGGGTTGGGGTTTATCCTGCAAGATAGAGGCGAGCTGTTTAGTTTACAAGAAGGGCACTTTAATGTTTATGCGCCAAATAAACGCCCTTTTCATACTATTATCCCGGCTTTTATAACGCGTAATGGTCAACCTTGGCTTAGTTTTGGAGTGATGGGTGGGGGGACGCAACCGCAAATGCATGCACAAATTGTGGTGAATTTGATAGATTTTGGGATGAATTTACAAGAAGCAGGAGATGCACCTCGGATGTTACATTCTGGCTCTAGCCAACCGACAGGTGAGTCAATGACAGACGGTGGCTATGTCAGCTTAGAGTCAGGCTTCGATCCTAAGGTAAGGAGAGAGCTGACTAAGAAGGGTCATATACTCCGTGATGTAGTCGGTTCCTATGGTGGCTATCAAGCTATTATGCGTGATCCAAAAACAGGAGTATATTACGGTGCATCTGAAAGTCGCAAAGATGGGCAAGCGGCGGGTTATTAGTTTTTAATCAAAGTGCATACCTTAATATATAATGACGGTTGCTCTAACAGTTCAAGAAAAACACTAAATTTCGATACGCTATGTTGGTTTTAATTACTAATTACATGGGAATGTTAAAAAATGAGAATACTCTTATTCTTGGGTACAAATATCGCCGTTATGGCGCTATTAGGGCTAACCTTTAGTCTATTTGGGATCCAAGGGTTATTGGCTGACAACGGGGTTGATCTTAACCTCAACGCTTTGCTTGTGTATGCCGCAGTAATAGGTTTCAGTGGTGCTTTCATATCGTTGTTTTTATCCAAGTTTATGGCTAAGCGCAGTATGAAAGTGCATATCATTGTCGATGCTGAAAATCAGACTGAACGCTGGTTAGTCGACACCGTACAAAAAATGGCTAAAACCGCAGGTATTGGGATGCCAGAAGTGGGTGTTTTTACTCATTCCTCACCCAATGCTTTTGCCACAGGTTGGAATAAAAATAATGCATTAGTCGCTGTTAGTACTGGGCTTTTGGATTCTATGACGAAAAACGAAGTAGAAGCGGTGCTTGCCCATGAGGTCAGTCATGTGGCAAATGGTGACATGGTCACCATGACCCTTATTCAAGGTGTGGTGAATACCTTTGTGGTGTTTTTATCACGTATCATTGGCCATGTTGTTGATCGTGTTGTATTTAGAGTGGAGCGTGGCCATGGACCCGCATTTTGGATTGTCTCTTTTATTGCTGAGATTATACTTGGATTATTTGCCACTATGATTGTTATGTGGTTCTCGCGATACCGAGAATATAAGGCTGACGTGGGGGGGGCAACGTTAGCTGGGCGAAAAAATATGATCGCTGCACTTGAACGTTTGCAAAGTTTTAAAGGTGCGCCCGAGTTGCCAGATGAAATGGCAGCGTTAGCCATTAATGCGGGTAAGGTACAAGCTATTTTCTCAAGCCATCCACCATTGGAGCAGCGTATCAAAGCACTGCAAAATTCAAGGCTTTAGCACTATGACTCAAGCCCAAAAAGGTATCTGCGCCGAACCTAATTTACACGCCTTGTTTTTGACTTTTACCGTGGTTGACGATGACCCTCAAGCTATGCGCGTGAAATTAGTGAGGATTTTAGATTTATTGTCTTATTTCGATGATGAGTATTACGAAGCTATGGTGTCTGGTGTGCTCGCAATAGGCACCAATTATTGGTATGAACTGTATCCAGATATTATTCCTAGAGAGTTAGCTCCCTTTCCTGATATACATTGCGAGGACCGCAATGCCCCTAATTCTCCCGGTGACTTATTTATTCTGATTAAGGCTGACCGTATTGATATTTGTCATGCTATTGGGGTTGAGATTATTCAATTGTTAAAGCCTCATGTAGATTTATATGAGGAAGTAAGAGGATTTAGATATTTAGATGGTAGAGACTTAACTGGTTTTGTTGACGGTGCTGAGAATCCCAGAGGCATGCAGAAATTTTCTGTCGCTATAGTGGGTGATGAAGACCCTGATTTTTCTGGCTCAAGCTATGTGCATATTCAACGTTATCAGCACAATATGCACAAGTGGCAACTATTACCTATTCCTAAGCAGGAACAAATTATAGGCCGAAAGAAAACCGATAATGCTAAATTTGATAGCATAGATTTAGCCGCAGATTCCCATACTGCCCGTGTTCAATTTGCCAGCCAAGCTGGAATAAGCAGCACAATGCTCACACAAAATATGCCATATGGAGACATGTCCACTCAGGGCTTATATTGTGTATCTTGTGCTAATAGCCCGCAACCTTTCACCAAGCTACTCAAAGCTAGGGTTGTGGCTGATGAAGAAGGGAATTACGACAAGTTACTTGACTACACTACCGCCGAAACCGGCGGTGCTTTTTTCGCGCCATCTATAACCTTCCTTAAACAACAAGCTAAAGACTGATTTGTACTCAGCATTATGAACCACTACTCCGGTCAATGTAGCTGTGGCGAAGTGGCTATTCAGTTCTCCCGTCCACAAAGGATAAGCAATTATAAATCAAGAAGTTGTGACTGCGATTATTGTGTGCAGCGATGTATTGAACATTTATTTGATTAGCAAAGTCAGTTCACGTTTATACCTAAAAGGGCTTTGCGCCATGAAAAACAAGGCACAGAGCAATCTACATTTTTGCTGCGCCTTAATTGTCATATCGTTGTGGATATTTGTTATATTAATAAAGACATGTGTATCGGTAGCTTAAATTCAAAGTTTTTAGAATAATATGATCATTTGCAGGATACCGTTACCGTTTCACCAAAACAATTGAGTAATGTCCAAAAGTTAGGCCGTTGGACTGATATGTGGTCACAGGTTAATTAATGTAGTTTAGTTTTTGTTGGAATTAGTCTTTTACAACAATATCGAACCATCCCAATCTTCAGCTAGTTCAGTATTTTGTAACTTAGCGCATTGGTCTAAGTGATGAATGGCGAGAGTATCTCCAGGGTAAATATCCAGAGCTTGTTGGAAATGCGTGATAGCCTGTTGCCATTGTTGTTGTTTTCGATAACCCAGACCTTGTTCAATCAATTCAGCGTTTGCTAATTTTAATTTTTTTACCTTGGCCTCTTGGTGATCGATAATTTCATACACTTCTATTGGTGATTTTCTGCCTTTGACTCTTACCCAATCCAGTAAGCGGTATTCAAACAAACCTCTAGCTTCTGCCTGGTTAAGAGTCTGGGCGCTAATGACGATGTCGGTATTGTATTTTGGGGCAAGGGCTTCTAGTCTAAAGGCGATGTTAACGCTGTCACCTATGACTGTAGTGTCCATGCGGTCGTCTGAGCCTACGGTGCCGATAATCACTGGGCCAAAATGGATGCCAATGCCAATATTCACTGGCGGATAATTACAATTTGAACGATGTTGATTGTATAGATTAATGGCATAACGCAAATCGAGTGCCGCACGGATAGCGTCTTGAGCTTTGTCAGTATTGTTGCCCGTTGGTCTATCAAATAGTGCCATGACAGCGTCACCGATAAATTTGTCGATGAAACCATTGTTTTTATGAATCGGTTCGTTCATACGTAAGAAGTATGAATTCAGAAAATTCATAAGCTCTTGCGGGCTCATTTGTTCAGATAAGCTAGTAAAGCCTCGAATGTCTGAGAATAAAATCGCCAATTCATCTTCGTCAGCTCGGCCTAGTTCTAGAGTCTCTGAGCCATGTTTGGCAAAGTGATCAACGAACTGTTTAGGTACAAATTTACGAAAAGTCTGGTTTAAACGCATCGCCTCGTCGGCTTTGTCTTTATATTGCTGTAGTGCCTCTTCGTTTTGTGATTGATGCGCACGCTGTTGGCCATTTTCGATGCTGTTGGAAGCTCTGACCGTTAAACGCGCTGTTTTTCTAAGAAGCACTACTAACACTAATGTGTAGAGCGCAATAATAACTAATAAAAACAGCGGTAATGGTTGTAATACTTGCTCAAGCATTAGGTGTATTTTATCTCTTTGTAAATTGATAATGATTTATAGAATGTTTATAAATCATTATCAATTGATCATTGCTTAACTGCAACGTGCTGCAACATTAGCCAATACTTTATCGGCAATGGCTAATGTTTGTTGCACAATTTCGTCGGTATGTGCTGCGGATACAAAACCGCCTTCGTATGAAGCAGGAGCAAAATAAACACCATTTTCTAACATACCATGATAAAAGTGATTAAATTGTTCGATGTTGCAACTAGTGGCTTGTTGATAATTGATGACGCGTTCTACGTCAGTAAAAAACAGCCCAAACATGCTGCCTGCATAGTTAACCGACATTGGAATGTCATGTTTGTTGGCTATTTTCTTAATTCCTTCTGCTAAGGTCTGAGTTGTTCTGGTTAGTTGCTCGTATAAACCTTCTTTCTCAATTTCGCCTAAAGAGGCTAAACCAGCGGCCATTGCGACTGGGTTACCCGATAATGTGCCTGCTTGATATACCGGTCCATCAGGAGAAATATGCCTCATGATTTCGGCTTTTCCACCAAATGCGCCTACTGGCATACCACCGCCGATTACTTTTCCTAAACAAGTAAGATCAGGTTTGATATTGTATTTTTCTTGAGCGCCACCTCTTGCTACACGAAAGCCAGTCATCACTTCATCAAAAATAAGTAAAGCACCGTATTTGTCACAAATATCTCTCAGTCCCTGCAAAAAACCATCAACAGGGGGAATGCAGTTCATATTGCCTGCGACGGGCTCAACAATGATACAGGCGATATCGTCAGGATGTTGCTCAAATGCATGAGTAACAGAGTCGAGGTTGTTAAAATCTGCAGTGAGGGTATGTTTAGCATAATCCGCAGGAATACCTGGTGAGCTAGGTACTCCAAAGGTTAGTGCGCCTGAGCCCGCTTTTACCAGTAATGCATCAGCATGACCGTGGTAACAACCTTCAAATTTTAGAATTTTATCGCGATTTGTAAATCCGCGCGCCAAACGAATAGCGCTCATTGTCGCTTCTGTACCTGAGTTCACCATCCGAAGTACTTCCATCGACGGAACTAGCTCATTGACCTTTTCAGCCATGAGCACTTCTGCTTCGGTCGGTGCACCAAAACTTAAACCATTGGCCGCTGCATCAATCACGGCTTGACGAATAACAGGATTGTTATGGCCTAACACCATAGGCCCCCAAGATTGCACGTAATCGATATAACGTTTGCCGTCTACGTCAAAAATATAGGGACCATCAGCCTTGCTGATAAAAGGTGGGGTGCCGCCCACTGCCTTAAAGGCTCTAACTGGTGAGTTAACGCCGCCGGGAATATGTTTTTTAGCACGGGCGAAAAGGCTATTTGATTTTTGCATAGTAAGACTTCTTTAATTAAGTGAATTTATGTACTGAGAATCTTCTTGTTAGCTATTTACGTGCCAAAGCACTTCTCGATCAAACTGGGTGACAATATTTTCTACCCCGAGAGTCATGGCAAACAATGCCATGCGGACTAATACGCCATTATCAGTTTGGCGGAAAATAGCGAGATTAGGGTTAAGGTTTAAATCGTTATCCAGTTCATTCGCTTCTGCTCGAGAATCACGCGGTAAGGGGTGCATGATAACTGTCTTCGACTGAAAATGTTTGGTGTAAATCTGTTGATTTAAACGAAACTTGCCTCTGTATTGATTGGCTTCTTCCTGGGAAGGAAAACGTTCTTCTTGAATACGAGTTTGGTAACAAATATCTGCATCTACGATGCCTTCAAACTGATCCGTAATCTTGCATTGGTGACCTGCGTTTTCGATAGCATCAATTATTGAAGCCGGCATGGCTAATTCTTTAGGTGATATTAAAGTAAATCGAACATTGTTAAATAGACATAATAACTTAGATAATGAATGCACGGTTCTTCCGTATTTTAAATCACCTATCATAGCGATGTGCATACCATCAATACTGGTTCCATGACTGAGTAACTCTTTTTGGATAGTGTACAAATCCAGTAATGCTTGAGTAGGGTGCTCATTAGCACCATCGCCACCGTTAATAACAGGTATACGACTACCTTCTGCAAACTCTGCTACAGAGCCAGAATCGGGATGACGCATTGCTATGATGTCGGAGTAACCACTCAAAACCCGAGCTGTGTCATATAACGACTCTCCCTTAGCTAAGGCTGAGTTACTTAGTCCTGTGGTTTCCCGCACTTCACCGCCTAACAAATTAAATGCAGTACCAAAACTGACTCTGGTACGGGTACTCGGTTCGAAGAATAAGTTACCTAAAATAGCGCCATCTAACACCGTTGTTCGTTTTTGCCGCTTCGCATAGGGCAACATTTGATTAGCTACATTAAATACTCGCTCAATCGCGTCGCGATCAAATTGATTGACCGAGAGTATATGATTACCTTTAAAATTCATCTGCTGCGCAACTTATACAACCTTAATATACTCATTATTTTACCAAAGTTAATCAGCACTCCCTAATGCCAATGTCATAAATTTACTATTAGGGTCATATTTATAGTCTGCAAAGGGGTCACAAAACGTAAAACCATAGGTTTGCTAAAGGGCTATGGCGGGTTCAAAAAGGTTTGGGAGCCAGTTTCGAAATTTAAGTGCTGCAGCTTGCGAGATTTTGCTTGCAGAATAATGTGCTCAAGTATCCGATCGGCAACTCCTTTACGTAAATACTGTCGGGCGATGCGCATGGATTTAATTTCAGCATGTTGAATGCTCCACAGCCTAGTAGCTCTTGTTTTTGCCAAGCTGTCAAGAACGTGATGTTCGGTTTACGAAGCGTTTCTAAATCCAATACATGTACACTTTCTGCTGGCGATGTGGCATACAGATCGTCTAAATGTTGTTGCAACAGCACTGCTACATTGGGATTCGTTAGGTCACTTATTCGTATTCGCAAAAAAACTCAAATTAGTATTTTATACTTTAAGAATAATACCGTTAGCAGATTATTCTTTTCAATAGTGAGTTATCTTTGTTTAAGCTTATTTTGACGCGAACCTTTTATCGGTCTGGACTTGTTTTGTTTATGTGAACTAGCCCGATAGTCTCTGCTTTTATGACTGCTGTTGTTTTTCGATGTGAAACTACGGGTTTTATCTTGAGTGTTGGCTGTAAACTGTCTTACTGTGTTGTTTCGTACCTCTAATAATGGGGATTTTTGTGATTTCCCGACGTTCATCTTCGGTGTATCTGACCTATCTGCCCTATCTGTTTTGTTAGATCGATAATGATTGCTAAGCTTTTGCTTCTGTTGGCTTTCACTTTGACCTTGCTTTTGATCTTGCTTTTGAATTATATCCCGTTGTTTGTTGCTCGACTGTTTATTCGGCCTAAGCGTTTTTGTATGGTCAGCAGACTGTTGCTTACTTAAGGCTTGTTTGAAACGTTTAGCGGTGTTTTTACTCTGTTTATTCCCATAGCTGTTAACATTTAAAACTCTTTGTTTATCAATCTGATGGTAATCTTGACTTTTACTGCCACCACTAATGTTACGCACAATACGCTGACCGTTAATTCGATATTGTGCACCCCGTCTATGTTGTTGGTTATGGCTCCAGCGAGGGTATTCTTTAACTCGAACCATTTGACGGTTATTGTGATTATTGTGATTATTTGACCAGTATCTGTCTGCATGACTGCGGTAGTGATAGTTTGCGACTACATGACGATTACGCCAATGAAAGCCGCCAAAATAAAAACTGGGGCGAATGTAAACCCCTGTGCTCCAATACAATCCAGCATTAAAAATGCTATGGCTGGGTCTGTGCCAATAATAGGGTTGATGGTTTTGCCACCACCAATTTCCATAAACAACGCGCGTATCATAGTAGGGCACATAGACTACTTCTTTGCGCACGGTTTCTATGACTATTTCACCTTGTTCTTGTTGTATATTGACATAGTCATTTGCAGTCAAGTTACCTTGCTCGTAGGCTTTTTGACGTAAATTTTGGACACTTGTCAATATCTGCTGTTCATTCACTAAGAATGCGCTACCTAAAGATTGTAACCAGTCCAAGTCTTCACTGAGCTTCTGTAATAAGTCATTAAACGGCACCAAGGCTTGGACGCTAGGATCCCAATCTTTATCTTCCACTGCATTTAGAGCTTGTTGTCCATCTAGGTCTGCATTAGCTGCGCGCCAACGAGCGGCTTGGATCACTTCTAAAGGGTAGGTTGATGCGACTAAAATGTGTGACAGTAAAGTGTCAGGATAAAGAGCAATCGGTGCTAGTATTTGATCGAGTTGTGCTTGATCAAGAATCGCAGTTTCAGAGATTTCTGAACTGACTTTTTCTTGCGCTTGAGCAAGTTGCAGCACACTGCCTACTAATAAGCATAGAACACATAAATAGATGTATAGGTACTTGGTTTGATTTCGCATAACCCTTTCCTTCCGTAATCGAAAAATCCAGTGTTCCCAAAAGTATAGGCAACATTTAAGACTGTAGATTAAGTTATACGACTGTCAGCCTTAACAATGGCTGAATATTTACTGACGGGGTATTATTTTAGAAGATGTTTGTCGAACTGATGACCTAACTTTTCCGTTTTAGTACGAATGTAATTTCGATTGTCATCGGTTATTCCGTGATCAATGGGAGTGCGCTGAGCCACGTTAATGCCCATGTTGGTTAGGGCTGAACTTTTCTTAGGGTTGTTAGTCATGAGGTTGACGTTTTTAATGTTCAATTTATCTAACATCAGTTTACAAATACCATAATCTCTAATATCAGCATCAAATCCCAAGTGCTCATTTGCTTCAACAGTATCCATACCTTCATCTTGTAATTGGTAGGCACGGATTTTGTTGAGCAAACCTATGCCCCTGCCTTCCTGACGCAAATACAATAATACTCCTTTGCCTTGCTGAACAATATTTTCTAACGCTTTTTCAAGTTGAGCACCACAATCACAGCGCGTACTGAACAATGCATCACCGGTCAAACACTCGGAATGAATACGAATAAGTACCACATCGCCTGCATCCCATTCTCCGTATGAAAGAGCGACATGTTCTTGCTCTAGTTTATTATCAATAAAACCATGGATGCGAAATTTTCCCCAATGAGTGGGTAACTTGGCCGAGCTAACATATTGATATTGGTCTAATTTAGGCTTCATATTTTGTAAAACGTACTTAATTAAAGGGAAGTTGCAGGCGATTTGCCCATTTTCTAATACGCAAACATCTGTGTTTAGGTACGCGGTTTTTTAGATTTATTTGACTATATGGGCATGATTCAATCTTTTACAATAGCTTACATTTATCTATGTCGAGTAAAGTCAATCAGTGCATGAGGTTTTGCAACGCCATACCCTTGGGCAAAATCGACCCCCATTTTACCTAACTCCACCATTATTTCAGTTGATTCAACAAACTCGGCCACGGTCTCTATTCCCATTGCTTTAGCCACATCTTTAATTGAATTAACCATAGCCATGTCTACAGGGTCAACCAGTATGTATTTTACAAAACTACCATCTATTTTGACCTGATCAACGGGCAGGTTTTTCAAATAGCTATAAGAAGAAAATCCACTACCAAAATCATCTAGAGCAAACAAGCAGCCCAATTTGTGGAAGGTATTAATAAACTCTAAGGTTTCATCCATCTTTACAATGGCCATACTTTCAATAATTTCGAAACATACTTTTTTGTAAGGGATTTTGTACTTTTCAAAAGCATTCAAAACAAATAGTTTAAGTTCCTTATCTGCTAATGAATGACCACTTAAATTAATACTTACTCGGCTTAGTTCAGCATTATGCTGGGGGTTATCACCCAACCAACGAAAGTAATTCTCAACTACCCAACGGTCTATTTGTGCAGTGAGATTATAACGTTCCGCAGCGGGTAAAAAAGTGCTGGGAGAGACAATGTTGCCTTCCTGATCGCGCATTCTGAGTAATATTTCATAGTGATGTCCGTCTACACGTTGGCTCAGCGATTGATAATGCTGGTAATACAGCTCAAAACTATCATTTTCCAGAGCATGATTGATATGTGACACCCAAGACATTTCAGACTCATAGCGCTGCATGTGTTCATCTTCAGCCAAATAAGTGTGTATTTGGTTACGACCACGCTCTTTGGCTAAATAACAGGCTGAATCGGCCATGCTTAATAATTGCTCTGGCGAATAAATATTCGGTTGCCAAGGCACTTGGCCAATACTGATACCTAAAGTGAAGATTCGATTTTCCCATATGAAACGAAATTCTTGCACTGCATTGAGTAATTTGTTGGCCAATAAGTAAGCCATTTGTGCATTATCGCCTTCAAGCAATACACCAAATTCATCACCGCCGAGTCTTGCTAAAATACCTTTTTCCATCACTACTGCATCAAGTTTTTGTGATAGTTGTTTGATTAACAGGTCGCCTGCTTTGTGTCCACAGGTGTCGTTAACTACCTTAAATTGGTCTAAGTCCATGTAAAGTAAAGTTAAATCACTATTTTGATTTTGCGCTTTTAGTAAACCACTTTGCAGTCGACGTTCAAATTCACGTCTATTGTAGACCCCCGTGAGTGAATCGTGTGTGGCTAAATATTCCAAACTAATATTTGATTGCTTTCGCTCAGTTACATCTGAAATGGAACCAAACAGGTATTGTTTCTCGTGTTCTTGCTTAATTTGCCCTGAGATTGAAAACCAAAATTCACTGCCATCTTTACGCACACCTTTTATTTCTTTTCCAATGACTTTACCGCCCTTATGTATCTCTCCAAGCATGATTGCGCGATCTTGAGGATTGGCATAAAACTGATCGGCATTACTTACTTCCCTTAACATCTCAGTCTCGTCTGTATAACCAAACAGGCTGCACATGGCAGGATTAACAGTGATGAGTTGACCGTCCAGACTGGAAGTATATAAGCCTTCAGCGGAATTTCTGAATAAGTCGTAAAAGTGTTGTAAATCTTTAATTGCTAACTGTTGTTGCATGTTGTGACGGTATGTTAATACCCGCTCATGCGCTTCAATAGCGAGTGCGATTAACATAATGCCTATCATGATTAATACCGTAAAAATCAGAGTGGCTTTTTGCGTTAATGGCATGCCAGATAGAAATAACGTTACCTGGACAAAGCCACTTATGGCGATAAAGGCTAGCCCTAACAAACAAACCAAGTTAGCTATTTTTTTATCGGGTTTATGATAGAAAAATGCGAGTACCCCGATAAGTGATCCTGATAGAGCCGACATCAGCGCTGAAAACGTGATTTGCTGTGCGCTATCTGAGGAAAAAGCCATGCCCAGAGTAATAAATCCAAAGCTATATAAAGCATAGCGCCAGACCGTTGGGACTTTTTCTAATATTGCAAAAGTAACTTTTGCGGACGTTAATAACAACAATCCAAGCAATGCACAGCTGAGATTGGATATGTAGGCTGTGATCCCTGTGATTTGACCCAACACGCCTTTGGTATTTAAAAACAACAATAAAAATGCGGCACTAGAAACAGCAAACCAAAAACGCACGGGGCTGCGCATAAAGATATAAGTAATCAAGAAATAACAGGCTAGTAAAGCAAGGCCACCACTAATAAAACCAATGATTGCTAACAGTAATTGTTCTCTTTCGACCAATGATGACTGTTTGTCTAGGTCTACAGGGAAAACCAATGGGCCATCGTCGTTAACTCTTAAAAAAACCGTTACCGTTTGCTGATCTGCACTGATCGGGGTAATAAATAATCTGTGCTTGAAAGGACGTTTTGAATAATCCCGATTACCCCCCATTAAGTAGGAACCTAAGATGCGATCTTTTTCATCCAGTAAAAAAACATCTACATAATCCAGCTGAGGATTGCCAACCGTCAAAAAATACTGTTCCTCTTCTGGATAATCAAACACAATCTTGAACTTCCCCCACAAGCTTTTATCTTGGCTTACTTGATTGGGAATATAGCTAGTTTGCCAATCTTGTAAATGTTGAATGTCTGACAACTGCACGCTTTTTTCTTTGACCAACCAGTCAATTTGACTAAGTAAATTTATATGGGAATCGTGTTTTGATATCACTACTTGCTCTGATGCAATGTTTTTTGAATGCCAAAAAGCACTTAATAAACATAACATTAAACCAATTGAGTAGAGTGATTTCATGGCTGTCCTGTAGATATGAAGCATCATATACGTTGGCGTATATTGAATATTAATGCCACTACTTTTGAAAAAAATCTAAAATGATACAAATATAATATGCCTAACTACTACAGGATACTTCTAAATTTATTCACCAATCGGGTGGAGGTGCAGAGAATTTTTGGTACTGTTTAATATATTCGTATGGTTTTTTCAGTGCTCCAATAAGCTGATGAAACATCTCAAAATCATCTTGTTCTGCCCGATCAATCACTTGCTGAGCCAAATAATTACGCAACACAATATGTGGGTTGTATTGGCGCACCTGCGTTTGTCTTTGTTTTGGGTTCATACCTTGTTCCGTTAAGGTTAAGGCGTAATGTTTAGCCCATTCATCAAATCTTTCTCGATTAATAAATTGGTTTCGCAAGCTTTGATTATCGCCATGGATATCGAACTCACACAGCTGTCTAAACGTTTCAGAATAGTCCTTTTTTTCAACCGCTAAAATGTCTAACCAAGTATTGACGATGTGTGAGTTAGCTTCGCCCTGCTATGCTCCAGGCAAAAGACCTAGTTTATTATGCATCAGTGTTGAATACTCTTTTAGCAATGTTGGCTTATAGTTGCTAAGGGCTTGCTTTATTTGTTCTATTTCTAGATGTGGTGTGAATGTCTGTGCCAATACATTTAAGTTCAACAGCCCTATTACCGGTTGGCTATCAAAGGAATACCGGCCTTGAGGGTCGGAGTGATTACAGATAAAAGTAGGTTCGAAATCATCTAGAAATGCATACGGGCCGTAATCGAAAGTAATACCATGAATAGACATATTATCGATATTCATTACACCATGGTTAAAGCCAAATGCTTGCCATTTTGCGACTAACTGGGCTGTGTCATGCACAATTTTTTGAAACATGGCTAAATAGGGGGATCCTGCTTGGGCATTCTCGGTGAAGTGATATTTAAAACAATAATCAAATAAGCTTTGTAGTTTTCTAGGTTGTTTACTGTGATAAAAGTACTCGAAGTGTCCAAAACGCAAGTGACTTTGGCAGACACGGATCATCTTGGCAGCATGCTCTTGTTTTTCACGATATACAGGTTCATCACTGACAATTAAGCATAATGCTAGAGAAGTAGGAATGCCCAAATAATGTCATGCTTCACTGGCTAAGTATTCCCTTATCGTCGAACGCAGTACCGCTCGCCCGTTAGCAAATCTTGAATAGGGAGTGGGGCCTGATCCTTTGAGATGTAAGTCCCATCGTTGCTTTTTCTCATCTATGGCATCTGCCAGAAAGAGTCCACGGCCAACACCTAGTTCAAGGTTCCGGTGTCCAAATTGATGTCCGCCATATTTTTGTGCCATAGAATTGCGATTTAATGTGCCGTTTTCAGCTTATATAGCTTTGAATAAATGACTCTCGTGCTGCCATTCACTCGGGAGGTTTAATTCTGTCGCAAGGCTATGATTAAAAACGGCTAAGTGTGAGTTTATCATCTTAATTGGCTTGACTTCACTACCCAGTGAAGTAAGTTGCTTCAGCAAAAGAGAAATCTAACTTCATGAAATCTAACTTCATATATACGCTCATTTAATAACACTATTTTCCTACTCATGCATTTGGGTATAACGCTAAGGTTCAAACATGAAAAAATTTCGGAAGAATATATTAATAATGCTTTTCGCTGCAGGTGGGCTACTTTCACAACCTGTGCTTGCAGCAGATGTTGTCGCGGGTAAATCTAAATCTGCGACTTGTGCCGCGTGTCATGGGAACAAAGGAATTTCTATGATCCCAATGTATCCTAACCTAGCTGGGCAAAAAGAGCAGTATTTGGTTTTACAGATCAAAGCTTTTCGTGATGGAGACCGCAAAAACATGGTGATGTCGCCCATGGCTGCCAGCTTAAGTGATACCGATATTGCTAATATATCTGCATATTATGCGAGTTTAGATCCAGCAGGAAAATAAACGAAGTGTAGTCACAATACACCTAAATACGATCACCGCCCTTAGCATAGCGAGTAATAAATGACTGAAAATTTTCAAGCTATTACCCAGTTTATAGTCGAAATAGAAAAATTAAAAAATGTTGAGCGTAAAATTAAGCCCATTGGCCTCACACGTTATGAAAATAGCGCTGAACATAGCTGGCAAATTGCTTTACTAGCTTTAACTCTTTTACCTTATGCCGCTCAAAATCCAGACCCACTCACGGTGGTGACTATGTTGTTGTTGCATGACATCGTAGAAATCGATACGGGTGATAAGTTCGCTTACGATGCTGATCACGATGACTATGAAAATGAATTGGCATCGGCGCAGAGAATTTTTGCTATTTTGCCTACCGAACAAGCAACATCTTTTCTTAAACTGTGGATTGAATTTGAACAAGCTCAAACCCCAGAAGCACAGTTCTCAAAGGCTATTGATAGATTAATGCCTGTGATACAAAACTTACATAACGGCTGCCAAAGCTGGATTGACCACGATGTTTCTGTCAGCCAAATATTACTTAAAAATGTATCTATCGAAAAGGCTAACCCACAATTGTGGCAATGGATAAAGCAACAAGTTATAGATGCAGGTGTTCGGGTAGGTTTGAGACGCTAGAAAAGAGTACCAATAAAATGTACGCATACATACAAACTTTTATATTAAAGTGGTCTTAGACAATGTCTATGCGTATAAAATGGCATAATTTGTTTTTAAGGAAGGCTTAATGATTGTACTCCACCATTTAAATAACTCCCGTTCGCAACGTATATTGTGGCTGCTAGAAGAGCTTGAACTAGAATATGAAGTTAAGCTTTATCAAAGAGATAGTGAAACCAACCTAGCGCCTAACACCCTGACATTAATTCACCCTTTGGGTAAATCTCCGATAATTACCGATGGAGATATCACGGTGGCTGAATCAGGAGCCATAATTGAATATTTAATCGGGACTTACTACAAAAAGGGAGTCGCAGGGCAGTTAACTGATCCGCAACGAGGTACCGAGATACATAGGCAATATACATACTGGCTGCATTTTTCTGAAGGTACACTAATGCCGCCCTTAGTGGCTAAGCTAGTGCTGGATCGAGTCAGGACAAATGCCAAACCATTCTTTGTTAAAATAATTGCCAATAAGATTGTGGATAAATTAATGGCAGCCTATTACGGACCGATTATTGCCAAAAACATGGATTTTATTGAAAGTCATTTAGCGCACAACGCTTGGTTTGCAGGTGAAAAGCTATCAGGTGCAGATATACAAATGAGTTTTCCACTTGAAGCTGCAGTGGCACGAGGCAATACTAAAACCTTCCCAAATATTATTAAGTTCGTTAATAAAGTCCATGCAAGACCTGCTTATAAAGTGGCCTTAGAAAAAGGTGGGAAATATGATTATGTTTAGGATAGCGGTAGAGTCATAAAATCTCAGATTGTGAATAAAATCCACTGGTTTAGAGTCTACTTTTTAATATTTAGTCTTCGTCTTTTTCTTTTGATAAATTCATCTCCATCATAAGTTTTCTGACTTCTTTGGGAATCAGCTGGGTATTGTCTTTCTCTAAATCTTCATCATCTGGTAAGGGTTGACCTGTAAAAGCATGTAAAAATGCTTCACATAATAATTCAGAATTAGTCGCATGCCGTAAATTATTCACCTGACGACGAGTACGCTCGTCGGTGAGTACTTTTAACACTTTGAGTGGTATCGATACTGTGACCTTCTTCACCATCTCACTTTTTTTACCATGTTCTGCGTAAGGATGAATATATTCACCGTTCCATTTTGTTAAATTTGCCATTTTTCAATCTTTTGTCTTTCTTATGCATTGAAATTCTAAACAATACGGGCAAAAGGTCAATGATAGACTGCTAAACATCTTGACGGCTTTACGTTCAAAGTTTATTTTAGACGTCTAAACGGCTAAATACTTTGGAGTTACCCATGGCGTATTACGCACAAGGGATAGATGCATTAAATCAATCATTATCAGAGGTGAAAGGGATTGATGTATCGTTTGAATTTTTTCCACCTAAAACCGAATCAATGGAACAAACGTTGTGGAAATCGGTAGAGCGTTTAGCGCCGCTAAAACCGTCTTATATGTCAGTGACCTATGGTGCGAATAGTGGTGAACGAGACAGAACCCATGATGTGGTGAAACGTATTCAGGCTGAGACAGGCATTCAAGCTGTGCCCCACTTGACCTGTGTGGATGCAACCCGTGAAGAACTCATTGAGATTGCCAAGGACTATTGGCAAAGTGGGATCAGAAAAATCGTCGCATTGCGTGGTGATTTACCTGAAGGTGTTGAAAAACCTCAATCTTACGCATCTGATTTAGTGGCATTGTTAAAAGAGGTGGCAGACTTCGAAATTGCCGTCGCCGCTTATCCTGAGAAACATCCAGAAGCGCCAAATAGCCAATTCGATTTACTTAATTTAAAACGTAAAGCTGACGCTGGAGCGACTGAAGCAATCAGCCAGTTTTTCTTTGATGCTGAAGTGTTTTTAAGGTTTCGTGATCGCGCCGCGGCGGCAGGGATTGACTTAGATATCGTGCCAGGAATATTGCCTGTGACCAATTACCAAACGTTGCAACGTTTCGCCGGTTTTACCAACGTACATGTGCCACAGTGGTTACATAAGATGTACGATGGTTTAGATAAAGACGATCAAACCACACGTAATTTGATGGGTGCTAATATCGCTATGGATATGGTCAAAGTATTAGCTAAAGAAGGCGTCAGAAAGTTCCATTTTTACACGCTTAATCGTAGTGAACTGAGCTATGCTATTTGCCATATGTTGGGTGTTAGAGCAGACTAGCATTATCAGTTTACTGAGGTTGTTTTACTAAAATGTTGTTTAAGTCGATTCAAATTCCTAACTTTCAACAAAGTGTGATAACAACAAGAGACTTTTTGTTGTTATTTGCTGCTCATTGTAAGCGAGACAAAATAACAGTTTCAGCTGGGCATTTAGCCTATGTGTCACTGCTGTCACTTGTGCCATTTATAATGGTATTTTTTACGATTCTATCGGCTTTTCCGGCTTTTTCAGAGGCAAGAGAGGAATTAGAGTCGTTCATTTTTGATAGTTTTGTACCAACTGCTGGCGACCAAGTACAAACGTATATGGCTGAGTTTGTGGATAACGCATCAGGAATGGGCGCTATTGGTATTTTATCATTGATGTTTGTGGCCTTGATGTTGATATCCAATATTGATAAAACGTTGAATACGATATGGCAGTCAAAAAGTGAACGGCCGCTGATTTTCACTTTTGCAATCTACTGGATGGTCTTGACGCTTGGACCGCTTTTAATGGGCTCGAGTGTCATTATGAGCTCTTACCTGATTGGACTGGCTAACTATGCTGAGGAGTACACCCCAGGTCTGACAACAATATTACTCAAAACATTACCTTTTGTGACGTCAGTTCTCGCCTTTTTTATCGTCTACATGCTGGTGCCAAATAAAAAAATATCCCCTAAACATGCTGCGTGTGGCGCAATGGTGGGGGCTATTTTATTTGAAGCAAGTAAAAAGCTATTTGCGATGTATGTGACGAGTTTTCCATCCTATCAATTGATTTATGGTGCATTGGCGGTAATACCCATTCTATTTGTTTGGGTGTATTTATCGTGGATTGTAGTTTTAGTGGGGGCTGAGGTAACTCATGTGTTGGAAGTGTTTCTAAATGAGCAATCAGAAGATACGTTTACTGACGAGGCAAATGATGACGAGCTAAGCTCGCCATCATAAATTTACTTTGATTAATTCTATTTACTTTTCATACTCGAGATGAAGCTATTTGATTCGGAAATAGCTTTATTCATCTCTAAAACGAGCTGGTTGATTTCTTTCTTAATACCATTGAACTCGCCTTGTAAAGCACCTACCGCGCTGGCGTTAAGGTTATGTTTCAAATACAACACGTTGTCTCGCAACGCAGATAATACCGGTCCCATTTTACTTTCAGCTTTTTTCATTGAGCTAACCAAAGACTTGTAGCGGCGCTGTGTATCTCTTAATCTATTTTGACTTTCGCGTTTGAGATTGTTGTTGGTATATTTTTCTAGCTCTCCTTCCCATTCATCAAACAGCGCCTCAGCAACACTTTCCACCTTATCAATTCTACTTGTTACCGAAGCCGCAGACTGTTCACTGGCTTCAAACTGATCTTTGAGTTGGTTATAAACATCTTGCAGTTCGCCGCCGTTATAACTAATTAACTGGCTAAACTCATCCAACGCCGAGCTAAATTGTTTTTGAGCATCTTCTTGCGATTCTTTTGCATCTTCTACTCTGTCGACTAAGATATCGCGTTTTTCAACACCCACCTTTTCCCAAGCAGCATAATAGGCACTTTGGCATCCAGCTAAGAAAATGATCAATGATACGAATATTAGTTTTTTCATAATTAACCTTTATAGCGGGCGGCATCAATGATGGCCCACAGATGGAAAATAAAGCCAAAAAAGGCCATGAAAAATAAAATTCCAGTAGCGGCTAATGAATAATTTATACTGACTAATACAAAAAATATAATGGCTGCTAAAATTCTTCCTTGTACTAATTGACCTAATCCGGGAATAAAAAAACTACATATTGCGGCTAATACATTGCCACCTGAACCTTGTCCTGACATATTTTTTCTCCGTAAAAATAAAGTAACGTTTAATCTGCTTAAGTAGTAAATTAAAGCATTACTGAAAAATAAACAATTAGGATATGTAAATTCGTATGACTCATCTGTTCCCCGAAATCCTCGCCTTCACATCTGAGATGTTAGCCGTATCGAACGGACATGCCTTATATCTGGAACAAACTGGAAACCCTAGAGGCATCCCAGTGCTTTATTTACATGGAGGTCCAGGAGCTGGAATAGGCAAAGATTACCGGCGATTTTTTGATCCTGATAAATATTGGATAATTGGTTATGACCAAAGAGGGTGTGGAAAATCTATACCTTTTGGTAAACTTGAACATAATGATAGCCATGCTCTGGTCGACGATGTACTTGTTATTCAGCAACATCTTAAGATTAAAAAATGGGTATTATTTGGCGGTTCTTGGGGCTCGACGTTGGCTTTATTAGTGGCGATTAGGCAACCTGAAAGCGTTATAGGGCTTATTTTACGGGGTATCTTTCTAGCAAGGGAGCAAGATTATACTTGGTATCTAGAGGCATCAGGTGGTGCTGCACAGCTTTTTCCAGAATATCACCAAGACTTTCTAGCGCCAATAAAAAGAAGGCCTAGCAATGTCTCTATCGTCGATGCCTACTACCAAATATTCAATAGTAATAATGAAGTTCAGAAAATGGCTGCTATCAAGGCATGGTGTTTGTGGGAAGCTCGAATAAGCCGTTTACATTGCCAGTTCGATGAGGAGCAGTTGGTTTCAGATGTGCATCGAGCTATTAGTTTGGCTTTGTTGGAATGCCACTACATAAAACATCAATGTTTTATTTCAGAAGATTATATTTTGCAGAACGTGGACAAAATACAACATCTGCCAGTTACTATTATTCATGGACGGTATGACTGCGTATGCAAAATTGAAGCTGCTTATTCATTAAGCCAACGCTGGCAAAATAGTCAACTCAATATCGTACCTGAATCAGGGCATAGTGCGGGTGAGAAACAGATCACTCAAGCCTTATGCGCAGCCAGTAAATCTATGTCTGCCTTCTGGCTAGAGCAGCAATGATTGCACTTATTCAAAGAGTTAAGCAGGCTAAAGTACAAGTGGCTGGGCATATCGTAGGTGAAATTGGCCAAGGGATTTTAGTGTTGTTGGGAGTAGAAAAAAACGATGATGAAATCAAGGCACGAAAGCTGAGTCAGAAAGTCATGAACTACCGCATTTTTTCGGATCAACAAGGCAAGATGAATCTCAATGTGCAGCAAGTGGAAGGGGAATTGCTAATTGTTTCTCAGTTCACTTTAGTCGCGGATACACAAAGAGGTAATCGGCCTAGTTTTTCCAGCGCTGCGCCTGCAGAGTTAGGCGAAGCCTTATACCAATACTTTACCGAATGTTGTCAAACTAAGGGGATACCTTGTCAAACTGGGGAGTTTGGAGCAGATATGCAGGTTTCATTACTGAATGACGGTCCAGTCACTTTTCATCTACAAGTATAATTTGCTGCTACTCGTTTTATAGTTTCTAATAGTTGGCTAATGTTGGGGTTAAGCGTCTTCAGCGAACTAAATACATGGGAGCCTTGATTAGATGTATAAAATTGATACGCCATCGAGTGAACAAGATTTTACTGAGTATTTTGCATTTCGTTGGAAAATGCTAAGAGAGCCATGGAAGTATCCTGAAGGCTCTGAAAAGGATGAATACGAACAAGTCAGTCAACATCGAATGATCCGTAACCCCGACGGTGATGTGATTGCCGTTGGCCGAGTACATATGAATTCGGGAGAAGAAGCCCAAGTGCGCCATGTTGCTGTTGAAAAAAACTATCAAGGCAAGGGGTTAGCAAAAATGTTAGTGGCTTCTTTAGAAGCGGTAGCCAGAGCAGAAGGGGCTGTCCGCATTGTAACTAATAGCACTCAGGCTTCTATTGCATTATTTACCAGCTTGGGGTTTAAAGCACAAAAGGGATCAATTAAAGAGCTAGGAGAGCAGCAGCGTCAGCAAATGGTGAAAAAACTCACCGATCCAAGTAGTATTCTATTGCATCCAAAATGGTGTAAATTATTACAACGCACTTGGCATGAAACGATCCCTATTAGTGAACAAATGGGGATCAAACTACATCAATATAGCGGACGTACTCTTGAGACTCGGGCATCTTTGAATAAAAATATTAATCTACATGGCACAATGTTCGCTGGCAGTATTTTTTCTCTGGCGACATTGACTGGTTGGGGCATGATATTTTTACAACTCAAAGAAAAAGGGCTAAACGGGGATATAGTGTTAGGTGACGGCAATATTCATTATCATAAACCTATTACTATGCAGCCTAGAGCATTATGTAATATTGAGTCACTGAGTGGTAAGTTTGAACCTCTGGCTAAAAACAAAAAATGCCAGATTAAACTCAATGTCGCTATTCTAGACGGTGATGATGCTGTAGCTGAATTCTCTGGTGTATTTTGGGTGTTGCCCAGTAAAGAAATTGAAACTTAAGTTTATTGTAGACAATAAAAAAGCGCGATATTCGCGCTTTTTTTGTAGCTATAACTTAACAAAAAATCATTAAGCTACCATTGAAGTCTGGAGTTTTTTCATCGCGTTCTTTTCAATTTGACGAACACGCTCTGCAGACACTTGGTATTTATCAGCCAAGTCTTGTAAGGTTGTTTTGTCATCCGACAACCAGCGAGTTTGGATGATGTGCTGGCTACGATCGTCAAGTGTTTTCAACGCCGCATAAAGTCTACCCGAAGCATTCGAGTCCCAGTCAGCATTAATGACATCAGACTCTACATCTGTGGTTTTATCTTCTAAGAATTGTACCGGTGCAAAACTACTACTTTCATCGTCATCAGCAGATAAATCGAAAGCCTGATCATGGCTGCTCATACGAGCTTCCATCTGCAATACTTCTTTGGTGCTTACACCTAAAGTTTCCGCTACTTTTTGTACTTCTGCATGCGTAAACCAACCAAGACGTTTTTTGTTCTTGCGTAAATTAAAAAATAACTTACGTTGGGCTTTGGTAGTCGCGACTTTTACGATCCGCCAATTCTTTAATACAAATTCATGTATTTCGGCTTTTATCCAGTGCACAGCAAAAGAAACTAGTCGAACACCGACCGTTGGATCAAAGCGTTTAACCGCTTTCATCAAACCAATATTACCTTCTTGAATTAAATCCGCTTGCGGCAAACCATAACCAGAATACGACTTTGCGATGTGCACAACAAAACGTAAGTGAGACATAATAAGCTTTCTGGCAGCTTGTAAATCATCGTCTTGTTGTAAACGTTCAGCTAACCCACGCTCGTCTTCAGCGCTAAGCATATTAATGCTGCTTACTGCTTGAACATAAGTTTCGATACTTCCCGTTTGCGGTACGGTTAATGTCAGTGCGCGTAAATCTGTACTCATAGTTACCTCGTATTCCACTTTGGCTCGCGATTCTAGCAAAAAAAAAACTGCTCTGCGACCTAAATTCATTCCATAATCTCGAAATTGTTTGGTCTTGCTTGATAGACCGCCATTTTTCAAAAAAATTCCCAAAAGATATTTTCAACATATAGCCCAAAAGATAATTTCAACATATAGATTGTGTCTTAAATATAATTTTCAACCAGTAATAAAATATACGTATAGAATATTCACATATTGATGGTTGCAAATTTAATATACTGTAGATTACGAAGTGATGATGCCTATGGGATCAATACTTTCCGTAATAATAAATTCTATATAGGTAAAATAGTTTTATGTTTGCATACATCGCGCGCCAAGCAATACTTAATAGAAATAAGGAATTATATGCCTGCGAACTATTGTTCAGAGATGGCGAAAATAATTGCTTCCAAATATTTCGCCAGATGAAGCGACATCAAAAATTTTAACCGATAGCCATTTAGATTTAGGTTTGGAAGATATATCTGCGGGTAAACTTGTTTTTATTAATTTTCACCAAAATACACTATTGCATCGTTTTCCAACCTCACTTGACCCAAAAAAGTAGTGGTTGAGGTGGTAGAAACTGTGAAGCCTACGCCTGAGTTGGTTCAAGCCTGTAAGACCATTAAAGAATTAGGTTACACAATAGCGCTGGATGATCATGACTTTGATCCACAATGGGATGTACTTTTACCCTATACTGATATTATCAAATTGGATATTGTTGAGTGCGATCAACAAACTCTCATTGATAACATTGAACATTGGTAGATATGTAGATTCGAATATAAAGCTGGTTGCCGAAAAGATTGAGACTATGGTAAATTTCGAAAAGTATCGAGATATGGTGTTCGATTATTTTCAAGGTCACTTCTTTGCCAGACCAGAGGTCATAAAACAAAAGAACTGCCTACTTCAAAGTTATCTTTAATTGAATTGATAGGCGCAAGTTCGTCTGCAGAGTTTGATTTATATAAGGTCAACACTATTATTCAACGCGACGTGTCTTAGTCATATAAGCTATTGCGATTTATCAATAATCCACTCCTCAATAAAACTAATAAAATTAGTGATTTGCGTCATGTGCTTAATTATATGGGGTCGCTAGAAGTGAAAAAGTTTATTGCATTATTAGCCTTGGCTAATTTAGGTGACAATAAGCCAGTCGAACTCCTACATTTATCATTGGTCAGAGCCAAGTTTTGTGACCTAATTGGACAGGCAATATCATTGAGTAACGACCCACCTACGAGGCTTTTAGTCGGGTTATTTTCACGTCTTGATGCATTACTCCACCAACCTATGCAGGCATCGTTGAAAAGTTACCTATAAGTGAAGGTATTAAGGCTGCTTTATATGATGATGAAAATGAACTAAAACAATTTCTGGTATTAATAAGGGCTTTTGAAAGTGGTAACTGGCAAGGAGTTGCCACTGTTTCGAAACAATTATCACTCGACTTGAAAATGCCCCACGCTTTCTATAATGAATCGTTGAAGTGGTGCATAGCAATGAGGCAATCGGTAAGTGGTTGATGGCAACATTAGTTTAATAAAGACAGGTGTATTCAACCCCTTTTTTTTAATGCTATGATGTTTGATATTTAACGTCTAAATTATGTTATTCAATATACAAGGTCTGCTTACATTGACTCAGCGAATAGCCACAATAAAGAAAATACTTAGACAGGACTGATATGTTTGCTTTCATAGCTCGCCAACCAATATTAGATAGAGATAAAAAAGTTTTTGCCTATGAGCTGTTTTTTAGAGACGGTAAAAATAATTGTTATCCCAGTGAAGAAAGAGATACAGCTACTTCCAAACTTATTGCTAAAAATTATCAAACACTTAATTTAGACGATATCTCTTGCAGTAAAAAATCTTTTATTAATTTCCAACCAGAGACACTTATGAGTGGCCTGCCAGCGTCTCTTGACCCTGAAAATGTGGTGGTTGAGTTGCTTGCTGACAGAAGTGGTGATCGCAGCATGTTAGATATGTGTAAGCATGTAAAAAATATGGGATATAAAATCGCTTTGGAAGACTCTAGTCTTGAGCCTCGTTGGGATGAGTATTTACCTTTCATTGATATGCTCAAAGTGAACAGCAACACCGAAAACCTAGATTTTTTGACAAAAAATGTCAATCGATTTATTGATGCGAATGTGCAACTGATTGCAGATAAAGTCGACACACAAAACAGTTTCAGCATCTTTAGGGATATGGGCTTTGATTATTTTCAAGGATACTTCTTCGCTAGGCCAGAATCCGTATCCAATAAAAACCTGCCTACCTCTAAACTAACATTAGTTGAATTAATGGGGGCTAGTTCTAGCGAGTCTTTCGATTTAGAAAGTGTTAATAATGTTATTGAGCATGATGTGGGTTTGTCTTACATGCTGTTGCGATTTATCAACAACCCCACTATTAACAAGCGCTACAAGATTACTTCACTACGACACGCTCTAAATTATATGGGTGAAATAGAAATTAAGAAGTTTATTGCTTTGCTAGCCTTGGCTAATTTATCTGATGATAAACCTTTAGAGTTAGTGCATTTATCGTTGGTACGAGCAAAGTTCTGCGATCTATTGGGCGCTGAAAAAAATATAGGTAGTAATCCTCCTACAGCATTTTTAGTAGGATTATTTTCAATGTTGGACGCCTTACTTGATGAACAAATGGAGTCTTTGATCGAAAAATTGCCTTTAGTGGATGAAGTCAAAGAAGCTTTGTGTGGCGGTCAAAATGATTTATCTATGTTTTTGATATTAGTCAAAGCCTTTGAAAGTGGTAATTGGTTAAAGGTTATCAGAATTTCAAAAATTCTAGAAGTTGATCAAAAACTGCTGCATAGTTTATTTAACGAAGCTATTCTTTGGGGCAACGGCGTTCGCAAGTCTATATCCCCACACTTTCCAGCCTCCAAAGCCTAGCGCTTTTCGACAGGACCCACGAGTTGCATGAATAAGCTGTTAAAAGAACATATAGTGGTGGCTCAAAACGCATCTGGTCGAAACATGAATGTGCCTTTGTATCGCTTTGTTGGAGAGAAGCCAGGGCCGAAGGTGTATATTCAGAGTTCAATCCATGGTGCCGAAGTTCAAGGTAATGTAGTTATTTATCAGCTTATTCAATGGCTTAAAACGTTACCTATCTGTGGTGAAGTGTTATTGGTTCCCAATTGTAATCCGGTCGGTACTAACATCAAAGCAGGTGAATATACCTTGGGGCGCTTTGACCCTGTGAATGGAACAAATTGGAATCGTGGTTACTATTATGATGACGCTTTTATTCATACATTTGCACAAAGCATTGATGATGATGAATCTGTTGAGTCGATAAAATTCCGTTTTCGACAAAAAATGAAACAACAATTACAAACTAGATTAAGTGAAACTTGGGGGATTGGTCTTGCCCAGCATCTTAATTTAAAGCTGCAACAGCTAGCATTTGACGCCGATTATGTTCTGGACTTACATAATGGCCCTGTATCCACTCGGCATATTTATGTACCTGAATATGCTAAAGCTTCTGCTAGTTTGTTCAATATTCCTCATGTGATATTTATGCCAAATGTGTTTTCAGGTGCTTTGGATGAAGCCACGTTTTGCCCTTGGTGGCTGCTGACCGATTTAGTCAGTAGCAAACGCCAAAAGCCGGTCGATTTTGCAGTTGAGGCTTTTACATTAGAGATGGGAAGCCAAGAGGTGATCAGTTTTCAAGAAGGCAAATATGACGCTAAAAGTATTCTGACTTATTTGACTGCAAAGGGATGTTTACCCGATAGTTCCTCTTTACCTGAGAACATGTCACGCAAGGCCGTTATGCTAAATAATTACAAGACACTGTTTACCCAACAAGGTGGCATAGTAGAATATATTGCTAAACCTGGCGATTTTGTCAAACAAGGCGGGGTATTAGCTAGAGTGCTTAATGTTGATAATTTAGACACTGATAGAGCGACTACAGATATCTTAGCCCCTTGTGATTTAGTGGCTATATTACATTTCCCCTCTGCCTCAGTGTTAAGCGGCACGCAGTTGTATAAGTGTTTTACCAAATTTTATGAGCTATAGTCGAAGTGTTGGAAATTGAGATTACTTCAAACTTTAGGTAAAACGGTTCCATTTATTTGGTCGTAAATCAGAGCCGTTTCAACATGGTTGACTTCTTTTCTTGCGGTAATGGCATTAAACACAAAGTCTCGTAAATGTTCTGTATCACCTAAACTCGCATGCAGTAAAAAGTCGTTTTCGCCCCCCATATGATAAAGACTGATCACTTCTGGCAATAAAGCCAATTGTTTCTGAAATGTGTTGATGGTGGCCCGACTGTGATCAGCAAGGCGAATAGAAATCATCACTTGGATATTGCCACCTAAGGCTTGGAAGTCGACATTTAACTGTGCGCCTTTAATCACCTGTTCACTTTGTAATTTTTTAATTCTTTCAAGGCATGTGGATGGTGCCAGCCCAACTAATTCGGCAATGTCTTTATTGTTCATTCTGGCATCTTTGTATAAGGCCGCTAAAATGGCGATGTCTGTTTTATCTAACGGGCGTTTTGACATGACTACGCTCGACCTGGACAATAAGTGCCTAATATTGCACCTTTCGACGCACCTGTCACACTGGCGATACTGCCCTGTATCTTATTAACATGTGCATAGGCAAGCCAAGCAAACGCCATCGCTTCTACCGCATCAGCTGTTACGCCCAATTCATCTGTGGTGAATAATTCACATTCATGTAGTTCGGATTCGAGTTCTTCCATTAAAAACTCATTTCGTACTCCGCCACCGCAGATATATACTTGCTCAACATCTTTAAATTCTAAAATTTGCTTGGCAATCGTTGAGGTCGTCAACATAACTAATGTTGCCTGCACAACTTGTGGATCAATATGCCGATGCATACTGGTTAAATTTTGCTGCAACCATGTCAGGTTAAACTGCTCACGCCCAGTGCTCTTGGGTGCTGGCGCTGAAAAATATGGATGTTTGCTCAATAGTTGTAATAACTCATGGTCGGCAGAGCATTGCGCCGCCCATTGTCCTTTTTCATCATAGTTTTGACCAGTATGTAATTTACACCACACGTCTAATAAGGTATTTCCAGGACCTGTGTCGAAACCAATAATGTCATCTGAATTACTTTTTGGTAGGTAGGTAATGTTCGCTATACCACCAATATTGATCACAATTCTTGATTTTGTTGAGCTGGCAAACATCGCTTTGTGAAAAGCTGGTACCAAGGGCGCGCCTTGACCGCCTAAGGCGATGTCTCTTCGTCTAAAGTCAGCAATTACATCAATGCCTGTTAGTGTCGCTAAGGTGTTGGGGTCACCGATTTGTAAGCTAAAGCTATGTTCGCCGAAGGGAATATGTCGAATTGTTTGTCCGTGTGAGCCAATGGCTATGATTTGGTCAGGTCGAATATAATTGTCTTTAAGCAGCTGCAGTGACACCTCAGCAAACAATTCAGCTGCAGCCCTGTCTACACGACCCATTAGCTCTATTTCATTGTCGCTAGGTGCGCTCAGTTGGTGTAACTCATCAGATAAAGAGCAAGGGAAAGGAAATGTTTTACAATCTAAGAGCCTAGGGTGAGAGCCAGTGAAGTCTACTATTGCTACATCCACTCCATCAATACTGGTACCAGACATCAATCCTAGATATAGCTGTGGCATAACTGCCCTTAATTCATTGCTAACATAATACGTTTGTTATTATTTAATTGCTGTAATCTGCTCGCTGCAATATCAGTAAATTTAACTTTTTCTTTTTTTGCAATGGATTGTGCTTTAGGTAGCGTCACCGTGCGTGGGTTGCGATGCACGCCGTTGACCAAAAATTCGTAATGTAAATGTGGCCCTGAAGCCAAACCTGTCGAACCGACAGTGCCTATCACTTGTCCTTGTTTAACTGTTTGGCCTTTTTTGACTTTTCGTTTTGTAAAGTGCAGATATTTGGTCACATATTTTTCACCGTGCTGAATAAATACATGATGACCATTATATTTGTCGTAAGCTGCTTTGATCACTTTACCGTCACCTGCAGCCATCACGGGGGTGCCACGGTCTGCGGCATAGTCTACGCCTCTATGAGCTTTCCAACGTTTTTGTACCGGATGAAAGCGGTTTTTCTTGAAGCTTGAACTGATGTACCTGAAGTTGACCGGGGCGCGTAAAAAACTCTTGCGCATACTGCGCCCTTCAGGCGTGTAAAAGTTCCCATCATCATAACGAATAGCGGTGAATGCCTCACCTTGATTGACAAATTGTGCGGCGACTATATCGCCATTTTCAATGAATTCACCATTGATGTAATGCTCTTTATACATCACATAAAAACTGTCACCGGCTCTAAGACCCAAAGCAAAATCTACATCCCAGCCAAAAATTCCTGCCACTTGCATGATTTGATTATCAGTTAAATTAGCCTTCAGCCCAGCATTCCAAAAACTGTTAGTCACATCCCCCTGGGTATAATTTAGACGGACATCTACTTCAAGTGTCTCAATTTTACTGGTAAATGTATTGTCTTCGCCCTTAGTGACAATTAAAGTATCTTTGCTTGAAAATGGGTACTGCAATGAGATTAACTGACCTTGTGGATCAATTTGTAATTCTAATACGTCGCCTGGCATTATTTTTAGGAGTTTTTTTGCCAGTTTACCTGCTTTGCTAACATGGTAGGTTTGCTGTGGAGACAAACCGCTGCGTTTGAATATCATCGCCAAGTTATCGCCTTTTTTGACAACAACAGACTGCGTTTCATTTATTTCTTCAAGACCAGAGAAATTTTCTACAGGAAAGTTATCAAAGTTAACCAAAAGTTCATAACGTTTACCCGCTTCTAAAGTCGAGGCCATATTTTTGTATGCGCTGACCTGTTCAGATGGTAAAAGAAACAAAACAAACAAAAATCCAGCCATCACAGACATAATCCAGCGGTGCGGTTTAGGCATCTTTATAAAGATTTTTTTAATCACAAATACAACACACTCTTTGAAACTTATGTATAGAATATATGGAATACAAAGGATTTTCCAGTTGTAGCTCGGTTTTTGAACTATTTATTGGGTGTAGGTAATCACTTTTAGTTTTCGTAAAAAATACCTTAGCCCTTTCATTGCTGGGGCTTGGCAAGTAAAATATGAAAGATAAGATAAATAGAAGATTTTTTACAAGGTTATAAAAATGTCAGATTGGCAAAGTGCGATGGCTGAAATTCAGCGCGGAGCAGAGGAAATATTATTAGAAGACGAACTGATTACCAAACTAAAAGAAGGTAAACCACTAAGAATTAAAGCTGGATTTGATCCTACCGCACCTGACTTACATTTAGGCCATACTGTATTAATCAATAAGTTACGCACTTTTCAGCAACTAGGCCATGAAGTGATATTTTTGATTGGCGATTTCACTGGTATGATTGGTGATCCAACCGGCAAAAACGTCACCAGAAAACCACTGAGTAAAGAAGATGTTCTAGCCAACGCTGAAACTTATAAAGAGCAGGTCTTCAAGATCCTTGATCCAACAAAAACAACTATTCGTTTTAATTCTCAGTGGATGGAAAAGTTGGGTGCTGCAGGTATGATAAAACTGGCTTCTAATCAAACAGTAGCGAGAATGTTGGAAAGAGATGATTTCAAAAAACGTTATGCCGGTGGTCAACCCATAGCGATCCACGAATTTCTATACCCTCTTGTACAAGGTTGGGATTCGGTTGCATTAAAAGCCGATGTTGAACTGGGTGGCACCGATCAACGTTTTAACCTGTTAATGGGCAGAGAATTACAAAAATCTGAAGGCCAAAGACAACAAACCGTTCTGATGATGCCGTTACTTGAAGGATTAGATGGTGTTCAAAAAATGTCTAAATCTTTAGGTAATTATATTGGAATTACCGATGCGCCGAACGATATGTTTGGCAAGGTGATGTCTATATCTGATGATTTAATGTGGCGTTATTACGATTTACTAAGCTTTAAACCTAAAGACGAAATCGAAGCTATTAAACAAAACGTTGTAGCTGGTTTAAACCCCAGAGATACAAAAATCGACTTAGCGAAAGAGTTGATTGCGCGCTTTCATAGCGAACAAGATGCAGAGTCGGCACATCAAGATTTTATCCAGCGTTTTCAGAAAAATGTCATTCCGGATGAGATGCCAGAGTTTGATTTTTTGTTGCCTGCTGAAGGGATAATGATTGCTAATGTTTTAAAAGACGCAGGCCTAGTCAATTCGACCTCTGATGCTATACGTATGATTAAACAAGGTGCGGTTAAAATTGATGGTGAAAAAGTCGATAATACTAAACACCAGTTTACTCTACCTCTGCAAACGGTGTTGCAGATTGGTAAACGCAAATTTGCTCGCATAACATTTAAGTAAAAATGTCGAGGCTAATTTCCTTTAAAGTTGGCCACCCGAAGATCCTTGGTGGCTGTTTTCTAATTTATCGATTGATATTAGATTTGTTCCAAGAACGCTTTTTAGTAGGTAAATTCAAGTTACTCAGATGCATATCTAGGGCTTCGACAGATATATGTATTTCTCTTACTGACAGCCACAGCGAATACAATAGTAACACTAAGCTGAAAGCAAATATTGTGCTGCCTACTGTTTGATATTCAGCGTAAATAGCTAACATAGATAATACACATAAGAAAAAACTACCCATTCCAGCACCCTGCATATTTTTGATCAATTGAATACGCGAGCGAAGATTTTTGATTTGCCCCTGATCATTTTCGTTACTACCACTGAAGTCAAAATTTCTAATGATACTGGCAAGAGCCAGAAAACGGTTGGTATAGGCTAATAACAGCAAGGATATAGCCGGAAACAACATTGCTGGCGTGGTTAAAGTGATATCCATAAGCTGAATCTACCTATATTACTAAGATTATTTTTCAACAGATAAGCCTGCTTTTAACCAACCCTGCATATCACCCTCAAGATGTCGCAGGTTTTGATAACCCTCCTTGTGTAAAGCATCAGCTGCTTTGCCCGCTCGATAACCGGAACGACAATACAGCACGACTAGTTTTTCCTTGGATGCCGTCAAAATAGCAGGATTATCAATAATATCGCTCAAGGGAACATTTATCGCATTCGGTACATGTCCTTGTTGGAATTCTTCAGGTGTTCGCACGTCAACAACTACAATACTTTTTGTATTTGCATCGAGCAATTCTTGTTGGCTTATATTACTGACATTGGAAGAATAAGCCGAAAAACTTAACAAGCTGAATATCCAAAAGGTAACGTATTTTAACACAATATATCCCCGTCTTTTTTAATGAGTTACTGATAGTAAATAGTGCTATGCAGTGTGTAAAGGAGATTAATATTTGAATCGTAAATATCAGTTGAGCTTTTGCTATCTTGCGACTAAAAACGACAGCGCACACCCAAAAAAATACAGGGTTAACCATACCCATGTTGCTCGATTGATTGCAGCTAATGTTCTCATATTATCGGCTAGTATGATTTGTCTGTCTCCACCACATTTTCTGGTGCGCACTTTTTGTTTTTCGTAGTAGGCTGGGCCGCCTAGTTCAATGCCTAAACTGGCTCCACACAGGTTTAAAACAAATACATGGTTACATTGATAACTTGCACGCTGGAATATCGCAGCTGAGCCTTGGCTAATATTAACCGCACTCACAACACTTAGGCTAGCTAACTTGCTAGGTAACCATTGCAGTATATTGATCACAATGCGAACAGGTTGCCCAAAATGCCTAAATCTTGTCAATTTAGTATTCCAACACAAAGATAATTCGTAGACTAAACGATAGGTCAGGGCACCAACCCCACCTGTCAGCAGGAACCAAAAAATCACTGAACAATATTGATAACTATATCGAAGTAATAATGACTCGATATTGGCTTTTACTATGCCTAAGGGTGACATTTTCTGGGTTTCCCTTATGACTATTTGTGAGAGTGCATGTCGAGCTAACATTTTTTGCTGCTTTGATAATGCGGCACTGACTCGGCGCGTTTCTTTAGTAATATCCTGGAAGCGTAAAGCGATAAGCAGCATCAACCCTTCAAAAAAAATAGGATATTCGGATAAGTATTTAAACACCGCCAATATGCTGCAAAAAGGCAGTAATAAAACGATAGCAGCTAACGAGCCTGATACCTTTTGTTGTCGAATCGCATTTCTCTCAGGCGAAAGTACTTTAGCCTGCATCCCCCTTGCTAATACTCTTATAAAACTAAGTGGGTGGTATTTGTCAGGCCAAGGTAGGTACCTTTCAACAACAACAATCAATAACAATACCCAAAATGGCAAAAGTTGCTCACTTAGCAAGGTATTAATAATGCTGTGCATTACGCTAATTTTGCAATAGTTTGCATAACTAGCGTTGCCGAATTCTTGGCTGCTTGTTCGAGATATGTTTCAAAAGAAACCGTCGATGTTTTGCCCGCAATATCAGACAATGAGCGGATCACCAAAAATGGTGTGCCTAATAAATGACAACTCTGTGCAATAGCTACACCTTCCATTTCTACGGCACAGACAGATGGGAAGTTATGTCTAATGACGGCAGCGGCTTCATCACTTCCAACAAAAGAATCTCCGGTGCAAATAAGGCCTTGCTGAACTTGAACGTTTTGCAAACTAGATGCGGCCTCAGTGGCATGTGCAAGTAAACGTTTATCACATTCAAAATATGCTGGCATACCTGCGGTTTGGCCAAGTTCGTAGCCAAAGTGTGTTAGGTCAGCATCGTGGTGTCGTAATTCATTCGCTATCACAATATCGCCAATGTTTAGGTGAGTTGAAAAGCCCCCAGCTGAACCTGTATTGATGACAAAGTCGGGTTCGAAATGATGGATCACCACACTCGTTGAAACAGATGCTGCCACTTTGCCTATTCCACATTTGACCAAAACAACGTCGACTTCCCCCAGTTTGCCAATATATACAGTCAGATGATTAAAATTTTGTTCTTGGCAATTCTCTAGAGATGCACGAATAAGGGTTATTTCTTCATCCATGGCACCTAAAATAGCAATTTTCATAGCGTTTTCTTTATTCACGATTAGTTAAGTTCAATAAACCTAAGTCTAATACGTCTGCTAGTGTTATAAAACAACTCAAAGGTTTGAACTTCGAGTAAAACAAAAACAATACATTATATTGCTGAGAGTTCGATAACCTTATTACCAACTTTAGGTGATCTATGAAGCGATTCAGTATCTTACTAATAGCTATGCTGTTTATTGGTTGTCAGGCTGTTCCAAAAATGCCAGTTAGTCATAAAACGTTGCTTTATGATCAAGGGTTTGAAGGATTTGGACGTGTCATTGTAGAAAGTAAAACAGACATTTTTGAATTGAATGATGAAGCTAAAACCTTTGCTCAATCAGCGATAAAAGGGGTAGTTAAACCCAAAGATCAAATTCAAGCCTTGGTTCAACATGTTTTTTCTCGTTCAGATTTAAATTTATTGTATCGAGCTGAAGCGAATACTGTCGCCAATCAAACCTTTCGCAATCGAGCTGCCAACTGCCTTTCGATGTCAATTATGACTTATGCTTTAGCTACTGAGCTAGGTTTTAAGGTGAGATTCCAAGATATTGAAATTCCCGAGTACTGGACAATAAGAGAAGGGCAAAGCTTGCTAAATGGGCATATTAATTTGCAGATATTACCCCCTTCCAGTCGGGCTCATATTCAATTTTTCACCCAAGGCTTTGAAGTCGATTTTGATGCACAAGCTACCCGACAGCATTTCCCGAAAACACTGCTTAAACTCAATCAAGTTGTCGCCATGTTTCACAATAACAATGGTGCTGATGCATTATTAAAAAAAGACTACATAAAAGCATATGCTTATTTTAGAGCTGCTTTTTTGCAATCTCCTGACCTGCCTTCTGTTTTGGCAAACTTAGGTTATTTGTATCGACTCACAGGTCACTATGAGCTTGCTGAAAAAACCTACTTGCGAGCCATCAAACAAGATAAAAACAACTTAACTGCTTGGCGTAATTTATCTTATTTATATCGATATATGGGACATGATGAAAAAGCCAACGATATAATGAATCGGGTAACACGTAAACGTGCAGACAATCCCTTTTTTCATATTAATCTGGGGGATAAAGCGTTTGAAAAACAACAATGGCAAATTGCCCTAAGGCATTATCAACACGCTTTAAAGTTAGATAAAAGCACTCACGAAGTATTTTTTGGTTTAGGGAAAACTTATTTTGAATTAGGCAATATTAAACGTAGTTATCATTATCTACAGCTTGCTAAAAAGAAATCAAGAACTCAACAGGAACAGGCCGCGTATCAGGGGAAAATTGACATGTTAGCGACCATTAAATCAGGATGAATCAGTTATTTATTACGTTGAGTTAACTAGCAGTTATTCCTTATTGCAGCTATGTTATTACTATGTTGATTTACTGGTGGAGTGCATCAAATGCAGCTAGTTTCATATATCCAGAATATTCTTATTACACTCGTTATCTCTGTGTCCTTTTGTGGATGTCAGTCTACAAGCGCCTATGTTACTCCCTCTGAGTCGTTGTTATACGATCAAGGTTTTGTTGGTTTTACACAAGTCCAAATAGAGTCAGAGCAGGAAATTTTTAGATTAGATGACAAAGCTAAAGAATTCGTCAAATCAACCATTGCACCAAAGACAAATATAATTGATCAAATGGAAGCATTGGTGCGAGGCATATTTGATCGCTCAGATCTCAATTTACTCTATCAGGGAGATGCCAACAACACCGCCAATGAGACCTTTCATTCCCGTGCAGCAAATTGTTTGTCTATGTCTATCATGACGTATGCTATGGCAAATGAAGCGGGTTTTCATGTGGATTTTCAGGAAATTATGATCCCTGAGTTTTGGACAAGAAAGGCGGGTTTTAGCTTGTTAAATGGGCATATCAATTTAAAAATGTTTGCTCCCCATGATCCAAGTGTCTTCATCCTTAACAAGCGCACTTTTCAGGTTGATTTCGACCCCCAATCATCAAGACGTGGACTGCCAAAAAAAATCGTGAGTAAACAAGCTGTAATGGCGATGTTTTATAATAATAAAGGTGCCGATGCTTTATTGCGAAAAGATTATACCTCCGCCTATGCCTATTTTCGTGAGGCTCTGATACTTGACCCTGATTTTGACTCGGGATGGATAAATCTTGGCATTGTGTATCGATTAAGCGGGTATTTTAATCAGGCTGAAAAAACCTATCAACATGCTCTGGGATTGAACTCTGAAAGTCTAACTGCGTGGGAAAACCTTGCTTATCTGTATACCTTTACCGGACGAGAAGAGGAAGCTGAGGCCATCTTGGCGAAAGTTGAATATAAGCGCAACAGCAATCCTTATTACCATGTCAATTTAGGTGAACAAGAGATGGAGCAGGAACATTGGGATCAAGCTTTGGGTCATTTTCGAAGGGCTTTAGCTTTAGATAGAAGTAAGCATGAGGTGTATTTTGGACTGGCTCGAGTTTACTTCGAAATTGGTGAGTTGCAACAAAGCAAACGATACATTAAGCAAGCCAAAAATAAAGCGCATAATCGCCAAGATGAAGACAGGTATCAACACAAACTAGATTTTCTACGTAATTTGTAGAAATTTGATACATGTCTACATTTTGCATTTTTGCCCCAGGAGCCGCCTAGTTAATATGCTAGGCGGCTGATCCTTATCAGGTGTTAGATTGAGCGACACCTAACTCTTCAAGGCGCTCTTTCAGGTAACTTTTGGCAGTGTATCTTTCAGACAATACGACTTCTGGATTTGGATGCAAAAACAATGGTAATGAAACCCGAGCTTTAGTTTGATCGCTGCCTTGAGGGTTAACCACTCTGTGGGTCGTAGATGGGAAGTAACCGCCTGATGCTTCTTGAAGCATATCGCCAATATTGACAATCAAATTACCAAAATCGCAAGGTACATCAATCCATGAATCACCAGTACCTTTGACCTGTAAACCAGGTTCATTGGCTGAAGGTAATAATGTGAGCAAGTTAATATCTTCATGAGCCGCGGCGCGTATTGCATCTGGCTCTTCAGAGCCATCTAAAGGCGGATAATGCAAAATACGTAACAGGGTTTGTTCACTATCGGTCACCATACTCGAGAGCGATTGTGTGAACTTAGCTGACACTTCCGGTGGTGAGTATTTCTCAACCCATGTGAGTAACTCTGAAGCTAATGCATTAGTATCTCGATAATAATCTGCTACTTCTTGCTTTAATGCGTCTGGGCAACGCCCCCATGGGTAAAAATGAAAATATTCTTTAATATCTTTTTTCTTACAGCCTTTAGCTGTTTCAGATATCTCAGTTGAAAAAAATCCATCGTAAGTATCTTTATCAAACGTAAATTGATTCTTTTCTTCACTGTTAAAAAAAGCCTGCCAGCGCTTATAAATACTACTGACTCTGTCTTGATCAATAGGGTGGTTTTTCAATACACCAAAGCCGGTTTTGTGCAAGGACTCTACAAAAAGTTTGTCTGCATCGGGTGCTTTATAATCTACTGCTACTAATTTCATGATCATTTTCTCTCTACTTGTTTCTCTGTCAAAGGCTGAGGTAGAAACCTGCTAAGGCGGCACTCATCAAATTGGCTAGAGTTGCTGCGAATACTGTTTTCAAACCCAATTGGGCAATTTCTTTACGTCTAGTTGGTGCCATTGCACCTATTCCACCCATTAATATGGCGATAGATGAAAAGTTTGCAAACCCACACAAAGAAAAAATTACGATGGCTTGAGTAATTGGGGAAAGTTGATCTTGATACTTGAGGAAATCAAGATAAGCAACAAACTCGTTCACCACCATTTTTTGGCCAATAAAGCTGCCCGCTATATTGGCTTCTTCCCATGGCACACCTAATGTCCAAGCAATTGGTTGAAAGACGTAACCTAATATCACCTGAAAGCTGATGTCTTCGGCACCAAAGAAACCGCCACCCCAGCCAATCAGTCCATTTAATAATGCGATCAAACCAATAAAGGCTAATAACATTGCGCCAACGTTTAACGCCAGATGTAAACCATTGGCTGCGCCACTGGCTGCGGCATCAAAAATATTAGCGTATTCATTGTCTTGTTCTTCCTTCTCAGTCAGTTCATTTTTGACTTGTTCTGTTTCAGGAATAATAATCTTGGCCATTAATAAACCACCCGGTGCCGCCATAAAGCTCGCCGCCAGTAAATATTCTATTTCAACACCCATGCTAGCATAACCAGCCATAACTGAGCCTGCGATGGAGGCTAAACCACCTACCATAACGGCAAAAAGTTCAGACCGGGTTAAATTGGGAATATAAGGTTTAATAACTAATGGCGCTTCGGTTTGTCCAACAAAAATATTGGCTGCGGCAGACATAGACTCTGGACGACTGGTTTTAAGGAAATATTGTAAAAATCCGCCGATAACTCGAATAATGACATTCATAATTTTTAAGTGATATAAAACTGTAATCAGCGAAGAGAAAAATATAATCACCGGCAACACATTAAAAGCGAAAATAAACCCCATCGATTTATTACCCAACGGGCCAAAAATAAAGGTAATACCATCTTGGCTATAACTAATAATATTTTCTACGTAGCTGGTTAGCGACAGCAGAAATTGTTTTCCAGGCGGAAAATACAGCACCAATGCGCCTATAGAGGCTTGAATGGCAAATGCTCCGCCAACGGTGCGCCAGTTGATCGATTTTCTGTGAGACGACAGTGCAAAGGCAATAAGCAGCATAAGTGCGACGCCTATTAGACTAACCATATGATTTCCTTTTTATTATTATTTTTATTTTTATTAATAATCCACATCACTCTGCTGTTTTAAAGCAGGCTTTGCTGAATATGAGATTTAATCACATCGAGTGCAATCCGGTTTTTACCGCCTTGAGTAACAATTACATCAGCAGTAAAGCGGCTGGGAGAAATGAATTGGTGATACATAGGTTTAACCGTTGACTCGTATTGTTTAGCCACAGACTCTAAGGTACGACCTCTTTCTGCAATATCTCTTTTCATACGGCGTAACAAACATATATCTAAAGGTGTATCTACAAAAATTTTGATGTCAAACAGAGGTTGTAAACCATCGTTAGCCAGCAACATGATGCCTTCAATAATGATCACGGGAGCCGACATTAAGGTGTGGGTTTTTTCTAGTCGAGTATGAGTTTTATAACAATATTGCGGATACTCAATAGATTTCCAATTTTTTAAGGCCTCTAAATGTTCAACCAACAACTCATGTTCGAATGCTTTCGGATGGTCATAATTATTTTTTTCTCGTTCAGCCATGGGTAAATGGTCTTGGGAGCGATAATAATGATCTTCACGTAAAATTTGAACAGTTTTGCCTTCTTCTGAGAATTCTTTTAATAAATTCTCAGTAAACAAGGACTTACCAGAACCAGATGCGCCTGAAATAGCGATAACTAAAGGGGTAGACATACCAAACCGTTTTTTAAAGAAGTAAATTGGTACGAAAGATACCAGTGAACTTGCTAAAAGTCAGTTCACAATGTAGATTTTTACACTTGACTCGTTGGTCAGCTTTGTAAGCTTTATGTTAATACATGTTGCTAACTTGTATGATTTGACCTGAGAAATGCGACAGTTTGATGAATTTACATACATACTGTTACGGCTATAATAAAAGTGTCATAATTAATCTGTTAAACTTACGTTTAACGGAATGAGAAATCGGTTCTAATCGATCAACTAAGCCATCGGCAGTGCCTCATGGCATTATATACGGACAACAGTTCTGACCAAAAGTTCAGAACATATAAAACTTAGGAAACACATAATGTTTAAAAAAACAAAATTCAGTCGCATTGCGATTGCAGTTGCTATGTCGGTAGGACTATCGTCTGCTGTAATGGCGCAATCAACTACCTCTTCTATCCGCGGTAATGTTGCAACCGAATCAGGAACTATATTTTCTGGAGCGACTGTCACTATTACGCATGTCCCATCTGGTACTGTGTCGACTGCGACAACAAATGCAAGTGGTGTATTTTCTGCGCGCGGTCTGCGAGTTGGTGGTCCTTACTCAGTTAAGATCAGTGGGGGCGAATTTGCTCCTGTACAATATGATGATCTGTATCTATCGCTAGACCAGGCGTTTTCACTCCCTGTTATGGTAGAACAGACAAACAATACGGAAGTTATTCAAATAACTGGCAGTAATAGTGCAGTGGCCGGTTTCTCGAATGATGGGCTAAGCACTAATCTTGGTATCGAAGCACTAGGCGAAGTGACTTCGATTGATCGCGATATCACAGACGCAGCTGCGCTAAATCCGTTTGCTTCAGTAGACTTTTCGAGTGATGGAGATAAATCATTAACGATCGCGGGTGCAAACAGCCGCTTTAACTCGTTAACGGTAGACGGTGTTGCTTTAAACGACCGTTTTGGTCTGAATGCAAATGGTTATCCAACCCAAGGTTCCCCTATCTCTTTTGATGCCATCGAATCTCTTTCAGTCCAGACTGCACCTTTTGATGTTGAATATAACGGTTTTACTGGCGGTACTATTAATGCCGTTACTAAATCTGGTACCAACGAATTCAAAGGGTCGGTTGGCTATTATCATACAAGCGACTCATTGAGTGGCGATAAAAACGGCGACGACGATTTCAATCTTACTTTTGAAGAAGATACCTTTGTTGGAACCCTTGGTGGTCCATTAATAAAAGATAAGCTTTTCTTCTTCATTGCTTACGACAAGTTTGAGGAAGTTGCTCCTCTTAACGATGGTCCAGTAGGTTCAGGTGCTCTTAACGAAGAAGCAGGTATTACACTTGACGATGTGGCTCAAGTTGGTCAGATTGTTTCGGATCTTTGGGGCTTCGACATTGGTGATTTTAACATAGGCCCTGCCGAAGATGAAAAAATCCTTGCCAACATAGATTGGAACATTAGTGCCGACCACCGTGCAAAGTTCACCTATCTCAGGACGGAAGGAAACGCCATTAATGAGCAAAACGGTAACAATTTTTTAGCGTCAGACAATGTTATCGGTGCATCTTCGACTTGGTATGACCGCTCAGAAAAAGTAGAGAGTTTTATCGGTCACGTATTTTCTGACTGGACAGCAAACTTTTCGACCCAAATTAAGATTGCAAGTACCACGCAAGCTACAGGTCAGGACTCTTTAAATGGTGCTGAATTCCCTAATTTCGCGGTATTTTTGCGTGAACTTGATGGTGATGAAAACTATCTTTCAATCGGTCCAGACCGTTTCCGTCATGGTAATTCACTTGACCAAGAATTCTTACAGTACAAATTTTTGGCTACATACGCAGTCGGCGACCATATACTCAAAGCCGGTTTTGAGAGAGAAGAGGTTGATATAGACAACTTATTCGCTCAAAACTCGGAAGGTTCTTACCTTTTTAACAGTATTGCTGATCTGGCTAACGCTACTGCTTCTGGACTATTGTATGATAATGCTGTCTCTAACGATGAAAACGATCTGCGTGCTATTTGGGGTTATAATTCAAACTCTCTCTATATACAGGATTCATGGGATGTCAATTCAGACCTGAGCATTGATGCGGGTATCCGTTATGACTGGTACGAGTCCGAAGGTTCAATCCGCGACAATCAAAACTTTAACGACCGTTATGGTTATTCCAACACAACGGATATCGATGGTTTGGATGTGTTTCTTCCACGAATTTCGTTTAAGTGGTTGGCTACAGATGACCTGACTGTTCGTGGTGGAATAGGTCGTTTCTCTGGTGGATCACCCGGAGTTTGGCTTTCAAATAGCTATTCTAACGATGGTGTGATTTCTGACGGCTCTAACGCTTTTGGAACTATTATAGTACCAACTTCACCTGACGCGGCAACGGGTCAGTACATTCCGCAGGATGTGCTTGCTTCACTGGCAAGCGAAGCGCCAGATGGTGGGGTTAACGCACTTAATCCATCGTTCGAAATTCCAACCACAATGAAGATCAGCCTTGGCGCTGCTTACTATGCCGACCTTCCGGTTGTGGGTGAAGGTTGGTTATTATCTGCAGATTTCCTCTACAACAAGCTAGATAATGCGACTTATTGGTATGATCAACGTTGTGAAAACCCAGTAGCGACCGCTCCAGATGGACGTGGTGTCTATGACTGTAGCGAAGGACCTGAAGCCCTCATTGTTGGCTCATTTGACGGCGGTGGTGATAGTATGTTGTACGCGCTGTCAGCGACTAACGATTGGGATACTGTATACGGTGAGTTCGATATGTTCTCTAGCTACACTTATTCAGATGTTGAAGATATCGGCTACGGCACATCCTCAACAGCGACATCTAACTACTCTGATTTTGCTGCATATGATCGCCAATCACCACGTGAGGGTACGTCAAGTTTCCAAACTGAGCACCTGTTTAAAATCCGCGCTAACTGGACAAAAGAGTTAATCGCTGGTTATGAAACTAAGGTATCAATGTTCATGACACGTCGTACCGGTCAACCTTACAGTTATACTTTCAACGAAAACAATGCATGTCTGCTTGATGTAGGTGGTGGTCGTTGTTCACGTGAAAGCCGTAATGATGACGCCGGTCATTTACTTTACGTTCCAAGTGGACCGAATGATCCGATTTTTGCTTCGACTTCATTCGAGGGTGATGCTGCTGCGCAGCAAGCGTTCTTTGATTACATTAATAGTTCAGAGCTAGCACAGTATGCGGGTGGCATCGCTCCACGTAACAATGATAACTCTGCTTGGTCAACTATTATGGATATTCGTATCAAGCAAGAACTGCCAGCCTTTAATAAAGATCACACCTTCAATTTGTTCTTAGATATTGAGAACTTTGGTAATCTTCTTAACTCTGACTGGGGTCGTGTTGAGGTTACTGAATATGAATACGAGCGTGACGTTGTTTCGGCTAAGATCGTCGATGGTCAGTATGAGTATTTTGATCTGAACAGCAACCGCAGTATTCAGAACTTAAGAGTACGTCAGCAGTCTGTTTGGCAGATTCAATTTGGTTTGAAATACGAGTTTTAATGATTATTTAATAGTTCATTAGTCACTTTAAAAGCCGGTCTTTATGATCGGCTTTTTTTTTGCAATTCCTAAAAGGTTAACGATGTATAAATTTATTATCTTTATATTAACGGTGTTCAGCATGTCGTCAAATAGCCAAAGTATTCGAATTGCCACGTTTAATGCCAGTATGGAGGCCACAAATTATGTTGCAAAAGGCCAGACGACTGCAGGTGATGCGTTGCAGAGCAACTTACACGATGGTAAACATACACAAATTAAAAACATTGCAGAAATTATTCAGAGAATAAGACCTGATATTGTTCTTTTAAATGAGTTTGATTATTCAAACCAGTCAGCAATAGACGCTAAGAATTTTATAAAGCATTATCTAAAAAAATCTCAGAATACTAATAAGCCTATTGATTACCCTTATTTCTATAGTGCTCCAGTCAATACCGGTGTTGATTCTGGCTTAGATCTAGATAAAGACGGCATAGCATCTGGCACGAAAGGCGATGCCTTTGGCTTCGGCTTATTCCCAGGCCACTATGGCATGTTGGTACTAAGTAAATATCCGATTCAATTTGACCAAATCCGAACATTTCAAAACTTCCTGTGGAAAGATATGCTAGGTAATTTAATGGCAACTATCAAGGACGAAAACGGCAAGTCATATTACAGCCTACAAGCACAGCAAATATTCCGTTTGTCTTCTAAGTCTCATTGGGACATTCCAATCAAAATTGGTAATCAAACCATTCATTTACTCGCCAGTCATCCCACGCCACCCGTGTTTGATGGTCCAGAAAATCGTAATGGTAAACGTAATCACGATGAGATACGTTTTTGGACTGATTACTTATCTGGCAGTGAACAATCAGCTTATATTTACGATGACAATCAAAAACGAGGTGGTTTTAAAGGCGAACACTTTGTTATCGCTGGGGATTTAAATGCCTCGCCAGATGAAGGTGATGGTATCAATAGCGGTATACAAGGGTTACTTGAGCATTCGCTAGTTAATGATTCAATTGTGCCACAAAGTGAAGGTGGCAGCGTTCATACGCCCGATAACCTATATTCGGCACAACATACTGCCGAATGGGCAATGCGAGCTGACTATGTATTACCTTCAACTTCACTTGAAGTGAAAGGGAGTGGCGTATTTTGGCCCAAACCAGATGATCTTTTGTTTCGCTTAATTAAAGACCGACAAAGTTCATCGGATCATCGATTAGTGTGGGTAGATATTACCGTTACAAAATAGAAGATTGCTCACCACTGAGGACAATGAGGCCACAGAGGAAAAACAAAAATATGATGAGTCTTTTAAATTCTAAATATTTTCTCTGTGTAGCGAAGCGCTCTTTGTCCTCTGTGGTTTAAAACATTTTTACTTTTTTCGTCTAAGATCTAAAAAGGAGCAGCGTTCATACGCCCGATAACCCATATTCAGCAATGCATACTGCCGAATGGGCAATGCGAGCTGACTATGTATTACCTTCAACTTCACTTGAAGTGAAAGGGAGTGGCGTATTTTGGCCCAAACCAGATGATCTTTTGTTTCGCTTAATTAAAGACCGACAAAGTTCATCGGATCATCGATTAGTGTGGGTAGATATTACCGTTACAAAATAGAAGATTGCTCACCACCGAGGAAAAGGAGGTCACAGAGGAAAAGAAAAGTGAATTTTGAAGTCTGTTCCTCTGTGTAGCGAAGCGCTCTTTGTCCTCTGTGGTTTAAAATATTTTTACTTTTTTCGCCTAAGATCAAAAAAGGGGCGCAAGCCCCTTTTTTCTATTTGCCTTACGTATCTAAGTGCTTAGACGCCTAGATAATCCAATATACCTTCAGCAGCGTTGCGACCTTCGTCAATGGCAGTCACGACTAAATCAGAGCCTCGAACCATATCGCCACCAGAGAATATTTTAGGGTTCGATGTTTGGAATGCGAACTTGCCGTGTTTAGGGGCACGTACCCGGCCTTTCTCGTCTAAGATAATGCCATAGTCACCAAACCAACTAGCAGGACTAGGTTGGAAGCCGAATGCAATAATCACAGCGTCAGCTTCAAGCACATGTTCAGAACCTTCTATCTCAACTGGGCGTCGGCGACCTTGGGCATCGGGTTGACCCATCTCAGTTTTTACCATCTTCACACCAATCGCTTTACCGTTTTCATTCACGGCAATATCGAGCGGCATAAGGTTGAATTTGAAATTCACACCTTCTTCACGGGCGTTAACGACTTCACGGCGTGAGCCTGGCATGCTGGCCTCGTCACGACGATAAGCACAAGTGACATCGGGTGCGCCTTGTCTTATGGCTGTTCTGACACAATCCATAGTGGTATCACCACCCCCTAACACCAGCACTTTTTTACCTTTCATATCAATAAAGTGATCAGGTGATTTTTCTAAGCCTAATTGGCGATTAACGTTGGCAATTAGGTAAGGCAGAGCTTCATAGACACCAGGCGCTTTTTCATTATCAAAACCGCCTTTCATAGCCTTGTAAGTTCCCATTCCTAAGAAGACTGCATCGTAACCATCCAATAAATCTTGGAAGGGAAGGTCTTTGCCTACTTCGGTATTTAGAACAAACTCCATTCCCATTTCAGCAAAGATTTCATGGCGCAGTGCGATGACTTCTTTTTCTAATTTGAAAGAGGGAATACCGAAAGTTAACAAACCGCCTATTTTTTCGTACTTATCAAATACAACAGGTTTTACACCGTTGCGTACTAGAATATCTGCACAGCCTAAACCCGCTGGGCCTGCGCCAATGATAGCGACTTTTTTGTTAGTTTTAACAACATTGGACATATCTGGTCGCCAACCTTGCTTAAAGGCGGTGTCGGTAATGTATTTTTCAATACTCCCGATAGTCACCGCACCAAAATCATCATTTAGGGTACAGGCACCCTCACACAATCGATCTTGAGGGCATACACGTCCACATACTTCGGGTAACGTATTCGTTTTACTCGATAATTCAGCCGCTTCAAAAATGCGGCCTTCATTTGCTAGGCTTAACCATTGTGGAATGAAGTTATGCACTGGGCATTTCCATTCACAATAGGGGTTACCACAATCAAGACAACGGTCAGCCTGACCTGCTACTTGGGTATCACTCATGGGCTGATATATTTCAGCAAATTCTTCACGTCTGAGGATGGAGGGCTTTTTAGGTGGATCAATACGCTCTACATCGACAAATTGGTATACATTTTTAGACATGATACCCCCTTATTGGACTTGAACACGAAGTTCGGCAGTAGACCGACTTATGTGACCAAGTAAATTTTTAACGTCACTGGTTTTTGGCTTAACCAGTCTGAATTTCGGTAAATATGCGGCAAAGTTGCTTAATATTTTGTGAGCATGTTCACTACCTGTTGCTTCATAATGCTGATTAATCAAACCTCGCAAGTGTTCCATCAAAATGACCTTATCTTCGATAGACATAAGCTCTACTAATTCACCATTTACGCGATGCTCAATATCATTTTCTTCATCCAGAATATAAGCAAAACCACCGGTCATACCCGCGCCAAAGTTTACGCCAGTGCGTCCAAGCACTGCCACAATACCGCCAGTCATATATTCACAACCGTTATCACCTATGCCTTCAACAACGGCTATAGCACCAGAGTTACGAACTGCAAAGCGTTCGCCAGCAAGCCCTGCAGCAAATAATTTACCACCAGTTGCACCATATAGACAGGTGTTACCTGCTATCACACTTTCATTTGATTTAAAGCTAACACCTCTAGGTGGATGAATAACGAGTTTACCGTCAGCCATTCCTTTACCTACGTAATCATTGGCATCACCCACTAAGGTCATTTCTAAACCACCCGCATTCCAGACACCAAAACTTTGTCCAGCCGTACCGGTAAAGTTTAATTTAATGGGGTCTTCACTCATGCCTTTATTGCCGTGATGTTTGGCAATTAAACCAGAAATAATAGCGCCAACAGACCTGTCCGTATTACGAATAGGATAATTGAATATACCGCCACTTTTGTTTTTCACGGCAGACGCTAAATCTGCTAATAATAACTGATTCAAATCTCCTTTATCAGCAGGAGCATTAGCGCCTTCACTGCAAAAGAGTTTAGTGTGGTCGCCTGCTAACGGTTTAGCTAAAATAGGACTGAGATCTAATTTGTTCTGTTTAGCCGTTACGCCGTTTAATATCTTTAACAAATCAGTACGTCCAATCAGGTCATCCAACTTACGCACACCCATTGAAGCCATAATTTCACGCACTTCTTGTGCAATAAATTTGAAATAGTTCATTACCATATTAGGTAAACCCGCGAAATAATTATCACGAAGGTTCTCATCTTGTGTAGCGATACCTGTCGCGCAATTATTCAAGTGACAAATACGTAAATACTTACAGCCTAAAGCCACCATTGGCCCAGTACCAAAACCGAAGCTCTCCGCACCTAAAATAGCACCTTTAACAACATCTAAACCGGTTTTTAAACCACCATCTGTTTGCACACGTACTTTATGGCGTAAACCATTGCTTACTAAAGCTTGCTGAGTTTCTGCAAGACCTAATTCCCAAGGGCTACCTGCGTATTTAACTGAAGATAATGGACTGGCACCTGTACCGCCGTCATAACCCGAAATAGTAATCAAATCGGCATAAGCTTTAGCAACACCACAAGCGATAGTACCTACACCTGGCTCCGACACTAACTTCACTGAAATTAGCGCATCAGGGTTCACTTGTTTCAAGTCGAAAATTAGCTGAGCTAAATCTTCGATAGAATAAATGTCATGATGGGGTGGTGGAGATATTAGCGTGACTCCGGGCACCGAATGACGAAGTTCTGCAATATACTTGTTAACCTTATCACCCGGTAATTGGCCACCTTCACCAGGTTTAGCACCCTGTGCAACCTTTATCTGTAAGATTTTAGCATTGACCAAATAGTGTGGTGTTACCCCAAAACGACCTGATGCGATTTGTTTAATATTTGAGTTACGTTCATTACCAAAACGTTTTGGATCCTCGCCACCTTCACCCGAGTTAGAATTACCACCTAAACGGTTCATAGCTATAGCTAAAGACTCGTGAGCTTCAGGACTTAAAGAGCCAATTGACATAGCTGCCGTGTCAAAGCGTGGATATAAGTTTTCTGCAGGTTCAACTTCATCAATCGAGATGGCTTCTGAATCAGGTGATAAAGCCAATAAATCACGTAAACAAGCAGTTGGTCTTTCATTTACCAAGGTGCTAAATTTTTGGTAATCCTGGTAATCACCACTTATCACGGCTTTTTGTAGTGTTGTGACTACGTCAGGGTTGTAAGAGTGATATTCCCCGCCGTGTACGTATTTTAACAACCCGCCGTGGTCTACATTTTTACGTTTTAACCAAGCGACACGATTTAAATTAACTTGATCTTGTTGGAAATCCTCAAAGTCAGCTCCTTGAATACGGCTTGGCACCCCTTTAAAGCAAATGTCCATAACCGAACTGCTAATACCAATCGCTTCAAATAATTTTGAACTACGGTAACTAGCAACGGTTGAAATCCCCATTTTTGACATGATCTTGTACAAGCCTTTGTTTATCGCTTTGCGATAATTAACAATCGCTTGCATCGGCGTCATGTCTAGATGCCCAGACTCACACATTTGTTCAATAATTTCGTATGCCAAGAACGGATATATTGCTGTAGCACCCAGACCAATCAATACTGCATAGTGATGCGAGTCTCTGACCGATGCTGTCTCTACTACTATATTTGCATCACAACGTAATCCTTTATCTACTAAGCGTTTTTGCACCGCACCCACTGCCATAGCGGCCGGGATAGGGATCCGTGAAGATTTGATGGCACGATCAGATAAAATAACAAAGGCGGCACGTTTATGAGAAACCAAGTGCTCAACTTCATTACATATACGATTAATGGCTGTCTTAAGCCCTTCTTCTGGTGGGTAATTAAGATCAACAAACTCAGAATAATAATGTTCCGGGTCGTAATTACGTAATTGTTTAAGATCCGTATACACCATAATAGGTGAGTCGAACAATACGCGATCAGCGTACCCCGATGTTTCTGTGAATACTGATTTTTCACGGCCAATACAAGTAGCCAGTGACATCACGTGGTTTTCACGTAAGGAATCAATAGGGGGATTGGTTACCTGAGCGAATTGTTGACGAAAATAATCGTAAATTGTACGACTTTTCCCAGAAAGTACAGCCATAGGTGTGTCGTCACCCATAGAGCCTGTGGCTTCTTGGCCGTCTTTGGCCAAAACTTTCACCACTTGCTCAAGCTCTTCATAGCTGTAATTAAACTGCTTAAAGTAAGTATTCATCATATCGTCGTCAAACATACGTTTGCCGATTTCAGGCGCGTCACATTTTTCAAGAGGTGTTAAGCGGCGAATACTTTTATCTAGCCATTCTTTATATGGATGGCGACCTTTTAAATCATCATCTATTTCATTTGAGCGCCATAATTTACCTGTCTCAGTATCTATAGCTAGCATTTCACCCGGTCCTACACGCCCTTTTTCAATCACGTCTTCTTGTTTATAATCCCAAATACCCACTTCTGAAGCTAAGGTGATTAAACCATCCTTAGTTATTACATAACGTGCGGGACGAAGGCCGTTGCGGTCAAGGTTACATGCTGCATGGCGACCGTTAGTTAATACAATACCAGCTGGGCCATCCCAAGGTTCCATGTGCATGGAGTTGAACTCGTAAAAGGCCTTTAAATCTTCATCCATGGTTTTGTTATTTTGATAAGCAGGTGGTACTAATAGGCGCATTGCACGGAATAAATCCATGCCGCCAGCTAAAAACAACTCTAACATATTATCTAATGATGAAGAGTCAGAACCTACTTCGTTAACAAAAGGTGCCGCATCCGCTAAATCAGGTAGCAAAGGTGTTTTGAATTTACCTGTTCGCGCTTGTGCCCAATCGCGGTTACCACGGATGGTATTAATTTCACCATTGTGTGCCAAATATCGAAATGGTTGAGCCAATGACCAACGTGGCAACGTGTTAGTTGAAAAACGTTGATGAAACACACAAATAGCTGACTTCATGTTTTCGTCTGCTAAGTCTAAATAAAACCGAGGTAAGTCGCCGGCCATAACTAGGCCTTTGTATATTGTGACTAGACTAGACAAACTTGCGATATAAAAATCTTCGTCATTAGATATACGTTTTTCTGCCCGTCTGCGAGCCATAAATAAACGGCGTTCTAAATCTTGAGAGCGCCATCCTGATGGCCCATTAACGAATACTTGTTCAACTTGAGGCACACACGAGACCGCAAGATCACCTAAGACTGAATTATCTGTAGGCACAACTCTCCAACCAACAACAGCCAACGTCTCTTTTTCTAACTCTTCAGTGATGACCTGTTTGGCCAAGTCAGCTAATGCTTGGTCTTGGTTAAGAAAAATCACACCAACACCGTACATTTTGCCTAGCTTCCAGTTTTGCTGTTCAGCTATTTTGCGAAAAAATGCGTCGGGTTTCTGCAGCAATAAACCACAACCATCGCCTGTTTTGCCATCAGCAGCGATACCGCCACGATGCTGCATGCGGTCAAGCCCCTTAATTGCGGTACTGACCAATTTATGACTTGGCTCACCTTTTGTGTGGGCGATGAGGCCAAAACCACAATTATCTTTTGAATCATTAGGATGATATAAACTCATTAATGCAGACTCCTTCAACCTTCGACTGGGCAGGGTGTTGTATGTTGTTATTGCTAATCATACATCTAAATACGTGTATGAACGTGAGATGGCTTCATGCCCTGATGCTTATTTTCCGGTCGTAATTATTATTGAAGATACCAGTCAAGTATCGAATATTTATACCAAGCAGGTCGTACAAAATACCGAGGATTATTTTATAAATCAATTCCCTTATATGGTGTATTTTATATTTTTCAGGGTGAAGGCCCTAATAAGTATCAAAAGTTCTTTTAATTCAATGGTGTGCGATTTTTTTGTGGCTTGGTTATAAGCTATATATAAAAGCTTCAAAACAGTGCCAATTGTTATTAAAACGTTAAAAAAAGGCGTTTTTTTCATTTTATAGCTTGGTACGCATTGAATTAATATTTAAATAAAATGAATAAATAGTCTTTGGAAGCTTTAGATTTACAGTTTAATACTAGGCTAGTATTTTGATCCTTGGAATATTCTTGCTAGCATGTCGCGAATCGGCAATAACCACAGATGTTTGAGACCCACTCGTTATGACGAATAAGACGACAAAAAAGACCTCAGTTGACCCGTGGGCTATCAATATTGCTCAGCTTATCAACCGTTTTGGCGCAGTAAAGCCCAGTGTTTTATTCGTTATTTTGACTTTAATATTCACCTTCTCTGGTACCTATTTTCTTAGAATGTTTCTCAGTGACCAAGCTCACACTGAAGACTTCTTAATTGCCATTGTACTGACTTTACTCAGTGCGCCTTGGGTATTATGGGTTTTTAGCGAGCTAGTTAAACAACTGGAGCGCTCCAGAGAGAGTCTTGCAGAGGCGGTTACTGAGTTAGAGCGATTGCGAAAGGAAGATGAGTTACTGAATCACACTCTGCAGAATAATATCAAGCAACTCAACCATGAAATTGAGCAGCGAAAAAATGCTCAGTTAGAGCGAGAAAATGTGTTCACTGACCTCGAGCGTGAAATCACTGATAGATCTGAAAAAGAACAACAAGCATTACGCTTATCCACTTTACTGCGATCGATTATCGATGCCTCTCCAGACTTAATCTATTACCGTAATCAAGAAGGCCAATTTGCCGGCTGCAATCGTGTTGCTGAAGAAATGACGGGTAAAACCGAACAAGAATTGATTGGCTTAACGCCGCATCAAGTGTACGACGAAGAACTGGCCAGCCAAGTGGTTGCAAGTGATCATGACGTGCTCGAAAACAACGCCAGTATTACCGAAGAATTATGGTTGCGATTTGCTGATGGACGCCGCCGCTTTTATGAAATGCGTAAGGTGCCTTTCTACAGCGCAGACGATACTCGTCTTGGTATTCTTGCTTTTGGGCGTGATATCACCGAGCGTAAACAGGCTGAGAATGTGGTGGCTAAAGCCAGTAAAGACAAAACTGCTTTTATTGCCACAATCAGCCATGAGTTACGAACGCCTCTTAATGGCATTGTTGGTCTAAGCAGAATGTTACGTGATACTGTTCTGACTAGCGAGCAGTTTGCTTGGGTCAGTACAATTTACGCGAGTGGTATTACTCTAGGTAATATATTTAACGACATCATTGATTTGGACCGCTTAGACAGAGATAGACTCGAATTATCACTGAAAACTGTATCGATAAAAGATTTCACTCAAGAGCTGGGCAGTATTATAGAGCTATTAGCTGACGATAAAGACCTCACTTTTGCTGCACATGTAGAGGAGCCTTTACCCGCTTTGGTTGAAGTTGACGGTACCCGCTTAAGACAAATTTTGTGGAATTTATTGTTCAACGCAGTCAAATTTACCCAACGTGGGACGGTGTCTTTAGAGGTTAAAGCTGAAAAGATTGATGCTGAAACATCCATGGTCACATTCAAAGTGTGTGATACGGGTGTGGGTATTCCCCAGCAAGATTTAGATAAAATTTTCGCTATGTATTATCAAGTTGACTCACCCGAACATCAAAGTGCCACAGGTACAGGCATTGGTCTAGCTATATGCCAACAAATGGTGTCCTTGATGAATGGTAAAATTAGTGTCAGCAGTGTGATAGGTGAAGGTACCTGTTTTACCGTTGACCTGCCCCTTGGTATCAGCAAAAAGCCTATTCAAGTTGAAACGCTAAAAGTCACAGGCTTGCAGATATTGTTGGTAGAAGACATTGAGTTAAATGTGATGGTTGCCAAAGCGCTGTTGGAAAAACTTGGACAACATGTTGACGTAGCCATGACAGGCAATGAGGCCATTAATATGGCTCGTAACAAACAATATGATTTGGTATTACTGGATATTCAATTGCCTGATATGAATGGCTTTGAGGTTGCAAATGTTTTACATGAAGAATCTTTGGTAGAGCAAACCAGTATTGTGGCGTTGACCGCGAATGTGATTAAAACGCGTCAAGAATATCTGGATAACGGTATGGATGAAGTCATCTCTAAACCGGTCAAGAAAAGTCGTATTATTGAAGTGCTTAATAGTCTGTTCTGCGAACAACCTAGCGTACCTCATCAACCTGCCCCAGAGCCTAAAACAGACCAGTTAAATACTGTTCTTGATTTGGACTTGTTACAAATGTTGGTAGATACGATAGGCCACGAAATGGTACGAACCAGTGTTAAGGTGTTTCAGGAGAAGATGCCCGAATATTTAGAAATTTTGCAACTAAGCTTAAGTGCCGATGAAAAAGATGAAGTGTGCTCCCAAGCACACAAAATAAAAGGAGCTGCGAGCTCGGTAGGCTTATACAGAGTGCAAAAAATTGCTAACGAAATCCAACAAGGTGATCATCCCGCTTGGTGGCAAAATGTGCATGATTGGGTAGAACAACTACATCAGGCCGCTAACCAAGATATGCAAAAATTAATTAACTGGTTAGGTCAGCAAGACATTGATGACTAAAGGTGCCTAGTAAGTCTGTAACTTAAACAATAGTTAATTTATCAAAAAAGATGATACGGTTTTTATTGGTTAACTAGTTTTTAGATGTAACATATTGGTCACTCGCCGTTTAAGTTAGTGGCAACACAAATAGGTTATATAAGTTATGTCTACATTTGATCCAGTCGATCACTCTCACCGTCGTCGCAATCCGTTAACGGGTGACTGGGTGTTAGTTTCACCCCATAGAGCGAAACGCCCTTGGCAAGGCCAAGTGGAAAAACCACAGATTGCTGATACTGTTCCCCACGACCCTGAGTGCTTCCTATGTTCGGGTAACACGCGTATTAATGGTGAAGTTAACCCTGAGTATGCGGGTACATTTGTATTTACGAATGATTTCGCAGCATTAATGCAAGACACCCCTGCAGCACAACAATCGAATGACGACCTGTTCACTTTGCAAGCGGCCAGAGGCACCAGTCGGGTTATTTGTTTTTCTCCTGAGCACAATAAAACCTTACCGGAATTATCTTTGCCCGCTTTAGAAGGGGTGATTGATACGTGGCAAGAACAAGTAGCGGACTTATCCAAAGATTATGTTTGGATACAAGTATTTGAAAACAAAGGGGCAGCCATGGGCTGCTCTAACCCTCATCCTCATGGGCAAGTTTGGGCGAATGACTTTATTCCCAATGAAGTGGCGAAAGCCGAAGCTAATCAAAAAGCGTACTTTGATAAACATGCTAGTTCACTGTTGTTAGATTATGCGCAAAAGGAATCGGCGGATGGCTCGCGTACCGTAGTTGAAACCGAACATTGGATAGCGGTCGTGCCGTACTGGGCGGCTTGGCCGTTTGAAACGTTGCTTATGCCTAAGTTTACTTGTGCCAGATTAACCGATGTTAACCCAGAGCAAAAAGCCGATTTGGCCGTAGCTATCAAAAAACTTACAAGTCGCTATGATAATTTGTTTCAATGTTCTTTCCCTTACTCAATGGGCTGGCACGGTGCGCCAAATAATCTAGAGTCGACAGAGCATTGGCAAGTGCATGCGCATTTTTATCCGCCGTTGTTACGCTCAGCTACGGTGCGTAAATTTATGGTAGGTTATGAAATGATGGCAGAGCCGCAAAGGGATTTAACGCCTGAGCAGGCAGCGCAAAAATTACAAGCGCTTAGTGACGTGCACTACAACGAATCAGCTGGAGCTTAGGTTTATGACTATCAATACCTCTAAACCTGAGTCGAGTATCTGTCAAAGTATGTTAACTGAACTTGACTCCGTTTTTACCCAGACATTTGGATCCGCGCCCACTCGTCATTTTCAAGCACCGGGAAGAGTCAATTTAATAGGTGAGCATACAGACTACAACGATGGTTTTGTGCTGCCATGTGCGATTAACTATCAAACCTTAGTCGCTGTCACGCCAAGAGATGATATGACGGTCAAAGTTGTGGCTGTTGATTACAGCAACCAGCAAGATGAGTTTTCACTGGAAAATGAAATTTCAGCTCACTCTTCACAATTGTGGAGTAACTACGTGCGCGGAGTCATCAAACACCTGCAAATGAGAGGGCATGTATTCAAAGGTGCCAATTTGGCTATTACCGGTAATGTGCCGCAAGGTGCAGGGTTAAGCTCCTCTGCTTCTTTGGAAGTGGCAATCGGTGAAACCTTTCGTGGTTTATATGATTTATTACTCACCAAAGCAGAAGTGGCGTTAAACGGTCAAGAAGCTGAAAATCAATTTGTAGGGTGTCAGTGCGGCATCATGGATCAAATGGTCAGTGCTTGTGGCTCTAAATTCAACGCATTGCTATTAGATTGTCGTTCGTTAGACGCAGAGCTGATTTCAATGCCAGAAAACCTCGCGGTGATGATCATCAACTCCAATGTGAAACGAGGGTTAGTCGATAGCGAATACAATACCCGCCGCCTTCAGTGTGAAGAGGCTGCTGTTACTCTGGGGTTAAAAGCATTACGTGATATCAGCTTGGCTGACTTAAATAGTAATAAAGATAAACTGCCTGAAGTGGTTTATCGACGCGCCCACCATGTGGTGTCAGATAGTGAGCGCACCGTTTTAGCTGCGCAAGCTCTGAAAATAAATGATGTAGTGCAGTTATCAAAATTAATGGCTGAGTCTCATATCTCAATGCGTGACGACTTTGAAATTACCGTGCTGCCGATTGATTTCGCCGTAAAAATATTAACTGAATACTTAGGCGATAAAGGAGGCGTTCGAATGACAGGCGGAGGCTTTGGTGGCTGTATGGTGGCTCTTATGCCTCACGATATGGTGGACGGTGCAAAACAGTTGATGGCTGAGCGTTATCAAGCAGAGACTGGTTATCAAGAGACTATTTATATTTGTAGTGCCAGTGACGGAGCGGGGGAGATATAATTAAAAAAATTGAAACGTTGAAAGTGCAGCCAATGTAGTTAGTTGCGCTTTTAATGTTTTGGTGTGTATTCTTAATATCAAATATCACTTAAAATATGCTAATAACAGTTTTGACATCGAGTAGTTGATGGACAGTCACTTTTCTGTTGGAATTTCTATTTCTATCTATAATTTAGCTTCATATTTGCGGTGAGCTCTTTTTCTTAGCCAGTATCACTAACAATATCCCACCTAGGATAACTGATGCCGATGCTGCAATATGTAAGTCAATCGGTTCATTAACTAACATTATTCCGCCTAAAGCTGCCCAAATTGGCACTGATAGCTGACATACTGCTGCAATACTAGGTTTTAACTTAGGCATGACTTGATACCAAATGGTGTAACCTACTCCTGAAGCGAGTGCTCCTGAGCAAAACGTGTAGAGTAACCCTTTTAAGCTGATATTTATGCCAAAACTAAAATACATCACTATCAGACCAATGATGGCAATGGGGACTAATCGAATAAAGTTACTGGCTGTATCATAAAGTGGGTAAGTCGATCGAGCGCCAATTAAGCTATAAATGCCCCAAGCTATGCCTGCTAAAACCATTAGTAAGCAACCGAGTAAACTAGGCTTCTCCAGCTCTGGAAAGACAAAATAAATGAATCCCAACAGAGACAATAAAACCCCCGTATATTCTTGAAAGCCCATTTTATTGCCAGTTAACCATCCTTTGAACAGCATAGTAAACTGCACTGCTGCGAATAATATTAGCGCCCCAGTTGCGGTGTTGAGAGTGATATAGGCATAAGAAAAAGCGGCGGCATAAACAAACAGAGACAAAGCACCGCTGTGGCTACCATATTGGTTAATTTTAATGATCACAGATTTGTCTTTGATAATAATTATAAGGGCCAAAATAAGCGCCGCACAAAGCAATCGAATAGACGTGAAATCTGCAGGGTTAACCTGCTCTGTATTTAATGCAAGACGACATAAAACAGAATTGGCAGCAAAAGCGAACAAAGCTAAAAGTGTTAAAATAATTGTTCGAGGGAAGCTCAAACCTATATCAACAGCCAAGTTGCAGAGCCTAAAAATGCAAATATACCGACTACATCAGTGATAGTGGTTAAAATTACACTGCCTGCTAATGCAGGATCTATTTTCAATTTTTTCATGATAATGGGCAAACTTGCCCCTGCTAATCCAGCAGCAATCATATTGATAAGCATCGCAAAGGCGATCACTGCGCCTAACATTAAGTCTTGTTTCCAAATGGCAATGACCGATGCAATCAACACCGACCATATCACGCCATTTAAGAAACCAATCGCTAATTCTTTGCTAATCAACCATCTGGCATTAGCTGAGTTTACGTGGCCCAAAGCCATTCCGCGTATAACTAGGGTCAGGGTTTGATTACCCGCTACCCCGCCCATACTAGGAACGATAGTGTTGAGGATTGCCAACACGGCCAATTGGCTTAAAGCGGCTTCAAATAAGTCACTTACTGCAGCTGCCATTAAGGCAGTAAGTAGATTCACACCTAACCAAATTGAGCGGCGCTGAGTACTTTTGACAACGGGTGCAAAGGTGTCTTCCTCATCGTCTAAACCGGCCATACTCATCATTGAGTGCTCTGCGTCTTCACGAATTATATCAACCACGTCATCAATGGTGATACGCCCTAACAGTTGATTATTTTCATCAACTACAGGGGCCGATAACCAGTTGTAACGCTCAAATAAGCTGGCTACTTCGTTATCCATCATACTGGCAGGAATGGCTTCAGACGTTTTAATTAACGACTCTATTGGTGTAGCAGCCGCTGCAGTTATGAGCCGAGTGAGTGCCACGCCACCCATTAATTTATAGTTGCGATCTACCACATATAATGTATCTGTGTGCTCGGGCATATCACCTTTGAGGCGTAAATATCGAAGGATCACATCTACATTAATGCCAGGGCGAAGTGTAATAGCATCGGTGTTCATGATAAAACCAGCGGTTTCTTCACCGTAAGATAATCCCAGCTCGGCTCTGGAACGGTCTTGTTCATCCATGGCAGCTAATAAATTTTGAGCTACTTCCTGAGGTAAGCCACGTAAAGTATCGACTAAGTTATCGGTGTCCATCTCTTCTAGGGCATCGGCAACTTTTTCTGGTAGCATTTTTCTGATAATGCCATTACGTACATCATCAGATAGTTCTTCGAGCACGTCACTGTATAGATCAGGCTGGATAAGTTGCCAAATATCTAAACGATTGCGACTGCGACTCGATTCTAAAAGCAAAGCAAGATCACCGGGTTGCAGCTGGTGCAACATCTCTTTGGCGAGATCTGTTTGACCGCTACCTAAGGCTTCATTGATGTCATGAAGTTGGTTGTGACTGCTTTTGGCTTCGAAGGTATTTGGCATGGCTTAGATCAACTTACTCATTAGGTCAATACGCCCTAAAACGTAATGCTTTGATTCTACAAAACTAGTTTAATCTATGCCCACGAGTTGTTCAGTACATATTTCACTCTTTGAGCATGAAATTTGTAAGGCAGTGACTAAAAATTGCGATGTTGATTTGTTATTTAGATATATTGTACCAAACCTACGAGACTTTTTGTTCAATGCCATCAATAACTTCCAAGAGCCCTTATACTTCGGATAAATTCTTTATGAGTTAAACGGCGTTTTACATATTGTGTGAAGCGTTGGATTTGGCTCCTCGGAAGGTCGTCATTACTGGGATAGGCAACTGTCTGGGCTTTCTGCGCAATTGGCGTTTTGTGCCATAAGGAAACATTGAGAGTAACTATGCTGACAGGCAGTTCAGCCAAAAAGATGGCCACACGACATTATTATATCGTTGTATTATTTCTAATTAACAGTCGTTTTGTTAATCAGTCAAAACGGTAAACTTGATGACAAATGATACTTTTCAACGAACCTGACCCCGCAGGTTGAAAAAAATTATCCAGCAAAGTCAGCTTTGTAAATATTTAAATAACACTTTTAAAACGAACAAGGCATTCTTAGATTTTCTTCTTATTTTAATATTGTTATTCGCATACTATTACACAAATAATGCAACTAAAAACACAATTTTCTATAATATAAACTAATATAGAATAGTGAGTAATGAAGAAAGAAGGCACTCTTTTCTGATAAGACCTTAAGCTCAAGTCTTTGATTAAACAGCCCTCAGATTGATCGGGGTGAAAGTGAGAATCAGGTCGACAGCTCAGTTCAATGGTTTCGATACTAAAGCGAGTATTCGCAAACGGACGGTACTTAAACAATGATGAAACCCAGTACGCCTGAGAATGAACAAACTCGTCTGAATAGTTTGAAGTCGCTTGGAATTCTTGACACTCCTCGTAGCGAACGTTTTGATTGCATTACTCGAATGGCTAGTCGGCTATTCCAGACGCCTATTGCCATCGTGAGCTTAGTTGATGAAAACCGTCAATGGTTTAAATCTTGTATCGGTCTAGACACTCAAGAGACCCATCGCGACATTTCATTTTGTGGCCATGCAATCCTTCAAGATTCTGTGTTTGTTATCCCAGATACGTTTAAGGACAATCGTTTTTTCAACAATCCCTTAGTTCTCAGTGACCCGTTTATTCGGTTTTATGCAGGCTGCCCACTCACAATGAGCGACGGCAGCAAAATAGGAACGCTTTGTATTATCGATCACAAGCCTCGCACTTTTGAAGCAGCTGACATTACTTTGTTAGAAGACCTCGCATCCATAGTCCAAAGGGAATTCGTGTCAATGCAAGCTGAAAATAGCGCCACCCAATTCAAGTCAACCATGAATGCGGCTTTTGACGCTATTATCGTAATGGATAAGAACCACAGAGTAGTGAGCTTTAATGCGGCTGCTGAAGCAACCTTTGGCTATAAACATCAAGATATCGTTGGCCAAGATTTATTAGGCCTGATAATACCAACTCGTCATCGCGCGGCGTTTAAACAAAGTTTTGAACCATATATCAATACCAGTCAAGGGCCTCTTATAGGCCAACGTACTGAAATAGAAGCACGACATCAAGATGGGCATGAGTTCCCCATTGAAGTGGCTATTACAAAAGAAAAGTTCTTAGTGGGCGACTCCAGTAGCGTTACCTTTGTTGGATTTATCCGTGATATTAGTGAGCGTAAATTAGCGGCAGCCCAAATCATTCAAGCCTCCAAACTAGCAACACTGGGAGAAATGGCAACCTCCGTCGCCCACGAATTAAACCAACCGCTAAGCGCCATTCGTATGGCTGCGGCAAATAGCCGTCGAAAGATATCTAAAGGAACATTCGACTTTCAATACCTTAGCAATAAGCTTACACGTATTGAGGATCAGGCTACGCGAGCCGCTTCAATTATTGACCACATGCGGATGTTTGGGCGTGAAGCGAAGGAAACACCAGAACCTGTCGACCCTAGAAATGTAGTTAAAAATTCGCTTGACCTTATGGGGTCACAATTGAGATTAGCCGGAATTGAGGTTGTGACTAATTTTTCCACAAACTGCTCTTATGTTTTGGGCCATATCATTCAAATGGAACAAGTAATTTTGAATCTTCTCACCAACGCCAAGGATGCTATGTTAGAGCAAGATGGAAAATCAACAATTACGTTGAATGTTTTTGAGGACGATGTAGGCGTCCATCTTACCATTGAAGATACTGGTGGAGGAATTCCTGACGCTATTTCACAGCGTATTTTTGAGCCTTTCTTCACAACAAAAAAAATAGGTCAAGGCACCGGATTAGGGCTATCCGTCAGTTATGGGATTGTGCACGATATGCACGGCACTATAGTCGCTGAAAATATTGCTGAGGGGACCAGATTTACTATCACTCTGCCATCTTTTGTTCCACAACATCAGCTAAATATAAAATAAACACTTGCAAAGAGTTTTGACTCAATATTGATAGTGTCGATTAGGCCCAGAATCTTGCTTTCAATTGACTGAAAACCATTTCTGACGGTAATTTATATCGTACTTTTTGAGCCCTCACCTAAATTACTGGTATAGGGAGTCATATTTTGTTGCACAAGATTTATTGCCTTAAGAATAAAGTATTCCTGAGATGCAATCAAACATGTTCATAGCCAGCTTTCAATAATACAACTAATAGTGTTAAATTAATGGAAAGACCAAGCACTCCCGACAATGAAGAAATCTGATTGTGGAGTTTGAAGTCTCTTAACATCCTTGATACGCCTTATAGTGAGCGTTTTGATCGTTTAACCCGAATGGCTAGCCAAATTCTCCAGGTTTCAATTGCCTTGTTTAGGTTAATTGACGAGAGAGTATAGGTAAAATTAAACGTCATTTTTCATAAAAAACTTGATGCCTTATATTTTTATATTTACTTCTTTTTTATATTATTAAGAGAGTAAAAGTCGGCTACTTTTCGCCTACTACTCAACCGTTTTCACATAATTCAGAATACAAAACAAGCACCGCCCACTGTTGTGCAAACCAGTTTTGAATATTACTTTTGTTTATGACGATGAACTGCTTTTATTCAAACAGACTTATCTGAGGCAACACTCTACTTTTTGGGTAATAATTCGTGGATTCGTTATTTTAGTGACTGGGTATATTTGCTATCACTGCTTGATATTTTATGCTTGGAATAACTGGAGCTGAGCTTCCGGTTCACGCCCTGAGTCATTCAACAAGACTTTTATGCCGCCAACAAGGGAGAATTTCTCTCTTTCAGTGCCTTTAAATACGTAGACTCATCTTAAGGTGTTCTCGTTTTCCAACATTTGTAAACAATCCTTACCCATTTGTATGCAAGCGCTCTTACCGCCGACTGGTGAGATTTCCCTTTGGCACGTTGTTGCGCACAGTATAAACCTGCCCAATAAGACTGATGAACACTCTTTGCCGACCATTCAATAAAGCTTTGCCTAACAAACTTTGAACACTGCCATCGCCAGTGCACCCAGTTTTTCTGACCACTTAGCTCGGTCACGGGCGACAGTCCTGCGTAGTTTTGTATTTCTTGTGCACTATTAAAACGAGCTCTATCCTCTCCCAGTGCAGCCAGTAATCTAGGTGCTAAACAAGGGCCCGTGCCTTGCAACGACGTAAATAAACTAGCATATGGCATTATGACGCTATTGTCTTGGGTCAAAGGAATGGCTGCATTTATCGCGTTAACACGCCTTTGTGTGTTAGAAACCGCATTGCCACCGCGTGCATGAAAGAACTTCACGATTGAGGTAGTCCTGGCGGGTTTTACGATTTGTAAGGATGGCCATTTAATCAAAAAATCACAGAATAATTCACTGTCTCTATGAGAAAACCACTCCAGGGGTTGCGGGTAATAATGCTTGAGGGCATCGATGAGCCGATTGGTATTGCGACGCTTCGTCGACTAACGAACGGCGCTGTTCAACTAAAAGTGCCAATGTGCGGGTTTGGTCGCTACTCGGACGTAGAGGTTTCACTTTGTTCGGGTAGTTAAGCATCATATCTAAGGCCAACTCAGCATCAGAGGGGTCGTCTTTGGCACCACTTGGAAACATTGCCTGACGATATCGAGCAAGTGTTAATCCATGGATAGGAAAGACTGTGACAAAACTGTATTTCTGCAACGCATATACAATGGGACCTTTGGTTAACTCGACTGCAATAGCAATCTTACCCTTGACCTTTTTACGCAGCTCATTTAACCAGCTATCTATGGATTCAGGTGTGTGAGAAATAACCTCAAAACTACGTTTGTTACTCTCGTCAATTTGCACACACACATCATGCTTTTTATTGGCCCAATCTAAACCGACAAAAATTAAGAATTTACTTTTTAAATCATTCATTACAAATCTCCAAAGGTTGAAGTTTGTTATGTATTCTTCACTCTTCGAAAGAAATATAGACAGCGTTTAATGGCAAGCCCTGAGTATTCGTTGTGAGTAAAGTAACTCGTTGCATCGACAGAAAAAGAGAAATAATCGAATGTATATCACTCAATATTCGTATGCAACGAGCACATAACCTAAACAATCAAAGTGTAGATAATTAAGGTTGAAAGACTATTGATCGCCCGAAGGAGCAGTTATCGAACTAAACCTTACTGTCCGGTATCTCTAATAGAGGTCATTTAATGATTGCAATGCCCATGACACTTTTGAGTTTTATGCCCCAGCAGGCAAGGAGCTACCGGGCGTCAGCTGCATGGCAGGTTTCTCACAGAATTCCTTCTCAGCAAATTTACCTAATAATCGGCGAGCATAAATGCGAGGGTAAGAGCAAAAAAGCAAGATCATAGGCTCCGCCACTGCTTTTTACCGCCTTTAAAGTTTCATTCGGTTAAGAACTTTAGAAGCGAGTGTCATTTTCTGGTGACTCGTTTTTGCTGTTCCATATTTACGGGATAAATATGGAACAGCTTAAGCTGGCCTTTAGGTAAAGTACTGGACGTACTGTATAAAAAGAGTCAATAGCTTGGATGGATTCAAGACAAAAAACATCAGGGGGTTGCCGCTCTGGATGATGGCGCGAAGGGTGGTTTTGCTTTTAAAAAATCAAAGCACGCCCCTGAGTCTACTTGCTACTCTTCCTCGTTAAACCGAGTAACAATTAAGGATTCTACTGCATCCAACGCCGCCTGTGCATCTTTGCCTTCACTTACGACTCGCACTTCTTTGCCTTGGTAGCTTTCGAGCATCATTAAGCCTAGAACGCTATTTGCTGAGGCTTTTTTATCACCTTGATGTAATGTGATTTCTGCATCAAATTTATTCGTTAGCTGAACAAGCTGTGTGGCCGCTCTGGCATGAAGTCCTAATTTGTTGACAATAACCAGTGTCTTTTCGAAGCAAGGCATCAGCTATTTATTCTGTTCGCGATGGCGAATTTGTACATCGGGGTGCGAGTTGCTAAACGTTTTGGCTAAGGTTTCGACAACATAAACTGATCTGTGTTGACCGCCTGTGCAACCAATGGCTACAGTGACATAACTACGATTATTGCGTTCTAAATGTGGTAACCAAGTGGAAATTAAATTTTGAATTTGCCAGATAAATTTAGTGACTATGGGTTGTGAGCCCAAAAATATCTGCACGGGTGCGTCTAACCCTGTTAAGTGTTTGAGGTCTGGCTCCCAATGTGGGTTAGGTAAAAAGCGGCCATCAAATACATAGTCTGCATCCTTGGGTATGCCATGTTTAAAACCAAAGGATTCGAATACCAAGACTAGTCTAGAGCTTTTTTTGCCAAGAATACGTTCACGGACTAATTCAGCGAGCTGGTGAACTGATAGTTGATCAGTGTCTATATACAAATCAGCTCGTTCGGCAATGGGGGCCAGTAGTTGGCTTTCCGCTTGGATCGCATCAGACAGGGATTTATTTTGTTTGGATAAAGGATGCAGCCGTCTGGTTTCGCTAAAACGTCTAATCAATACATCATCGCTGGCATCTAAATAAAGTATGGTCATATGCCATGTGGAAGGCAGATAATTAAGAATTTCAACTAGCTCATTCGGGTCTTTGGGTAAGTTGCGTACATCGATGCTAACGGCAACTTGGTCGTATTCATCTACTACTGTGTGAGTGAGTGTGGGTAAAAGATTAACGGGGATATTATCGACGCAATAGTAGCCAAGGTCTTCCAGTGAGCGAAGTACTATAGATTTACCTGAGCCTGAGCGGCCACTAATTATAATAAGTTTCATTTAGCTTATTGCCTCAAATAATTCTTGATCTGTTGTGGCTTTGCGCATTCGGCTCAACGTGTCTTTATTGTTGAGTTTAGTGGCAATAGCAGACAAAGTGCCTAAATGTTCTGACGCTTTGTTTTCAGGTACCAAAATAGCAAAAAAGATATCAACTGGCGCATTATCTACGGCGTCATAATCGATTGGTTTTTCACTGGTCACTACAATAGCCAATACATTTTCAAGGTCTTGTAAGCGACCATGTGGCAGCGCAATACCATTACCAATACCAGTGCTGCCCATTTTTTCTCTGCATGTAAGACTAGACAAAATAGTAGCTTGGTCAATATCGATTAAATATTGATTCGCTATTTGACTGATGAGCTCAAGTATTCGTTTTTTACTGGTTCCCTGAACTGCACACAAAGTACAGTCAGGGTGAAGAATATCTTTAATTTCCATTATGGATTCTAATTGTGGTTGTTAGTTGACGTCAGCAGTGGCGCTTAATTTTTTCTTTGTGCTTAATCACTTGTCGATCAAGTTTATCGATTAAAGCATCTATGGCTGCATACATATCTAAATGCTCAGATGTAGCAAACACCTCTGTTCCACTGAGGTGTAAAGTGGCTTCAGCTTTTTGATTCAGCTTTTCCACGTTCAAGATCACATGCACATTGTTTATATGATCAAAATGTCGTTCCAGTTTGGTAAATTTTGTATCGACGTAGTCTCTTAAAGAATCTGTAATATCTACATGATGACCGGTAAGGTTAATTTGCATATCGCCTCTTCCTTCTTCAATTCGCCTAAAGCAGGCTCTTACGTTGGTTAGATGGTGGGATCATAAGTGACTCCCGGTATTTTGCTATTGTTCGCCGCGCCACCATAATGCCTTGGTCGGCCAACACTTGTGCAATCTTGCTGTCGCTTAAAGGTTTACTCGGTTTTTCTGCTGCCACTAACTTTTTAATTAATGCTCTGATGGCAGTTGATGAACATTCTCCGCCTACATCAGTGGCTACATGGCTAGAGAAAAAGTATTTCAGTTCAAAAATACCTCTTGGGGTATGCATATATTTTTGCGTTGTAACCCGAGAGATAGTTGATTCGTGCATATCTACCATTTCAGCGACATCGTTCAACACCATAGGCCTCATCATTTCCGGACCATGTTCAAAAAAGCCCATTTGTTGCTGCACTATGCAATTGGACACTTTAAGAAGGGTTTCGTTGCGGCTTTCGACACTTTTAATAAACCATTTGGCTTCTTGTAAATGTGACCGGATAAATTGGCTGTCTGAAGAGCTCTTAACACTTTTGCTCATCGCGGCGTACTGCTGATTCACACTGAGTTTAGGTAGGCTGTCTGGGTTGAGTTCTACTGTCCACCGACCGTTCTTCTTGGCCACCGATACATCAGGGATAACGTATTCTGACTCACCTGTGACGATGGCTGTGCCAGGTCTAGGATTAAGAGTTTGTAACAAACGCATGGCTTCCCGTAACTCTTCTTCTTTGAGACGTGTTTTACGCATCAGAGTACGATAATCTTTGCTACCAATCAGATCGCAATAATCAGTAATCAACATTTTGGCTTCTTCGAGCCAAGGTGTATCTGGCGCAAACTGGCGTAGTTGAATTAGTAGACATTCCTGGGCACTGCGTGCTCCTGAGCCAACTGGGTCAAACATTTGTATGCGTTTTAGTACTACTGCCACTTCGTCTAGTTCAATCTCTTCATCATCCATACTGGCTAGCACCTCTTCTGTGCTGATTGTCAAATATCCAGCTTCATCAATAGAGTCAATAATGGCCATCGCGATACCAATATCGGTATCGCTAAAATGAGTTAAACGCATTTGCCAAAGCAAATGATCTTGAATATTGTCTGTGGTTTCGCCTTGAAATACTTGATCATCATCGCCTGCTGAGCCTGCGCTGCTCATGGATGCTGGAGCTGATGAAGCGCTGAGATATTCATCCCAAGTACTGTCGAGGGGTAAATCTTCTGGTATATCATTATTTTGAAGAGCATCGGCGCTATCGACACTATCTGCATTCACTTCAGCAGATGTGTTTTCGCCATTTTTATTTTCAGCACTGTGGTTAGTTTCGAGAGCTTTGTCGCCACTACCACTATCATTTGACTCGTCTAGTTCTAACAATGGATTAGAATCGAGGGCTTCTTGAATTTCAGCTTGCAAATCCAAGGTAGACAATTGCAATAGCTTAATAGCTTGTTGCAGCTGCGGTGTCATTGTAAGTTGTTGGCTAAATCTTAACTGTAAAGAGGGTTTCATTTACTTCTTATGTTTAATCTGTTGTTGTTATCAGCCGAGTTAAACTCTTCATTTTAGAAATCACAGCTGAGTTGTTGAAGTTATACTACTTCGATCATATCTGAACTAAATACTCATGAAGCTTGCCACCTTGCTTGTTTGACAGCTTTGCTAAAATCCTAATTTTTTCATTTACTATTAAACTTAACTATAGCCTGAATTGTTCACCTAGGTATACATCTCTTACACGTTGATCACTTAAAACTTCTTCCGAAGTGCCAGATGCTATTAACTCGCCATGACTCACTATGTATGCCTTTTCACATACATCTAATGTTTCACGAACGTTGTGATCTGTAATTAATACACCGAGGCCTCTGTCCCGTAATTGTTGGATTATTTTTTTAATATCGTTAACTGAAATAGGGTCAACCCCAGCAAAAGGTTCGTCCAATAATATAAACTCTGGATCAGCCGCTAAGGCCCGCGCAATTTCTACTCTCCTGCGTTCGCCGCCAGACAAGCTCATGCCTAGACTATTGCGAATGTGGTTGATATTAAATTCGTCCAACAGCGAGTCGGCCTGTTGTTCTCTTTGTTCTTTGGATAATTCTTTACGAGTTTGTAATATTGCCATCAGATTTTGATACACGGTTAGCTTTCTAAATATCGACGCTTCTTGGGGTAAATAACCTATGCCTTGCCTAGCACGCACATGCATAGGTTGCAGAGTAAGATTCTGTTGATCAATATAAATATCACCTTTGTCTAAAGGTACTAGCCCAACAATCATATAAAATGTGGTGGTTTTACCCGCGCCATTTGGTCCTAATAAACCCACTATTTGACCCGTCGATACTTCAATGCTGACATCACGTACCACTTGCCTAGATTTATAAGACTTGGCTAAATGTGTGGCTTTTAATACGGCCATTAAGGTTGATTATCCTGTTGGATTGCTTCAGGTACTTTAGGCTTTGATACAGGCTGAAAAGTGGTAATAACACGTCCACTTTCTTGATCGCTACCTTGAGCAATGATTTGTTCAAGTTCCATATTAAAGGTGATTGACTTGCCTTGCACGCTACTGGAGTTTTGTTTTATCTGAGCATTCCCTTCTAATGATAATGAGCGAGTTTGACGATGATACTCAATTTTATCTGCTTGTGCAGTCACTATGCTGCCATCTTCTTGTTTTTGAGAATATCTAGCTGGACTGCCAGTGGCGATAAAAATTTCACTGCCTTCACCTTGGCTGGCATCAATCTCCAATTCATCTGAACTAACTTTCAAAGAACCTTGTAAGATAACAACATTACCTTGATAGGTTGCTCTTTTGGCTATGCCATCAGCATTTTGATACAGGGAAACTAATTCAATTTTTTTAGTAAAGTCATCTTTCCCAGCATGACTATTTGCCGAGAATATTAACGCTGCCAAAAAACTAGCGCGGTACAGAAGGTTGGTAAACGGTTTTAACATGGTCTAATAACTCATATTTTTGGGTTTCTAAGCTAGCCGTGAAGCCATTACTATTTATCACATAATTTGGGCCGACAATTTCGACCGGCTGATCAGAATACATGGTCTTTTCAGCTAGGTTTACTTCGACAAAATTGGTGCGGATGACCTGTATATAACCTTGTTCATCAAGGCTGGTAATTTCAACATCGGTTTCAAATTGGATGCGTTGATCTTCATACAAGGTACCTTCCTGAGCATCGACTTTCCATGGATGCAGCGATTGAGCAAATAACAAGTAGTTAGGTCGTTTGAACAATGTAAACCCAAGTAGGTCAAAATTTTCCATCTTTTGGGCAAAAACCTGATGATTTATCTGCCCCAATTTATCATACAATGTGCTGCGCATCATACTTGCTTGGTAATTCGGGACCCAGGCCTCTTCTGTTTGTGAGTCTACCATTACTTCTTTTTTAGAAAGCCAGCCCGGAAGACTCAAGGCGAGTGCTAATACAAATAACACAACGATACATAGGGTAACGCGATTCATATACTGGCGCTCTGAATAGTATATAACTGTCCGTGAGATAGAAGGATTAAATCACATAGCTCACGTACCGCACCAAATCCACCTTTAGTTCGAGTCTGATAATGGGCCTGAGCTGCTAAAATAGGGTGACCATCTTGTACACATATATTGCACTGCGACACCTTAAACATGCCTAGATCAGGCATATCATCACCTATTGCGGCAGTCTCACTCATAGTAACGGATATTTTATTTTGTATTGCTTGTAAAGCTGGCTGTTTGTCTTCGCAACCCTGATAAATATGTTGTACGCCTAGGGATGTCATCCGTTGTTCAACCATATTTGAATTGCGCCCAGTGATAACCGCAACTTGCACACCAATTTTTTGTAATGCTTTGACCCCGTAGCCATCTCGAGTATGAAATGCTTTAAGCTCCTCCCCATTTTGACCCATATAAATTCTGCCGTCGGAAAATACGCCATCAACATCACAGGCTAAGAGTTTTATTTTCCTAAGTTGGATTAATAGTTTTTTATCAATCGGTCCATAAGGCGTGACTAATATAGACATTAAATAATCCCTGCTTGAAGCAATAATTGCATATTGATAGCACCTATTGGTTTGCCATTAGTATCAGTCACAAACAGTGAACTAATTTTATGTTTTTGCATGAGTGTCAGGACTTCGGCAGCCAACATTTCTGGTTTTGCTGTAATACTGTTGGGTGTCATAATCTCTTGGATTTTAGTTTGGTGAATATCTATTCTATGGTCAAGTACTCTGCGTAAATCACCGTCTGTAAAAATACCCAATAACTTGCCATTGTCATCTATCACTCCAGCCATGCCTAAGGCTTTTTGTGATATCACTAATAACACTTCACGCAAATTTTGTTGTCCTGAGACCAAAGGTAAAGCCTGTTCTTTGACCATCACGTCTTCTAATTTGATTAAGAGCTTTCTACCTAATGAACCGCCAGGGTGAGACAAAGCAAAATCTTCAGAAGTAAAACCTCGTGCATCGAGCAATGCAACGGCCAGTGCATCTCCCATAACTAAGGTGGCTGTTGTGCTTGAAGTAGGAGCAAGGCCAAGTGAACAAGCCTCCTGTTCAACCTTGATGCACAAGTTAATGTCGGCATATTTACCAAGAGTGCTTTGGGAATTCGATGTCATGGCAATAATAGGTACACCCATTCGTTTCACCACCGGGATTAAAGCTAAGAGTTCAGACGTTTCACCTGAGTTTGAAATGGCTAACAAAATATCTTGTTTAGTGAGCATTCCCAAATCACCATGATTAGCTTCAGCGGGATGCATAAAAAATGCAGGGGTGCCTGTACTGGCCAAGGTGGCTGATATTTTATGGCCAATATGACCTGATTTACCCATCCCACAGACAATGATTTTACCCTTGCAAGATAAAATTAACTGACAAGCTTCTACAAAAGCATCATCAATATATTGGGCTAATTGCGCGATAGCTCGCTGTTCAATTCCCAATACTCTTAAGGCAGATTGTTTAATCATAATTTACTTCTAAGAGTCGCTGTATTAACTAAATAACAAAAATTGATAAGCACCGAAGCAAGTAATTAAACACAAACCTTCTATGCGATTAATACATCTGCTTCCTTTTAAATTAAAACTAAATACGATGAGTAGTATCGTTAGTCCTAACATTACGTAACTGTCACGTGTTGCAGCATTCTCATCTACCATACCCGGTGCGATGAGACCTGGCATGGCCAGTACTGCTAAGATGTTAAAAATATTTGAGCCAATGATATTACCCAAAGCTAAATCATCTTCATTTTTCAACACACCTGCAATACAGGCGGCTAATTCTGGCAAACTTGTACCAATAGCGATGATAGTTAAGCCAATTACTAATTCACTTAAGCCAAAGTATCGCGCTATCACTTCCGCAGAATCTACCATAAAATATGCGCTCAGAGGCAATAGTATCATGCCGACTATTAACCACATCACTGCCCGAGAAGTTGGTACACCGGTGGGAATTTCATTTTCGGTTTCTGGTTGTAAAGGATCGCCTTTTTCTATATGAAAAGATATCCAAGTGAGTCCGCCTATAACAACAAAGAATAAGGTGATTAAGATGATCCCTTCAACTTTGAGTAATAGATAATCGGATAAAAAATATACGGCTAGTAAGGTGACCAGCAATAATACGGGCATCTCTTTTTTTAGCGTACTTGAAGCAATAGATAGAGGTTTAAGCAGAGCGATTAAGCCTAACACTAAGGCGATGTTAGTAATATTTGAACCGAGAGCGTTACCTACTGCGGTATCGGTGTTGCCATTGAACGAAGCGGTGGCTGCTACCATAATTTCTGGAGCCGATGAACCCATGGCAACTATCGTTAGGCCGATGATCATAGGCGATACGCCTATGTTTTTAGCTAGCACTGAGGCGCCAAAGACAAATCTATCAGCGCCCCAACTCAAAACAATAAGCCAAATCAGGAAATAACAAGCTTCTAAAATCACAAAATTTCACTTCTAGTTTTATAGGGGTTAAAAATAATCAAATCAATTGTCGCAAAAAGCTAAGGCTTTGCATATGAATGTTAGAATAAATTAGTTTCGCAATATTTTTGCCAATCTAAGGGTCCAGAAACAACATATATAGTTGTAACACTTTGATATATGTACCAACTGTAACGAAAGCAAGTGTGTATAATATAATTGATTTATTTTGACTAGAAATGACAAACTGAAATTGCACCAATAAACTTAGCATTGATGATGAGTGTTAAGCTGATATTCAGCGATAGTTGTATTAAATGAAATATAACTTGTTACTTTTTGGCTTTGTTATTTTATGCAGAAAACTAATACACTAGACATCTTTACAGTTGGGTGTTCTATACTTCGCTCGATTAACTAAAATGGAATGTTTTTATCTGAATGGAAAATTTGATTGAAATTAACAATCTAACCTTTAGCCGAAGTGGTCGAATCATTTACGATGATATTTCACTAAAGATTAAAAAAGGTAAGACCACCGCTATTATGGGCCCCAGTGGCATTGGAAAAACCACTATGTTGCGGTTGATAGGCGGCCAATTGGTGCCTGATAAAGGTGATATTGTATTTAAGGGGGAGTCTATCCCAGGGATGCGTCGCAACCGCCTATTTGAAGTGCGCAGACAAATGAGTATGTTATTTCAAAGCGGTGCATTATTTACTGACATGTCGGTGTTCGACAATATTGCTTTCCCGTTACGGGAACATACAAAATTACCTGAATCTGTTATTCATACTGTTGTCATGCTCAAATTACAAGCTGTGGGTTTGAGAGGTGCGGCAGAACTGATGCCTGCTGAGTTATCTGGAGGCATGGCACGCAGAGCAGCACTCGCAAGAGCGATTGCTTTGGATCCAGAGTTGATTATGTATGATGAGCCATTCGGAGGGCAGGACCCAATTTCAATGGGGGTCTTAGTAAAATTGATCAAAGCTTTAAACGATGCTTTGCAATTAACCAGTGTTGTTGTGACTCATGATGTGACTGAAGTATTAACTATTGCAGACTATATTTATATTTTGGCAGAACAAAGAGTCATCGGCAGTGGTACTCCTGAACAAATCAAAAACAGTGATTCGCCACTAGTACAACAGTTTTTACAGGGGCAAGCAGATGGTCCTGTTCCTTTTCATTATCCTGCGACAAGTACGGATGAAGCTTTTTTGGGTAGGACATCGTGAATTGGTTAATAAATTTAGGGAAATACACACTTAACCGCTTAGAAATGTTTGGTCGAGCTACATTTATGTTGTTTGGCGCTATTATTGCCAAACCTCAGCCTTTAAAGTTGATCCCACTGACTATCAAACAAATACATGTAGTCGGTGTTCAGTCACTGCTTATTGTTGTGGTATCAGGTTTGTTTATTGGCATGGTGATGGCGTTGCAAGGCTATACCATTTTAGTTAGTTATGGTGCTGAAGGCAGCTTAGGGCCTATGGTCGCATTATCATTACTTAGAGAATTAGGACCAGTGGTCACCGCTTTACTGTTTGCGGGACGTGCAGGTTCCGCACTCACAGCTGAAATCGGTTTAATGAAAGCGACTGAACAACTCAGTAGTTTAGAAATGATGGCGGTTGATCCACTTCGAAGAATAATTGCGCCGCGTCTTTGGGCAGGCATTATTTCGATGCCAATGTTAGCGCTAATTTTTAGTGCGGTTGGGATTTTAGGTGGACACTTGGTCGGTGTGGATTGGTTAGGCGTAGATTCTGGCAGTTATTGGTCTATTATGCAGTCCACAGTGGATTGGAATAAAGACGTGGTGAACGGCATTATAAAGACTATAGTGTTTGCTTTTGTGATTACTTGGATCGCCACTTTTAAAGGATATGATTCTGTACCCACTTCAGAAGGTATAAGTAAGGCAACAACAGAAACAGTGGTATTTTCTTCGTTAGCAGTACTTGGGCTAGATTTTATATTGACTGCATTAATGTTTGGAATTGAGTAAAGGAAATGGGAATGAAATCTAGAAAATCGGAATTATTGGTGGGTGTATTTGTCGCTTTGACAATAGCAGCAGGATTGATGCTAGCACTTAAAGTAGCCAATCAAAGCATGTTTACCAGTGAAGATACATACATACTGTATGCAAAGTTTGACAACATCGGTGGATTAAAGGTTCGCTCAGCGGTTAAGGTTGGTGGGGTAACTGTAGGTAGAGTCGACAACATTACGCTTAATAACAGCGACTTCACCCCATTAGTGACCATGAGTATCGCCTCAGAATTTAACCAGTTCCCAGAAACTAGTTCGGCATCTATACTTACCTCAGGTTTATTAGGAGAGCAATATATTGGTTTTCAACCAGGTTTTGCAATTGATGGAATTGAAAACTTGGCTGAGGGTGACTACATAGAAGACACAAAATCAGCCTTAGTATTAGAAGACCTTATTGGTCAATTTTTATTTAGTAGCAACGACGGTTAATCGATGCCGTTGATTGGAGAAAATAACGTGATAAATAAATTTGCACTTCTATTACTGGGTATGCTGCTAATTTTTGGCTGTGGCGCAGTAGCAGCGCAAGATCAAAATCCTTACGTAATGTTGGAAGATGTAGCAACCAAAACCTTCAGCAGAATTAAGGAAGAACGTCAGCTTATAGAACAAAACCCTGAGCTTCTGCGTAAGGTCATGGAGGAGGAATTGCTGCCTTACGTGGATTATAATTTTTCCGCATTAAAGGTTTTAGGTAAGCATTATAAAAAAGTACCGAGAGAAAAAATCCCAGAATATATCAGTGTATTCCGTTCTTACTTAATTACTACTTATGCATTGGCTATGGCCTATTATGATGGCCAAGACGTTGAATTTCAGCCGGTTCGTGAAGTGACTGATGAGAGAACGGTAACGGTTAGAGCTGTGGTTAAAGAGCCCGGTCGTCCAGACATAAATTTAGCATTTAAATTACGTAAAAATAAAAAGACCAATGAATGGAAAGCTTACGATATGGTTGCTGAAGGTATCAGCCTTTTGTCTAGCAAGCAGAGTGAGTTCCAATCTATATTGCGACAGGATGGCATCCAAAAAGTAATTGATTTGATGAATAATACTATTAGTCGACCTATCAACATAGACTCAGAAAAAAAGGAAAGTTGAGTGATTAAATTGCAAGTGATTGAGTCACCCACAGGTTATTTCACCTTAAAAGGTGAGTTGAACCGACACTCTATCCCTAAGTCAGTCGCATTGGCAACACTTGAACAAAGAGCAAACAAGCAAGGCACCTCGACCCTGGATATGTCGGGTGTTAGTCAATCTGATACTGCAGGATTAGCTTGGTTGATGAACTTTTTAAAAGGTAATCAACAACAAAATGTTCATTTTGAAATAAAATGTATTCCAGAAAGCTTGATAAAGCTTGCAAAAATAAGCGACGTAGACAGTTTTTTGTCGGTACAATAGCCGACTATTTTACTCATCTGGACATGTAATGGATAATCAACAAATTGAAGCACTTTTGCTTGAAACATTAAGCTTAGCTGAAGCACATGTAAATGGTGATGGATCTCATTTTCAAGTGATCGCCGTGAGTGATCAGTTTGAAACAATGAGTCGGGTCAAAAAACAGCAGTTCGTATATGCACCTTTGGCCGCAAAAATTGCTGAAGGTAGTATGCATGCCGTTTCTATTAAGACTTTTACTGAAAGCCAATGGAAACGCGAAAAAATGTTTAATCTTCCTCAATAGTATCTACTACTCCCCTTCATCTTAGTAATATCAAATAGAGTGTATCTATGGACAAATTAATTATTGAAGCTTGCCCGCCGTTGAATGGGACTGTAATTATTTCAGGTGCCAAAAATGCTGCATTGCCTATTCTAATGTCAAGCATTCTTGCAGATTCCACTTGTTATTTCGATAATGTTCCAGAGCTGAGAGACATACACACCAGTCTATCTTTATTAAATGAGCTAGGTGCCAAAGCTTATCGTCAAGATGGACAATCGGTGGTAATTGATCCGAGTTCTATTGATAACTTTAATGCTTCTTACGAATTAGTCAAAACCATGCGCGCATCCATTTTGGTGCTGGGACCACTGCTAGCTAAGTTTGGGCAAGCAAATGTGTCTTTACCCGGAGGTTGTGCCATAGGCGCACGTCCAGTGAATTTGCATCTGAAAGGGCTTGAACAAATGGGAGCCAAAATTGATGTAGACAATGGATACATTAGAGCGTCTGTGAATGGAAAATTACGTGGCGCTCACATATTTATGGGTGTGGTAAGTGTCGGCGCCACCGAAAATTTAATGATGGCGGCGTGTTTGGCGCAAGGTGAAACCATTTTAGAAAATGCAGCTAAAGAGCCAGAAATTGTCGATTTAGCTCAGTGCCTAAATGCTATGGGCGCTAATGTGTCGAATGCTGGAACTGATAAAATTGTGATTCAGGGGGTTGAGTCTTTATCAGGGTGTCGTTATCGTGTATTGCCAGACAGAATCGAAACAGGCACGTTTTTAATCGCAGCTGCTGTCACGGGTGGAAAAATCCGTTGTGAGCAAGCGGCGCCAAAAACCCTCGAAGCAGTTCTGGACAAATTGACTAAGGCTGGCGCTAAATTAGCTGTTGGTGATGATTGGATTGAGTTGGATATGACAAATAGACAACTTATTAGTGTTGATATTAAAACGGCGCCTCATCCTGGATTTCCAACTGATATGCAAGCGCAGTTCGTGGCGCTTAATTGTTTGGCTGAAGGAACAAGTGTGGTGACTGAAAATATTTTTGAAAACCGCTTTATGCACGTACCTGAATTACAGCGAATGGGAGCTGATATTTCATTGCAAGCAAATAGCGCAATATGCAATGGCAAGTCAACTTTAAAGGGCGCTCAAGTGATGGCAACTGATCTGAGGGCTTCGGCGAGCTTAGTGATCGCAGGATTGGTTGCTGAAGGGCAAACCACAGTAGATCGAATTTACCACTTAGATCGAGGTTATGAACACATCGAGACAAAGTTAAACGGGCTAGGTGCCAACATCAAAAGGGTTCGCGGGTAGCCAAACAAGTAACCTATCAAGTTATTGTAATTCGCCTACTAGCATATCCAATTTCAGAACTGTGCCATTTCTGTTCACCTCAAAAGTGACATTGTTACCTGGCACAGTATCGGCAATGTAATCCAAAGTGTCGCGAATGTTACTGGCTGGAATGTCATTCACAGACAATATTAGGTCTCTAACCTGTAAACCACCTTGTTCAGCTGGACTTCCTTGACCTACAGCTGTGACCATAATTCCAGCGCTTGATGGTCCAGACTGTTGACCTACAAACCCTAATGCCCCACGAGTAACTTTACCAGTAGCGATGATTTCACTCATGACCTTCTTGGACAAATTGTAAGGTACAGCAAAAGACACGCCATCAACAGATTCAATACGGTTTCGGCTGATACGAGTTTTAAAATTAGCATTGTTGATGCCTATTAAAAAACCTTCACTGTCCACTAATGCGCCACCAGAGTTGCCTTCATTAAGTGCTGCGTCTGTTTGAATGTAATCGAAATAATTATTTAGCTCGTTATTACTAATCCGACTAACAATACCTTTTGTGACTGTTTGTCCTAAGTTGTAGGGGTTACCCAAGGCTAACACTACGTCTCCGACTAGAGTTTTGGGATCATCTAGTTGCGGAACAGGATGAAGATTTTCAACCGATATGTTGAGTACCGCTAGATCTGTTATTGGATCGTAACCAATAATTTGAGCTTCTTCGAGCCGTCCATCTTGTAATCCCACCAAAATGAGCTTGGCATTTGCAATGACGTGATAACAAGTCAGGATATAACCATTCGAAGTCATAATCACCCCAGAACCAAGGCTGGTTCGTTCGATTGGCTGTCGACGATTATAGCCGCTCCTTTCGATGCTTTGACTATAGATGTTCACTACCGCAGGACCTGCTGCGTTGACTGCTGGATTAAAGCTGAGTTTTTTTGAGCTCTCTTGCTCAGTGAATAACGTAAGTGGTAGACCACTACCTTGGCGTAAATCGGGAACCAGCAATAGGATGATCGAGGAAATTATCATACCTATGAGAATAGATTTTAGTAAAAAAAATAAGGATTTTAGCACGAGCGATATTAAATATTTTTTACTTCAGATGTTATAAATAATAGCACTGAAATCAGTGAGTTGATAGCAGCACTAGAGTTTAGTGATGCTATCAATAGTCAGTTTTTATTAACGGATCACCAAATACAAAGAAGAGATACCGCGTTTAACATTGAGCGCAATGACGCCTTCTGCCTCTTCTAGTTCAGTGCGTAATTGAACAATGTTATCTACTTTCTTGCGATTAATACCAATTATCACATCACCATCTTGCAAACCAATGCGACTCGCTGGAGAGCGTGATTCAATATTTGAAATAACTATTCCATTATCGCCTTGTTCAGATTTACCGTTGGTTAAAGTTGCACCCTCTAAAGCTGGGTGTATTTCTTTGGCAACCACCACATTTTGGGTTGCATCACCAAGTACAACATTAATCTTTTCACGTTTGCCTTTACGTAAGACTGTTAATTCAAGTTTAGTGCCTGCGCCTTTGCTTGCGACTTTTGCTCTTAATTCTTGGAAACTCACAACGGATCTACCATTAATCTCTGTAATGATGTCACCGGCCTGAATTCCACCTTTTTCAGCCGCTGAATCTGGCTGAACTTCACTTACAAATGCGCCTTGATTAACATCTAGGTTCATGGCATCTGACAAGCCAGAATCAATGTCTTGACCCATAATACCGAGTAGACCACGGCGAACTTCACCAAACTCAATAATCTGATCGACTAGACTTTTCATCATGTTACTGGGTATCGCAAAACCTATGCCGACATTACCGCCGTTAGGTCCAAAGATAGCAGTATTAATCCCTACTAATTCACCGCGAAGACTGACTAAAGCGCCTCCTGAGTTTCCTCGGTTGATCGCGGCATCAGTTTGGATAAAGTTCTCATATCCACCAATATTTAAACCCGATCGTCCAAGTGCGCTGACAATCCCAGAGGTCACTGTTTGATTCAGACCAAAAGGGTTACCAATAGCAACAACGAAATCGCCAACTCTCAACTCATCTGAGTCAGCGAGAGGCATAGCAGTCAATGCATCAGGATCTATTTTTAATAACGCAATATCGCTTTGATCATCAGCACCTAACTTCTTTGCTTTGAACTCGCGACCATCAGTTAGCTTAACGGTAATCTCATCAGCGTTGTCTACCACATGATTATTCGTAACCACGTAGCCTTTGTTCGCATCAATAATGACGCCAGAACCAAGGCCTTTAAAAGGTCTTTCTTGAAGTTGCTCCTCTGTTCCTCCAAAAAAGTGCTTGAACATTTCAGGCACACGTTGCCGTGAAACTTGCGTTCCTTCAACAGAAATACTGACAATAGCTGGAGTGGCTTCATCTAGCATCGGCGCAAGACTAGGCACTTCGCCTTTATCACTTGAAAAGAAGGGTATCGCAGCGTCAGACACTAAGCTGAAAGTCATACTTGTAGTCACCACGCAACAAACCATTAAAAAACGACTTACTACTTTATTCATCGGTTATCATCTCCAACATCTAAATTTAAAAACAATACAAGGACTATCTTGGTGTCGAAAAAGTTCACTATTTGCTTTCTTTGGTGGGTACTTCTTTAGTGCCAGAAAATAACCCTGAACTTTGTGAAGAAAAATCTAAGGGTTGTATGTCCGCACTCAATTTTTCTCGTGTAGGTTTGGTGCTTTTATTACGTAAATAAGCAGTTGTGTGCTCGCCAAAGTAATTCAATGAACCCCCTTCTGGTCCAGCCTGTTGGCTGATTAACAGCTGCTCATAAGCGTCAACCTGTTGTTTTAATATGGCTGCTTGAGCGGTTAAGTTTTCTGCAATTTGTTTGGTTTCTTGAATATGTTCAGCAGCTTGCTGGTTCATTAATTCTTGAATGGTTTGCTCACTTGCGGATTTATCTGTGGTCCGTTGTTTATCTTTGTTGACATATTTTGCAACAAAAAAACCAATGATTCCGCCAACTATTAACAACAATAATTCCACCAACCAATCCATAACATCTCCTATTTAAAACTTAATTTTGCTTATTTGGATCACTACTTTTTTAATAATTTATAGAGTATTGACCATAAGCAAGCTTGCTATATTTGTTATTATACGCCCAGCATTTTCAATGCGGTCATTTTATTTGTATTCAAGTGTTAAAAACACCCATATTTGAAAGGAAAAGCACCAAAGAATGATTGAGTTTACACCATGGCAAAAATATCAAAGTGATCTACAACACCCTGAATTCCTCTATGATGCCGCGCAGGAAAACGCAGTTAAAGAATTACAACGATTGTATGACGAATTGACTCATCCTGAGAAAAAGCTTACGTGGCGAGTAAAGTTGCAGAGTAAGTTTGGTAAAGGGATGCGTAAACCTAGTATTCAAGGGCTATATTTTTGGGGGGGAGTAGGGCGTGGCAAAACCTATCTGGTTGACACCTTTTATGAATGTTTACCTTTTAAAAGAAAGATGCGCATCCATTTCCACCGCTTTATGCATAGAGTGCATCAAGAACTTAAAATCTTAGAAGGTCAACCAGACCCATTAAAAACAATAGGCAAAACTTTCGCCAAAGAGACCAAAGTGATTTGTTTTGATGAGTTTTTTGTTTCTGATATAACAGATGCAATGATTTTAGGCACCTTGATGGAAGAACTCTTTGGTCATGGCATAGTGTTAGTTGCCACTTCAAACATTATACCAGACGAGTTATATCGCAATGGTTTGCAGCGATCGAGGTTTTTACCAGCGATTGAATTAATCAATCAAAATACACGTATTGTGAATGTAGATAGTGGAGTGGATTACCGTCTGAGAACCTTAGAGCGAGCAGAAATTTTTCATTATCCATTAGACAATCAAGCCAATCAAAATTTACATAGATATTTTATACAACTAGCACCCGAGCTAGGGTCTGAAAATCAAGAAATAAAAGTTGAAGGTCGGATGATCCCAACGTTACATTATGCTGACGGGGTCGTGATGTTTGAATTTCGCAATATTTGTGACGGGCCCAGAAGCCAAAATGACTATATGGAAATAAGTCGCCTGTATCACACTGTATTAATTGCTAATGTAGAGCAGATGGGACGAACCACCGATGATATTGCTCGGCGTTTTATTGCTATGGTGGATGAATTTTATGAGCGTAATGTTAAGTTGATTATGTCAGCTGAGGTGTCCATGGAAACTCTTTATTTAGATGGCCAACTTAATTTTGAATTTGAACGTTGCTTAAGTAGACTAAAAGAAATGCAATCTCATGATTACCTTGCATCACAGCATCTTCCTTAATAAAAATGTGAATTGTTGAATGGGTTTTGTTATCTGACTTGAATATCTGTAAAATCCTTCATATTAAATCTAATCGGGCCAAGCCAATAGCTCTAGACTCGTTAGAAGTGAATAACTATTAGAAGAGAATACATAAATGGGAAGAAAGTTCGAAGTGCGCAAAATCTCCATGGCTAAGACCGCTGGAGCGAAAACCAAAGTCTATTCTAAATATGGCAAAGAAATTTATGTAGTTGCCAAAAATGGTGGCGTAGATCCACAAGCAAATTTGGCTCTTCGTCGGCTGATCGAAAAAGCTAAAAAAGACCAAGTTCCCAGTCATGTTATTGACAAGGCCATTGACAAAGCAGCGGGCGGCGCGGGTGAAGATTATGTGCCTGCTCGTTATGAAGGGTTTGGTCCTGGTGGGTGTATGGTGATTGTTGATTGTTTAACCGACAACAATAATCGTACTATCACTGATGTACGAAATTGCTTTACTAAAACAGGCGCTAAATTAGGTGTCGAAGGTTCAGTAGGTCATGTGTTTGATCATCAAGCTGTATTTGCCTTTAAGGGGGATGATGAAGATGCAGTGCTCGAAACGTTGATGGAGGCCGATGTTGATGTCACCGATGTAGAGTGTGAAGAAGGAATGGTCACTGTTTATGCTCCTCACACAGAGTACAGTAACACTCGGACTGCACTGACCGATGATAGCCCCGACATTGAATTCGATGCAGATGAAATCACCTTTATTCCACAAACAGAATCTGTTGTAAGCGGTGATGATGTGGCTATTTTTGATAAATTTATGGATATGTTAGAAGACTGTGACGATGTGCAACACGTGTATCACAACGCAGTGATTGAGCGTTAAACTATTCCATGATCATTAAAAGCTGAGCTTATTCTCAGCTTTTAATGAATAACTGCTGGTTACCTTTTAACATATTGAGCCAAATAATTGTCTATTTACTAATTAAGCTAATATTGACTCTGGTTAAGTGAGCATTAAAAAAGTGATTACCAAATGAAGGCAGCACCAACTTATTCCCTAAACATCTTTATTGTTGACTTAACTGTGCTGCAACAATTTGGTCAAGCAGACCAATCATTAACTTTGTACCAGTACCAGAAGCTATACCGTCGAACACATTCTCAACATTTTTGCCGTGTTGCCCGCCCGCTAAATCACTAATAGAGCGAATAATTACCCAATCTACGTCATTCACAAAACAGACTTGCCCAACAGCAGCTGATTCCATTTCAGTGACTTGAGCGTTGTACACTCGCTGTAACCAATTTCGGTACTCGGCGTTATCAAGAAACACTGAGCCTGTCACACCATTACCGCCTACTTTGATTTGAATAGGTTTCCCGGAAGGCATATTAATTGGACTCACCGCTTTGACGGCTTTTTTAGCCAACTCGATTAATTCAGGTGTGGCGCTAAAGTAGGGCATTTGTTTAGGCTTATCCCAGCCCTGTTTAACTATCGTCATTTCTTCTGGATGAATGAAGCCAAAGTTCTCATAAGCGGGTGAATGAGGATCTTGAACGCGCCTTTCTTTGTATCTTTCAAGGGCACTTTCATAATAATCAGGCAATACAAAGCTACCAGATTTTTTTGGATCAGGATTGACATAAACGGATTCATCATGGAAGTACCAACGTTCTGGCACTGAGATGTCACCGGGCTGAAAATCAGGATTGACAGCACCTGCAATTCCCATCATGACTACTCGGTCAATTGGAAAATAATCCAAGGCCATCTGCATCGTCATAGCGGCATTAGGTACACTGATACCTGTGGTAAATATCACCACAGGTTCTCCTTTGTAAGAACCCAGTTGGTATTTGACCCCCCTGATGGTAAGAGTTTGATTGATTTGAGCATCGGCCAGTTGACCGAACGCTTCATCAATTGCTTTAATTTCTGGAGCGTAGGCGGCAACAATTGCGGTCCATTTATTTTTATCTGAAAATTCTTTTGGCCCATAGGCGCTAATATCTTTTGCGTAAGTACCGTATGCGATTAGCAAAGTACTAGAAAAGACAAAAAAATAGATGCTGAGTTTTTTAAACATAGTGACTTTCTCGTAGATCAAATAGAACTTGCGCACTTTAAAAGTGCATAAGCACAAGTAGAAACTTGGTTAAGTCGTCATTATTTAACGTGACCGCACCAGTTTAATGATATTTTTGTATCAGGCCGAAAGTTATGGGAAATTCATGCCATATATTGCATGAATCTACTTCTACCAAAAAATTATTTGCCGATTAAGCGCAAAAATTCATTACGGGTGGAATCTGATGTCCGCATAGAGCCCAACATTACTGAGGTGATCATAGATGAGTTTTGCTTTTGAACACCGCGCATCATCATGCACATGTGTTTACCTTCCATAATCACGCCTACACCTCTAGCTCCGGTCACTTTTTGCACGGCATCGGCAATTTGTTTAGTTAAACCTTCTTGGATTTGTAAACGTCTTGCGTACATATCTACGATGCGCGCAAATTTTGATAATCCTAATACTTTGCCATTGGGTATGTAGGCAATATGGCAACGACCAATAAAAGGTAAAATATGGTGTTCACATAACGAGTAGAACTCGATGTCTTGTACAATGACCATTTCATCTGTATCAGCTTCAAAAATAGCACCATTTACAACGCCATCTAAATTTTTTTGATAACCATCAGTTAAAAACTGCATTGCTTTGGCCGCGCGTATGGGAGTATCTACTAATCCACCGCGACTCACGTCTTCTCCTAAGATTGAAATAATATCTGAGTAGTGACCGGCTAATTTATCTGACATGTAATTTGACTCTTCGAACAGTAGTGTTAATGAATATGAGTATTTGATATTGGAATAACCCATAGTTAGATTCCCTGATCATAACATTTTCTGAGGATAGGATTAAATACCAGCGCCAAATTATGTCTGTTGGAATGATAAATTATTTATGGTTTTTAATTTTTTGCAGCATAGATTGACAAATTTCTAGCATATAATAATCAACGGCAGATTTGTTATCTTCCTAGGCTTGAGCGTAATTTTCAGAAGCTGGATACTGTTTATATTCTTCAAATGCCGCGTTAGTCTGATCTGCTAAATACTTGGGTCGTTTGTGGTCGACATCCATGTCGATTTTCTTGAATTTTTATAGGGTTTAGGTACTGATCAAAAATTTAGAAATATTTTACAATCGCTAGAACAATAATAGCTAAAACAATCAAAACTGGGGCTTCATTTAAAAAACGGAAGAATCGAGAAGAATGAGTATTTTCATCTTTAGAAAATTTTCTTACTAATACATACAAGTAGCCATGGTAAGCATATAAAACAGTGACTAAAATTAGTTTAATATGAAGCCATTTGGATGTGACAAACCATTCTTTGCCATACAAATTGATTAACCATACCCCAAATACTAGGGTCAATAAGGCAAAAGGTGTAACAAAATACCAGAGTCGCTTTTCCATTATTTTGAACTGATCTTTAACTGCTTGTACATCTGTCTGTGCGTGATAGACCATAAGTCTAGGTAAATAAAACAAGCCTGACATCCAAGCAACCATAAAAAATACGTGAAGTGCTTTTATCCAAAGTAACGTCATTGTGCTTCCTAGTAACTTGCTTTATGTAGGTGGTGTCTGAGTGTTTCCCAAGTAATAATACCTAATATTTCTTTTGTGGTTGAAAATATATACACCGCACCATTTCTGTTAACTTCAAGTAAGCTATATACTTCAGCTAGCGTAGCTTGAAAATTGACCCCTTGCATTGGTATAAAGTTTAAGCGTATTGCTTCATCGTCTTTTCCTTTGTCATATTCAACTAATGAATATGTAACAGTCCCTTGTATATCAACTGAATGTTGGACTATGGCGCTATGATGTTCCTTATCCAAGATGCTTATTCGCTGTTCGTTTTTGTTATTATCCCGATTATCTTCACTACCATCATCATTTTTATAAAGAAGTTCGAATTCCTTGTTCATTACAGCTAATACGCCAGTCTTTTGCAGCGATTCCATAACGGAGGAAATGGTATAAGGTAGCTTTTGATAATCTAATTGCTGAGTAAAAATAGAGCTATTACCTAAAAACTGTGTAGAAGTCACATACGCAGGCACTATTACCAGGATCGTTGGGAGAATCATCTCTGTGCTATAGGATAATTCCATAACTGCTGATAATGCCGCTAATGGCGCATGAATAACTGCCGTCATCAGCCCGGCCATTCCCAGCAGAGAAAAGCTGCCATTTAAGTCACTGACATCATCTAAGAAAAAGCCTAGTGGGAAGGCAAGAATAACACCACTTAGCATCCCTATAACAAACACTGGGCCGATTATGCCTCCTGGGATCCCTAGGCCGATTGCAAATATAGTTAATAAAAACTTGGCCGCAACCACTCCGATTAGCAACTGAATATTTTCATTTTGTGCGATTAAAACATGTGCAGAGTGGAAATGTGCACCTAACGCATCAGGTAAAATATATCCTACTGCGCCGGTAATGAGCCCCGCAATTAATAAGCGACGAACCATATTTATACGGCTAAAACCGCTGATGACCAGCATCAAAGTTCTATTAAAAAATGACGCTAGGCACCCTAGTAAGATACCAAAGATGATCAAGTATATGTAAATCCAACGACTGAATTCGTTGAATTGAATAAAAGACAATTCTTGTGCCTCGCCAAAAACAATACGTGTTAATACTGTGCCGCAAGCTGCAGCCAGCATAACGGGAATAAAAATATGGATTTTGTATTCTCGCAACACGACTTCCATAACAAAAATTACGGCTGCAAATGGTGTGTTGAAAGAAGCAGAAATACCGGCTGCAATACCACATCCAGATAAAATGCGAATACTGTTATGAGGAAACTTCAACCATTGACCAAAAAAGCTGCTGCCGAATGCACCTAAATGCACAGATGGCCCTTCTCGGCCTACTGAAAAACCAAAGACTAAAGCTAAAGTACCTCCAAAGAACTGGTTAATAGCTGTTCTAAAAGGAATATGCCCATAGTAGTGTTTGATTCTATGTATAACAAAAGGGATACCCATGCGATAGTGTTTAAATCCTGTCAGATAAGCAATGAGCACTATAGCTAGGGCGCCTATACAAGGAAGAAGAAAACGCATAAGTGGGTCTAAAGCTCCGAAATCATTTACCTCAGGTAAGAATATTTTTTGCAGCCATTCAACGCTTAAACGGAATATAATAATTAAGGATGCGGCGCAAATTCCACCCACAATACCTATGATGCACAGCTGAATAGATGTGCGTGGAGTGGCAAGTTCTTGTCTAAAAGTGTTGAGGTTCACAATTACAAATGGACTGATAACTGATATTAAAAATAGCTTATCACAAGTCACTGTATTTTATAGAGTTAATCTGTTTCATATAGCCATAAAACTGAATGTTTGATAAATCAATCGACTATTTTAAAGGACTAAATGATAATATTCGATAAACTAGCAAAGCTTTACCGCTTTTAAAAGGGCATAAATTGATTATTTCTGAACTCAAGAATAAATTTGGCGCATTTCAATTTTATTTGATTCTAATAGTGATGATTGCGGTCACTATGTATCTAGGTTTTTTCTGGGGTAATGCTAATTACACTCAACAACGAATGACAATATCCACTCATGAAAAAAGCATTTATAACCTTAAGTTGGAAAATGAAAAGCTGATTAAAAATTTAAACATCCTAGGGGTTGAACTCGAAGTTGCAAAGCTGACTCAACAGCAACATTTTATTGAAATTGGAAAAAGCATTGATGTTGAAAAAGACTTACGCACCCAACTCGCTTTTTATCAACAAGTAATGGCACCAGAACTGAATGAACAAGGTTTTCTGATTGAGGGGTTTAATCTAGAGCCTGCGTTGAGTGATAATTCTTTTCGATTTGAATTAGTTTTGATGCAACAGAATAAAACCAAAAATACCCTTAAAGGAAATTTAAACGTTACTTTAGTCGGCAGTGAAAATGGTAAAGCTAAGCAATATACATTGGATTCTATGTTGTCTGATCTAGAGCAAAAAAGTCTGACCTTTAGCTTTAAATATTTTCAGGTAATTGCCGGAGAAATAAGATTACCAGAAGATTTTCAACCAGAGCAAGTATCTGTTCATGCTGATATATTTCAGTTCAAGCGCAAGAAAGGCGAGTTAACCACTGTATTCGATTGGGTCATTAACCCCAACTAGGCTAAGCAGAACTAAATTTGAATTAATTAGTCTTAGTGAATACTTGACCATATTAGTCAGGTATTAGATAATCCATACAATTAGAGTCATTCCATTTTTTACCGAGGCAAGTTATGACAGTGCAAATCGCGTTACCTATTGAATTTTCTGATGCTGCCGCTAGAAAAGTAAAAACTTTAGTGGAAGAAGAAGAGAATCCAAATCTTAAACTACGTGTGTATGTGACCGGTGGAGGCTGTTCTGGCTTCCAATATGGATTTACCTTTGATGAAAAGGTCAATGAAGGTGACACCACAATAGATAAAAACGAAGTGACTTTAGTGGTTGATCCTATGAGCCTACAATATTTGGTGGGCGGAGAAGTTGATTACACTGAAGGATTAGAAGGTTCTCGCTTTTTAGTGACGAACCCTAACGCAACGACCACATGTGGTTGTGGTGCTTCATTCACCGTCTAGTGTGAGTTTAACAGTACCTGAAACATAAAAAAGCCAGTTGTCACACAACTGGCTTTTTTATTATAACGTTTTCATAATTAGCTATCTGTACGTTCAAATATTAGTACTTTCAAATATTTTATCGGCAGAAGCGGCAACAAAACCTTGGTATAATTTTCCAGTTGGCATCTTGTAACGCTGAGCGAATTCATAAAAACAGCTGGGTACTAATTTCTTGCCATTATTGAATTGTACTTCTATTTTGTCTGCCATAGTAGATGACTGAGCCAAAAAAACCTCTGGACCACCTTTGATTTCTCCGCCTGAAGAATTAAGTATAAAACCTTCACTTTTTAAGAGGGTATTTATTTGTGCCAGAGATTGAAAATGCCCCATATGATTTAAGCTCACAGTAAAATGATTCGCTCTAAATCCCCAAACTGACATCCAGGCTGCATATTCAGAGTGTGCAGCTAAAACATCATATTCTTGTGGACTGACTTGCCAATGTGTACCTGAATACAGGAAGTTGTCCTGAGCCGCCGCATCACCAGAAATGTTATCCGTCATTTTCAGAATAATCTGCTGCACATCAAAAGGCATGTCTTCAACCATAAGTTCACTAATAAATACTTTGGGATGAGTATCATCTGTATGTTCAAAGTGTTTAGCACGTAGCTTTTTTTCTACAAACTCATATTGGCCCTGCTCGGTGTAACCTAGTGCTAGGAAATGTGCTGCAAGTTTATCTAAGTTAATTTTTTCTATATTAAAAGTGCGCAGCGCAATATGGTCATTAACTAACTTAGAAGTTTTACCTAAATGCTTAGACTCGTATCCTTCCAACAAGTCATGAACTTTTTTTGCCGAAGGCGTAATAGTTAAATAATCTTGCCATAAATGGCTAAACAAACTATCAATTTTGTTATGCATATCGCTAAAACTCTCGTTCTAAAATTAAATACTCAATCCTGGACTCAACGTACCAGGTAGTGTTGTTTTTTCTAATTCTACTGACGCAACTGGGTAAGCACAGTAATCAGCAGCATAGTAAGCACTTGCCCTATGATTGCCACTGTCGCCAATCCCACCAAAAGGTGCTGCACCACTGGCGCCAGTAATAGGCCTATTCCAGTTAACTATTCCAGCACGAATGCGCTTATAAAAATGTTCGTAGTCTGCCTGATTATCGGCCAATAACCCTGCGGATAATCCGAAGCTAGTATTGTTGGCTTCATCAATGGCTTGGTCAAAATCAGTATAACGAATGACTTTAAGTAAAGGGCCAAAATGTTCTTCATCTGGCATATCCTTAATGATGTCAGTTACGTCAACAATACCTGGACTAACAAAGCCAGACTCAATATCTAGATGCTTAAGCTCGACTAAAGATTTCGCCCCAAGGGTGAGCAACTGTTGTTGTGCTTTGACCATTAAAGACGCTGCATGTTGTGAAACCATTGCGCCCATAAAAGGCTGTGCTTCGGCATCATACATGCCTACTTGAATGTTGTTGGTTGCTTCAATCAATTTATCTATAATGACATCACCAGCCTCACCTTGTTGAATAAACAAACGGCGCGCGCAAGTACAACGTTGACCAGAGGTGACAAAGGCTGATTGGATAATATCGTGCACTACAGCTTTGGTATCCGCCGCTTCTTTGACTATTAACGGGTTATTTCCACCCATCTCTAGGGCTAATATTTTTCCGGGATGCCCAGCAAACTGCTCGTGTAACAATCTACCAGTACGCGAACTGCCTGTAAAAAACAGGCCATCTAATCCACTATGAGAGGCAAGTGCTTTGCCTGTTTCTACTTCACCTTGAACCATGTTCAATACCCCAGCAGGCAAACCAGCTTGCTGCCATAGTTCTAAGGTTTTTTCTGCTACCAAAGGCGTAAGATCGCTTGGCTTAAATACAATAGTATTACCAGCTAATAGTGCAGGAACGATATGTCCATTGGGTAAATGTCCTGGGAAGTTGTATGGACCAAATACCGCGACTACGCCATGGGGTTTGTGGCGAATAAATGCTTTACCTAAGGGCATGGCATTTTCTACTGTACCGGTTCGCTCATGATAAGCTTTTTCAGATAAAGCAATTTTACCTATCATAGCGCCTACTTCAGTTGCCGTCTCCCATAATGGTTTGCCCGTCTCTTGAGCAATACTTAAAGCAAGAGCTTGTTTATTTTGAGCGAGTAATTCTGAGAATTTTTTGACAAAAACTAAGCGCTCACTAAACGTAAGATTGCTCCAAGCAACAAATGCCGAGCGGGCAGCCTTGACCGCTGAATTAACTTGTTCTTGAGATGCCGATTTAGCCTGCCAAATGATGTTTTTCTTTGCAGGATCAATTGATTGTATGTCGTGACCTTCGCCAGCTAACCAGCTGCCAGCGATAAAATGTGTGTGAGTATTCATGATTATGTCCTGAAATGAGTAGGTGCAAAGCGAATATAGTCGCCATCACTTACACCGAGTGCAGCGGCGGCCTGTTGACCAATAGTGGCAAGTTCGGTATCGATATCGATAAGCAGTGTTGTGCACACCCCACGAAAGTCCTGAACAGTAGTATTGATAACAAAAAATGTTGGTTGATTGTCATCAATGTTATCCGTCACTTTAATCTGCATTTTTCTACTAGCCTGTGCACTGCGGATATGTTTTAAATTAGCTTCAACGGTGGGACCCGCGTCGAAAATATCTACGTAACCTCTGCAACTAAAACCCTCTTGTTCGAGAAGCTGTAATGCGGGTTTGGTTTTTTCATGTACTTGACCAATCACTGCTTGAGCTTGTTTGCTTAGCAGGTTTACATAAATGGGGTATTTTGGCATAAGCTCAGCGATGAACTGTTTTTGACCAATCCCAGTGAGATAGTCTGCTGTAGGAAAGTCCATTGAAAAGAAATGTTCTTCTAACCATTGCCAGAAAGGTGATTGACCGTTTTCGTCATTAATTCCGCGCATTTCGGCGATGATAGTTTCAGCAAAACGGTTTCTGTGTTCCATCATAAACAAAAAACGAAACTTGGATAACAATCTACCGTTTAAGCCTTCTCTGGCACCCTGGCGCAAGAATAATGTGCATATTTCAGAGACCCCTGTGTAATCGTTACATAGGGTAAGGATATCGACATTATTGTAAATTTTTAGTTCACGTGATGCATGCACTACTTTACTTAAATGGTAATGATAAAATGCATCGTCTAAACCTACACCGGCTACAATACCGCTAGTCCCCACCACTTCTTGGGTGTCTTGGTCTTGCATCACAAACAGATAACTTTCATCTGCTGGCTCGTCGACATCTTTGGCAAAGGCTTGTACCGATTTGTCTATCTTACTTCTAAGCAAAACTTCGTTTACTGGCAACGACGTAAAACCTACCCCAGATTCTTGGGCAATTTCATTCAGTGACGAATAATCATCAGAATGGATTGGGCGAATGATTTTCATGTTCGCTTACTCACTTAAATGAAACGTCGGCGCCAACTACTCTTGCCACGGCTCTTTCGAAACGTACCAGTCCTTCTTTAATATCTTCATCAGGTATAATAAGTGATGGAGCAAAACGCACTACATTAGCACCTGCAATCAAACACATTAAATGCTCTTCAGCGGCGGCAACTAAAAATTCTTTAGCGCGACCCGTAAAGTTTTCATTTAATGCAGCACCCAATAAAAGGCCTTTACCTCGAATTTCTTCAAAACAGTGGTATTGACTATTGATGGCTTCTAATCCCTTTCGGAAAAGTTGTTCTTTATGCTTCACCCCATCCAACACTTCGGGAGTGTTAACAATATCCAATACTCTTTCTGCTATCGCACAACCTAGTGGATTACCACCATAAGTGCTGCCGTGAGTACCTATCTTTAAATGTTTGGCAATTTCAGTAGTGGTTAACATGGCGCCAATTGGGAAGCCGCCACCTAGCGCTTTAGCTGTTGTGAGAATATCTGGTACCACACCAAGACCCATATAAGCATAAAGATCGCCTGTACGGCCGACACCGGATTGTACTTCATCAAAAATAAGTAGAGCGTTGTGTTTGTCACACAAATCACGCACACCTTTGACAAAATCAACAGTAGGACTGATTATGCCGCCTTCACCTTGCAATGGTTCCATCATAACGGCACAGGTTTTGTCAGATATTAATGCTTCAAAACTGGCTAAATCATTATAGTCTGCATGTTCTATAGCACCAGGTTTAGGACCAAAACCGTCTGAATAAGCGGTTTGTCCACCCACGGTGACAGTAAAGAACGTACGACCATGGAAGCCTTGCTTAAAAGAAATAATTTGATCTTTCTGTGCGCCAAAATGGTCAAGAGCGAAACGACGAGCTAGTTTTAATGCTGCTTCGTTGGCCTCAGCACCAGAATTGGCAAAGTATACTTTTTCACCAAAAGTAGCATCGGTTAGTTTTTTGGCTAAGCGAAGCGCTGGTTCGTTAGTAAGAACGTTACTTAAATGCCAAAGTTTTTGGCCTTGCTCTGTCAGAGCTGAGACAAGTTCGGGATGGCAATGGCCTAATACGTTGACTGCTATACCTCCAGCAAAATCGATGTATTCGGTACCTGCTTGATCCCACAAGCGAGAGCCTAATCCTTTTACCGGGATTATTGCCGCTGGGTTGTAGTTAGGAACCATCACTTCATTAAACAAGTCGCGAGTTACATTCATTCTATTGCCTTTCAAGTGTCAAATATTGGCTTAAAAAAGAGCGGTAGTATGGCAGAAGGTTTGACACATGTCTTTATGCATATTAAATGTAAAGCTGCGTTTTTAAAGGGATTCATCTAGTTTTGCATGAATAGTGAATAACTATTTAGTCGCTGATAATATAGTTCTCACTCGCAGCGTCAAGCAAGCCCAATAGCGCATACCCATATTGGGGTATTTAATTATTTTAAAGAGATTGCATGAATATGCTTAAAATAATTAATCGCTATTGATACTTAAGTCAAGTGAGCGCATATCTGTTTTTTTCAGTAATTCTAAAGAGCCTTTAGGCATACGCAGGGTGCGTATGAAATCTTTAGACTGCTGTAAATCAATCAGCTTATGCCCTTTTAACATACGATACTGAGCATAGGCTTTGCCTTGCTTTAATACCAACGCTAGGGGCGATAGGTTGAATGCAGCTTCATTATTTGCCACTTCAAACATTGCATTGGCTATCATGACTCTCTTCATCGCCATTTGATCAATTAATTTGGCACTAATCTTTAGTGCGTGTGTATCGATTAAATGGTTCAGAAATGGACCTGATGGAGTAATTCTGGTCAAAGCAGAGTGTTCTTCATGCTTTTGTGCATTTTGAGTTTCTAATAAGGCTTCTCGCAACACGCTTTCGAAGAGCCTGAAGTATAACTTTGACACCACCACTTTGCCCATCGTTTGTAACATACCTAAACAAAAAGCATGGTCTTGATTGACACCCACCACAGAAGCTATTTGTTTGCAGGAAATTGCTGTTGCTAATGCTTCCTCCCAAATCCTTAATTTTATTTGTGGGTAAGGGTCGGTGATTTGAGGCAGTGAGCGTTTAAAGGCTAGAGATGTAAGTATAGTCATTAGATTCTCTAAACCAAAAAAGCTCAGGCCCACTCGCATAGTTTCAACTACTACCACTTTTCCTTTATTATCTATACGCCGATATTTAGGTTGATTAACAAACTTCATTAAATCATTGAAAAACCATGGCAGTTCGGTGGCAATAGGTTCAACTTTTGAAATAGTAGCTGCTTTAATGCCAACTAGGTCAAGTAATTCAGGTAATGATCTGTCTATGCCTATGATTTTAGAATATAGATGGTCTGTATCTTGAATACTTTCATTTAGGCGTTTTGCTACTTCAATATTGATTTGGTCGGTGATGGTGTTTAGAAAACTAAGATCTGACTTAATATTTAAATCTTTTTCACGGATCGCTTGTTTTTCAACCCGCAATAAGGATCTAGCTGTTTTACTTTGTTCAATCTCGATGACGCTTAGCGAAGGTTTACCCTCATGGAGAGTGCTTTGTTGTGCTGCTTTGACATCTAAAAATAACGCTTCAAAGCGCTGTTTTATGAGTTCTTCCGTGTTTGTGGGTATGCTCATTATTATTCTAATCTTATAAAAATGCTTTGATAATTGAATTTTTGAACGTAATTAACTTTATCGTCTCAATAAAATATCAATTACAGTCAGTCAAAAATTAATTTTACATTAATTTGACAATATTTCTACTGCGCTTCTACCGTGCCTCAGAGAGATATTAGCTTTAAGAAAATTATTAAGTATGCGATGCCCAAATTCGGTTAATAGGGACTCCGGGTGAAATTGCACACCAAAAATGGGTAGGGTGTTATGTTCGATAGCCATTACTTCTCTTAGTTCTGTTTTATTGTGGTTTGAAACTTTATTTTTGCCGTCAGCATTATCGCTACACCATGCGGTTACTTTAAAGTCATCAGGTATACTAACGCCATCTAAAACCAAAGAATGATAACGTGTGGCGATAAATGGCATAGGAACATCTTTAAATAAAGCAGAGTGGGAATGGTAAATCTGTGATGTTTTCCCATGTTTTATCTGCTCAGCTTTAATAACGTTGGCACCAAATACCTGGCCTATTGCTTGATGCCCTAAACAGACACCTAGCATCGGGATAAAACCTGCGAAGACTTTTATTGCCTCTAGTGTTATCCCTGAACTATCAGGTGTACATGGACCAGGCGAAAAAACTAAAAAGTCAGGGGCCAAAGTTCGTATTTGCTCACAACAAATTTCATCATTGCGGACCACGACTACCTCTTGTCCCAACTCCTCAAAATAACGAGCCAAGTTGTAGGTAAATGAATCATAGTTGTCAATCAACAGAAGCATGGTCTGTATCAAACACTGATTAATTTAAGGGCGTTTGACAAAACCTACCGCTTCGTATGCTTTAGCTAAGGTAATGGCTGCACGTTGACTTGCTTTTTCAGAACCTTCATGCATTATTCTATTCAGCTCAGTCTGGTCACCTCGCAATGCGTGATATTTTTGCTGAATAGGTTCTATTAAAGACACTATTGCATCGGCTGCATCAGATTTTAAATGCCCATACATTTTATCTTCATAACTAGGAACGAGTGCTTCGATTGAGGTGCCCGTGGCACATGACAATAGGCTCAACAAATTAGATACACCGGGTTTCTCTGTTGTATCAAAGTAAATACGAGCTTGGTCATCCGAGTCTGTTACCGCACGCTTAATTTTCTTCGCTATTTTTTTTGGATTTTCCAAAAGGCCGACAAAGTTGTTGACGTTATCATCTGACTTAGACATTTTTTTTGTTGGATCTTGCAAACTCATCACCCGGGCGCCAAATTCAGGGATATAAGGGTCGGGTATGCTAAACGTTTTGCCGTAAACATTATTAAAACGTGTGGCAATATCTCGCGCCAACTCTAGATGTTGTTTTTGATCATCACCTACAGGTACTTGGTTAGCTTGATATAACAAAATATCTGCTGCCATTAATACCGGATAAGAGTACAAGCCTGCATTGATGTTAGACACATTTTTTGCCGACTTGTCTTTAAATTGCGTCATGCGGTTAAGTTCACCCATCTGGGTATAACAATTCATCAGCCAAGCTAATTGAGCATGTTCAGGAACATGAGATTGCATAAAAACAGTACTTTTAGTGGGATCAATTCCACAAGCTATATACAGTGCCAAACCATCTAAACAAGCTTGATGAAGCGCTTTTGGGTCCTGCCTTACGGTGATCGCATGTAAATCGACCAACATATACAAACAGTCATAATCATCTTGCATATTGACCCACTGGCGAAGTGCACCCATGTAATTGCCAATGGTGAGTTGACCTGAAGGCTGGCAGCCGCTGAGTACAATTGGTTTTGTCATGTTAATTTGATCTACTTATGCAGTTAATTGAAAAAAGTTAGTTTAAATGCTAATTAGCCAGAGCAAGTTCAGAGCGCATTTGACTAATCACTGCTTGATAATCTGTTTCACCAAAAATTGCAGAGCCTGCTACAAACATATCGGCTCCTGCCTCTGCAATGGCGCGAATATTATCGACTTTTACGCCGCCGTCAATTTCTAATCGAATATCAAAACCTGATTGTTTAATTAATGCACGAACCTGTTTTAACTTATCTAAGCTTTGTGGGATAAAAGATTGACCGCCAAAACCGGGGTTAACAGACATTAATAAAATATGATGTAACTTATGCATCACATGATCTAGATGTTGTAATGATGAAGCAGGGTTGAATACTAAGCCAGGCTGACAACCTGAATCGATTATCAGCTGTAAACTTCTGTCCACATGCTGTGATGCTTCAGGATGAAAGCTGATATAGCTGGCACCAGCATCGGCAAATTGTTTAATCATATCGTCCACAGGTTGCACCATTAGGTGAACATCAATATCAGCCGTTACACCATGTTTGCGTAATGCTTTGCACACTAACGGTCCAATAGTCAGATTTGGTACATAATGGTTGTCCATGACGTCAAAGTGAACGATATCTGCGCCAGCATTCAGCACATTGTCTACTTCTTCACCTAACTTGGTAAAGTTAGCGGACAAAATCGAAGGAGCGATCAAATAAGGTTTCATTACTTTCCTTTCCTTGCAAACAAAAGAAATATTCTACAGAAAAATCTAAACAGACAAAAGCGCCCTCTTTGCACCAATATTGACTTATTGTTCTTTTTTGGTGCGACATGAGTGCTAAAAGGTTAAAAAATCGTACAGTTTTAAATCATATTCAGTAGGAAATACTCAATAAAAACAAGCGGATAAACGTTTTATTGTGAGTGCTATTTAGTTTGCTGCATTTAGGCATTAGTTTTGCGTTATAAAGTGAATAAGATAAAAATAATATGATATAAACCCATTTAAATCACTGAAAAATATTATAAATACAATCGGAGTATACACATGAAAACTTTAAAAATTACTGCCATCGCCGCTGCTGTTTTAACTGCAGCTAGTGTTAGTCAAGTAGCATTAGCTGAAGGCAGTGTTAGCGCTAACATCGGTTATGTTTCTCAATATCACTTCCGCGGTATTCAGCAAACTACAAGCGGTTCTACAAGTGCTGGTTTAGATTATGAAAACGGCGGTTTTTATCTAGGCACTTGGGCTGCGGATGTGGCTGAAGGTTTAGAAATTGACTTTTACGGCGGTTACGGTATTGAGCTTGAAAGTGGACTTTCACTAGGCATCGGTGCAACGTCGTATCAATATACTGGTGACTTTGATAGTGCTTATAATGAAGTTAATTTAAGTGCTGGTTTTGGTATGTTTAGCCTTGAATACTCTGCTGGAACATGGGACGGCATTGATGGTGATGAAACGTCTCCTGAAGCAGACTATACATTTACTGGTATTTCAATAGAGCACAATGGCTTCTCAGGTACATTTGGTTCTTGGGGAGATGAGTTTTCAGGTGAGTATTTTGAATTGGGATACGGTACTGAGATTGGCGGTTTCGATGTAGGTGTCGGCGTAATCTTCAGTGGCTCTGAGCTTGATGACGATGAAGCGATGTATTTTTCACTTAGTAAATCATTCGACTTATAAAGTTGATTTAAGTTATTGATTTGTATTAGGGCGCATCTATTGCGCCTTTTTGTGTATATAGATTAACGACAGAGTAACTAACATATCAGTTGAAGTGCAGTTGTTGCATTTTTAATTACAGGTATAATGAAACAAAGTATTTCAATGAGAAGAGCATTATGAACAGGAAGTCAAAATCGTTATTTACTCTCACTGGAGTCACCTTATTTGGTTTAGCAACAGTTGCTATATTAAGTGTTTCTCAGAGCTCGTTAGACGATAGAAATATGTTTTGTGGAAATTTAGAAAATGTTGTTCTTGATCATGAATTACCTGTTAGTCATCCTGTGAATAGATGTGCTGCCAATCAACCACAAGGTGTAAGTTGGTCCGAATGGTTCTCGGGGCGCTCAAGCTCATACCAATTCCATTTTATTGATTTACTTGAGTTGCTGTCACGCTCAGGGAATAACGAAGCAAAAAATCCTGCTCAGACAAATTAGTTTCACTCAAAATTAAGTGGAGTCAATCAGCCTGATAAAGTGCCAATAGTTCTGCAACTTTTAATCTAGTACTGCCATTTTGACTGATAAAACGACTGACTTGAAGTTGAGTCATATCAGCCCCTTGATAAATATCCCTAGTAAACTCAGTATCATGATTACTCACTAACACTGGAATATTACGAGTGTGACCAGTGCGACGAGCTAACGATGCCAGTTTAATCTGGTTATCCAAAGTAAATCCGCCAGCAGCATAACTATTGAACATCGCTGTTTTGCTAATGGGTGCATACGGGGGATCACAGTATATTACCGATCCTTTTCGAGCTCTGGCGAACACTTTCTCAAAAGAGTCACAGGTAAAAGTCGCTAGTTGAGACTTCTCTGAAAAATACCACAGCTCTTTTTCTGGAAAGTAGGGTGCCTTGTACCTGCCAAAAGGAACATTAAATTTTCCACTATTGTTATAACGACATAACCCATTGTAGCCATGTCTATTTAAGTAAAGGAAATATATTGCCCGTTCATAGATATCTGCACTGTCATTAAATTCTTGTCTTATCTGATAATAACGTTGTTCTTCGTTATAGACTGAAGTGAACATCTTGGCACTGTCGGTTATGTAATCACTAGATTGGTGTTTTACGATATTGTATAAATTAATTAAATCAGGATTAATATCGTTAAGCAGATATTTAGAATAATTAGTATTCAGAAATACCGAACCTGCACCGACAAAAGGCTCAATAAGCTTTTTAGCCTCTGGAAGTTTAGCGTTTATGTCTTCGATGAGGCTGAACTTCCCACCGGCCCACTTCAAAAAGGCTCTGTTTTTTTTATCTTTTGTAACTGCCAATTTTTCAACCAAGTCGAAGCCGCTAGTTTATGGGGCCGAATTGTAACGGTACTAGACAAAAACAACAAATGGCTTAAGGCCTAGAGGCACTTATTTCTTGTTTGACTTGTCCTACACTCTTAACAAAGGGAGTATTTCTTAACATCGCATCTGCTAAATTGATTATTTCTGCTCTGGCAGCTTCTATTGTGGGAAAATGTTGATTTTTTAATAACACATGCCAATCCCCACCATAACGCTGGGTTTTGTATAACCACAGTTGTTTGCCCAACCGCTCTTCTTTTATGTAATCCTGTAAGATATCAATATTAGCCATCGCTGCTATCTGAATCACATAGAGTTTATCAGATAATGCCAATAACAAATCAGGCTCAGGAACAATAAAGTCGTCAGTTTTGACAGTTTCAACTTTGCCTAATAGTAATCCCTTCTGTGAGGATAGCGGTTCAAATTTAACTATATCTTCGACTTGATAGTCGTTAACTATGCCAATTTGTGCTTTTACCTCTTTATCTAATAATGCTTGTTCTGGCTCTGAAGACTGAATTGTCTGATTATCCACTTTTTCATCATTACTGGTAGTTTGTAAAAGTACTTTATTTGATTGCTTCTCAAGTTTAGCGCTGGCGGTGTTCCAGTCAGTTACCAATAGATCTTTAATGGCAGTTTTAGTCGTACTAGGTTTACTTTCTACTAAAGCTATTTCTGCAACAGCTTGGGGTGCTGTTTGGGCCGTATTAGCAGCAAAGGCTGTAACTTCTAATTCGAACACCTCAGAAGGCTCAACTGTTTGCTCTTGGGTTGATAGCTGGGTATTTATATATGATAGTGCTGCCTTCACTTTTTGTGGATATTGCCAGCCTAATATTCCACTAAAAACAGCTAAAAAAATTAGTCCAAATAAAATGGCAACCCACCATTTTTTATAAATAGGTTGAGACTCGTAAAGCTGGTAATGACGATCTTCTATACGTTTCGCGAACTTTTTTCGTTTATCTTGAATAAAAGACTCTAAATCAGAAAATTCATGGGTCTCATCGGGTTGAATATCCGTGTGACTATTTAACACTATGGGTTGTTCTTTGGATTTGGCCCCAAGGCCAGATTTGGCCGACTCGGCCCAATCAGAGAGACCCATAAGCAGTACATTGAGATGTTGTTTGTTGCTAGCAAAGCGACTTTGTAAGACTAGATCCCAGAGTTCTTTAACCAGCTTGTTAGGCAGTTTTTCCGCTTGAAAAAAACTTATCAAAATTGGACCATTGTGATCATTCAAGGGGGCTAATAACTGGTTAAGAGGACGATTAAAGTCTGCTGTTTGGCTTTGGCTAATGAGTTGACGAAACAACTTTTCTCGGTAGATGACTAAAGGGGTTAATTCATTTGCAGTGAGCAAAGCTAAGTCAGCTTGTTCATTTTGATGAGCTAAATAACTTTCAACAACTTGTGACTGCTGTTGTATTTTATCACTGCACACAAACACAAGTTGTGAAGAGTAACTAATTAGATAATCTAATCTGTTGTTCAGTTCTGACGCTGCCATTTTCATTTACCTAGGTTGCGATGCCCGTTGCATTGACCCAAAAACGTCGATGCAACGAGCAAAAATTAATCCTAAGAAAGAATGGCGCGTAACACCTCTTCAGAGATTTCATTTGTCACTACCGCTTTGCCAATTCCTTTAGGAATGACAAAAAACAGTTGCCCATCTTGCACTTTCTTATCGTGACGCATATGTCGAACAAAGTCATCATATGCCATTTCACTAGGTGCAACTGTAGGTAAATCAAATGCTTGCAGAAGAGATTCGATACGACTGAATTCTGACGCTTCGAGCCAATTCATCTTAGTTGCTATTACTGAAGCAAGAACAATGCCTGCTGAGACAGCTTCGCCATGCAACCAGTTTCCATAACCCTTTTCAGCTTCAATGGCGTGGCCAAATGTATGCCCTAAATTTAATATTGCCCTTAAGCCAGACTCTCTTTCGTCAATCGCGACTATCTCTGCTTTAATTGCGCAACAACGGGCAATCATATATTGCAGCGATGCAATTTTTTTATGTTTTATGGCTTGTTGGTTTTCTTCTAACCATGTAAAAAAGTCGGAGTCGTAAATTACACCGTACTTAATGACTTCAGCCATGCCAGCAGCAAACTCGCGGTCAGGCAACGTGGTTAGACTATTAGTATCGATCAATACTGCTTTGGGCTGGTAAAATGCGCCAATCATATTTTTACCCAAAGGGTGATTGACCGCTGTTTTTCCACCAACAGATGAATCAACTTGGGATAATAAAGTAGTAGGTATTTGGATAAACGGCATACCACGTTGAAAACTGGCGGCGACAAAACCAGTTAAGTCACCCACCACACCTCCGCCTAACGCGATTAATGTAGTATCACGTCCAGCAGACATCTCCAAAAGCTTGGATATCACCATTTCAAAGCTTTGTAAGTTTTTATATTGTTCGCCATCAGGAATGACAATCTTACTGACTTCGCAGCCTTTTAAGGCTTGACTGACAACCGGGTAATAAAGTGGATCGACCACATTGTTAGTTACCACAACTACTTTTTTTGTGGTCAGATGCGTGGTCAAGACTTCAGGATGATCAAACAGGTTGGCTTCAATCAATATAGGGTAGCTACGCTCACCCAACTCAACTGTTAGTGTTGCCATAAGTAGCGAGCCCTATTATTGCTATATTAGAAAGAAGAGTTACAGACCTATTTTAATGATGATCTGATTAGCTACAGCACGAGCGCTTTGATCATCGGTATCGACAATATAATCGGCGGCGTCTTCATAAAGCGGATTGCGTTCTTCAGCTAGATTTCGCAATACTGTTTCAGGATCATCCTTTTGTAACAATGGACGACGCTTGTCACGCTGGGTTCTAGCGACTTGTTTATCAATGGTGGTTTGCAAATATACAACTATGCCTCGAGCTGATAATCTGTTTCTAACATTTTTACTGACCACCGAGCCACCGCCCGTTGCCAAAACAATACCTTGCTTATCAGTTAAGTCGTTAATGATGTTTTCTTCACGTAGACGGAAACCTTCTTCTCCTTCAAGATCGAATATCCAAGCGATATCTGCGCCCGATCGTCTTTCAATCTCTTGATCAGAGTCAAAAAATTCTAAGTGAAGTTCTTCTGCTAGGTGCCTACCAATAGTGCTTTTGCCAGCACCCATGGGGCCTATAAGGAATATATTACGTTTTTCAGCCATTTTTGCTTATTTCACAACTATGTTTAAGGGGTAGAAAGTTCTGTTCGGCTACCCTTCTATGGATTAACCAGACCTCGTCGAAAATTTCGAGACAACGATTATCTCAGTTTTACGGTGAATTTTGCAAGCTTTGTAAAGGTTATGCAGCAGGAATAATAAAAAAACAGCCTAATCGGGTGATTAAACTGTTTTTTTGGATAGAATTAAGGTGGCTGTATCGCCAAATGTTAATTGGTTCTCAATTCATCGGTTAGTATTTTAGGTGTCACGAAAATGAGTAACTCGCGTTTTTCTAATATTTCTGAGGTGTTTTTGAATAAGTATCCTAAAAAAGGTAAATCTCCTAAAAGTGGTACTTTTCGCACATCATTTGAAGAACTTTGTTGAAAAATTCCGCCGAGCACTATGGTTTCGCCATTTTCAACTAACACTTGGGTGCTTATTTCTTGGGTGTCAATGGCGACTGCGTCACCGGTAGAGGTGGAAACAGTGTCGCCTCGCGTATCTTGGGTCACCACTAAATCCATAATAATCCGGTTATCCGGTGTGATATGCGGTGTGACTTTTAAGCTTAGTACCGCTTTTTTGAACTCAACCGAAGTAGCACCACTAGACGTTGCCTCTACATAAGGAATTTCTGTACCTTGCTCTATATAGGCTTCATGTTGGTTAGCCACAGTGATGCGGGGACTTGCAATGACTTCACCCTTGTTTTCAGACTCAAGGGCTGACAATTCCAAATCAATAATGGTGCCATCTAATAGGCGAGCTATTTGTATACCAATACGACCCGCTGGACTTTGCACTGGTAACGCTACATTGAGTCTATCTGTTATAGAGGGAACAACACCGCTGGCAATGGAATCAGCACCTGTTAATGATCCTGATACTGCACCATTACTCATAGTATTACTGAGTCCCCATTGCACACCTAATGACTCGCTGGCGTTGTCCCTTACTGTCACCATACGAGATTCAATCAGTACTTGTTTAATCGGTATATCTAGGGCTGCGACTAAGGTTTTTGCTTCATCGATTGATGTCTGAGTATCACGTAGTAAAAGTGTGTTGGTTCTTTCATCAACTGCGACACTGCCTCTGGGGGTTAAAATACTATTTTCTGTGCCTTTCATAATGGCTGCTAGGTCTTGTGCTTTTGCATAATTGATTTGCACGTTTGTCGAGACTAAAGGCGCTAATTCAGCTACTTGTTGTTTCGATTGCAACTGCTGAGTTTCCCTAGCCGTAAGCTCTTCAGTAGGCGCAATAAGTAAAATATTTCCTTCAAGCCTTTTGTCCAAACCTTTGATTTTTAAAATCATATCTAATGCCTGATCCCAAGGAACACCGGATAAGCTAATCGTCACGTTTCCTGTCACAGTATCAGTTGTCACTAAATTAAAACCGTTAACTTGGGCAATAATTTGGAGCACTTGGCGAACGGGGACGTCTTGAAAATCAAGTGAAATGGGTTCGCCAGCAAAACTAGTTTGCTGGCTTTCTAGTGGTGCATCTTTGATACGCCTTTCAATTTCAATACTTAAACGGTTCGACGTTTTCTGATGACGAAATGAAATTTTGTCCTGAAGTGAAAATTCAACTCTGGTTTGTTCAGCATCTTGGAATGTTTCAATGGCATTAACGGGTGTTGCAAAATCCACCACATCAAGTTTGAATAATTGTTCGTCAGCTAATTTTGTCCTGGGTAAAACCAAGCTCAGGGTTTTGCCGGTTTCACTTAACTGCAGTTGAAAGTTATCATTACTAAACATCATTATCGCTTTTGCGCCACCGTTGGGTAAACGCGAAAATTGTAAGTCCAACAATTCAGAGCGAAAAACGTTGTCTACCTGAGGTTCAGGGTCAATTAATACAACTGCGTCTTGGCTTAATGATTTAAATGCCAATAGGCTCAAACCTAATGCAATTAACCAGTACCAGATCGAGTTAGTTCGATTAAGTTTTTTGTTAAAAATAAAACGCTCAGACATTATTTTCTCCTGCCTTCGATTGCATAGTGAGTGTGGCTTGCTTTTTCTGCCAGCAGCCAGCCCCATCGGGCAGCATTTCAGTAAAAGAAACTGTGCCATTTTGAATAGAATCGATTTTCCCAAAAAACAATCCTAGGTAATCGCCAATTGTAGCTTTAAATAAACTTCCGGTATTCGACTGAACAAGTGCCCATTTTTTACCATTAGATTGAAATACACCGGTAATCGATAACGCATCAATACCGAACTTCTCCAAAGGCTGTTTACTGCGGTTAAAATCGGGCTGAGCACAATTTGGTTGGGCTGCTACGTTTATCTCGACTCCAGCACCTGTATTCCTTGGGCGTTGAAATGGGCTGCGTAAACTATCAGCAGAATAGATAAAAGTAGGTTTGCCCTCAAATTCTGGGTAAGGCTCGATATTAACTGTGGTGGTCTGTTTCACTTCAGCAATAAAAACCTGTAAATCGTCAATTTTGGCTTCACAGCCACTTAACAGTAATGCTAAAAACACAATTTTAAGATGTTTCATTGGGTTTCACCCACTGTCGTTGAGTATTGATCACTTGATGTCCTGTAAGTTTTTGCCTGTACCCTAAGCTTCAGAGTGTTGCCTTCTTGGGTGACTTCAAAATCATGCACTGTAACAATACGCGGCAATCCAGCTATCTCTGAGGCAAATTGTCCAAAGTTGTGGTATCCACCAAACACTTCCATTTCAATCGGTAATTCTGAATAAAATTCTTTTGGAATTTCTCTTTGCCAATTCAATAATCTAAAAGTGAGTCCGGCTGATGTACCTACTAACGTAATGTCATCCAATAATCCGGGGGTTTCATTACTTGTTGGCAATGACTTTAACATAGACGAAAAGTCGCTTTTTAATCTGCCTAACTGTTGTTCGTAGGCTTCCAAATTAACTGCAATACGGTACTTACCTTGGTAAACTTGTTTTAGCTTTATCTCTTTATTTTGTGCCACTTCAAGTATCGGTAGTTTATCTTTTACTAAAAAATAATATCCACCTACTAAGCCGATAATAACTACAAACATAGCGACTAGAGATTTAACTTCAAAGGGCCAAGTAGCGACTTGTTCAAAATCTAAATCATTGATCTCTTTTAACTTATTAAAATTAAATTTCATTTGCTTGGCTCCTCGTTAATGATCGAGAAATCCGGAGCAACACTAGTATTAATGGCGAATGTGAGCTTAAAATCACTGACGGCTTCCAAAGCAGATGTATCTGCCTTGATTGATGATAATTCTCCGCTACTAAATACAGTCGATTCTTCGAGCTGGCGCATAAAATCTGCCAATCTGTTATTTGATTCGCTAACTCCGAGTATTTCAATTAGATTACCTTGGCGAGAAAAGCTTCGAAAAGATAAGCCATGGGGTACCAGTCGAACTAATTCATCTAAAACGATGGGGACGGCGTTTCGGCTAGACTCAAGTTGCTCAATCAAAGCCATTCTTTGTTCAATCGCTTCTTTGTCTTTTTTAATATTCTTAATTTGTTCAATCTGTTGATCTAATAAAGCTGTTTGTTGCTCTAGGAAATTGTTTCGATAATTTTGGTTTTCTGTCACTTTATTTAATACATTGCCGGCAGCAAACATGAGTCCAAGAGCACTTAGTCCAAGTGCCGCAAGCAAAGTCAGGTAATTCTTTTTATGCTCAGCTCTACGACCTTCGCGCCAAGGCAGTAAATTTATATGTGCCATGGTTGAAAGCTCCTACTGGCTAGACCGGCAGCAATGATAAGTTGTCCAGAGACATGTTCTAAATCTCCTTGATTGACGCTATCTGCTATCACCATGTCAGTAAATGGGTTGAAACAAGTTACTTCAATACCTAAATCTGAAGTTAAGTCTTCAGGTAAGGATTTTATGTGGTCACCGCCTCCACATATTAACAAATTGCTTGGGCGAGCTTCGCCAGATACACTAGTATACAATTGTAATGCTCGGTTAATATTCTGTTGTAAGTTAGCTAAGAACATGGGGTAAGCATCTTGTTTCCATGTTTCAGGTAAGGTGCCATCTGTTAATTGTTGTTCAATTTGAGAACGTTCTTGACTGTATAGCATCGTCAAGTCTTGGATCAATGCGTCCATTCCAAAGTTGTGGTCTTTAGTATAAATAACCTTGCTATTTTTTACTGCACACATTTGTAAATGACTGGCGCCGATGTTGATGCAACAAACCGTTTCTTCAGCTTCACTTGGATAGAAAGAGGCAACAGCTGCACCTAGGGCGTAACTTTCTACATCAACGATTTTGGCTTCGTAACCCACTTCACCCAATAAGGTGATCCTGCGGTCGACTAATTCTTTATGAACCGCACTGAGTAACACTTCGACTTTATTACTGGTGGTTTGGCTGTCACTTATCTCCTCGAAGTCAATGTATACTTCGTTTAGTGGATAAGGAATCAAACTATCGGCTTCCATTTCAATTTGGCTTTCCAGTTCGTGATCAGTCTGACCGGGATCCATGTAAACAATCTTATTCAGCACAGTCGAGCCTGATACTGCTATGGCAACTAACTTGTTTTTGCCTTTGAGGGCGAGCTTCACTTTTTTAAGTGCATGGCTAACTGCTTCGAAATCCTTAATTTCACGCTCTGCAAAAGCATTACCTTGAATAGGCTCGCAGGCATAGGCTTGCAAGTTATATTGTTCACCTGACTTTTCCAGTACTACGGCTTTAATAAAGCGTGTACCTATATCAAGGCCAATCATTTTTTGTATGTTAGTGCCAAAAAGGCCAAATAATTTTTTCAATTGTTAGACATCCGTTTGAATAGTAATAATTCACAACATCATTATTACGTAATTTTTTGTATTTTATGGTTCTAATAACTGTACATAGGTATAAAATGTAGATCATTTATTAGAAGTTGCCTTGGTATTATCTATCCGTGAAGTTACTTAAACCCGCATTAATAGTCATTTTAGTCACATCTGTCGTTGGTACAGCTATCTTATTAGGTACCTATTTTTATATTAAAACTGACCTACCTAGCGTCGACGTTCTTAAAGATGTTCGATTACAAACACCGATGCGCATTTTTACTCAAGATGGCAAACTTATCTCCCAGTATGGAGTGAAACGCCGGATCCCACTTACTCTTGAGCAAATTCCGGAACAATTAAAACAAGCTGTTATCGCCACCGAAGACAGCCGATTTTATGACCACCCGGGTATAGATCCTATCGGCATGATGCGGGCTTTAGTTAATTTAGTCGTCACAGGGGAAAAAGGGCAAGGCGGCAGTACCCTAACTATGCAAATGGCCCGAGACTTCTTCTTGACCCGCGAGAAAAAATACATCCGCAAAATACGTGAAATTATCTTAGCTTGGCATATGGAGCAACTATTAAGCAAACAAGAAATATTAGAGCTGTATTTAAATAAAGTAGAACTGGGCCACCGAGCCTTTGGCTTTGGCGCGGCTGCTCAAGTCTATTACGGTAAGTCACTGAATGAACTAACATTAGCACAAATTGCGACTATTGCAGGATTACCTCAGGCTCCATCTGCACTTAATCCTATTAGTAGCCCTGAGCGTTCAATGGTTAGAAGACGTATCGTTTTGTTACGCATGTTAGATGAAGAATATATTACTCAAGCGCAATTTAAGCAAGCTGTTAACGAGCCTGTGACCGCTAAAAAATACGGTGCAGAAATAAACTTAGATGCACCCTACTTGGCAGATATTATTTATAGTGAAATGATTGGGTTGTACGGCAAAGACGAGGCTGAAACGGGTGGCTATCAAATTTACTCTACTGTTTCATCAGATTTGCAAGCAGCAGCGCAACAAGCTGTGCGCAGAAATTTACATGATTACGATGAACGTCATGGTTATCATGGAGTGGTCAAACAACTTTGGGCATCAAATGAAACTGATGACCAAAACGGGCAGCTTTTAGAGTCTGTAAATTCTGAACTCAATAACTCAGCCCCGTGGCCCGAAGAACAAATGTTAAGTTACCTACAAGATGTAAAAACCTTTGAATCAATGCATCCCGCTATCGTTGTTAAAGTGAATGAACAAGACATCATTATTTTTAACCGAGAAGGCAAGTACAGTATTATTGATTGGGATGGCTTAGATTGGGCCAGACCATTTATCAATGATGCAAAACAGGGACAAGATCCCAAAATAGCCAGTGATATAGTGCAAGCTGGGGCACTGATTTTAATTCGACAAAGAGAAGACGATTTGCATTGGCAACTTGCTCAATATCCGCAAGCAAGTGGTGCCTTTGTAGCACTAGACCCTAAAAATGGTGCGGCGCAAGCTGTGGTGGGGGGGTACAGTTTTTATCAAAGCCAATTTAACCGTGCTACTCAAGCCAAAAGGCAAGTTGGCTCGAACATCAAACCTTTTATTTACTCAGCTGCATTAGAAAATGGTTACACCTTGGCAAGCGTGATAAACGACGCACCTATCACGCAATGGCAATCAGGTTCAGGAAATGCGTGGCGTCCTGAGAACTCTCCTGCCGAGTACGATGGCCCAATCCGAATGCGAGTGGCTTTAACTAAATCAAAAAACGTCGTATCGGTACGTCTGCTCAGGGCAGTAGGGCTGGACAATGTTGCTGAACATCTTACCCGCTTTGGTTTTAGTAAAGATGATATCCCTTTAGATGAGACCTTATCTTTAGGTTCCGGCTCCCATACACCGCTAGAAGTGGCGACCGGTATGGCAGTCATTGCAAATGGTGGTTTCTTAATTAGGCCACATTTTATTCAACGCATCGAAAACGAGATGGGTGAAGTACTGTGGAAAGCTAATCCAGTTAATGCCTGCAATCCTTGTGTAGCGGAGTCTCAGATTAACCAAGTTAATGCAGATCCTGACGATCTTGAAGCACTGTTAGCTGCCGAGTTTGGCGTTGCACAACAGGTTGATGAGACTGTTAACAATATTATCTCTGCTCCTAGGGTGATCAGTGCAGAAAATGCATTCTTAGTTGCAGAAATGATGCGCTCTGCAGTTCAAATTAATGGTACTTGGGATAATCGTGGTACTGGGTGGCGTGCCGCAGTGTTGATGAACCGACGTAGTGACATCGCCGGTAAAACGGGTACCACCAACGATGTGAGAGACACCTGGTTTAGTGGTTTTACACCAGACTTGGTGGCCACTGCATGGGTGGGGTTTGATGATAACAATCGCCGCTTAGGTCGCACCACACGAAATCAAAATTTAGTGAACAAAAATCCCACAAAATTCAACTATATTGGTAACGCACTCATCGGTAGTGAGTCAGGTGCGCACGCAGCACAACCTGCTTGGATAAGGTTTATGCAACATGCATTGGCTGGTAAACCTGAGCATTTATTACCTATGCCCACAGATTTGCTTACTGTGCGCATTGACAAGGGCACCGGCAAGCTTACTAATAGAACAGATAAAACATCGATGTTTGAATACTTTACTCAAGGCACCGAGCCACATAGTTTTGTGGCTGAAGCGGAAATTATTGATGCTGCAGATCAAGGTGAACAAAGTAAAAAGCAGATTGAAGATATATTTTAAAGAAACACTACACCTTCACTGGCCTATGTGGTTAGAAAGAACTGAAATAACAATATGAACAAACAGGACAATACGTTAATGGCAAATTCAGCTACAAAAAATGCGCTGTACATTCCTCACTCTGGGCCCTCACTATTAGAAACACCTTTGCTTAATAAAGGTAGCGCATTTAGTTCTGATGAACGCATTACGTTCAATTTAACTGGCCTGATCCCGCCCCGTTACGAGACCATCAAAGAGCAAGTAGACCGAGCTTATATGCAGTATTCCAGCTTTGATGAGCCGATCAACAAACATATCTATTTGCGTGCTATTCAAGACAATAACGAGACCTTGTATTACCGATTAATTAAAGAGCACATCGACGAGATGATGCCCATTATCTATACCCCAACCGTGGGTGATGCCTGTGAGCAGTTTTCGGATATTTACCGTAGTTCTCGTGGATTGTTTATTTCGTATTCTGAACGTCATCAGATGGATGATATTTTGCGTAACGCTACCAAGCGTAAGGTGAAAGTTATCGTTGTGACTGATGGTGAACGTATCTTAGGTTTGGGCGACCAAGGAATAGGCGGAATGGGTATTCCGATTGGTAAGTTATCTTTGTATACCGCCTGTGGTGGTATTAGCCCTGCTTATACCTTGCCCGTTATGTTAGATGTAGGCACCAATAATGAAAAGTTGTTAGCCGATCCTATGTATATGGGAGCGCGCCACAAACGTATTGGTCAAGCAGAGTATGACGAATTTGTAGATATGTTTGTTAAGGCTATTCATCGCAGATGGCCTGAAGTTATGCTGCAATTTGAGGATTTTGCTCAACCTAATGCCATGCCTTTACTTGAACGTTATAGAGATAAAATTTGCTGTTTCAATGATGATATACAAGGCACCGCCGCAGTTGCAGTGGGAACCATATTGGCCGCTTGCAAAAGCAAAAACTCTAAATTGTCTGAACAGAAAGTGGCCTTTGTCGGTTCAGGGTCCGCTGGTTGTGGTATTGCAGAGCAAATTATTCAACAAATGTGTAGAGAAGGTATTTCAGACGCTCAAGCGCGAGGCCAAGTGTTTATGGTTGACCGATTTGGCTTGCTTACCGAAGGCATGCACGGTCTGCGAGACTTCCAACAACGCCTAGTCCAGTCAAACGATGCAATCAAAGAATGGTCTTATAGTGGAGAGTTTGCGTCACTGCTGGATGTGGTTAATTGTGCTCAACCGGATATTTTAATCGGTGTGTCTGGGCAGGCAGGGCTATTTACGGAACAAGTTATCCGTAGCATGAAAAAACACTGTGAATTACCGATTATTTTCCCCTTAAGTAATCCGTCACGCCAAGTTGAGGCAACACCACAGCAGGTTATTGAATGGACTGATGGCAAGGTCATTGTTGCCACAGGTAGTCCCTTTAAACCGGTTGAATACCAAGGCAAGATCTATCCCATTGCTCAGTGCAATAATAGTTATATCTTCCCCGGTATTGGCTTAGGCGTAATTGCCGGCAAAGCCAGTTTGATCAGCGACGAAATGTTAATGGCAGCCAGTGCAGCATTGGCCGAAGCATCGCCCCTTGCAGCAACAGGACAGGGGGAATTACTCCCCGCGTTAGGAAAAATAGCCCAGTTGAGTAAAAAAATTGCCTTTGATGTGGCAAAAATAGCCATACAGCAAAATTTGGCATTGGAAGTGTCAGATGAAATATTAGAAGAGCGTATTGAGCAAAATTTTTGGGTGCCTGAATATCGACCTTATAAGCGAGTGAGTATTTAATACGAGTTTAAAAAAGGCCAAGAGGTAGTTTAAGAGTCCATTTCTCACACTCTTGGCCAAGGAATGTCAACTGTTACAAACTGAGGTTAATTCTGTCTCTTCCGTCTGCTTTAGCGCGGTATAAAGCGGTATCTGCCGAGCAGATAAGGGCCTCGGGAGAGCGATATTGACCACTGTGTTAGCATGAAATGCCTTGGCTAACACTGACTCTGATAGTCGAAGGTAAACCTAACTCGCTAAAATTGATGATGTTGAACTGCTGCTGAATTTGATTGGCAACTAACTTGGCATCTGCCGCATGACTACGAGGCAGAATAACCGCAAACTCTTCTCCACCATAGCGGGCTGCTAAGCTATCGTTCGAAGGCAAACAGTCATCTATGACCTTAGCTATTTTTTGCAAACATTTGTCGCCATTAACATGGCCAAACTGGTCGTTGAAGTGTTTGAAATAATCCACGTCAATGAGGATCAAACTAATCGGTTGGTTGCTCATAATGCTTTTATTCAGCTTTTTTTCAAGGTTATAACGATTCGCCAAACCCGTTAAATGGTCGGTACTGGCTTGCCTACGCAGTTCGCTATATTCAGCCTTATGTTATGTTAAGTTATGCAACACGCCAACAAACATCGGTTGCCTTCCGTTAGTGATTCCGGCAAGCAATAAATCGATAAGTCCGCCTCCAACAAAGTGCTACCTGCACGGGTTAATAACACTTCTTTGGGACCATGACTCAATGGCTGCTTTTTATTATCTTTCCAGTTTAGAAATATATACTCATATTGTTTCCGTTGGCGATCATGTAAAAATTGAAACCACCGCTGCCCATCTAAAGCGTCTTGTGAATCACCAAAAAATTTCGCTGCCATTGGGTTAATGACTTCGATGACACCATCAGCATTGACTACAAAAATACCTTCAGCAATAACATTTATCATGTTGGAAAGGGAATAGAGTATTTCCCAATCACTGAACATGAGTCCAGATTATGGCTCTTAGCTTGTCTTGAATTGTTAGCCGGAGTCATCAATAAATCCTCAGAGTGTTTACGGCATCAACGTGATTATTTGCATCAGTTCAGCGCGAGTTGGGGCTAACAGGTCAAAATGCCCACCGTTACCTTTGTTTGCCATTAAGTTGGGATAATTTACTACCAACGGATAAAAGTCATTACGACAGGTGCTAACAACAATAATGGCACCGCTGGTGGCGAGTTTTTCAATTAACCTTAAAAAAGCGACTTGTTCATCATCACTTCAAGGCGGTCGATAAATAATGAAAACTGCGATTTACTGTAACTTTGCTGTGTTTGTTTAAGTGCTTGAATACATTTTTCGATTGAAGTATTGCTGTCTTTTTGCGGCTGTTGGGCCAAGTTTTCGGCACTCATACCTGCAATTACTGGCTGGTCGTTTACGTCCCAGTCGAGCATGGCAGAGGCTAAATCTATGAACAGTCGCTCAAGGCTGATGTCGGCAAAATCAATACTGGTGTGTGATATCACGCCAAACCGTTATACCCATTTTTGCTGGTTAACGCTGGCAACAAACCGGCATTCACTAATGATGATTTGCCGGTGCCGCTGGGGCCTAATATTAAGCAAAAAGTATGCTTGGCACTGACTTGTTTGGATAGTCGTTCTAAAAAGGGTTGAAATCTGAGTATTACGGCCAAAAAACACTTGAGCGTCTTTGGCTTCAAAGGCGACTAAACCCGGAAACGGCGTAGCTCCCTGCCAGTTATATTGTCCGGCTTTCAACTCGTCACTGAGTGGAAAGTCTAGCTTGGCAATGGATGTATTGGTACTTGGGTTAACTTGCCATTCAGCGAGGAAGAAAATACGGGTATCTTTTATTGGCAATATCTGGCCCAAGTTTTATTTATAAAGAATACGCCTCTAGATAAAGTTGGCAGTAAAAATAAGAACGTTATATTTGCAGGTGTCATATTTTTTTGCTTATTTTAAAGCTGTATACAGCTTTAAATGATGTGCTTGAGACGAATATAACTAATAGTGGAGGAGTTATCACCTATGACGTGAAAAAAGATATATGTAAATAGTCATAAAGCTTTATACCTTGATTTAGGTGTTAAGAAGCAAATAAGGGAGGAATTTGGTAAATAGACATCCGTTAAATTACGATGACTTTTCGCACTTCAAGATAATGTCCTCTGACCTTTAAGAAGAAAATAGAAGAGATTTACCCAACATGGTATTACTGTATTAACCCACATAATTTACGATAACATGAGATCTTTAAGAGATGATGTCAGCAAAGCATGGAAGTCGACGGCAAAGGCCACACTAGCAACATCAGCCCGGCAATTTTCGACTAGTTAGTTCAGATCGCATTATTAGAAGTGCTTATATGGTTTAAAGAGATAAGAGTGTCGAATGAGTTTATTGAATAAAATTGGCCGTGGCTTAGCCACGTATTTGGAAAAGCCGAGTGGGTCTATTCAACCTTCAACCTGCAAACCAGAATTGTTGGCTGCAACGATAAGGGTAGGTGATGTATTGTTAGTGGATGGTTCAAGTCGGATCAGCACTGCTATTAAATATCTCACTCAATCTACCTGGTCCCATGCTGCTTTATGTATTGCCGATGACAGCAATAGTGCAGACCCAAATTGTGACAAGGTGACTTTAGTGGAGGCGGATGTACTCGACGGTATAAGAACCGTAGCACTAAGTCATTATGGACACTTGCACACTAGGATTTGTCGACCGGTAGGCCTGCATGAGGAAGAAATAGAAAGTGCTATTGCATTTGCTACGGCCCAAGTTGGATATCAGTACGATATGAAAAACGTATTTGATTTAATGCGTTACCTGGTGCAAACACCGCCGGTACCAACTCGTTGGCGCAGAAAAATGATTGTGCTGGGCAGCGGTGATCCAACTCGCGCTATTTGTAGTTCGTTCATTGCTCAGACGTTTCAATCAATTCGCTATCCGATTTTACCTGATGTTTTTTTTGAAGAGCCGGATCTTTCTTTTGAAGGCCCAAACACCGCTTTTGAGAAAGGCAAACTTATACACAGTAAAGCCTCTTATGACGAGGTGTTACAAATTCGCCATCACAGCTCGTATGTGCCTAGAGACTTCGACCTGTCTCCCTATTTTAATATCGTCAAGCCTACCCTAAATGCAACATTTGACCCCCACACTCTAGAGTGGAGTGAGTATCAACATAGTTAGCTAGGTAGTCTCATAAGGCATTAGGCCAAAATTTTAAAGGTTAATGCGTTATAATATTCCAAAACTACCAGTTGATCCGTAAGATGCGGTTAGTTTTTATTTTGATGATCTTATATGCCAACTTTTGCCACACTCGCCGTCTTTATTCCCACTATATTTTTTATCTCTATTACGCCAGGTATGTGTATGACGCTGGCTATGACATTGGGACTGAAAGTGGGCTTACGCCGCACCTTATGGATGATGCTTGGGGAAGTTTTCGGCGTGGCCCTCGTTGCTGTATCTGCAGTAATGGGTGCTGCTGCAATAATGCTAAATTACCCCACATTATTTGTTTGGTTTAAGTGGTTAGGGGGCCTGTACCTGATTTATTTAGGCTGCAAGATGTATTGGTCGGGCACTCAGCTGTCACTTAGTACAGAGATGGACTTAGCGCTTAATCGATATGCCCTAATATCCCAAGGTTTTGTCACTGCCATCGCTAATCCTAAGGGATGGGCCTTTATGCTGTCTATTTTGCCGCCATTTATAGATGCAACCCGACCTATTACTTTTCAACTTATGGCCCTCGTGATTATTATCATGCTTAGCGAGTTTATCTGTATGTTGATTTATGCAACAGGAGGAAAGGGTTTGAAGACCCTCCTCAACACAGGCAATAATATTAGATGGATGAATGGCATTTCTGGCACCTTGTTGATTGGCGTAGGTGTATGGCTGGCACTGAGTTAAGCAGTCTATAAAATGTTGTTGACTTAGCTGTATCAGAGACTTGTTAAAGTGATACAGAAACATTTATAAGGGTTAACCTTAGGAGCTTATAATATTGAGTTCTAGCGGATGTTATTGCACTTGAAGCAACCACGTAAATAGTGTTTTATCTTAATGCGTAACCACTCCATAGACTGGGTAAAACTTTTTTATTGTTTCAAAATGAATAAATCTATTTGGTGAAAAACCCATCAATTTTTGCCATCATCTACAATGCGATTCTATTGTTTCATTTTAAAATAGTGATGGCATTAACTGAATTTTGGTTGAAATACATACAAGGAATTAATGTGAAAAAAATAATTTTGTTTACACTGGCGAGCTGTTTTCTGATGGCTTGCGAACCAAAAAATGAAAGCAAGACTCAATCGGTTGCAGTAGAAAAAGAGACTGTCACAGCAGACTTTGACCAAGTCATTACCAGCATTACACAAGACTGGCTGCGTTCTTCACCAGAAAGTGCAAGCTCTCTTGGTGTATCTGAAGATTTTGCGGGCGGTTCATATCTTGCACGTTTGGGACTAACGGGCCTTGCTGGTCGTGATGAAACCATGAAGCTTGTACGTTCATTTGTCGACAGGCTCGAAAATTTAAAAAATACATCACTCACTGAGCAACAACAGCAAATGGTTGAAATTCAGCTATTTCGATATCGTCAATTGCTCACCATTGCTGATTTAGTTGATTATGGTACACCCTATTTAAGCGCTTATGGGCCCGGGTTCGAACCCTATGCCGTAGCCCAAATGAACGGCCCTCATGTTGAATTCTCTAGCTTAATGCAAAATGATCACCCAGTAACCAACAGCGCCCAAGCACAAGCTTTCATAGCAAGACTTCTTGCATCGAGTGACATGTTGGCTGGCTTAGAAGAAGAAGTATTAGCTGATGCTAAGAAAGGGGTAATACCACCTGATTTTATCATTGAGAAAACCGTCAGTATGTTAAGGAACATGATAGGTTCATCCCCTAGGGACAATGGAATTTACACAAGCTTCGTTACTCGCGTGGAACAAAATAATATTGAAAATTCTGAAACTTTAAACGCCCAAGCCCTTTCTGCGCTAACGGAACATACCTATAAAGGATATAACAAGCTCGCTAACACCTTGGAGTCGTTAACTGACCAAGCTAATAACCAAGCTTCTCTACAAAGCTTGCCTAACGGTAAAGCTTTGTACGCTGCGATGATTTTACTGAACACTGACACTACAATGAGTGCAGACGTTATACATCAATTAGGGCTAGACAATGTGGCCCGTATCCATGGCGAAATGAATGAAATATTAAATTCGGTGGGACGCACTCAAGGAAGTGTGAGCGAACGACTCAATGCCATGAGCAAAGACCCAGCGTTAGTGTATCCAGACACCGAAGCATTCAAAAATCAAACCATTGAAGAAGTACGTGCGATGGTGACGGCAATCGAAAAAATTGCCCCGCAATATTTTGGTACTCTACCAAAGTCAGCCTTAGAGGTACGTCGAGTTCCCGCCTTTAGAGAAAAAACAAGCGCAGCTGGTTATTATAATGCTCCGTCAGAAGATGGAACTCGCCCTGGTATTTATTACATTAATCTACGTTCTACGAGTTTAGTCCCCACCTATGCTTTGCCAACCTTGAGTTATCATGAAGCTGTGCCTGGTCATCATTTTCAAGTAGCGCTGGGACTTGAACAAAAAGGGTTACCAATACTGCAACGCGTTAACACGAATACCAATGCGTTTGCTGAAGGTTGGGCTTTATATTCAGAACGTTTGGCTTGGGAAATGAATATGTATGAAGATAAACCTTTAGCCGATATTGGACGTTTGATTGATGAATTGCACCGAGCTGTCCGTTTAGTGGTTGATACGGGTATGCATGCAAAAGGATGGAGCCGAGAACAAGCTGTTGAATATATGGCCACAACCAAAGGTGCTGATGCCACGGGTATGGGCTCTGAAGTGGTATCAGAAATAGAGCGTTACATAGTTATGCCCGGTCAGGCGCTTGGATATATGATCGGCATGATAAAAATCTTGGACTTACGCCATGAAGCTCAAGAGCAACTCGGTGACAATTACGACATCCGCTCCTTCCACGATGCAGTGCTAATTAAAGGTGGTATGCCTTTACTTATTTTAGAAAAAGATGTGCGCAACACACTTGGCTTAAAAGCTAATTAATTGTTTGGTTAGGATCTTGGGGTTGCTGCATATGTTTAAACGCCAAAGGTCCTAAATGCCGTTATTTTCAGTGCTGTTTTGTTATGTAGGCACAATGTGGCGGTGTCTATAAAAGGATCAGTGTGAGAAGTAATAACACCGCAAATAAATTGAAGTTGAACCCAAAACTTTAGTAAGCGTCACAAATAAAGTAAAAACAATTCAACTTTTACTTTAAAAGTCCCCAAATAATCTAAGGAAAAAAATGACAACCATTGGTATTGGTACTCAAACATCAGAGCAAGCTTTGGCCACATTGAGTGATATGACTAACACGCTTACTCCAATCCAAACTACAGAACATTTAGCTCGCATTGCTAAAGCACAAGCTTATATGCAAGTAAACAATATTGCTGCTATTTACCTAAATGCGGGTACAAACCTTACGTATTTCACCGGTATGAAATGGTACGCGAGCGAGCGTATGGTTGGCGCGATATTACCTGCCGTTGGCTCGGTGCAATATATAGCACCTTCTTTTGAAATAGGGACTCTAAACGGTTATAAAGTCATCGATGGACCAATACACGGTTGGCAAGAACATAAAAGCCCCTACGCTTTATTTGTAAAAGTATTAAAGCAATTAAAAATAGCTGATACCGCCACGGTTGGCATCGATGAAAGCGCGCAGTTCTTTATATTCGACGGTATCAATAAAGTACAAGCGGGCTTAAACCTGATCAACGCACAACCAGTGACTGCCTATTGTAGAATGCATAAATCTGATAATGAACTTGTCTTAATGCAAGCTGCAATGAACATGACACTTGCTGTACATCAAGCTACGGCAAGTATGCTTTATGCAGGCATAAGCACCCTAGAAGTAGAGGACTTTATTAAACGCGCACACCAAGCAGTGGGTGCGCCGGGTAACTATTTTTGTATTGTGCTTTTTGGAGTCGCCACGTCTTTCCCCCATGGTGTTAAGGATGCACAGGTGCTAAAAGCAGGCGATATGGTATTAATAGATACGGGTTGTAAAGTGCACGATTATTTATCAGATATTACCCGTACTTATGTTTTTGGCGAGCCAACCTCTAGGCAAAGACAGTTTTGGGATCATGAAAAAGCCGCACAACTCGCAGCCTTTAACGCCGCCAAAATTGGTGTGCTTTGCGAAACCGTCGACGCTGCCGCTCGTCAATACTTAGCCTCACAAGGACTAGGGCCAGAATACCAAACCCCCGGCTGCCCGCACCGTACTGGCCATGGTATTGGTTTGGACATTCACGAATGGCCTTATTTAGTTGGCGGTAACAAAACCCCCCTTGCCACAGGTATGTGTTTTAGTAACGAACCCATGCTGGTGATACCTGATGAGTTTGGGATTCGTTTAGAGGACCATTTTTATATGACTGACAATGGGGCACGCTGGTTTACTGAACCTAGCGATAGCATAGATAACCCGTTTGGTTTACATCACTAACACAACACCGCAGCTATCCAGACTTTGTTTTGATGGTTGCTTTTTTTAATGTTGATGGTCTTTGATTCGTTTTAGATTTTTACCAAGTTGCTTGATCACATTATAATCATCAGTGACTTCGACCATATTAACCTTGCTCTGATACACCTGATAATCAAGCAACATCTCTTTGAAGTGTTTGGGTTGTGTGGTGGCTAAATCATAGCGCTCCACAGGATCGGTTTTAATGTTAAACAAGCGCCATTGTTTATCCCCAAATGGAGGAAAGTTGCGTACTAATTTGTAATCTCCTTTAAACAACGCTGCGCTGCCAGCAAGTTCATAAGCAATCACACCTTTTTCAGCATAGACAGTTTCGTTTACGCCTGTTAATACCCCGACTTGGCTTCGCCCCATGATCGACGCTTTGTTTTTATCTACCGCGTCGGTTAAGCCAGCTAAATCCAATATTGTTGGCACAATATCCGTGATGTAACTAAAGCTATGTGTGACTACGCCTTGTTGTAATTGTTTTGGGTAATGCACAATTAATGGTGAGCGCATCCCGCCTTCGGATGCTGAACCTTTGTACCAACTCAAAGGTGTCATCGATACATTTGCCCAACTTGGTCCGTAGTTAGCATAACTGCCTTTCTCACCTAGTGTTTCAATATCAGTAGTAAAATTTTTCTGAATATAATCAGGAAATATTTTTTCTATTTCATTGTTATCCGCCCCGTTATCGCTCATGAACATGATGACGGTATCATCAAATAAATCCGCTTGTTTCAGATATGATAACAAGCGCTCAATGTTGTAATCCATACGTTTGACCATGGCAGCATATACGGCCATTTGTTTGGTGCGATAAGCTTGGTCTTTTTTAGACAATGAACTCCACTGTTCAACCATCGGTAACTGCAATGCTTCTAACCCCGGCGGCATCAAACCAAGCTGCACTAAACGGGCGTAACGTTTAGACTTAATCACATCCCAACCATCTTGATAGTTAGCGAGGTACTTTTCGGTTAATGCTTTTGGTGCTTGATGTGGGTAATGCACGGCTGTATAAGCCAAGTAGGCAAAAAATGGTTTTTTAGGATCGCGTTGTTGTAAATATCCCATGATATTATCGGTATAAAAATCTGAAGAATAAAAATCTTCCGGTAAGTCGATTTCATTAGCGTTATCAAAATAATGGACATTTTTGTTATGGGGTAAATAAGGCTTTTTTTCCCAATTATCAGCACCGGTTTCCATTAACGAAATCGATTGATCAAAACCTCGATTAACCGGTAGGTTATCCGTCTGCATGCCTAAATGCCACTTCCCAGATAAATACGTACTGTAACCATTACGCTGCAAAATAGTCGAAACAGTTTCTACACGAGTGTTGAGTTCACCTTCATAACCTGGTTGCCCAAATTGATTGTCATCCATAATAATACGCATATTACCAAGGCCATTAAGATGATTATCTACTCCTGTCAGCAACATGCTGCGAGTAGGAGAGCAGGTTGCTGCCACATGAAAATTAGAGAATTTAACACCGCTCTTTGCTAGCGAATCAATGCCTGGGGTATCGATTTCACTACCGAAGCTGCTGATGTCGGAATACCCTAAATCATCAGCTAAAATAACTAAAAAATTTGGTTTTTTATTATCAGCCTTAGTATTGTTGAGCTTGCTTGAGTTTGAACTTAGACGTTGTGTTGCAGACACAACATGAGTGTTAACCAAGAGCGACGTGATAACCACGACACGTATAAACCAATTGAGTTGAACCATCATTAAAACCGCAGCGTTACTGTTAAAGAAAAATAATGTAACTTGAATTGTTATTCTATTTTGGAATATGATAATTCCATAAATTTTAAAAGTAGATGAAGTTAAAAAAACTAAAGAGAAACAATGAACATCAAATTGCTGCAACATTTTGTCAGTGTCTATGAACATCGTAATCTGACTAAAGCTGCTAGTGCCATTGGTGTCACGCAATCAAATATCAGTAAAAGTATTCAAAAGCTTGAGTCACAGTTGGCTGTTTTACTTTTTGACCGCCATACCCGTGATGTTGCACCCACCCCAGCAGGTAAAGCGCTGTATCGAGATGCGCTAGACTGTATTTCAGCCGCGCAAACATTGGTGTCCCATGCACGTTTTTTTAGTCATGGTGAAAAAGGCATTATCAATATTGGTTGCGGGCCGTTGATCCATGAGTTGCTTTTAAAACCGTTAATTCATGAGATTATTAGCCGTGATGCGGATATACAAATTCATGCCAGCACGGGACGCTTTGAGGATCTTAAACATGGCCTTGATAATCATTCATATGACTGCTTGTTATACGATGTAGGGGAATTACATACGCTGCATGATCCCCAGACCTATGAAGTCATTCCATTGCTGCAAGCCCCTGTTTATGTAGTCGCCAATCATGATCATCCCATTCATCAGCAAGCCCCAGTAGTGGATTACTTATTTGAATATAAATGGGTGTTACCACCCATTCCGCAACGTTATATCCGGCATTTACCCCCACAATTTCAAACGTTTTTATTAAACTCTAATAAGCCTGATTTTGAAGTGACTGATTTGCCCCAGGCATTAGAATTAGCTGAACAAAATGGTTTAATTACTATTGCGGTGGGTGATTTGCATCGGGATGAATGGCAACAACGTTCTCTCACCGCTATTGAGTTACCGTTTAGCATTAGCAGTGATATTGGCCTGTGGCGCATGCGTTCACGGCAATTAACGCCAAGCTTAGGGGAAATGATTAAAATGTTAAAAACACTCAAAAGTAGTAAAAGGCCGAATAAAAGGAGTTAATGAAATACGTTTGTTTGCTGGAGCGTTTAAAATCTTTGATGATTTAAACGTTACAGCCCATCACCAATTACTGAGTAAATGAAGTATAAAATTCCGAATATTACTATTTAGACTTTTTTTTATAAGATGTTAGGTGCTGTGTGCTTTTAAATTATTTTTTGACTGCTTTCGGTGCTGGCTTGGAGTTATATTTCTGCAGCGCTTAAAGCTGTGGCTAAAATTAGCCCCATCGCTAAAGCCAAGTCGCTCCGCAATTTCATCCAATTTCATGGGGTTTGATAACAGCTCTTCTGCTATGCCTATACGCACCTCATCACGTACTTGTCGCCAACTGGTTTGCTCTTGTTTTAGTTGGCGATGTAATGTGCGAGTCGTTCGGGATAAATAATCTGCTATATCTTGCATAGACGAGGTTAAGCCGAGGTGCAGTAAAGTGTCTTTAACCTGCTTCTCTACGGGTTTCCAATTTTGTTTTTGCTGCAGCAACTGACTGCATTGTTGTTCACATATTTTAGCGGTTGCAGCATTCGCTTTTACCAAGGGGAGATCCATCTGCTTGGCTACCCAAGCAATGCCGTTATAATTTGCTCCAAATTGAATTTCAGCCCCCAATAATTGCTGCAGAGCATCTAACGATAAGTCCGGTGGTTGAGATGAAGTGAATTGTAAGTTTATAGGTAAATAGCCACTTTCAAACACTTCTCTTTGGATCATAGCAGCGCCCATCATGTCCCTAGCTAAAATAAGTTTTCCTAATTCACCTGCAATATCACATGAAAACCTAAGAGATAAATCCTGATTAATCTCTATTAACTCAATTTTTGAATAGACATAGGTTAAATCTAAGAAACGTAAACCTAATTCAATCGCTTTTCTAGGGGTGCTGCTCGCTAACAAGGCATAACCCATGATGCCATAACTGGTAAGGTGATAACGACTGCCCAATTCCATTCCTACCTTAAATGGGCTGGTGGAATTCATCATTAAATTTTTAAGTACATGTAACTCTTGTTTGTCTTCAACCTGCTCGTCGTAAGCGGTTAGTTGAGAGCTAACCAGCCCCGAGCCTTGCAGTAAAAGGTCCACGTCAATACCCAGCTCACTGCCATAGGCAACAATGATTTGTACACTAGTAATGTTACGAATTGGCATAATGTATGGTGAATATGTCTTTAAATCACAAATATAAGTCTATTTAGAGCGTAGATCAATGATGAATAATTTTCTATTCTAGATTATGTATACAATATGTTAATTATTATGTTGATTATTTTTGAGATTTGAAACACAGCATAATCACAGTCAAAGTAGCCATATCGAACCGCGATAATAATATTTAAGGTGCCTCATGACCCAAGTAAAACGTAACCCGTCAGTTGTCATCATTGGTGCAGGCATGACGGGTATGCTAATGGTAATTAAACTGCGTAAAGCGGGTATTACTGACATTGTTGTTTTAGAAAAAAAGGATTCAGTGGGCGGCACGTGGCGAGAAAATACCTATCCTGGGGCAGCGTGCGATGTGCCCGCTCACATGTATACCTATTCGTTTGAACCTAACCCAAACTGGAGCCGTTTTTTTGCCCGTGGACCTGAAATTAAAGACTACTTTGAAAACGTGGCTGATAAATATGATGTGAAACGCGACATCCGATTTAATGAGGAGGTCACCGATGCGCAGTATAATAGCGGTAAATGGACAGTTAAAACCAGCAAAGAGCAAATTTATGTAGCGGATTTTATTGTCTGTGCGACCGGCATCTTGCATCACCCTAAGTTTCCAGATATCCCCGGGGTTGATGACTTCAAAGGCGTTAAGTTTCATACAGCTCAGTGGAACCACGACGTAAAAATATCTGACTCAACCCGTGTTGGTGTTATTGGTACTGGCTCCACTGCCGCACAAACTATCCCCGAACTGATTAATACAGGGGCTAAGGTGTCGGTTTTTCAACGCACCCCACAATGGTTAATGCACTTACCCGATTTTAAGTTCTCAAAAGCCATGAGAAAATTGATGACCCGTTTTCCTTTGCTCACAAAAATGCATCGTAATCTGGGAAAAGCTTTTTTAGAGCACTTTTTTACCAAAGCAGTAACCGGTCACTTTATACAAAAACATGCATTAAATTTTTTGTGCAAAGCCAACTTAAGATTAAGTATAAAAGACAAGATATTGCGTGAAAAATTACAACCAAACTATCAAGTAGGTTGTAAGCGGGTCATCATCAATACCACCTTTTATAAAGCTATTCAAAAGCCTAACGCGGAATTAATTACTGACGGAATTGAGCGTGTCACCGAAACTGGCATCATCACTAAAGACGGTAAGCATCATGAATTAGACGTTCTGGTTTTATCGACTGGTTTTAATGCCTTTAATTTTATGCGTCCCATGAACCTAATAGGGCGCAATAATTTGCATATTGATAAAGCTTGGGAACATAAAATCAAAGCCTATCGTTCAATGATGCTAAACGGTTACCCTAACTTCTTTTTAATGTTGGGGCCAAATACGCCTATTGGTAACTTTTCTGTTATCGCCATGAGCGAAGTGCAAGCTGATTACCTTATAAAAATGATTGATAAATGGCGTCACCATGAATTTGATGAATTTGAAGCTAAACAACAAGCTATTGACGAATTCACTGCCTATATAAAAGAAGGTTTGAAAGGCACAAGTTGGGTGGGTGGATGTCAAAGCTGGTATTTAGATGCCGACGGCGACCCCATTTTATGGCCATATACATGGCGCAGATGGATTGATGAAATGAAAGAGCCGCAGATGGAACATATTCAGACAAGGTCATTTTGATAGTTAATATGATAGTTATTCAGATAGCTAATTCGGGGCCTCTTAAATGAATACAAACAGCATATTTATTACAGGTGCAGCTGCCGGTATCGGTTTAGCAGCGGCTCGGCATTTTCATAAAATGGGTTATTTGGTTGCTATGACCGACTTAAATTTTGCCCTCTTAAAAGAAGTTACTGAAGAATGGGATAAGACTCGAATTTCTTTATACCCATTGGATGTGAGTGATTTTTCACAAGCTCAGCAAGTCATGTCTGAGTTTTGTAATGGAAATGATAATAGCTTATCAGTGTTATTGAATAACGCGGGCATTTTAGACGTAGGCGCATTTGAAGATATAAGTAACAACCAGCACCAGCGAGTTATCAGTGTCAATGTAATGGGGGTTATAAATTTATGCCAAGCAGCATGGCCGTATTTAAAGAATAACGGCAAAAACAATAAAAGCACCATTGTGAATATGTCATCAGCTAGCAGCGATTATGGTGTGCCAGAATTAGCTAGCTATTCGGCCAGTAAATTCGCAGTAAAAGCGCTAACGGAGGCGCTGGAACTAGAATGGCAAAAATATGGCATCCGCGTATGTGATGTCATGCCGCCATTTGTGGCCACTAATATGCTTAATCTACAGAAAAAGACTGCAAAAGTAATGCAACGATTAGGCACTCATCTAACCGCTGAAGACGTAGTGGCTGTGATTGATAAACAAGTTAGGCAGCCTAATACTCATAGAACAGTCAGTGTATCTTATGGTTTACTTCATTTCCTGAGTACTGTTTCTCCCGCGTATATCAATCGCTTAGTTATGAAGTTTTTGAGTCGATAAAGAATTTTTTTGCCCTCCGAAAGAATCGTAAAAAAGGTCATGCAGAATGAATGATTTAAACAAAGAAAATGAAAAAAACGAAGAAGACGAAAAATACCAAGAAAGTAAAAAATTACAGAGTGAGCAGTTAGAAGCCAAACAATTAATGATTGCGAAGCTATTGTCATTCATGCCGCCACTTCACAAGCTGCCACCCAAATTATTCAGACCTATATTTTCGATGATGGATCGAATCTTAGGACTTAAGAAAAGTGAGATGCATCAGGTTGTTGATTTGAATATTCCTGTTAGTACTTATAACAGTGACGCTACAACCATAGAAATTCGTATGTACTACCCAGTAAATACAATAGAAAAAACACCTCTTAAAACGTTAGTATATTTTCATGGTGGTGGCTGCGTCATTGGCAGTATTCATACTCATGACCGATTTTGCCGATATCTAGCCAAACACGGCAACATGAATATTATTTCTGTGGATTATCGACTTTCCCCTGAATATAAATTTCCAACGCCAATTTGCGATGCGATTGATGCTTGGAACTATATCCATGACAATCACAAAGCACTGAATATCCATCCAAAATACATCGGTGTGGGTGGCGACAGTGCCGGCGCGTATCTCGCTTGTTTAATTGGACTCAATACATTGCAATCTGTACTGCCGGTGCAGAGCAAAGTAACACCTATATTTCAGTTTTTATTGTATCCCATGTTCGACTTGCAAGGCCTGACGGAGTCTTACCGACGTTTCAATAAACAGTTACTGCTAACACGGGATCTGATGGATTATTTTAGACAACATTATTTAAATTCTTTAGACCAAGCCGCGCTTCCATTAGTCAGTCCGCTTTTGACGAACGACATTAGCGAGTCTCCAGACAGCTATGTCTTAACCCTAGGATTCGATCCATTAAGAGATGATGGTATGGCGTATGCCGAACGGCTAAAAGCGGCAGGTATATCAATAGTTCACGAACACTATGCTGATTGTATGCATGGTTTTATATCAGTGACAGCGGTAAGTGCTCGCGCTAAACAAGCAACTCATAATGTGGCTATGGCTTTAAACAAGTTTAATCATTATCCCAGTACTTGATGTGAGAACACAGCATCTCTATTAAACTCATGACCTTTTGTGTGAAATTCATACGTTTATTTAAATCTTATTTTGCATCGGTGAGATCCATTGTTTACGAAGGCAATTTTTGTTAATTTCACGTCATTGAAAAACGAATATTCATTAAGAACCACACTACTATGAAGCTTGCTGCTTTAATCCAGCCATCAATTCATCTACAAATAGAATCTTTATATCAAGCTTTCTTAGAGCTAAATGCACTAGAACAAACCACGTTGATGATTTTAGCTGTGGTGTATAAACCTATTGGCATTAACAAGTTAGCGCATGTAATGGATATATTAGACAGTAGAGGTTTTTTGCCACAAGCAAAAAAAGAGTATCGTTTAACGGTGCAGCAAAAAGAGCAATTGACTCAACTGTCGTTATTGATCCCTAACCGAGAGGGACTACAACTCAATAGATTGCTTGCCAACCGTTTAACCGCTGAGATAGAACAATTTCACGCACTATTTGCGCTGACAGCTCATGGCCAATCACATTCAACCTTACTTCATATCATCACAGCCGCTGAACAGGTTGTGCCAGTGGCAGACAGCTACAGTTGGCAGAACAAAGAGGTCGATAGAAGCAGAGTTATCCGAGACCTCTATTTTTTGAATCAAATAGAACCGCTTGAAGCTACCTTAGCGCTCAATAAAAACCCACAAATCATTAATCATAAGCAAAATCGAATTTTAGTTGAACTTCTATTTTTACCGTTTAATTTAAGCACGTTTTTAGCATTACCTAATGTACTGCAATACCAGGCTTTTACAACCTTGATTAGAACGTTTCAAATAGAAGGTCAAAGCTGTGCTTATCCGGTGCAATTATTGGAGCAAGTTTGCGCTGCAAATTCTGACAAAATAAGCCCCTTATACAATATAGACTGTCATCATTTATTGGCAGAACAGTATTTGTATCAAATGCGATTTAACGATTTTGAGCGCACACAAGTTATCCAAGATATCAGCAGTTACGGTTTGCAGTTACAAGGCACATATTGCTTTTTAACCGGTGAAAACCAGCAAGCTATCGATTATTTTGAGCAAGCTATGCTCGCTAAAAACAAACTGACAAAACGCAAAAAACAATATTTAAATGACGTGTTGGGGTATTTCTATAAATTGGCATTGATGGTTCATGGGAACCAACAGGATGTAATTTTTTTTTCAAATGCCATACAACAAGTCGAATTTGAAGACAACGACCGTAAATCCGATAATGATTTTTTCTATATAGGGCAAGGTGTTGTTAAACCGATTCAGAGCTTACTGTCGGGCGAAAAATATAATATAAATATTGAATTTAATAGCGTTGATGATGAGATTGATTTTTTCTCTCATCAGCTCTGCTATTTTAATTATTTATTGGCGCATGTTTGGTGTAACCAAAGCAAAGGCCCAGGATGGGCTAAATTAGCATTAAGATACCAAGCACATTTTGAACAACTGGCTTACCCTTTATTTGCGCAAATATGTTGTCAAATGGCAGCGAGTTTTATTGATGAAAAGCCCGATTTAAAGAAACAGTCAGACCTCGCATCCGAATCGATATTAATTAATTTCGGTAACCTGATAGAAATTAAATCAGAGTGGGACTTAGCGCTAGATAAATTAATTGCACTCAATCCCAATGCTGAAAAAAATGCGGCACCGAATGTACAAAAAACAGTCAAGCCAGTGCGTTTAATTTGGGAATTTGAAAAGAGTTATGGCGATACATTAACGGCTCGTGAGCAAAAATTTAATAAATCAGGTTGGAGCAAAGGTCGAGTAGTTTCGTTAAAGCGTTTGAAAGAAGAAACTGCTTTATTTGACTACTTAAGCGAAAGCGATAAGAAAATTTGTCGTGCAATCGATGCTTATCAAAGTTGGGGATATTACTCAAAGCTTGAATACACACTACAAGGATTGTCGGCACTGGAAGCAGCAGTGGGAATAGACAACTTATACCAATCAGATGATTTAAGCCAAGTTATTGAAATCATCAAACGCGAGCCTGAGTTATTGGTTAGTCAGCATGGCGATCAACTTTGTTTAAGTATCGCGGATTTACCCGATGATATTAGCAGTGACGAGGGGCAGCCCGCTTACGATTTAAAGTCTATTACTGATACACAATATCAGCTCACGGTGTTTTCGCCTGAACATCTTAAAGTGGCCGACATCATTGGCGAGGCAGGTTTGTTAATTCCAATCAGTGCCAAGCAAAAAGCGCTAGCAGGCATTGCGGCCATTGCGCCATTTTTAAATATTCAATCTGATATCACAGAGCTTGATACCGGGTTAGAAACCCATGAATGCGACCCCAATTTAGTGGTGAATATTCATCCAATAAAAAACGGTTTAACATTTACCTGTGTGGTGATGCCATTTGGTGAAACAGGGCCTGCATTTAAACCAGCGGTTGGTAATGCCAGTTTGAGCACCGATTTAAACGGTAAGCGCATGGCAACCCAACGTGACCTAGTGCGCGAAGAAACATTATTGGACCAACTCGACCAAGCTTGTCCCGCTTTTTTAAATATGCCAGATAACATCTTACTATTAGACGACTTACAAACTGCGCTAGTCGCGCTAGAGCAATTAGAGATGGCCATTACTCAAGCAACCTTTGATTTAGTACTACGCTGGCCAAAAGGCAAAAAAGTAAGCTTAACCAAGAAATTAGACAGCGCACACTTACAAATTTCATTTAGTCAAAAAAACGAGTGGTTTGATATTACTGGCGACTTGCAAATAGACAATGAGCAAGTACTTGACCTACGAAAACTGCTGGAACTGGTCAAAACCAGTAATGGTCGCTTTATAGAGCTTGACCAAGATCAAATACTCGCCTTGTCTGATGATCTACGCCACAAACTCGAGTTAATCAATCAAGTCACCGACGATGGTAAATTTCACCCCTTAGCTAGCTTGCAAATGGAGGAAGCCACAACCGGGATGCGCATGAAAACAATTCATGCCTGGGATGAGCAAACTCAAAAAATGCATCAAGCGAATACGATTGAACCGCAAATCCCCTCGACGTTTCAAGCGCAATTACGTGACTATCAATTAGTAGGATTCGACTGGGCATCGCGACTTGCACATTGGGGCGCAGGGGCTTGTTTAGCCGACGACATGGGCTTGGGTAAAACCTTACAAGCCCTTGCTATTTTACTGTCGCGGGCTAAGCAAGGTCCAAGTTTAGTCATAGCACCCACTTCAGTCTGCTTTAACTGGCAACAGGAAGCGTTAAAATTTGCACCTACGCTGAATATCAAAATATTTTCCGACTCAGCCAACACCGGTCAGCGTCAAAAATTGTTAAACGAATTAAGTCCGTTTGACTGCGTGATCATTAGCTACGGTCTGCTTCAAAGGGAACATGAAATACTCAAAGAAGTTCACTGGCACAGCATAGTAGCCGATGAAGCCCAAGCATTAAAAAACCCATTGACCAAACGTACGAAAGCCGCTGTCGCATTAAAAAGCGACTTTAAAATGATCACTACCGGCACACCCATTGAAAACAACTTAACCGAACTATGGAGCTTATTCCGCTTTATTAACCCTGGTTTACTGGGCAACATCAAACGCTTTGGCGAACGTTTTTCAGTGCCAATAGAAAACGCAAACGAAGACCCACTCGCGGCCCGTAAGGCCAGCCAAGCACTTAAAGCGCTGATCCAACCGTTTATTTTACGGCGCATGAAAAACCAAGTGTTAACTGAATTACCATCCCGCACCGAAATTAATATTCGAGTAGAAATGAGTCCCAAAGAGCGTGACTTTTACGAAGCACTGAGACTCAATGCAATAGACAATATCAGCCAAAACGACCAACAAGCCAATGCAGGTGAACAGCGAATTAAAATGCTCGCCGAGCTAGTGAAATTACGCCAAGCCTGCTGCCACCCTAAATTAGTCATGGCGGAGACCGACATACCCAGCGCAAAACTAGCTGCCCTTGATGAGTTATTAGAAGAGCTGAAACTAAACAATCACAAAGCGCTCATTTTTAGCCAGTTTGTTGGGCACTTACAATTAATCAAACAACACATCGAAGCCAAAGGGTTGAGTTATCAATATTTAGATGGTTCCACACCGCAGAAAAAAAGGCAAAAAAGTGTCAACGCCTTTCAAAGTGGTGAAGGCGATGTATTTCTAATTAGTCTTAAAGCTGGCGGTTCAGGCTTAAACTTAACCGCTGCAGACTACGTAATACACATGGACCCTTGGTGGAATCCAGCAGTAGAAGAACAAGCCTCTGACCGCGCCCACCGCATAGGTCAAACACGGCCAGTTACCATTTATAGGCTAATTACCCAAAACACGATAGAAGAAAAAATTGTTGCCCTTCACCAACACAAACGCGACTTAGCAGACAAGCTACTATCGGGTAATGAAGCTGTCACTAAGCTGTCGGTAGATGACATGCTGAATCTTCTGAAGCAGACATTTTAAGTAAGGTTAACAAGCTGCCATTATATTTTTTGCGGCTAGTTTTGGTGCCACACATTATTAGTAAAAATAAGACCCGTTGGCTACGTTGAGATATCAGCAACGATTACAGTAGACATTACAACCACTGCAATTAATTGATTATCCATCGTCAAGTACTGGAGGTTTTGCTGTGTTGCTATTTGTTTGGCCAAGGTTGTTGTGCCCGTTTGAAGAGGGTCTGCAATTAAAATGACATGCGTATATTTCTTTGACTAAAGAGGGCGTAGTTTGATCAGTCGAGAATACAAATCTATTTAATCCATAATGATAGATAACGTTAAGTGCGATCTGCAATAACGTATAATTCGGAGTGACTAGTCAAGAATTTCGGATTTGCTAAGTGCATTACCTTTTTAAAACTGATGATAAATACAACAGTATTATTTGAATTAGATCAGATAGAAAGTGTATCAATAACATTCGATCGCATAACGAAACGATACCCCTAATTGTATCCCAGAAAATTCCCAATTTGCTGATATTAGACAAAACCCTAAAACAAAAAAGCCCGCATACCTTATGATCCTCAGGCTTTAATGCAATGCTATAAAGCGCTACAAGATGCTATGCAATTAGATCATGCCGCCCATCAATACATATATCACTGATATTATTAAGAAAATAAAAACCTTTGAAATCGGCACCCCACTATATATCCCCTCAATCATGCAACTATATGCAACATGTTCATGATGTAAATATTTCAAAAAAAAGTGGGACTGACTACCTAAATTTCGGAATGTTAACGAAAGAATTTTGGAGCAGTTGAAATAATTGAGCGCCGAAACGAATATTAATAAATAGAGTACTTTGAGACTGTAGCTTACTGTGAGGGATAATTGGAAGGAGCACTTGCGCTGAGAATAAGTGTAGCTAATCTAATTTATATCGAGCGATACCCAGTTTTGCCCACTCTTTTTGAGGCACTACTTTTCTTCATTTTTGTTGAATAAAAATCGAAGCCACTTCACTAATACTTTGGTACAAATATAAAACAATTAAAAACTTTAAAATCAGGCATTTAGGTTTGTTTGTAGTCAATACAAGTTATGCTATTTATGATAACGTATTTAGAGATAAAGTTATGTTATGAGCGAAATTAAAGTATATCAAGATACGGATGGTCTAGTTGATGTTCATCTCATACTTGATAAAAAGATTTATGGCTTACTCAAACTCAAATGGCAGAGCTGCTCGATAAAGATGCAAGGTCCATATTAAAAGTATGTATGCAAGCAGAGAATAGCTCACAGCGTCAACTAACTAGAAATTCTGGATAGCTTGCAAAATAGCATCGAGAAGCGTAAACCGCGAGATTAAGTACTACAATTTAGTTCTCGCCTTTTCAATCAGTTATCGAGTCAATTCTAAAAAAGTACCTAATTTAGAATTTGGGCTAAGCAAAGATAAAATGACTAAAATTAAACTCAACCGCTAGGGCTTGTTTATCGCTATCACTATTTATCTAATTGAGTCTGTCATCAATGAGACGATTTTGAATTGAGAGTCCAACCAGTCCTGATAGTCGCTTCGTAATATATTAAAACAACAACAGTAAAGGATTTACTATGACAACAAACAAACAGCTCTGCTTATTTGTCCTACTTTTCTTAAGCTTATACATAAAAGTATCTGCGCAAGAAATCCCAGAAGGGGATACGACACAAGCTATTGCAATAAATGACTATGTAAGTGAAGTGACAAATGTCGTTTGTCCATTTAGGAATGATATCGAGTATGAGCCCAGGAGGATTAGCTGTGGATTTATTACAGTGCCTGAAAATAGAGAAGTGCCTGATAGCCGCTATATTCGAATCGCCTTTGCAAAGCTTGTCGCAGAAGCAAACCTAGCTAGCAGCGAAAGTGAAGAAAATATAGCATCTCAGAACGAAGAAGAAACGCCTGTATACAGAGAAGACCCGATTATTTATCTTACTGGTGGGCCCGGTGCAGGCATGGAATATTACGTTGAGCGTATGTTAGAGCACGAACTAAACAAAACTCGCGATATGTACATTCTTAATCAACGTGGCATCGGTGATTCTGAAGAACTTTGTCCTTACTTTATGGCAACTAGCCGTGAATTGATAGTAGGGGCAACTTTAGCTGAGCAAGAAAAAGAAAATGCCCAGCGCATGCAAGCTTGTTTTGTGGCGGCTACCAATAGAGGAGTCGACTTAAGTGCTTACAATACAGTTGAAAACGCCAGAGACGTGCGCGCTTTGCGCCAAGTATTAGGCTTTGATACTTGGAATGTGTGGGGAATTAGCTATGGCAGTCACTTAGGGCAAATGTTGGTTAATATTGACCCTGAAGGCATACGAACCTTGGTTCTCGATGCGATCGTACCAAACGACTTAGTCGACTTACAACGTATTCACAAATATGTCGCCAGAAACCATGCCCACATATTTGAAGAGTGTGCACGTCAAAATGCTTCAATTTGTGAAGGCTTAGAAGACGCATTTTACGCTGCAGGCAACGCGCTTACTACTGACCCCATATCGGTAAACGCTATTGATGAAGAGCTTTACCCTTCAGGCAAAGTCAATGTAACGCCTTTGATATTCGCTGGTATTCCTTTTTCTATGCTTTATGAACAAGATGAGCACCCTGCTATTCCAGCGGTTATCCGTAGCTTAGTCGATATGGTTGAAACGCGCGATGCTGAAGTATTTCAGGTTTTTGCCAGCGATTCAGTTCTGTTTCCGGCCATTTCTCAGGGTATGTACAGTGCGGTAGCCTGCAACGATGGTTATATGGCGGAACAAGCCAGAGTTGCTGCAGAGGATTTGCAAGATAACGTTGGTTTTAATCAGGGCATATTCACCGTTAAAGGCTCTCAACTTATGGCCGATACCTGCGTTGCGGCAGGATTATCAACGCGTAGCCGAGATGATTATCAATTAATAGAAACCGATATTCCCACCTTGATCGTCAACGGTGATTGGGACCCAGTCACACCACCTCCACTTGCAGAACGTATTGCGCCGGGGTTTAGTAATAGCCGGTTAATCATTGTTCCTTACGCAGGCCATGGTCCTACTCGCTCTATGCCTGAATGCGCAACGCAAGTGCTTAGAGATTTTTTCGATGACCCTGAACAAAATCTCGATCATCTGGACGCCTCTTGTCTCGAGGAAGGGGTAGAGCCGCCAGTGTTTCTAGATTATGTGCAAACGCATATGCCCTTAAAATTAGCTGCAAGAGCGATGGATGATCCAAAGCGCTTAGTCGCACCAGTTTTGATCGCCTCATCCCCCATTCTTATTTCGCTTATTGGTTTTATTATGATTTGTTGGGGGGTGATCACCAGACGCTTCAGTTCAAACGCCTTTCCAGTGGATGGTATTGGCCCTGTTACTCCGCGGCTCACAGCGGCTCTTGTTGCACTTGTTTTATTAATCGGAGTAGGCCTCGTTGGCGCTGGCCTAAGTGCCACTTTAGAAATTAGCGCAAGCAGCATACTGGCAGGCTTTGCTCCACCAGCGGGTGCTGGCGCGTTACTGTTGTTATTTGCTGGTTTGATGGGGATAGTAAGCATGCTAATCACCTTAAAAAGCCATAGGGAAAATTCCCTAAGAAAACGCTCACTAATTGGGTTTATGTTGATAGGACTGTCTGCTGTTGTGTTCAGTATCACGTTTATGGTTTGGGGTATTACACCATGGTAGTTTGGCCCGCACTTAAGCAGTCGAAAGCTGGACTTTTAAAGATGTAGTCGCATTAGCCGGCGTTTTATCTTCATGGAATGGCTTTTTGTTTACCAGTGGCATACTTATGAAGTCGCCACTGGAGACGCTATATCATATTTGCTGTTGGCCGCCATATTTTTGTGCTGGTTGAGAACGTCATTTACAGTCCATACAAAGAGTGTCAAAAATAAAAAAGGTGAAAGAAAAAACCATTAAAAAAACCATGAAGAATATAATTTCATAAACCCTTTTGACGAGAACAAACCTTAGTTTTAGACATTAAAAAAACGAGGTATAGAATAAACCTATCGGTAAAACAACGCTAAAAAACGATGA
>Ga0307488_10000005_pt1 | contig 181663 bp, 216 predicted proteins | sample SB02metaG_FD_202248 | JGI IMG/M metagenome (GOLD analysis project Ga0307488, IMG submission 202248) | Sea-ice brine microbial communities from Beaufort Sea near Barrow, Alaska, United States - SB 0.2 | ecosystem: Environmental > Aquatic > Marine > Coastal | place: USA: Alaska | collected...
ATGATAAAGCAGTAATAGAAGATTTAATTAAAACGTGTTAAATGAAAAATGTTAAAAGAGTAGGTTTCTTTAAACTTGGTAAAGCGATTAAGTTTAATGAAAATAGTTGGGGAGCAATCGGTGGAGATTGTGAACCTAAGCAACTGATAAATTCAATTGCAAAAAGAAATCCTAATATTGAATATTGGATATTAAGTCCAAATGATTTAGGTAGAGTTAGAGCAAAGGAAAAACCAGCAGTTCAATCATTATTTGGAGATCCTGTTGTAGCAGAGTTAGCAGCAGAACCAAATATTCATGAGTTTCATTCTAAAATGGAGAACAGAAAATCTGCTGATGAAACTGTAAAATTTATAAAAGAATTAGATTTAGATTTTATTTTCTTTTATACTGGACCATCAAGTACAGTTAACATACCTAATTATATTAACAAGAAAGATGGCAATGGTCAAGTTAAATCATTAGACTTTTTTAAATATTATGCGGCTCCGATAATTCAAGCGATGAATGAGTTGGAAAAGAAAGTACCGATTGTTGGTTTGCTTGTAGATAACCGATATGTATTAGCCTGTAAAGATTGGGGTATTAATAATAGGCCTACATATTACTTAGCTCAAAATAATTTTACAAAAGAAGAACAATATTTTTATCAACCACCATTAAGGGATGTTAAAACTATTACATCTACTTATGAATATTCAGGAATTGAAACTGTCTTTCTTTTAGATAAGACTAGATATAACACCGATGAATTGTTTGAAATGAAAAAGACAAACTCATTTATGATGTTACAAAATCAAGGAAAAGGTACAGGCGGAATGGACCGATGGGATCCTGTTAAAGATTATATTGTAGAGAATGATATAAAGACTGATATTTATGGTAAGTGGGATGATGAATTAAAAGAAAAATATCCAGATTGGTTTAAAGGAGAAAAAAGAATTGAATCAATGACAGATGAATTACTTTCTACTAAGTATACCTTCTGTGTACCTATTAAAGAAGGAATGGTAACCTCTAAGTATGCTGAAATGCTACACTATGGTATTATACCATTCTTACATCCATCTTACGATACTGAATTTAATGTCTTCCCTGATGGTCATTTCATTAGATGCAAATCTCCAGAAGATTTAAAAAAGAAAGTAGAGTTTTTAAATGCAAACCCAGATCATTATAAAAAGCTCTTTTATAATCTCCAAGAAAAATACTTAAAAGATTCCTATTATACTGGAGAACATGTAGATAATAAAATCTGGGAAGCTTATAACAAAATAACAAAATAAAAATATGTATAATTCAGAAACAAAAATCCTAGTAACAGGCGGTGCCGGCTTTATTGGTACAAATTTTATTAATGATTTATTAAATAGGGGCCATAACCCAGACTGTATTGCAGTTGTTGATAATATGTCTAATGGTACTTATATACCTAAAGTCCATGATAAAATTAAAAATTTTAATAAAGTAGATATTAGAAATCAATATGTTGAAACTGTAATCGAAAAATTTGCACCTGATTATGTATATCATTTTGCAGGGTGGGTTTCTATATATGATTGCAACGCAGATCCTTATGAAGCAGTAGATAACAATATCTTAGGAAGTATTAATGTAATGAACGGTTGTGTTAAAGCAAATGTAAAAAGAATTATTTTTAGTGAAACTTCAGCAGTATATGAAAATTGTAAAATGGGTGATGAAGGTTATAATGAAACACAATCAGATCCTACTACAATTTATTCTACAACAAAGGCATGTCTTGCTTTATTAGCAGAATCATACCAAAGAACTAAAGGTTTAAATTATACTGCACTTAGATATTTTAATGTAGCAGGACCTTTGCAAGATTATCATAGAACAGTACCTCCAGTATTTGCTGGATTTATACTAAGAATAATGGGTGGTCATAATCCTATAGTGTTTGGTGATTATAAAAAATCAAGAGATTATATTAATGTTGCTGATGTTAATGCATTCCATATTCTCTGTATGGAAAATAAAGATACTGCAAATCAAACATTTAATTTAGGAACAGGTAAAATGACAAACTTATTAGATCTTAAAAACTTAATTGCTGATGAAATGGATGTAAGCGGTATACCGTTTGATCATTATGATGCAATTGCAGGCGAAGCTGTATATTCTTTTGGAGATGTATCTAAAGCAAAATCTATGGGATGGGATCCTAAGAAAGATATTGTTGATACGATAAAAGAAACTATTGACTATTTAAAAAATGAAGTTAAAGAAGGCACCATTAATCCATTAACATTTATGGAAGATTTAGAAATTGAAAAAGTAAAAATATGAACAAAGAAAAAGAATTAAAGTGGGGTACTATGATTCCGTTAATCGGAGGTAGTGCAATAGGTTGCAATAAAGCAACAGGTAATTTACCAGCATTTCATTTAAGCTATGAAGCTTTTGCTGCTAATGAAAGCCATATAGAAGATTATTGGCCAGATGTACCTATGTATAGAATAGATCACGAAGAATTAGATATTCCTAATCAAACATTCGAACAGGTAGATTTTGTAAATTCTGTTTGTCCTTGTGCAGGTTTATCGCAGTTAAATTCTGCTAGTGGTAGCGCCTCATCTAGAGGATCTGATGCGGTCCAAAATCAATGGATGTATAATTCAGCAGAGTATGTTTTGGAGAATGTTAAACCTAAAGTCTTATGGGGTGAAAATGCACCAGGTCTTTTTACTAAAATGGGGCAAGGTGTTGTTGATAATCTTAAAGCTATCGGTGAAAAATATGGATATAGCTTTTCATTAATTAAAACTAATACTGAACTACATGGAATACCACAAAGAAGAATAAGAACATTTTATTTCTTTTGGAATACACCAACAGTACCTTTATTAGGATGGAAGTTTAGAGAAAAGAAACATCTTATAGATTATCTTAAAGAAGTACCAGAAGATGCAACACTACAAGATATGTTTATGGTTGAAGGTAAAGTAACTGATCATTATAAACCTTATGAATTTGTATTGGAAAAGGAAGGTTTAAATCATGCTGATTTTGCTAAGAAATTTGGTAAAGGTACGATTGCTCAATATTTAGAAAAGAATGATCTTTTAGATGAGTGTATTAATTGGTTAGATAAAAAATATCATAAACAAGGATTCTCTAATAAAAAATCAACAAAATCATTTGGTGATATGCTAGAACACCAGAAATATAAAACAAGCCAAGGCTTAGGTTATTGGGATGCTTCACCGCATTTCTTTAATGAAAGCTTTTCTGCTCTTATTGGTAGAAATATGTTTAATGGTGTACACCCAACAGAAAACAGATATCTAAACATTAGAGAAATGTTACACTTAATGGGATTACCATTAGACTTTGGAATTAAAGATGCTAGGCAAGTTAATCATATTGCTCAAAATGTACCAGCAACAACTGCAATGGATATGGCAGTAGAAGTTAAAAAATTCTGTGAAGGTAAAGCTAAAATGACAAACTTTACTTTTATGAAGCAGGATAATACAAGTCAGAAAATCTTAGTAACGGAAGAGCTAGGTGCAATACCTAAAAAGAAGTATAAAGTTAAGAGTACTTTTTAAAACTAAATTAAATTAATGCATATAACAATAAACAAATAATAAATTCAATGGAAGCAACTATTAAAAAAATTGACGGTTACGAATTAAGTACATTCGTCAAAAAACTTTTACCGATTGATAAATTCATTTTTATGAAAATTGGAAAGGAAGGAACCGTTTCATCTGTATACTTCCCAGAAAGGGACGCAGTGAAACTAGTATCAACACCAACATCAGATATCTTTGATACTGACATTACTGATCCAGTAAAAGTTAGTTTTTATAATGGTACTAAAGTGATTGATGCATTAGCTCATTTTAATGGAGATGTACAAGGTAAAATTAAATACTCTGAGATTGATGGAGAATTAATGGCAAGTGATTTTACTTTAGAAAATGAAGATCTTCAAATTAACTTAGCATGTGCAGATCCATCTTTATCTTTTATGGAAATGAGTAAAGAAGAAACCGATCGTGCATTTAGTGTTGACGGAAGTATATTTCAATTTGATCTTTTAACAACTCATGTAGATAAAATGAAATCTCTATTTAATTTAGAAAGAGAAGAAGATACATTTACATTAACAGTAACAGATAAAGGAATTGCCGTGCAAGGACTTTCATATGATGCAACATTATCGCATTCGTATGAAGGTGAAAATGCAATAGACCAAAAGGTAGTAATTTACAAAAAATATATTAACCTTTTAGATAAAGAAAACTATAAAGTGGTAGTTTGTAATAATAAAGTTGTATTTAGATCTTTAGATACCAACACTCACTTAACTGTCGCAGTTGCGATTACTGACGAGGATTAATTTTAAATATCCTTAATCTAAACAAAAGGCCTCCTATCCAATTAAGGAAACAGGAGGCCTTTTTCTTAAAACTTTTTATAGTTTTTAGCATATAAAAATAAAAAATAAATTATGGCATACATAAGTAAAACCGGATTAAAGGTAAGTATAGGTAAAAAGAATGGTCAAGAAACTATTGAATTTATAGAATTTGATACTAGGTACCAAGATACTTATATTCAATACATCACAGAGTATTTTAACCCTGTAATAGGTATATATGATGAAAGCAAAACCCAAATATATTTTGAAGGTAATGATACTTTGCTAATTGATCAAGCCTTTGCAGTAACCTCAGGTGAATTAACATAATATGACAGAAACTACTGAGTTACAACAAATTAATAAAGAGGCTAGTAAATTTTATAATTATGAACAGGCCGTTAAGTTAATGCTTAATTCTATATACGGTGCATTTGGTAATCCTTACTTTTATTTCTTTAATATAGACATTGCAGAAACAATAACTTTACAAGGTAAAGATGCTATTCTTTATACCGAGGAATTATTAAATAGATATTTTAGATTGTATTGGCATAAAGATATTGCTGCTCATAAAGAAATGGGTATTACTGTTACCGGTAAAATTGAAAATCCAGTAGGTATTTATATTGATACAGATTCAGTTTATGTTAAGTTTGATGAAGTCATTGCAAAATCAGAAGGTTTTGATGGCGATGATAAGGAATTTATTTTAAAGTTATATAAGTGTAGAGTAAATGGTTATTTAGAAAAAATTCTCCAAAGATATGCTGATGATAATAATTCAGAAAACTTTTTATCTTTTGAATTAGAAAGTATTGCTAAAAATGCAATATGGTTAGCAAAGAAAAAGTACATGCAAAATATTGTATGGAAAGATCCAGATATTCATTATGAAGATTTATCCAAAATTAGTTCTAAAGGGTTTGAAATTATTCAATCTTCAACTCCAATATTTGCTAGAGAAAAACTAAAAGATTTATTAACATACATTTTTTCTGTGGAAAAATTAGATATGAAAGCTTTTGCTGCATTATTAAAAGATATTAAAAGGCAATTTAAATTAGCTAATGTAGACCAAATCTGTTTTTCTAGAAAAGTAAATAATTATCAAAAATATATTGTTAATGATTATGAAGCTTTTGAATTTGGATCAAGATGTCCAATTGGTGTAAGGTCCGCAGGTTATCATAATTATTTATTAAACAACTCTTCATCTAAAGGCAAGTATCAACCTTTAGGAAATGGTGAAAAATGTAAAATGTACTTTTCTAAAGATAAATCTTGTGATGTCTTTGCATTCGCACCAGGTGATTATCCTTATGAGTTTGCACCAGAAATTGATCATGATAGACAATTTGAAAAAACAATACTAGATCCAATTAATCGTGTTGTTACAGCAATGGGATTTAAAGCATTTAATAGAAATCTTATTTATACCACGAGTTTATTTTAAAGTAAACAAAAAGCAAAAAATACATATAATAATAAATAGAAAACAACATGGCAAAAGAATTCTCATTCGCAGATTTAAATAAAGAAATGTCAAAGATATCCGAATACGGAGAGACTTTAGACAAATCAACAATTTCAGAAATTGATCATTATATTCCTACTGGGAATTATCATCTTAATGCATGTCTAACTGGATCTTTATTCGGAGGTTATCCAAATAATAGAGCAGTTGCATTAGCAGGACCTTCTGGTACAGGAAAAACATATCTTATTTTAAATGCAATTAAACAAGCACAAAAACAAGGTTATAGTATTGTATTTTATGATTCAGAAAATGCAGTAGACAAATCTTTAGTAGAAAAGTTTGGAATTGATGCTTCAAAATTTAGATATGAACCATGTAATACAGTTCAAGAATTTAGAAGTTCAGTAACTGCAATTACTGATGTATTAATTGAACAAAAGAAAAAGGGTATTGCATTGCCAAAAATAATGGTAGTTTTAGATTCTGCTGGTAACCTTGCAACTCAAAAAGAAATTGATGATGCAAAGACTGGAAGTAGTAAAGCAGATATGACAAGAGCTAAACTTTTAAAATCTACTTTTAGAATTATTATGACTCAATTTGGAATTTGTAAAATTCCATTCTTATTTACAAACCATACTTACCAAACACAAGATCTGTTTTCAAGGCAAGTTGGTGGAGGTGGTACTGGGCCAGAGTATGCAGCATCAATTATTTTGTTTTTAGGTAAAGCTAAACTTAAAGAAGGTATTGAGCAAACCGGTATTATTGTAACTGCTAAACCAAATAAAAATAGATTTGCAAAACCAACAAATATTAAATTTCATATTTCTTTTAATAAAGGTATGAATCCTTATGTAGGATTAGAAGAATACATAGGATGGGATATCTGTGGTATTGAAAGAGGAAGATTTATTACCGAAGGTGCTTTTAATAAATTACCAGATCCAGGTAAAGCTGATTGTAGAAAACATTCGTTTACTAAAGATAAAAAAGAAATTACAGTTTATTTTCAACCATCGCCTACTGCTCGTAAGATATGTGTTAAACACTTAAATGATGCAGTAGATCTTAGTCAATTATATACCCCTCAGGTTTTAACTGAAGATGTATTAAAATTAATAGAACCTCAGGTAGTTGCTAAATTTAATTATGGTGATGAATTAGAGCAAGAAGAATTATCAGACATAATTACAGAAACAACAGTTGATGATGTTACCGAAAACTCTTAATACAGCAAAGCTTAAAGTAAAGTATGTATTAGGAAATCACACAACATTACCACATTACCCTGATACTGAAGATATACTTTTTGAATTAATACGTGATTATTGTGGTAAAGTTGCTAAAGAGATTAAATTTACAGATATCTCAATGGCTAAAAGATGGAATTTATCTAAAGAAGAATGTAATATTCTTTTAAAGGAATTATTAAAGCATAAGTTTTTGGAAATATCTTTACAAAATTCTGCTTATACTACTTATGAAGTAATTTATAATCCATACCAATAAAACTAATTATGTTTTTTAGCATATAAAAATAAAACTACATGAAATCAAGTATAGATCACGAAAAGATTTTCTTTAACTATTTTTTAACAAAACCACATTATCTGAAAGGGACAGGTAATGGGTTTTTTGCTAATAGAGATTTAGATCAGATTGCAAAGTTATCAAAAGCATTTTATTTAAAATTTGGCGAAAGCCCATCTAAACAACAGATGTCAGCTTTAGTTAAGGATGATCCTAATGAAATATCACAGGATATTGTAAAATCTATTTATGATATTAATATAAATGAATATGATCAGGATTGGTTAAAGAGAACTGGTGAAGCATGGGTTAAATGGAAACATTTTGATAAACAATTAGTAAGAACAATTGAATATGTAAAAACTCAAGATGTATCACCAGAAAATGTAGAAGATGTAGTTCAGCGTGCAATAGGAATGATTTCAACTGATGGTTCAATTAATTTTGATACTGATACTGGTTTAGATTTCTTTAATCCTGAATCACATATACAAAGAACATCAAAGAAAATAGAAACTGGGTGGTCTTTCGTAGACAGAGTATCAGGTGGAGGTTATGATACAAAATCTTTAATCGTTTATGCAGGTGAACAAAATATTGGTAAATCTATATGGTTAGCTAATGACGCAGCTAATTTTGTTAAGATGGGCCATAACGTAGTTTTCATTACAGCTGAGATGTCAGCTCAAAAAGTATTAAAAAGAATAGGAGCTAATCTTTTACATGTACCAATGAGTGAATATGATAAACATTCAGGTAATAGAGATTATATGAAAAGGAAGTTGGAAAAAGTATCAAGAGGTTTATTACCTCCTGGTAAATTATTTGTAAAAGAATATCCAACTTCACAAGGAACTATACCAGATATAGAATCTTACTTAAAAGATTTAGAAGAATCAACAGATCATAAAGTAAATGTATTAGTTGTAGATTATATTAATATTCTTGCAAATTATAGAAATCCTAATACTGAAAATACTTATATGAAGATTAAGCAGATTGCAGAAGATCTTAGAGCATTAGCAGTTAAAAGAGATATGTTAGTAATATCTGCAACTCAAATTAATCGTGGTGCATGGGATGCAACTGAAGTAAGAATGGAAAACATTGCAGAATCTGCAGGTCTTGCGCATACTGCTGATGTAATGTATGCATTAATACAAGATTCAGTAATGCACGCCGAACGTGAATATTGGTTAAAGGTTTTAAAAATTAGAGATGGTCAAGGAAAGGGCTCAAGATGTAGATTTAACATTGACTATGAACATATGAGATTAACGGAAACTGATGATATATCAGGGTAACATAAAAATATAAAATAATATGTGGGGAAAAAAGAAAAAACCTTTATCTAAAGGTGAAGACGATAAAAAATCAAAGTTTGTAGAAAAAGATAAGATCTTTAATAATACATACGGTGAGCAAGACTTAGGTGGTCAAAAGATAAATTTTACAGTTTCAGCTTCATGGTTAGATGGGATGGATCCTGATGATAAGCAACATTATGATTCATTATTTGAAGTAATTGATAGATTAATTAAAGGTAGTGAGTTTGAACATCTTAATGAAGCAACACCTGACGGTGTAATAAAGAAATTGAATAAAGTACAAATTAATAAAGTATTCTTTTTTATAATAGAAAAGACTGGAACATCATATACTAGAATAGATTTATTTAGTGTTCTTTCTGATTACTTTGATGTATTCCCTAATAAGTTTTATAATTCATTATCTAATAAATTTAAAGATGAATTAATCGAAGAGTTAGATAAAAAATACAATATTTTAGAAAAAAGAAAAATCAGAAAATTATTTTAATATGACAAAAAGAATATGGATGGTATCCGATTCTCATTTAGGCTGCAGGTCAAATTCTGTCTTGTGGCTTCAGATTATTGAAGATTACTTTTTTGATTTTTTCATACCTTTAGTAAAAAAAGAATATAAAGAAGGTGATGTTCTTTATCATCTAGGAGATGTTTTTGATAATAGGCAGAGTGTTAATTTAGCTGCACAAGATTTAGCAATTAGAGTATTTGAAAAACTTGGAGAAATATTTCCAGATATTCATATCATTGTAGGTAATCATGATATAATGAGAAAAAACTCAAATGAAATATCATCGGTTGATTGTTTAAAATATTTACCTAATGTAAATGTATTAAAAGAACCTAAGATATTAAAGTATAAAGATGCTAATTGTTTATTAATGCCGTGGAGAAGAAACCATGAACATGAAATAGAAACTTTAGATAATATTAAAGATAAGATAGATTATATGTTTTGTCATACTGAAACTCGAGGTGTTCAGATCAGCCCTAGTACAAAACATTTACATGACGGTGGTAATGAGGTAGGTATATTTAAAAGATTTAAAAGAGTTTACTCAGGTCATATTCATTATAGACAAGATAAAGAAAATTTTGTTTTAGTTGGAAATCCTTATCAGATGACAAGATCAGATAGAGATAATCAAAAAGGAATTTACTTATTAGATTTAGAAAGTGGTAATCATACATTTTTTGAAAATAAATTAAGTCCAGTATTTCTTAGGTATTATATTAATGAAATATTAGAAATGAGAATGGAAGATATTGAAAAAGAAATTAAAAATAATTTTGTAGATATCTTTATTCCTTCAAATGTTTTAGGAAAGTATAATATTAATATGTTTATGGATTACCTTGACGGTTTAGCTAGAAAATTAGAACCAAGAATTTATGATGAAGAAAATCCTTATGATAGGGAAGATGGTGAAATGTCAGATTTTAACGGTGAATTAAATTTAATGAATATAGCAGCCGAGCATATTAATTCTTTAGATTATGATGATGATTTAAAGGAAAGGTTAAAGGTATCAGTACAAGAATTATATAAAAGAACATTATCTCCTAACTATGAAGATTAAAAAAGTAGAGTTTAAGAATTTTGCAAGTTATGGAAATAGATTGCAAGTTATAGATTTTGAAGAAGACAAGAGTAACTTATATTTAGTACTAGGTGGTAATGGTGCAGGTAAAAGTACATTGGCAAAAGTTATAACATATATGTGTTATGGTAAAGTAGAAGGTTCAACATTAAAAGACTTACCTAACCGAGTTAATGGTGAGCTTTATGGAAGAATATGGTTAGAATCAAAAGGTAATAAAATTGAAATTGAAAGAGGAATTAATCCTGGTGTTTTTAATGTTAAGATTAATGGATCAGAATATGATGTTGCAGGAAAGGTAAATTTGCAAGAATTTTTAGAAACAGAAATTTATGAAATACCATATCATGTTTTTAAGAATGTAATTATTTTATCGGTTAATGATTTTAAATCTTTTATTACAATGTCTCCTTATGACAAGAAAAGAATTATAGATAAGATATTTGGTTTTTCAGTTATTAATGAAATGGCCGAGGCAGTCAAGGAAAAGCGTAAAGGTATTGTAGAAGAAATAAGAACTTATGAAGATGAAATAAGAACTCTTAATGAATCAATCGGATCTGTTTATGATAAGATAGAGCAAATAGAATTATTAACAGCAGAGAAAGATGCATCTAAAGTTAAGAAATTAAAATTAGATTTAATTGCATTAAATGAAAATAGAAAAAAATTAAATACATTTACTCAAAATACAAAAACAAAATTAGAAGAATTAGACAATGAATCTAGAACTAAATCAAAAGAATATTCTTCAGTAGGTAATGACATTAGAAATATTCAAAATGATTTAAAGTTATTTGAAAATTCCACATGCCCTACATGTACGGCTCCACTTACTTCTGATTTTCATTTAGATATTAAAAAAGAAAAAGAAGAATCATTAATAACATTAAGTGAAAAGTATACTTTGGCTAAAGCTGAATATGAAGAAGCTGAAACTAAATTAAATGATCTAAGAACCAAAGGTAGAACAATTCATGTAAAGGCTGGTCAATTAGAAACACAGATGGAGAACCTTAAATCTAAATTAATTGAATTATCTGAAAAGGATGAATCAGATTCATCAACTAACCTAAAGCAATTAGTAAAGGATTTTAAAATTCGTAAAACTGAAAAATCTTCTGGTAAGTTAAAAAGTGAAGCTGATGATTTTTATTTAACTATACTTGAAAACTTAATGGGTGAAGATGGTATTAAAAATTTAGCAGTAAGATCTATACTTCCTTCATTTAATAATCATATATTATTAATGGGTAGAGAAATGGGAATTCCTTTTGGTATTAGATTTAATGAAAAGTTTTATTGTACACTCCATCACTTAGGAACCGAAATCAGTGCAAAGACATTAAGCACAGGAGAAAAGAAAAAAGTAGACTTTGTAATTATTATGGCTTTAATGAAAATGATTAAAGTTAGATTTCCTTCACTAAATATTTTATTCTTAGATGAAATCTTTTCTTCGATTGATTCTGATGGTGTATATCATATAATTAATATCTTACATGATACTATACAAGATATCGGACTTAACACCTTTGTTATTAATCACACAGTATTACCTAGTGAATATTTTGATAAAAAGTTAGAAATTACAAAAGATGCAGGCTTTAGTGAATTTACAATTGAAACTATTGGATAAATATAATACAATAAAAATTAAAAATGACTAATGTCAGCATATAATCAAGAATTTAATAAAGATAATACTATATTGCGCTATATTATAGTAGCTCTTCTAGCAGAATTAAAAGATAAAGTCTATTATTATAATCAAATAGATGAGGATACTTTAAAGAAAATACCAGTACCTTTCTTTTATTCAATAACAGGAGACGGTAGATTTTTAATGGATAACTTCTTGTATGATGCAGAAGCTAAAGGTAAAGCTATAGGTGATTATGAAGTTGTTCCAAGAGGTATAATACAGTTAACTGGTATATCCATAGATTCGGGTAATCAAACAAATAAGTTTGCTAGAAGTGAATTTGTACAAGAATGGGAAGGAATTTTAAAAACTTTTTCTTTAGAGACAAATTTCCTGCCACTAAACATGTCTTTTGATTGTACTGTAGTATGCTCTTCTAATTTGGAAATGTTAAAAGTTACTGAATCTTTAATGAGTAAGCTTTATAAAAATACATTGTTTCAGATTGATTTAGGAATGATGAGGGTCGCAGGAACATTTGCAGTCCCAGAAGATTATGCTCAAAATAGATTATTTGAATTTCAATTAAATGATAAGAAAGAATGGAGTGTAACATTTCCTATTGAAGTAGCTTCTTTTATGCCAGTGTTTGAAGGTGGTACATTGGTGCCAGAAATAAGTCTTATGACAAAATCTGCAATTAAAGCTAATCCTAATGCACAAGGTGTAGGTATGTTAAGATCAGGTTCTAATAATGAATTAGGCATATTCTTTGGAGGAATATTCCAGAAATTTGAAATAACAAATGAAAGTTTATTAAAAGCACAGCCTACAGGTAGTATGAGTAATAAAGGATACATTAACCCAGATTCTATACAGACAGGTGGCGCTTATATGGAATCATCCATAACATCAGCCCCAATAATCCCTGAATCATTAGAAAGTTTAAATTTTAGAAATGCAAAAGCAGAACCAAAAGTAGATGAATCAGGCTTAGGAAGTGTAGATGATGGATTCGGAAAGTGACAAACAATTAATCAAAGAGACTTATAATATATAAAACAAATCAAATAGTGTAATATGGAAAACACAACTAACGAAGGACAAACTCAAGTTTATGCAGATGGCGCAATTGATGCCCAGCCTGGCGTAAATACAAATGCCCTTTATCTCAATAACCCTAAGCAGCAATTAATTGATATAATTCATGTATTGTTTAGCCAAAGTGGTAAAATGTCAGATGGCGACAAAGGCGATAAAATTGAACATAGTGCTTCAATGACAGACCAACAAGTATTAGCTATTTTAGTTGGAATGGGTATTCCACAACAGATGGCAATGAGTGGTATTGCAAAGTATCATGAAAGCATGCCAGATCAATCCGATATATACACTGAAAATAATAATCAAAAAAATCATAACAAAATGAAATTTACATTAACAGACCTATACGAAAACGTTGTGGATAGCATTAATGGACTAAAGGCAATGGATAATGACAATTCCAGAGTTTCGTATTCTGTTAAAGAATCTTTAACTATTTTGGAAGAAGCATTAACTGCATTTCCAATGAAACTTAAAAATGCTGATCTTTCTAAGATTAGTGAAGAATTAGAAAATTCAGTTAGTCCAGACCTTAAGTTTAAAATTGCAAGAAACTTATATACTAAATTATCACAGAGTACTTGGTTAAATCCAATTTCTGAATTAAGAGAGTTTATAATGGAATCATATAACAATTCTAAATGGTATTTTAGAATTAGTGAATCAATTGAAAGAACAGGAAATCAAAAAGGTAATTTAATGGAGTCATTAAATTCTGATTTAACTTCTTTACTAAATGAATCAGATGTAAAATCTAAATTTTCTGTAGTTGCTGCAAAGCACCCATGGTCAATGGATACTAAAGCAATCATAAATGAAATGAATGCTGAAGATCAAAAGGTTGCATCTACTTCAAGTGGAAAACTTGTAAAAGTTCTTTCTCCTATATTAGAATCTGAAAATGGATTAACTTTCCAATTACATGGCAAGAATTACAATTATGACGGTAAAGACATTACTGAAACAACTGTAACGGATCCAAGATTCTTCGATGTATCTGAAGGATTAAAAATGTTCTCAAGAAATGGCGACATACTTTCTTTACACGGTGAAAATGGAAAATCATTAGAATATAATATTACCGAAGGAACATTACATATGGGTAAAATTGATTTATCAAATGTAAGTATAATCGAATTAAAAGAATCTCTATTGGCAACTAACTTCTCAGGATATAGAAATCAATGGCAAAATGATAAAATTTGCAAATTCTTTGAATCTGTAGATATGATTGCTGAATTAGATGAATTCACAACTGTTCAAAATCAAGAATTTTTAGATGTATTTTTAACAATGATTGGAGTAAGTGAAGGTATTTACATTAATAAAGTAAATCCTGGAATGAAATTAAATGAAATGATAAAAATTAATACTGCAACAGAAACTGTTGATATAGTAAAGGAATTTATTAATTTTGATATTTCACCAATTCTTTCTGAAAGATTACTCGCAGAGAATAATGAAAAAGCAATTGAAGAAAGTAAAAGAAAAGATCTTACTGATTCTATTTCTTTTTTAGAAGAAAAGAAATCTGAAGTTGAAGCTGCTATTAAAAAGTTAGGTGAAACGGAAGAATTAACAGAAGCATTAACTTTATTAGCTGAAGAATTAATAGGTAAGGAAAAAGAATTAGCTAATTCTTATATCTCTGAAAAAAAAACTAAAGACGACTATTTAAATGACGGTTTCGTAGAAGCATCGGTTAAAAAGGAAGGTCAAGGTCTTAAAAAGAGACAAGAAGTATTAGTCTCAGCTGAAGAATATGCTTCTCTAGGTGATGAGGATATGTTAAGTGTAATTGTTCCTAAGAATGGAAAAAGTATAATAATGCCAAAAGGCGATTTAGAAGTTAAGATTTAAATATAGCTTTACATCTACTAATAATATTAGAGGACCGATTGATTAAACAATCGGTCCTTTCTTGTATATAATAATAAATAAAACAAAGTTAATGGCAAGGAAAAGAAATTATTTAAACAATAGAGATCTATTAGATCAAATCGTTTTATCGAAAGAGTTAGACGAGTTAACACCAAAGGCTTTAGAATTCCTAATGTTATTAGCAGATAAGTGTTCACGAAAATTAACATATAGAAATCCAGAAGATAGGCAAGATTGTATTGCTTATGCTTATATGGATCTTTATAGATATTGGAGGAATTTTAATCCAGAAAAAAGTACTAATGCATTTGCTTATTTTACTGAAATAGCAAAAAGAGGATTTGCAAAAGGCTGGAATAAATTACACCCAAAGAAATATTATGGCACTGTTTCAATTAATGGTAGCGCTGATAGCGAAGGTATTTATACAATATAGTTAATTGCCTATGAGCATTAAAAAGGTAAAACCTACTTCAAAGTCTGGATTTAAACAAGGTTATTATAAACCTAAATACCCTCAGAAGTATAGAGGAGAAGGACCAATTATATATAGAAGCAGCTGGGAAAGAAAGTTTTGTTATTGGTGTGATCATAATATGGATGTGATATACTGGATATCTGAACCTTTCTCTATACCTTATTTTAATTTGTTAGATAATAAATTTCATAAGTATTATCCAGATTTTTTCTTTAAAATGAAAAAGGGAGACAAGACAGAAGAATATGTAGTAGAAATAAAACCTAAGGCACAATTACAAAAACCTAAGGAACCAAAGAGAAAAACTGCAAAGGCATTAAAAAATTTTAAATATGCTTACGAATCGTATGTAAGAAATTTATGCAAACAAAATGCATTAAACAAAATGGCAAGAGAAAGAAATTGTAAAGTAATGTTATTAACGGAAGACTCAAAATTATTTTAATGGCTTTAATAGGATCATTTACAGAAGATTTAGATCTTTACCTTACTGAAAATAAAGGTAGAAGTCGTGCATCTAAACAATCACAGATTGATATACCTAGGATTAGCGCAAAAAGCGATGGTGTTTTAAATCCTGGTAAAATGTATTGTTTTAATTATTATACTAAAGATGAATTATTTTATGATACTAAACCATTAGTTATAGGTTTAGGAGAATCTGATAATGGTCATCAATTAGGTATTAATTTACATTACATGCCTTATGAAGCAAGAATACCATTTTTAACAGAACTTACCGTATCATTAGGTAGCCAAATAAAAGGCTTAACTAAAGGTAGTGCATTAGGCAATCCTGAACAGCAAAAACCAATAACCGCATTTAGGTGGGACTTTGTAAAGCAAGCATTTGGTAAGAAATATAACTTAACTTATTGCACTAGACAGTATATAATAAAGAAAATGAAAAATCCTTATGTCCTAGGATATGAAGATTGGTATGTAGGTGGTGTGAATAATGAGAATCAATTCTTTGGAGGAAATATAAATCAAGCACAATCATTATACTACAAGAATATATAAAATAATAAAAAATAAGAATATGGCAGGTTTTACAGATAGAAGAGGTCCTTTAAGTACAGGGAACCCAGTACGAAAGCTTCTTAAAGATCTTTCTAATTTAGGAATGGCTTACGATGATATGATTATTCGTAATTCGAGAGCAGTAGGTTTTACTGAAAATCAAATGGGTTATTCGTTTAATCCAATGGGATCTGATGGTGATGATATGTATGGCGCATTTGCTGCACTATCATTGACTGATACTAACATGAAGAAAAACATTGCGTTTTTTGATCAAGACTATGTTAGAAAACGTGATCAACTTAGAACTTTTGCTGTACAAGATGAAATAGAAGAAATCTTAGATGTAATTACCGATGAGGCTATTGTATTTGATGAATCTAATTATATGGCATATGCTGATTTTAATGGTCATATTGGAGAATCGATTGAAGAAGAAATTGCAGATGTATATAATAACATATATAATTACTTTGGGTTTAATGATTCGGTTGCTCCGTGGAATTATTTTAGAAAATGGATGATTGATGGTTATCTTGCATTTGAAATAGTTTATAATGATAAGCAAACTGAAATTATTGGTTTTAAAGAATTAGATCCTATATCATTAATGCCAGGTATTGATACTGATGATGGTAAAAAAGTTTGGATTCAATATAAAGGTGAAGGCGCAAAGGAAAGAACACTATGGGATTCTCAAATAATTTATATTTCATATTCACAAGTTAATTCTCCAATGAGAATATCTTACGTGGAAAGATTAATAAGATCTTTTAATCTTTTAAGAATAATGGAACATAGTAGAATTATCTGGGCTGTATCTAATGCTTCATTTAAAACACAATTTACAATCCCAGTTGGTGGTAAATCAAAAACCAGAGCAAAACAATCTCTGGCAACATTAATGAACTCATATCGTGAGGTTGTAGACTTTAACTTTGAGAGTGGTGAGATTCAAACCAATGGAAAGCCAATGATGCCGTTTAATAAGGAATATTGGTTACCGTCTAAGGATGGTGAATCACCTGAGATACAAACCATTGGTGGTGACGGTCCTGATTTAGGTGATACTGAATCTTTAAAATACTTTTCTGATAAATTACAATTAGCTTCTAAAATTCCATTTTCTAGATTTGATAGAGAAGGTGGTAATACATATGATATGGAAGGTAGTGGAATGCTAAGAGATGAAATTAAGTTTGGTAGGTTTATTTCAAGGTTAAGATCAATATGGCAAGAAATATTAGTTAAACCAGTATATCTTCAAATGTGTCTTAATCATCCAGAATTAAAAAATGATATTGCGTTTAAGGCAGGTTTAGGATTAAACTTTATGAAAGACAATGTGTTTGAGGAAATGAAAGAAATGGAATTGCAAACAAAACGTGTTGATTTTATTGGTAACTTAAAAACTCAATTAAGTACAATGACTGCTGAGATGGAAGAAATACCATACTTTGATTTAGGATTCTTAATTAAGAGATACGGTGGATTTACTCGTGATGATATTAAAGCAAATGCTCGAGCTAAAGAACGTGAAGAACTTGCAACAGCAGGATATAAAGAAGAAGATATAGAAAAGATCTTATTAGGTGCTAATAAGGATGATTTTAAGCCTGAGGAAAAATCTGATGGTATAGATGATGATCCATTAGCAGATTTATAAAAACTAATAAGAGTTATAATATATAAAACAAATAATAACTAGAAAGATGTCAAATAAGAAACTTTTAATTCTAGAAAGATCTAAGTCTAATTTAAGTATGACAAAAGATGCCGATGGCTCTGTTGTCCTTGAAGGAGTATTTACTGAGATTGGAGTAAAGAATAAAAACAATAGAATATATGAAGAAGCTGAAGTTCTTCCTCATATTAATGAACTAAAAGAAAAGGTTAAAACAAACAAACTTTTAGGTGAGTTAGATCACCCTAAGGATTTTGACATTAGTTTATCAAATGTATCACACGTCATTGAAGATTTAAATTATGATAGTGATAAGAAACAAGTATTAGGAAGAATCAGATTACTAAATACTTCAAAAGGAAAAGAAGCTCAAGCATTAATAGAAGATGGTATTCCATTACATATTTCAAGTAGAGCGGCTGGAACTGTTGATGAACAAGGAAAGGTTAAAATTAAAAAATTCTTTACTTATGATTTAGTTGCAGATCCTGGATTTGAAAATGCTGAATTAGCTAGAGTAAATGAATCTTATGGAATTGAAAATTCTGAAGGTTTATATATTTATGAAATGGCAGAAACTGAAGATGAAATAAATAAAACAAATAAAACAGATTTAACAATGGAAAATACATCAGGAAATTTTGTAACCGTTGAGGATTTCAACAAGTACACTGAATACATTAAAGATACTTTAGACAGTGTTAAGGAATCTGCTAATTCGAACAATGATGAACTATTACAAAAACTAGTTACATATAGTGAGCATATTGCAGAGAAAGTAAATCAGGTAACTGATTATACTGAATACTTATCAGAAAATCTTGACAAAAGTATATCTCATTCTGATTATATTGCAGAGAATGTAGATAAAATTAAAAATTACGCTTCTTATCTAGGAGAAGAACTAGATAGTTCTATTCAATATACTGAGCACGTTGCTGAACAGGCAGATAAAGGAATTGAGTATTCTAATTATTTAGGAGAAAAACTAGAAAAAGGAATTGACTATTCAGAATATGTTGCTGAAACATTAGATAAGAATATTGCTTATTCAGAATATCTTGGTGAAAATTTAACTAAGTCTATTAAATACTCTGAGTATATTGCTGAAAATGCAAATACTGTAAATGGAGAAGTAATTAATGAAGAAACTGTATCTGTATCATCTGAGCCTAAAATTGAGGAATCAATAAATGAATCAGTTGAGGCTAAAGAAAAAGTATCTTATAAAGATGCAATAAGTGAAAAGTTATCAAACTTAATTTCTAAGGCAGAAGCTAAATCAATTACTGAAATGCACTTTATGAATTTTTTATCAGAATCTAAAAAGAATCAATTTGATTCTTTAGAAGAAGATAAGAAAAGTTTAATAGTTGAATCAATGAATAAAGATTCTATTATGTCAACTATACAAGCTGAAAACATTTGGGATTCATGTTTTATAACTGAAAGAAAGGAAATTAACTTTATTGATGATATGCCAGAAAAATTCCGTTCTAAATGGGATAATCTTTCTGAGAATAGAAAAGAACAAATTATATCAGAAGCAAGGTTTCACCCCGTAGGTAATCAATACGGAATTAATAACTTCTGGCAAACAAGAGATCTTAGAGATACTCAAATGAATTTAGAATCAATTAACGAAAGTAAAACTGCTGCTGAAGCTGCTCAAACTAAAACTGAGCCATTATTAAATGAAAGCTTTCAAACAGATTTAATTCAAAAAATGAAATTCAGATTAAATAGATAATCATTTAATCTAAACAATATAATCGAATAGTCAAGAAGAAAAGGACTTAGGCGATTAAAAACGGAATACTAATAATATTCCACAAAATGCGAAAATAAAAATTTAATATGTACGCAAATCAATTAATCAATGAGGCTGAGGTTCAAAAGACTTGGGGACCTGTTATTGAGGAAAGTACTGGAATTACTGAAAAATCTAAGTTATCTTGGATGTCTAAGTATTGCCATTACCATAACCTTAATGAGAGTGTTTACAATACTGTACACCTTAACCCGAACATGAATGTTCAAAGTATGGGCAACGCAACATTACCAGGAAACCCTGGATCAATGAATGCTTTCCCAGCACAAGCAACTGGATCTGGTGACAGACCTTTTTCTTTGTTACCACTTGCAATGCAAGTAGCAGCTCAGACTGTAGGTTTAGACTTAGTACCTGTTGTACCAATGCAAGGCCCTATGGGAGTATTAACTTACCTAGACTTTGTATACGGTGGAGGTAGAGATAATGGAGCACCTGCTTCATCTACTGCTGCTGGAGCTGTAGGACCTGGCGCTGGCGCTGGTGCACCTGACGTAATCGGATCTCCATTACTAATCAAAGTTTCTGCTATACCTACTGTAGGTGTAACTGCAACTGCTGATGGTTTTGCTGTGAATGATGTAATCTATGCTGCATCTGCTGCTGCTTTAGCTGCTAATGCTGCTGGATCTTACGAATTAACTTACGTAGGAAGATCAAGAATAGACGGTTTACAAATCTTTAGAGTAAGAGCCTATAACGGTGCTCTTTTAGCTACAGGTTTTCCTGGACTATTTAATAACTATACCCAAGGTGGTGAAAACGCTGGAGAAGCAATTTATTCTGCAATCTCTAATGGTATTAACTTCTATGCTAACTCTGCTGTTGCTGGAACTTCACCGTTCTTAGTATTAGCTGCTGGTGCATCTCCTGTTGTTGGAGCTGCTGGACTTTTAGCTGCTGGTGCATTCGGTGCAACTGCTAACTTAAGTTACGTATCTGCTTTAGAAGATCACATTAGTGGTTTCTCTGGTAATGCATTCCAACCTGCTAATAACCCAGGACCTGCTGTTGGTGGACCACAATTCACTAATCAGTCTGTTAATGGTACTGATCCTTATTTAAGAGGTGTAGGTGAATCTACTGTTGATAACATAATGGGATTAACTTTATTCAATAAGTCTATTGCCGCTGATACTTTCCAAGTAGCTGCTGCTGTAACTAGAGAACAAGTTCAAGATCTGAAGCAATTCGGAATTGATGCTGTCGCTCAAGTTGAGGCTGTATTGGTAAATGAGTTAACTCAATCTATCAACAGATATATCTTAGATAGAATCTTCAGAAATGGTGTAACTAATGCTGTTAATGCTGCTGCCGTAAATGGTACCAACTTATCAACTACGTTTAACCAAACTGGATTAGCTCCTGCTGTAGCAACTATCGGCCTAGGTCCTGACAATGTTGGAACCGGTGGTGGTGGTGGTGCAATTCAAACTGTACCTGCTCCTGCATTAGGAATTAATATATCAGGTGGTGGAAACACTCCAGGTACATTACAACGTAGAATCTATACTAAAATTCTTGCTGCAAGTAACTTAATTGCTACTAGAGGAAGAAGAGGACCTGCAACGTTTGCAGTAACAGGTGGAGAAATGGCAACTGCTCTTCAATCTGTAGCTGGTTTCGTAGCATACCCGTTATCTAATACAGTTAACCAAGCTGGTGGATCTTTATATCCAATCGGTGCAATTGCTGGGGTAACAGTTTATGTAGATCCTAACAGAGCTTTTAATGACTATACAATTTGTGTAGGAAGAAAAGGTGATGGTAATTCTCCTGGACTAGTATTTATGCCTTACTTAATGGCTGAATCAGTAGAAACAATCGCAGAAGGAACTATGGCTCCTAAAATCGCGGTTAAATCTAGATTCGCTTTAGTAGACGCTGGATTCAATCCTGAATTAATGTATTACACAATGAACTTCGTATTAGAAGGTGGAATTTCTATTATCTAATAGATCCCATTGTAATATTTTATATAGAAAGCCACTCTTCGGAGTGGCTTTTTTGTTCTTATAGCTCAAATATATAAAACAATTAAAAACAATAATAGATCATGGCAAAATTAAAAACATATTCTGAATTTTTAAATGAAGGAATAATGGATGTACTAAAAAGTCCTATTAAATACGTAAAGATTAGGAATAATGCTAAAAAGCTAGTGAAAGCTAAAGTAGCAGTTGCTCTTAATGATGTTAATTTTGAGAAAAAGAAACAAAAATCAACAATAAAGGATCCAGATAAGAATGCTGTATTAACAAAAGCTAATGCTGCAAAGAATGATGCTCTTAAAGATACTGCTAAAGGTGTGAGTGATAGAATGGATGATTTAGCTACATCACCTATATTAAAAAAGGTTTCATCTCTTGCAAAAACAAAGGCTGCTGTTGCCGCTAATAAAACTATACTTAAGTCTGCAACTGGTGAAGAAGCTAAACAATTAAAAGTAAGACAAACAGAGTTAAATAAAAAGGCAACTAAATTAGCTGGTGGTATAAAAGATTTTGAATCTACTGCTGCGAAAAAAGAAGAGACTAAGCCTGCTCCTACTACAACAGAAAAACCTGCTAAAACAGGAAAAGATGGAACAGAAGATAAAGAAAAAGCTAAGATTGCTAAAGACGCAGTGTTAGATGAAATCGGTAAAGCTAAAATTGCATATGATGCTGTAAAGGACGGTGATGATGAAACGGCTAAATTACAAGCAGAGATTAAATTTAAATTAGCACAGCAGAAAAAAGCTAAGCTTGAAGGTAACGATGAAGTATTTAAAGGACTAGCTGATGATATTACTGAACTCAAGAAAAAGACACCGAAAGATGATCCATCTGCAAAATTAGAAGCTGATATTAAATCTTTTAATGATAATATAGAAGCTGAGAGAACTACAATGAATAAAGCTACCAAAGAGTTAGAACAGGCTCAAAGAGATCTAAAAACTGGTAGAGGTTCTGAGGAAAAAGTTCAAAAGTTACAAAAGGCAATTGAAGATAGTAAAGAAGACATTGCTGAGCTTAAGAAAAAGGAAGCTGAAGCTAAAAAGAAATTAACTGCATTACCAGAATCTTTTGAATATGTAGCAGAATCTGTATCTGATAAATTTGCAAGATTAAGATCAAACCTGTAAAAATAATTATTAATATGAAATGCGATTGTAAAGAATGTAACTGTGGGACAACTTGTGAACACACATGTTGTAACTGTTAAATTAAAACTCTATGTATAAAGTTCGTAAAATAAACTTTGGATGGTATAAAAGGCGGTATGGTATTCTTCTAGAAAACCTGCCGCCTTTGAAGCAAAAATTGCTTCTAAACAACCGTCATATGAAATGGTTAGATTCTGATACCCAAGCCTTTGAAGTTATATTTAAAGTAGAGGATATGAATGGTCATGAAAAGAATGTTAATAAGGCTATATGGAATCCTTTTAGAGAAACCTTTACTACTCTTAAAGAATTAGAAAAAGATGCAGATCTTATTGCATGGAATTGTGGAATATGCAAAGTTCCTATTAAATCTAGAATGGATTCTAAGAAAGTAGAAAATTTTGTTTGTAGTAAATGTTCTAAAGCCCACAACTCACGGAACGGAAGTGTAGATGGTAGAATTATAGATACATCTGTTAGGTTTACTAAACACTGTAAACACCTCCTTAAAAAGGAACAGAGGGAGTTTATGACCTATGCTAAAAGATCATCTAAAGCTTAATGCCTGTTCTATTGTAATTTTAGGAAATACCTTTAACCTACTATGAGGTGATGCATTGTATATTTCTATACCTTTATTTTTTATTTCTGAATTTAATTGCTTAAACCCTGGTAAAAACTTTTCAGTGTAAATTTTGTCACCTGCCCCTCTGGTTGGATAGCCATCATGAAAATGCGTTTCTTTGCCATCATTAGCCATATCAAACCCTAATAGGATAATTCGACTTGCGCCTAAATGATATGCTAAATTAATTGCAGCATAACCACTATTAAATCCATGGGCTAATCTTTGCGGATCTTCTTCCAAACCATAAGGCTTCCCTTTTACTAATATTTTAATATCATTAGTATATTGACTCCCTGGTTTTAAGGCAAACTTTAAACCTTTATAATTATCTACTTCATTTTTATACCAAGTATAAAACCTACCATCAGTCCAATAAACAACATCAGCATCCCAGTGATAAATTATTGATTTATTAATTGCAATAGTTTTGCGACCTATTAATTGTCTAAAATTAAAATTTCTTAATGAAGGCCCTCCTCCAATAATATAAATAGTTTCACCAGGAAATAATTTAGGTACAGTAGAATATTTTACAGAAGTTTGTTCAGGTATTGCTGAATTCCTTAATTGCATATTCTTAGAAACATTTGCTCTAATTGCTTGATTATTAGTAGTTCTTACAATTGTTCTAGTGCTACTCCTTCTTTGTATGTTAGTTTTGTGTTCGACTGCCTGCGGTTCTTGTATAACCTTTCTAATAGTTCTTCTTCTTTGCACAATTAACCTTATTTTAATATTTATTCCATGTGTAAACAATCTTATTTTTTTACATATAAAAATAAACAAATTCAATAAATTCATGCGGAACATACAAAACATTTTGCTTACGGAGAAATATCGACCAAAAGCATTAGAAGATTTAATAACGCCTAAAAGAGTAGGCGAGAAATTAAGTAAAGGGGTTTATCAACATTTATTATTACACGGTAGCCCAGGTACTGGAAAAACCTCAGCTGCTAAAGTATTAGTTAAACATTTTAAGCACCCTTATCTTTATATTAATGCTTCTACTGATACATCAGTTGATATTGTAAGAAATAGAATAACAGACTTCTGTGCTAATCGTTCTATAATGGATGAACCAGGAAAATTAAAAGTAATTATACTTGATGAGATTGATGGTGTATCTGACCAATTCTTTAAAGCATTAAGAGCTACAATGGATCAGTTTGCAACTAATGCAAGATTTGTAGCAACCTGTAATTATATTAATAAAGTACCAGATCCAATTCAATCTAGATTTGAAATGATTGATTTTGATTTTTCTAAAGAAGAAGAAACTGAAATAATGAAAAGTTACATTATGAGGATTCTTAAAATATGTAAAGAAGAAGGTATTGATATTGATAAGCATGCTGCTGTTGAATTAGTAAAAAGAAAATTTCCAGATTTAAGGAATATGCTAAATCAGTTACAAGGTTTTCAATCTCAAGGAAAGGATAAAATAACTGTTGATGATATAAAGCAATTTAGTTCAGTATATAAAGATATCTATGATCTTGTTATAGATGGAGAAGATCCTGTAAAAAATTATCAATATATGCTATCTAATTATGCAAATAGATCTGATGATGTTCTTTCTTCTTTAGGAGCTGAGTTTGTTGAATTTATACAACAAGAAAGGGAATCATATATTCAATTTATTCCACAAGTTATTATAACAGTAGCAAAATATCAATCACAAAGACAACAAGTAATCGATCCTGCAGTATCAATGCTTGCTTGTATTTATGAACTGCAATCAATATTAAACGGAGTATGAGAGCACAATTCTTAGAAAAATTAATTAAAAAGTACCCTAATCATTATCAATTAGGAGCAGCAGTTAGTAGGTATTACCATCTTAGACAAGAAAAACTAACTAAAGAAGAATGCGAAGAAAAAACATTAAAAACTACTTTCAGTAATAACTAAAATTTGTTATTATTATATTAAATACAATAATATGAGAAAAACAGGAAGGCATACATTCGTAATAGACGGTAATTATTTTCTTTTTAGAACTCTTTATGTTTTACCAAGAAAATCTAAAAAATCAGAAATGCTAGGTACTGATGAAGATGCTATTGTCTTTATGAGAAAGCTTGCAACAGATTTTGCATATCAGATTAGATTATTCGAAGGACTAATAGATAAAGTAGTATGGACTATAGATTCAAGATCATGGAGAAAAGATTTTTACCCAGATGCAGAATATAAAGGTAATCGTAAACAAGATACATCAATAAACTGGGCAAACTTTTCTAAAGTAACAGAAGAATTTACTCAATTACTAATTAAACAAGGTGTTATTTACTCTAAAGTAAACGGAGCAGAAGGAGATGATTTAATGTATGCATGGAATACAGAATCTCTAGCTAATGACAAATCTGTTATTATGTTTACTGGTGATAAGGATTTGGTTCAATTAGTTAATAAGAGCCCTAACAATAATACACATACAATATTATTTTCACCAGCTCATAAAAAATTATATACATATCAAGGATTTTCTGAATGGCTCACATCCGAAGAAACAGAAACTTCAACTGATTTATTCGATGTACTTAAAACATCATCATCACCAGAATCACAATCCAAAAAATTACTTTCGTCTATTATTTCTAAAAAGAAAGTTTCTGTTATAGAAGTAGACCCTGAGGATTTCCGTTTCAGAAAGGTTTTAACAGGTGATTCTGGTGATAACGTACCTCCTGCATATTGGTACATATCAGCACCTAAGAATGGTTCATCTAGAAGGTACGGTATTAGCGAAGCCAAAGCAGGTGCAATCATTCAAGAATTTAAAGATAAACACGGATCATTATCCCATATGTATCTTTATGACAACGGTTATATTACAGATTTAGCTAATATACTTATTAGACATATGAAAGCTAAGCATATGAGTAGAGAGCAAATTATAGCAAATCTAAAATCAAATGTTAATCTAATGGTTCTTAGTTCTCATACTATCCCAGAAGGTATACTAGATGAAATGTTTAAATCTGTAGAATCTCATATAAACATAAATGAATTATCATTACCTAATGTTTCTACAATGAAAAAATTAGTTGCAGGAACTAAATATGATGGTGATGATAACTCTGCTTTTAAAGCAACATTCTTTAAAGGCGATAGCGATGATTCTAATGATATGTCATTTATAACAAATAAAACAACAAAGGGTAAAATTTTCTAATAATAGAAAACAAACCTATTCACAAGTCATATAAATAATAAAAGGTAATGAAATTATTTGATTACATAAAGGTCTTGTTTGGTCGAGATCAACAATGGGAAAAATTAAAAGGATACGATAAATCTAAGAATTCATTTATGACTAATAGATTTATGAGTATTAAATTTCCTATACAAGCAAATATGTTTAATGCACTGAAGATTGATCCAGTAGGACAAGCGGAAGCATGGAGAATGGTTGCATCAAAATTTAATAGAGTACCTGGTTTTATTTATACTAAAACCAAAGCCTCTAAAAAAATAAAAAAATGGGATCCTAATCCTGCGGCTTTAGAAATGTATCTAAAGATTAATGAAATAGGTGAACGTGATTTTAAAGAAGCAATGAAGCACCAGCCATCTGAAATTAAAAATGCAATAAACGTATTAGAAAAACAGATGAGCAATGATGTTAATTGATAACCACTTTGAATTAGAAATACCTACGCATATTGCGTTTACTTTATATAAAAATGATTATGTTGATGGTCTTATTATATCTAAAGTAAAAAAAGAATGCCGAAATGAATCTAATAAAGATGCAGAATTTATAGTATCTTTGGATCAATTTCAAAAGGCAATACAAACTTCTACATTTTTAAAGGCCGAATTAAAGAAAACATTAGATCAAGATTTATTACCTAATCCTAATTTTAAACCTAATTCTATTTTCTTTTTACAATCTATTATTAATAGGTTGCCTAATCTTTCTAAAATAACATTTAAGATATCTAATGAAAAGGTATTCTCAAGATTAATAAAAGTAGACGGCGGTAGAGAAATCGTAAGTTTTCATTTTAATATTATTGAAGGCACTTTTGATTTGACTCAGATTTTATCACGCGAACAGTTGGATACTTTTAATAAGAGATTTATGGATGTTGGGATAATGAAAAATAAATACTTAGAAAGGTCATCCTATTTTTATATAAAGGCTACAACTTTATTTGATATACTTTCCGAAATGGATGAAGCTCAAGTTTTTGATGCGTTTGACATTATAACATCGGTTGATCCTAAAATAGAAGAAGATGATCCGGTACTCTTAGTTAAGACTGACTATACACCGTATTAGAACATGAATATATAAACAAAATATGTTTGTATATGAAAAAGATAATTAATTGGATAAGCGGTCTTTTACGAGATGAAAAAGGTACACCGTCTTCAAAAAGATTTATTGGTATCACTGCAGGTTTATCTTTATGTGGAGCATTGTTTATTAATCTTTATACTGAGCACCCAGTCGAACCAACTCTTGTAAATGCTGTTGCAGCAATATGTATTGGTGGTTTAGGGTTAGCTTCTGCTGATAAAATATGGGCAAAGAAAGCAGAAAAGAAGCAAGATCAACAAATAAATTCATAAAATGGCAATAACAGGATCAAGTACAGATGCTAATGGCGATCAGTTATTAGTTAGTCTTAAAACCCCTTATGAAAATGTAACTGAAGTATTAGGATTTACTGATTCTATAACAGGAGAAACTACTGATTGTTATTATAACAAAGATTTTAGGTGGGGAATAGATGGTGTAACATATTCTGATTGGACTACATTAACAGATGTTAATTTGCAAACACTCGTGTTAAATCCAGCTAATAAATTTTGGATTCAATATAGGTATACACAGGTTGGGGATTGTACTTTAACTTTTAATTCTATTGCATTAGAAATTGTAACCGATGGTGGCGTTATATGCAAAATACCTCAAATAGATTGTGGTGGTGTAGATGGATGTTCAGGTGCTTTAAATTTAGCATTTGATTGTTGTGGTGATGGGTGGAATCCTTATGATATTTCTAGAGCTGGACAAATGTATACTCAATTATCAGCAATGACAAATAATTTATTTGGAATATGCGTAGATTATTACAAGACCAAAGCAGATCAAAGAAGTAGAGATGTTATCCTAAAAGAATATTCTTTATTTGATGTTATTAAGGAGGCTGAAATTAAAATTATGGTTCCTGATAATGAATTGCCTACTAGAGATATAAACTTTAATCCATTAATGATGGATTTTCCTGTTCAGTTTGAAATTCATATTGTAAAGTCTGCATTTGAAGCAGCATTTGGTATTGGCGCAAAACCTCAGATGAGAGACTATTTATATTTTAAACAATTTATGAATAGGATGTATGAAATTGATGCAATGGCAGAAGCTGATGATTTTATGTATACTGGTGCTTATTGGAGAGTAAGTTTAGTTACTTATCAACAAAGAACAAACGTAGGGTATGAAGATACTACTTTAGGTTTAGCAGCAGAGGCTTCTACTGAAGCATTAGTTTCTAATGTAGAAGATAAATTCAGAGTTGAGCGAGAAAATGAATTTAAAGATGTAAGAAAGCCTAATGAATATAACACTATAGGTGCACAAGCAAATGATTATGTAAGAAGAGCTTTAAACAAAAAGATGACTATTACAGAAGAGAATGTTTACAATCAATGGACAATCATTTCTAAATATCATTATGCATTAGGTACTTTAATTAATAAAGCAGTTGGTGTTAAATATAGATATAATTCTGGATGGTCTGCAACTGATAATAGGGCATTTACATTTTGGTTTAGGCCTACATACAAAAAACCTATAGGCAAGAATGTATTAATAACACAAGTAAGTAATAATTCTGGCAATCCTATGATAACTACAGCAGGTTTACCTTTAGGATCTGATGCTATATTGGCTGGAGACTGGATTGCTATAAGAGGAACAACTTCTTATAATGGAATTCAACTTGTAAAATCAGCAGATGTAGCAACTAATACAATTACATTAGATACCCCATACATTGATAGTATAATAACCAATACAGCAAAACTTAATAAAGAAGTTAGTAATACTTTTATACAATATGATACTGATACTGCAACACCAACTTCATATGTACAATTAACTTATACTGCAAATTGGTTTATAATTAAATTCAATGATACTTATTATAAATATGATATATCTAAATCATCAATCAGTTTCTTAAAGGGTGAATGGTATGCTGCTGTTATTAATTTAAATAATTTAGCAAAGCAATTATCTTTATTTTTATATAATACTCCTGAATTAACTGGAGCTATAAATCCTGATAAGACAGCAGATTTAAAAAGCATTTATATAAATACGCAAACCGTACCAGCTATTTCTATAGATAATGATTATACTTGGAAATTATTAGGTTGTGAAACTGATCTAACAAACATTAGGATTTGGAGTGAACCGATAGAAGAAGAATTACAAGAATTAATTTTAAGTCAATATGTAGTAAAAGATTCTCATTTAGCTTTATTATTAGATAATGCTTCACCAGAATTATTGCTGCCAACAGTTTCTAACCCAAGATAACTTGGAATATATATTATAAATTTAAAGTATAATGAAAGAATCATCGAAAGGAAAATTTCGTGATAGTTTAGGCGATTTATTAAATGATCTTCCCGATGAAGTGGAAGGATTAAATAATAATAGCGAAGAACTACAGCCAGTTAGAGTTGAGAGTGGACAAGCACTCCAATTAAATAAAGCTAAAAACAAAGCCGAAAAGGTAATGAATAGCTTATTAACTTTTTATTTGAGTGAAGAGATAATTGCAGAACATGAATACATTAGAGCTAAGGCTCAATTAGATGAATCTGCACTATCTATGTTAATAAGACAAATGCAAAACAGCGAAACTGCTATTACCTTATTAATGGAGACAATACATGAAGGCGATGTATCCCCGAGAATGTTTGAGGTACTCAGTGATTTACAAAGAACTCTTTTGGATATTATTAAAAGCCAAACAATGTATATGGTAGCAATTGAAGAGAATGCAAAAAAGATATCTCGTGATGTAGATGTTTATCATAACAATGAAAGTTCAACATCCAATAAACAAAGTGGTATTAAATCTAGAGGTACAAAAGATTTGATGAGAGCTTTACAAGATACAATTAAAGAAGAAGATATACAAGATGTCGATGGAAATGAAAATGAAGAATGATTACCTGTTAATTCAGGAAATCGAACAAAAAGAAACAAAAACAGCATCAGGAATTATAGTACCTGTAGAAAAGCATAATCGTAAAGCAAAGGTTATTAATTCAGGCAATACTAAAGATTTAAAGACTGGTGATGTTATATTAAAAAATATGGGCAAAGGTACAATGATAACTTTAAATGATATTGAATTTGAAGTTATTCATGTTAACCAGATAATTGCTGTACTATAAAAAATAATGGCTAAACCACAAGCAGAATCAGCAGGATTTGAACTTAAGATATCGAAAGGTGCTGAGTCTTTCGCATGGACGAGTAAAAAGGTGGAGCAATTGATGCTAGCAATTGACGAAGGTTATAAACCAAAGTCAACACCTTTCTATGAAGGCAATCCTAATTTAAGAAAAGGTAACATTGTATTTAATTACTCAGATGAAGAAATACGAGAAATTAAAAAGTGCGCAAAAGATATTGTATACTTTGCAAATACTTATTGCACTGTAATGACTGATGAAGGTTTACAAACAATTAATTTAAGACCTTATCAAGAAGAAATGCTAAGGCAGTTTCAAGCAGAAAGATTTAATATATGTTTAGCAAGTAGACAAGTTGGTAAAACAATATGCTCTTCTATTTTTATTGCTTGGTATTCAGTATTTAATTTTGATAAAAACTCGCTAATACTTTCAAATAAGGGTGCTACAACAAGAGAAATTATTGATAAAGGTAAAACTATATTAGAACACTTACCGTTCTTTATCAAGCCCGGTACTCTTAAATGGGATGTATTTAATTCCAAGTTTGATAATGGTTGTAGAATAATTGGCCAGACAACTACAAAGAAAGCAGCTATTGGTTTTACTATTCATTTATTATTTATGGATGAGTTTGCGCATATACCTGCAAATTTTGTAAATACCTTTTATGAAAATGTATATCCAACAGTATCTGCGTCAGCAAACTCTAAAGTAATTATAACAAGTACCCCTAATGGCTTTAATAAATTCTATGACATATATAATGCTGCTGATAAAGGTTTAAGTGAATATATTCCATTCCGAGTTGATTGGTGGGATGTACCAGGGCGTGATGATGCGTGGATGCGACAAGAGGTTGCAAACCTAGGAAGTGACGAGGCATTTAACAGACAATATGGAAATCAATTTATAGCAGGTTCTTCATTATTATTAGGTGCAGCTAGTTTACAAAAGCTTACCGAAAATCAAGTGGAATTTACACATAAGGAAATACCAGAATTTGATGATGCCGAAATTGATTACTCTAGTATGCTATGGCAACCTGATTTTAATTTAGATGAAATAGAAGAAGATTATAATTATTGGGTATTTTCAGTTGATATAGCAGAAGGTACTGGTGGAGACTATTCGGTTATTAACATTTTTCAAATAGCTATGTTAGATGAAAAGGATTGGAAAGGAGTAACAACACCAGGTAGTTTTGTTGACTTTTTTGGTATTAAACAGATTGGAAGGTTCCGAAGTAATTCTCACACTATTGAAGAATTTGCAAAAACACTGTATATTTTAGCATTTGATTTATTTTATTCAGAAAATGTAAAATTAATTATAGAATGGAATATGTTTGGTGGAGAATTAATAAAAAGAATGGAAACTGTATTTCCACAAAGGAATGAGTTTGATGAAGAAAGTGTAGTTAAATTTAAACACCGAGTTGATGCCAAGACAAAACAATTTGGCCTTAAAGTAAAAAAAGATAATAAACCTATCTTTTGCCAAAATTTTAAAAAATATATTTCACAAAATAAAATTGGTATATTTGATAAAGATACAGTAAAAGAATCTTCTACATTTGGCAAACTCCCAAATGGGTCATATGCAGGCCAATTAGGTAATGATGACTTGATTATGACTTGTATAAATAGTTCTGAGTTCTTTACTACATTAGATTTCTCAGATTTTGTAGAAGAGATTTATGATGTGATGGATCCCTTAATTCAAAATAAGATAGATCAAATTCTAGAAAAAGATTCAAAGGGTGGGAATCTAAATTTCGATATCTACGACTTAGTATAAAAAGTAGTTACTTGGTAGATATATAAAAAAACTAATAAACAAAAAAAATATATTACAAGATGGCACTAGATCCAAAAATCGCTTCTCTTAAGGCTGCAGGAACATATAGATTTGAATTTGACAAAAGTCAAGTCGTAAGTATTCCAGCAAATCAAACTCGATTGGTAGTCGGGTTTTCCAAGACAGGCCCATTCAATACACCCGTCTTTGTTCCCGATACGGCTTTCTTTAAGCAAGTATACGGTGATATAGATCGAAACTTAGAAAGAAAAGATTCATTTTTCCATAGAAGCTGTTTATCAGCATTGGAAAGAGGACCTATTCTTGCTTTAAATTTACTTAACTTAGATGCTGATGATAAAGTACAAGCCGTTAGGTTTGCTACCTCAGCAACACCAGAAGCCCAAGCAAATGCAGGGGCTGCGTATGAGTATCAAAGATTTTATAACAGAGATAAATTTTGGTTCCCATCAACTGATGATTTTTTAACTAACGTTGGGGCTAATACTACTAAATTAAGTTCATTAACTGTAAATGATTTATTGGATGTTACTAACTTAGGACAAAATCCTATATCAGTAATAGCAAAAAAATCTGCTGCAACAAATGTTTTACCTTATCAAGTAACTGTTGAAGAATGGTATGGTGCTGCAAATGTACCAGGATTTTTAAATAAGGATAGTTTAATATCTGACTTCTTTGTAGATATCTTTGTATTAGAAGGTAACTTTGGTGGAGACTTTGGTACTGTTACTCCTTATTCAAGATTTAATTCTGATCCGTTGTTTCAAAAGTATTTTGACCCAACACAAGGATTAAAAAGAAAAAAGTTTGCAACTGATTCTACAGATACATTAATGCAAGAATTCTTTAATGAAACTGAAGTAACTTTACAAGCAACTTATACTGCATGTTTAATTCCTGACTTTGTAGATCTATTAGGTAACAACCTTTTCGTTGAAAAAGTTGTTAATGCTGATACTGCAACTACTGGATTATTTGTTACTGTAAACGAAGATTTATTTGACGGTGATACATTAATAGATGGTGTACCTGGAGGAATTGATATGATAGGACACAATATTGAATATACTCAAGCTACTTCAATCCAAGATGATGTTAACTTCTTATCTTACGGAGGATCAATTGTTTCTGATTTATCTTATGCAAGAAATATTGAACTAGGAACTGTTGTAACTAATTCAACAAGTACAATTACAACAGCTGTACCAAGTGCAGGAGGTATACAAATACAAATTGTAAATACTAATGCTACTAAAGATGCAATATGGACTGCATTTTCTAAAATGACTGCAAATACACCAAGTATAGTAGGATCATTTATATTAGATCCTATAGCAAATGAATATGTACCAGTAACTTCGGTGCAAGTTGTAGGTAGTACTGTAACAGTATTATTATCAGATGTAGGAACTCCGGTTGTGGCTAACTTCCCAACAGGCGCTGCTGCAAGTTATACTTATATTAATGAAGCAGATTTGGATTTTGTAGCAGATGAATTTTCGCAAGCTAATCCAGTTGCTGGAATTATTGGTGGTTATGGATCAACATTACAAGCACAATTTGCTAACGGTACTTTAACCGATGGTGATGAAGCAGTTTATAAAGATTCATTAGGTACTTTTACTTCATTCTTGGTAATGAATGCTATAGAGTATGGATTTATTCATACAGGTGGACCGACTACAACTGCAAATACAATTGCAATCTCTGATTCGGATTATTTCTTACCATCGGTTAGAATAACCCCTTATGAGCAAGATTCATTTTCTACATTAACACCACATAGTGAATTTACAATCGATGCTTTAGGACAATTCCTTAAATCAGATGGTACTACATTATGGCCAGTGAATACCTTAGGTGTACAAACACTAAAAGGTGCTCTTAACCTTACTGTAGATATTGTAGGTGATACTTTAAATGAACCAACATTAAAACCGAATGAAATACTTATAGCAGATAATTCACCAGAAATTGCTGATATCGTTGTAGGAAATTATTTAGTACATTTTGAAGGATCTGTTACTATACCACATTCAAGGTTAACAAGAATTAATATTGTAGAAGGTGGATTAACTGCATCAGAATATCCAATTTTATCTGGTTTACCTGCAGGTGTAAAAGGTGTTAAAGTAACATGTCAATCTGAAATAAGTACAACTTCAATAGGAGCTTTAAAAACTGTAGAGGTTTATTATCCAATTGATTCTTGGGTAGATTACCTTAACATATTTGAATTACCTGGATTTGCATTAGATTCAACTAAACATGTACCTGATGGAACAAACAGTAGACAAAATTATTGTTTATCTCCAATATTAGGTGGAACTAATTTATATAAAGCTTTAACAGATAGAGAAACAATTAACTTCCGTTATGTAGTAGATACTTATGGAAATGGAATTGAAGCAAACTGTAAAGCTGTTTATACAAATTTATGTATGGGTAGAAAAAATGCATTTGCAATTGTTAATGCTCCATCTGCTAAAGACTTCAAGAAAAATACTAATCCAAGCTTTACTGATGCAACTGGTGGTTTATCCTCTAAGTTTATCGCGGAAGGTGGAAATCTTGCATTAAATCCAACTATTAGGTTCTCATTACCTGCCGCTACAAGTGGTGGATCTTGGGGAGGATATTATTATCCATTCTTAAGCGTTAGAGATCTAGGTAAGACTATAAGTGTACCACCTGCAGCAAATGTATCTAACAACTATATACTTAAATATGAAAACGCATTACCGTGGTCAATCGTGGCTGGTGTAAGACGTGGAGTTATAGGTGGTAATGGGGTTGTAGGTTTAGAATTAAATCTAGATCAAGAAGACCGCTATTACTTAGAGCCATTCGGAATTAATCCGATTGTATTCCAAAGTGGAACAGGACCAACTATATTTGCAAATAAAACTGCTCAACAGGTTCCAAAATCTGCTTTAAGTTCAATTAACGTTAGAGAGGTTGTAATTTACATCCAAGATGGTGTTGAAGCAATTCTTAAAAACTACTTATTTGAATTTAATACAGCTCAAACGAGATTAGAAATTAAAACATTAGCTGATAACTTCTTATCAACTGTTCAAAATGATGATGGTGTTTACGATTATAGAAATATAATGGATGAAACAAACAATACACCAGAAGTAATTGACCAGAATGTAGGTATCCTAGATACATATATTGAACCAGTAAGAGGAATGGAAATTCTTGTACAGAGAACAACTATTTTAAGAACTGGTGCAATTAGTACTGGAAACTTCCAATAAGAAGGTAAAGAAGACGAATATATAAAAAAACAAATTAAATATGCCACTACCACATTATACCCAATCAAGGGCCAGTAGCCAAAGGTACGAACCTATTCAGCCTAACCTATTTGAGGTGACTGTATTTTCACCATTAGGGGATGATACGGGTTTAATCTTAGAGCAAGTAAAATCAATAGGAGGATTAAATAACTTAAATCCATCAATTGATGCTATAAATCAAAAATATAAGTTTGCTGATAGATCCTATGCAGGAATGCCAGGCCAAACGTTTGTTGATTTAACACTTAACTTCAGTCTTAACTTGAATGAAGCTAATGAAAACTATATCTATAATACTTTCCGTAACTGGAATAATATCATTTATGATCCATTAACTGGTGAAATGGGATTAAAGAAAGATTACGTAGGAAGTATGATCGTAGTTCAATATAATAGAGCAGGAGATATCTTCAGAAAGATTACATTTAAAGATGTATTCCCAACAGGACAACCTGATTTTGTAGATGAATTAAGCTATGAAACACAAGATGCAGCTGAATTAACAATGACTTATCGTTGTGATCACTGGGTTGAGGAGAACGTAGGAGCATAACTTTTAAATATTAAACTGGGAATATTAACTATTCCCAGTTTTTTTGCCTTCTCTCTAATATATAATATAAAATATATAATATAGAAAAATGATAATCTATAAATTACAACAACAAAAAACTAACAAAGTTTATGTAGGATATTCAGTAAATGACAACCCTAATAACTTTGGGACAGGAAAATACATTAAAAGAGCAGTTAAAGACTTTGGAACTAAAGCTTTTGAAAGAGAAGTTATGGAAATCTTCGATAATGACGAATCTTTAAGTGATGTATTAAAAAGAGTAGAGTATTGGATTAATAAATTTAAATCTGATAATCCTAAGTATGGTTTTAATGAAACTGTACAAGAACTTATTCCACAAAGAAAAAGACTAACTAAAAAATTACAAGTCTTATTAACGCCTGAGGATGAAGAAAGTCTAAATGCGATAATTATACAAAGATCAATGGAAAGCAGAATTAAGCCTGTTGCAATATCAAGGTATGTTAGACAACTAATAGTAGAACATATTGTTAATGAAAATACAATTGAAAAACAATTAATAAAAAATAATTAAAAATGTCAAAAGAGCACGAAGAAAATATTAAAAAGGAATTTGCACAGGCTGAAGGTATTACAGTTGAAGCAACAGAAACTCCTAAAGAAATAATTAAAGAATTAGGAAAGGTTGATGTTAGCAGGCAATTGGACCATACTTCACCAGATGATCCTGAAATAAAAAGATTAAATTCATTGGTTGGTTACACACCATTAAATTTAAATGAGTTTCCATCAAAAGGTAAATTTTATAGAGATGATTTTGAAATTCACATCAGATCGGCAAAGGTTGCTGAAGTTAGAGCATTCTCTACTGTTGATGAAAATAACTTAAAAGAAGTTGATGATGGGTTAAACAATTTAGTTTTATCTTGTACAAGAATTATGTACGGTAGTCAAAGAGGATCTTATAAAGATATTTTAGAAGAAGATAGAATTTATTTAATTCTAGCAATTAGAGAATTAACCTTTAAAACTGGTGAACAAACATTAATGATGCCAGTTGGAAAAAAATCATGCAAGACATCAGAATGTAAATCACAAGAATCTATTGAATTAAGAACAGAGAATTTGCAATTTAATAATGTTATAGATACAATTGAAAAATATTATGATCCAGCTGATAAATGTTATACGATAACTACTAAAAGTTATGGTGAAATTAAAATGGCTCCACCTACTATCGGTGTTATGAGAGCTATAACTGATTATATCAGAGATAGGGAGGAGAAAAACCAAAGCTGGGATAAATCTACATTAGCTATCTTGCCTTATCTACAGAGAGAATGGCGAGGATGGACTGAAAAAGATATTTTTGCAAAGATTACATCCTTTCAAGGTTGGGATGCTACAAAATATACAATTGTATATAGATTAGCTGAAGATATGAAAGTTGGTGTTAAACCTGAAATGGTATTCCCATGTAAAAGCTGCGGTGAGGAGGTCACCGTTCCGCTCACGTTTCCCGGCGGTATCAAGGCTCTCTTCATTATTTCAGATATCTCTTCTGAACTTTTATAAAGTTAGAGTTTTATTATTAGAAAAGTTGCATCTCCAACCATCTGAGTTGGATTTGCTGCCTTTCTATGAATATGAATTTACTTTGGAAATCTATAATGATTTGTTGAAAGAGCGAAATAAGCAAGAACAACAAAATACTAAAGACACTCAAGATAAATACAATATGGATGGGATGAAATCTCAGGCAACTAAAAATATGAGTGGTTATAAAACTCCTAAGATGCCTTCGATGAAAATGCCTAAATTATAAAATAAAATTCTGAATGGCTGCCGTAACCTTAGCAAATTTAATGGACCCTCTAAAGAAAATAGAGGCTGCCGCTAGTGAAACCAATGAAAAGTTAGATATGTTAATTGCAGTATCTACTGGTGGTAACGATGGTGGTGGATCAATGGCCATTATAAATGAATTACAAACTCAAACTCTATTGCTTCAACAAATAGAAGCAAATACTAGAGGAATAGATGAAAAGTCAAGTAAAAGTTTAACTAATTTTCTTTTTACTCGTTCACACCGAAAGAAGTTATTGTCAGCAGTATCTCAAAAACCTGAAAAAGGTGGTGGTGCTGCCGCTGGTGGCGGTGGTGGTAAAATGGCAGATCTAAAAGCCTTAGGTATAGGATCTATTAAAACTGCAATGGGTATGTTACTCTGGGCAATTGTACCTAAAAAAGGTGTAGACAAGTTTGTTGACTTTATTGAAAGAACTTTTACAAAGCTAGCTGATACAGATACTAAAAAAGTCCAGGAAGGTATATCAGCTTTAGATATGATGGGTGGTGCAATATTTAAATTTGCTAAAGGTTTAGCATTAGCCACACCTCTATTACTTATTGGGGCAATAGGTATACCAATTTTATATTTAACCACAATATTAGTAACTCCACTATTTCTTTTATTAGGAATGGCAGAGAAACAAATTAAAGGTGGTGCAGGAGCTATGGCCGATATGGGTATGGGATTAGTTAAGTTTGCAGCAGGCTTAGCACTTTTTGCCTTAGTATCTTATTTTGTTATGCAAGGCGGTTTACCATTATTGATGACTATGGCTGGATCCATACTTTTAATAGGTGGTGCTGTGGCTCTATTAGGTGTAGTTGATAAACAAGTTAGAAAAGGATCTGTTGCTTTAGCAATGATGGGAATTGGTTTAGCAATATTTGGTTTAGGATATGCAGCCTATGCTGGTTTAATTGCAATGACAGCACCAACACTTGAAGATATAGCCATACAAGCAGGAGTATTAATAGGATTAGGAATAGCAGTAGCAATATTAGGTTTAGTATTTACTGAAGTAGTAAAAGGATCTATAGCTTTAGCCGTAATGGGAGTTGGGCTGCTTGTTTTTGGATTAGCATATACTCCATTTGCTAAAGCTACAAGCGGTGTTAAGTTTGCAGACATTGGTATGCAAGTAGCTGTAATATTAGGATTTGGTGTTGTATTCGCTTTACTTGGAGCATATGAAGCAGGTTTAATGACTGGAATTCCATTAACTATTACATTAGGATCGATTGCAATTGCTGTAATGGGACTTGGTCTTCTTGTCTTTGGTTTAGGATATACTCCATTTGCTAAAGCAACAGAAGGAGTTACCTTAAAAAGTGTTGCTGCTCAGGCTGGTGTATTATCTGCATTAGCTGTTGTATTTGGGGTTGCTGGTGTAGGATCAATATTTATTGGTGCAGGTGCAATTGCATTTGGTGCAGTAGGTTTAGCATTACAAGCATTAGGCCCAGGTTTACAGGCAATGAAGGATGTTGACTTTACTCAAAAAGATGCTCTTAACTTAACAACTACATTAGCTGGTGTAAAGACAGCGTTTTTAGGACCTCCTAAAGGTGGTGGTATTGGAGGATTCTTTAAAAGTATTGGTGGTGCTATAACAGGTACTATTGATGCAGGTGCAATGACAGCAGCAGCAATAGGGTTTGGTGCAGCCGGTTTAGCATTAACTAGGTTATCTATTGGTTTAAAGGATTATCAAAAATTAGATTGGACTGCAGATGATAGTTTACAGCTAACAACTGTATTGACAGGTGTAACAGGTGCATTCGCAGCAGCTGGTGGCGAAGCTGCAACCCCAACAGGTCTATTTGGAGCTGTATTTGGAAACGCATTCAGTCCTAACGCCACTAAGAAAGGTATTAATTCTGTGATGGGTGCAGGTAAAGCTTTAACTAGCATAGCCCAAGGTTTAACTGAATTTCAAAAACTAGTAGATTCTAAAGTTGACTTTACTGTATTAGGTGAAGCTATATCTACAACAGTTGGATTTGTGCAAAGAGCATTTGCAGCTGTTGCTGAAGAAGGTAATGTTGATGCAGGTGGTTTCTTTGGATCCTTATTTGGAATTAAGAAGAATAAGGTTGCAGAAGGATTAGACGCAGTCCAAGGTGCAGGATCTGCATTAACTGGCATAGCTGAAGGTTTAACTGCATTTCAAACATTAGTTGAATCTAAAGTAGATTTTGACAAAGTTGGTGCTGCTATATCTAAATCAGTTGGTTTTGTACAAGAGGCTTTTGCAGCCGTTGCTGATCAAGGTAATGTTAAAGCAGGTGGTTTTTGGGGAAGCCTATTAGGAATCAAAAAGAATAAAGTACAAGAAGGTATACAATCAGTACAAGGTGCAGGTACTGAATTAGAAAAAATTGCAAATGCGCTATCTACGTTTTCTGGTATAGATAATGTAGAAGACGTTGCTGGAAAAATTGGAATAACTTTAGGTTTAGTTGGAGCTGCTTTTGCTAAAATCGGTGGAGCTGAAAATGAAGAAACTAATTCGTTTATGTTTTTTAGCTGGGATGAAAATAAAATTCAAAAAGGTATTCAAGCTGTTGATGGTGCAGGTGATGCGCTAACAGACATAGCAGCAGGTCTTAAAGCATTCAGTGGTGATTTTCAACCAGAAGCTGTTGCCACATCTGTTGGTAAATTATTAACTTCTATAGGAACTGCATTTAGTGATCTTTATGAAACTAATCCATTTATGTCTTCTCAATTAGAAGATTTTAGTTCCTTTATAGTTACTCTAGGTGATGTTGCTGAAAAGGGCCAATTGGATAAAGCAGCTGATGGTATTTCTAAAATAGCAGATTCAATTAATAAAATAGATATTGACAAAGCAATAGGATTTGGTAATTTATTTAATAGTGCATCTGCGCTATCCGACGATAAGTCAGCATATCGTGCTTTAGCAAAAGCAGTAGAAGATATTAGAGATATGATGTCTGAGCCAGCTGCTGGTGGAGATAGTGTTATGGATAAAATATTTAAAAAATCTGCTACTGATAAAGGTGGTGCAAAATCAGGTACTACTGGTGGTAATGCAGCCTTAAGTAATGCAATTCGTAAATTGAGCGGTAAAATTGATGGTTTACCAATGGCTATAACTACTGGAATAGCATCTTCAAATATTGTAGTGAAACTTAAACAATAAATTATAATTTCTTAAACTAACCTTTACTTTAGCTATATAATATTTATAACAGTTAAAGTTAAAATAGAATAGTATGAAGAAAAATATAGTTTGGTTTGATTTAGAAACCACAGGAATCAGCACAACAGCTGACCGCATAATTGAGATCTGTATGATTAAAACAGATTTTGATGGTAATGAGATTGAAACTTACAATCAATTAGTAAATCCAGGAAATGTAGAAATGAGAGCCGAGGCTGAAGAAAAGCACGGCATATCTTTAGAGATGCTAAAGGATAAACCAACCTTTGAAATGATAGCATCTGAAATCAATGACTTTATTGGTGATAGTGACTTAGGAGGGTATAATGCCTTATTCTTTGATGTTCCTTTCTTATGTGAGGAATTCATGAGATGTGGTATTGTATTTAACCATAGAGGTAGAGCTGTAATGGATCCATTCCTTATATACAGTAACTATGAAAAAAGAGATCTAACAAATACTTATAAAAAATTTACAGGTAAAGATTTAGAAGGTGCACATAGGGCTGAGGCTGATGTCAGAGCTACAATGGAAATATTTCAAAAACAAAGAGAAGTATATGATATGCCACAAACTGCCGAAGAAATTGATAAGGTAGTAAATACTCGTAGAGCTGATCAGGTTGATTTAGGAGGTAAGTTAAAATTTGATGAAATTAATGGAAAGAGAACAATCGTATTTAATTTTGGAAAGAATAAAGGCAAACCGTTCAAAGAAGTTGTTGAAATGGATGGTAGGTATATTGATTGGATTATTGATAAAGGTGAATTCTCCACAGAGTTAAAAGTCATATGTAGAAAACTCGTAGCAAAGTTTAAAGCAGATGAAAATAAAAATATAGAAATGCCATACTAATCTTTCAGAAAGAGAGAAAGTTTGTTATTATTATAATATACTAAACATAAAGATAAGATGAATAGATTAGAAGATTCAAGTTTGGCCGAAAACCTTACTTTCCATAACCATGATTTTGTAGCTGCACAAGAAGATATAGAAAAAGTATGCGGTATAGTAATGTACACTGATCTAGACCCTGAAGAGATAACCCAAAATGAATGGGAAATGCAAACTGAAGATGGTACACCTTTTACTATATATGACTTTAAAGAATATCGTGATTATGATAAGAAAGAAAAAATAACATGGCACATAGGATCAGGTAATAGATTTGGATCGAAGAAAGGTTATGAAGAATTAAAAAGAGCATTCCACCTACATCCAAAAGTTATGTATAATATATAATAAAGTTCATTGAATTATTGGGGGTGAACGGTTTTTGACAATCTGATTGAAATAAAAACTACAGCACCGGGTGATGACCTACATCAATCTTAGCCGACAACGCTGAGTTAGCAATGGCTGCCTAAGTAGGTAAGTAATGCTCATCATGTTATTAGTATGCTTGTAAATAACTAAGATGTAAAAGGAAGCAGATTGTGGTTTAGTAATGTACCCTAAACATTACAACCAATAGAGCCTTTATGATTTTGTGGCCATGGGATATCAAAATTTGATTTTGGAAGTTTAAAGAAACTTATCCTAAGCTGTAAGAAATGTTTTTATGAATACTTATTGGACGTGGGTTCGAATCCCACCACCTCCACAAATGGGGAATTAGCTCAGCTGGCTAGAGCGCCTGCCTTGCACGCAGGAGGTCATCGGTTCGACTCCGATATTCTCCACAATAATAAAATAAAAATAGTTAAATAAGTAATGACAACAAATCAAGAAACAAACAACGGGCAAACTCAGATTAATCAAACTAGGAACTCGTTTAATGACAAAGTATCTAAGTATAGAATGCTAGGCTCTTCTAAAAAGGTACAATGGGATAACACAAGAAGAAACAGATCAATATGACAAAGGATTATTCATACGTATTAAAAGTAATAAATAATAAAGATAATAACCGTTATCATTACCCTGCCCTTAAAAATTTAATATCTATTTGGAAAATTAAATGGAAGCATGAAAGCAAGGGAAGGTATTTTGATGTTTATTTACATTCTCTTAATACTACACTCAAAAGATCATTTCAGTAAACAAATAGATAAATTGACTATATAAAAATAAAAATATGGCAGTAAACATTGAAAAGAAATATCAGAAACTAACAGATACTGAACATGTATTGTTAAGGCCTGGTATGTATGTTGGATCTATTAAGCCACATACTGAAGAAGTATTTTTACCAATGAAAGGTAAAGATCAATTTCAACTTACTGAAGTAACCTATAATCCAGGCTTCTTAAAACTCTTTGATGAAATTGTTTCCAATTCAGTAGATGAACATAAAAGAAATGTTAAACTAAATAAAGTTAAAGTAGATATTGATATGGCTACTGGGCAAATATCAATTTGGGATAATGGAGGAATACCTGTAAAGATTCATAAAGAGTATGATGAGTGGGTACCTGAAATGATATTTTCAAATCTAAAGGCTGGTAGTAATTTTGATGATACTGAGGATAGAGTTGTTGTTGGAACTAACGGTGTAGGTAGTACATTAACAAATATATTTAGTAAAGAATTTATAATTGAAACTTGTGATGGTAAAAAACAATTTGTTCAGACTTTTAAAAATAATATGTCTGAGCGAACTAAGGCTAAAATTACAAATAAGAAAACTGCATTTACAAAAATAACATATCTTACTGATTTTAAAAGGTTTGGTTTAACAGGTATTAATAAGAATCATTATTTAATGATTACCAAAAGACTTATTGATATTGCTGCATGTAACCCAACCCTTAAAATATTCTTAAATGGTAAACCTATTGCCTTTAGAACTTTTAAAGATTATGCAAGCCGTTATGTAACTCCAATATTTTATGATCAATCAGAGCATTGGAAAATTGGAATAGGACATTCAACAACTGGCTTTAAAGCAATATCATTTGTTAATTCTGTTGAAACTAAAGATGGTGGTACACACGTTAATAATATAGACTGGCAAATTACATCTTATCTTAGAGATAAAATTAAAAGAAAATATAGAGTAGATGTAAAACCTTCTGAATTAAGACAGCATTTATATCTGTTTATTAATTGTACTGTTATCAATCCAGCATTCTCTTCTCAAACAAAAGAAAAATTAATTACTGCGCCTAAAGATTTTGGAACTAGTCATGTTTTAAGTGAAAAAGTATTAAGACAAGTTTTAAATTCTGAAATCATACAATCAGTATTAGATTGGATTGAGAGAAAGAAAGATGCTGATGAAAGAGCAAAGCTTAGAAAATTAAATAAAGGTTTAGATAAAACTAAAGTTCTTAAATTAATTGATGCAAAGAAAAGAGGTGATAGAGGAAAATGTACACTTGCTATATTTGAAGGAGATTCTGCATCCTCTGCATTTAGAAGATACCGAGAACCTCAATACCAAGGAGCATTTCCATTAAGAGGTAAATTTATAAATGTTAGAGAACTAACAGCTTCTAAGGTTGTACAAAATAAAGAGGTACAATCAATGATGGCTGCTATGGGTTTAAAGATCGGTCATGAACCTAAAGATCTAAGATATGGTAAAATACTTTTATATACCGATGCGGATGTAGACGGTAATTCTATTGCAGCATTACTAATTAATTTCTTAGGTAAATATTGGCCAGAATTATTCAGTGAAGGGAGAGTACTAAAAGTAGAAACACCTCTTATGGTTGCAAAGAAAGGTAAAGAATCTTTAAACTTTTATTCAGATGATGATTACCAAGAATGGGAATCTAAACAGAAAAATTTAAATTCCTGGTCAATTGAATATAAGAAAGGTTTAGCTGCTCTAGAGGATGCAGAATATAAAGAGATCATTAGAAGCCCGAGAACCTTTACACTTACTAAAGACAATGGATTTAACAATACATTAGATATATGGTTTTCTAAAGATTCTACACCGCGTAAAGGAAAGATACTTGGAGAGACTGTAATAATTAAAAACAACAAATCATTATTTTAAATGAAAAACACTAGAACTGTAACATCTTTTTTTGATAAAGAATATTTAGATTATGCAAGATATGTTGTAGAAAACAGAGCTATACCAAGTTGCATTGATGGACTTAAACCAACACAGAGAAAGGTTGTTTATATTGCAAATAAAATATGGAAAACTGGTAATGAAAAACCTATGAAGTTATTTCAACTTGCAGGTAGAGTTGCAGCTGAGGCTTTTTATCATCATGGTAATACTTCATTGGAATCTTCAATGGTTGGAATGGCTCAAAAATTTAAAAATTCATTACCATTACTAGAAGGCGTTGGTCAATTCGGTTCTTTAAGAAGTCCTGCTGCAGGTGCACCTCGTTATATCAGTGCAAAGTTGCATCCTAATTTTAGATTACTTTATCAAGACTTTGATTTATTAGAAAATAAAATAGAAGAAGGTGAAAAAATAGAACCTGCATTTTTCTTACCTATTGTACCAACCGTTATATTAAATGGTACATCAGGTATTGCCGTTGGTTTTGCTACAAATATTTTAAATAGAAATCCTAAAGATGTGGTTGATGCATGTATATCTACTCTTAATAATAAAAAGATGAAAGTATTAGCTCCGTGGATACAAGAATTCAAAGGAACTTTTACTAGAGATTTAGAAAATCCAAAAACATGGAAGATCAAAGGTCAGTATCAAATTATTAATACAACCACAGTAAAGATAACTGCAATACCTCCAAATTACACATATGAAAGGTATGAAGAAATATTAAATCTTTTACAAGAAAAAGGTATAATAACTTCTTATGATGATAATTCGTCTGAAACTATTGAGTACATATTAAAATTCAGAAGGTCTGTATTAAATAGCTTAGTAAGCAGTGAAGGTAAATTGGAAAGGGCTTTAAGATTAAATACTCAGGAAACTGAAAACCTAACAACATTAGATGAAAATGGTAAATTAAAGATTTTTGATAAAGCTGAAGATATTGTAAAGCATTTTGTAGGTGTAAGGTTAATGTGGTATCAAACAAGAAAAGATTATTTAATTGATAAAACAGAAAAGCAGTTAGCATTAGTAACAAATAAAGCAAGATTCATTAAAGATATTATTGACGGTAAGTTAAAAATTAATAATATACCTAAAGAAAAAATTGTAACTTATTTAAAAACTAATTCATATGATACTGTTCATGGTTCATATGATTATCTTTTATCAATGGCAATTCATTCTTTAACAAAAGAAAGATATGAAAAATTGTTATTAGAAAAAGAAGGGTGTATTATTGCACTCAAAACATTAAAAGCAACTGATCCTAAAGAAATGTATTTAGGAGATCTTAAAAAATTAAAGTTATCAATTAAGTAAACTTTTTTTAAAAATAACATATAATAATAAATCACAATACTATGAAAAAATTTCAATTTTGTATTAAAGATGACTGCCGAACTGCATGTGAAGCTATAAGCGAGAATATGGCATGGCAATGGCTTGCAAAAACAAAATCGTTATCAGTAGAAGTAGTAAAGAAACTTTATTATATAAAAACTAAATAATTATGCTAAAAGAACAATCAACAACAGTAGAATCATCAATGATAAACAAATATGTTTATAACTTTGCAACTAAAACATTAAAGGTAGAATTTAATAGCGGTGCATTATATGAATATAAAAATGTTGAATCAGAAATATATGATGAGTTGACAAAATCCGAATCTACCGGTAAATTCTTTAATGAGAAAATTAAAAATAACTTTGAACATTCACAACTTTTAATAAACTAAATATGGCAAATACTAAAAATGTAATTTACGATGCGTTAAAATCGCAATTTGAAGCACAAAAACAAAAAGCTTTAGCAACATTAACAATTTATTTAACTAACCCAGTAGGCATTGGAGAACACCCTCAACATATTGATGAAATGATGGAAATGTCTAGAACATTAGCAGAGGCAGAAGATGTTATTTCAACATTAGAAAGAACATTTGAATCTACCGAAGAATCTGCTCCGAATGAATAAAGTTATATTAATAGGAAAGGCTGCTGCTGGAAAAGATCATATGAGAAAGGTTTTAGAAGGTAGAGGTTTTACATACGGTACTTCTTATACAACCAGGCCTCCTAGGAAAGGTGAAATAGATGGCCAAGATTATTATTTTATTTCTGAAAAAGATTTTAAAAAATTTGCAGACAATAATTATTGGTATGAGTATGTAGAATTTAATGGATGGTTTTATGGAACTAGTTATGATCAATTTATGAATACTTGTAATTTGTTTGTAATGACACCTAAGGGTGTAGAAGCAGTAAATCCTATTCATAGAAAAGATTGTACAATCATTTATTTAGATATACCTTTAGAAGTTAGAACAAATCGTTTAAAAGAAAGAGGTGATCTTAATGATAAAATCCAAAGAAGAATAGACGCAGATGAAGTTGACTTTAAAGATTTTAAAGATTATGATATTTTAATAAACAATTCTAACTTTTAATCATATAAAAATAAAACAATGAGTAAATTTATTATTATAGAAGGTACCGATAATGTAGGTAAAGATACACAACAAGATTTAATTATTAAAAATATGAGTGAACATGTTTTTCATAAGTTACATTATTCATCATTACCGTTTAAAGATGATAAAGAAAAGCATGCAACATATTCTAAAGAACTTTATGAAAGCATGTTTTTATTAATGATGAAATCCAAACTTGCTCATAAAAAAGGTGATGCAAATATTAATCTTATATTTAATAGATCTCATTTAGGTGAAACTGTTTATTCTCCATTATATAGAGGTTACTCTGGTGATTATGTTTTTGATATTGAAAAGAAATTTACTAAAGCCTTAAGAGAAGATTTATATTTAATTACATTAACCAATGATCCACATACAATATTAAAAAGAGATGATGGTAAATCATTTTATGGTAATGAAGAAGAAGTTAAAGCTGAGGTTGATGGATTTAGGCGTGCTCATAGGTTAAGTACCATTAAAAATAAATTACATGTAGATGTAGGTACAATGAGTGCAATTGAAGTTTCTAATATTATTACAGATTTCTTAAATCATGAAAATACAGTAACAGGTGATAACAAACAATTAAACTTATTTGTGTAATGTCAACAGCTGAAGATATACTTTACCAAGCCCATTATGAAGGGATTAAAGATTTAGTTTTTAAAGAATCTAAAAGATTAAGAACAGAAGATCCAAAGAAATGGAAATATGCAGAATACGTAGTTGTATTAGAAGAAGCTTATAGGATAGTCAAAGAACGAAACAAAAAAAATAATGAGAACATATAGAGGAGATACATTTGCAGATGTTTATGAAAAAGCATTAAGAGATACTTTAGACAATCCTGATTATACTTCTAAACCAAGAGGTATGGAAATTAAAGAAATATGCAATGCAGCCTTAGTTATAGATGATCCTTATTTTCCACTTTATGAAAATAAAAAAAGAAGTAGCCAATTTAAATATATTGCTGGTGAAACTGTATGGTATTTTACAGGAAGAAAGGATATTGATTTTATAAGTAAGTATTCTAAATTTTGGAGTCAATTAGACAATGGTGATGGTACTGTAAACTCTGCTTATGGAAATCTTATATTTAAGGAATTACTTTCTGATGGTAGAAATCAATACCAATGGGCATTAGATTCTTTAATAGAAGATAAAGATTCAAGACAATCAATTATACACTTTAACAAACCTTCTCACCAATGGCAAGGTAATAAAGATTTTGTATGTACTCTTAATGGTGTATTTCAAATCAGAGATAACAGATTAAACTTTACTGTTGATATGAGATCCAATGATTTAATATTAGGTACAGCAACTGATGTGGCATTCTTTTGTTTATTACAACAACAAATGTTAAAGCATTTACAATTATATTATCCTAATCTTAAAATGGGTTCGTATACTCATATAGTTCATTCATTACATATTTATGAAAGACATTTTGAATTAGTAAAAGAAATGTTAAGCAATGAATTTACTCACATGTCATACCCACCTTTAAATAGAAACTTAATTACAGCAAAGGGCCATCCTACTGATGAAATGAATTTATTAGAATTAGAAATTTTAGAAGAAGGTCCTGTTGCTTTATTTAAAGATCCATTATTTAAATGGTTATCTGATTATAGCTTTCAACTAACTGATATATAATAAAATTACTTATAAGTGTTGAAATATCTAAAACTTTTTGAACAGTTCCTACACCTAACAGAAAAGAAACCTGCCGGTGCTCCTGAATTCTATCACTCTGATGCACCTGATGCTGAAGGCAGATTCAAAGATCTTTCTATAAAAGATTTAGCTGCATGGTTAATTAAAACCAGAAAAAAGGATGTTAAAAAGATTAGCGGTTCTTTAACACAGCAGGTAGTTTTTAATAGAAAAAGCGATCCAAAGTATGCTGAAAAGATGGAGAAAACCAGAAAAGAAGTATATAAACAATTAGGTAGAGAAGATTTATTAAAGGAATCGGTTAATACTGAAGGCGGTTTAGGTAAAGTTTATTTAGCATTAAGAGAAGATAGCGGACAAAGATGGTGGACTTATAAAGGTTTTGCTGGAGATAATTTCTTTACTCAGATCCATGAAAATAACATGAATGATATTGATATTAATCCTGACTACCCAGTTTTAACATATCACTCAGATACAGTTAATAAACTAATAAAGGCTGGTAAGATTAAAAAAGAAAATGTTTATAACCACCCAGACCATATATCAAAATCTGGATCTAAAGAAGAATTCCATAAACTGGTTGGAGAAGATGAAAATATACCGAAGACAGTATATTCTAAAAATGATGCATTAGAAAAATTAGAATTTCCTATTATTGCAAAACCTGCAGAAGGTCATAGCGGTAAAGGTATTCAAATTATTAATAAACCAGATTTAATGGAAGATGTAGATGAAAAGATCTTTGATACATTTTCAGAATATATTGATAAAGAAGAAGAACATAGATTTATAAACTTTAAAGGTAAGCCTATCTTTTGGATGGAAAGAACTCCATTAAATGAAAAAGCTAAAACTGGTAAAGGTAGTGCTAAAAGTGAAATGGAATTTGGTTATGCAAAAAGGAGCTTAAGTGATTTACCTGAAGATTATAGAAAAGTCTTAGAAAGATTCTGTAAGATCTATGAAGATTTACCTTATATGTGTTTTGATGTAATGAAAGGTAAAAATGGAAAAGTATATATTATTGAATCAAATGCACAACCTGGAGTACCTTTTGATTCAACTGTTGAGGCTTATAAACATATCTATGAAGATTTTTATAAGAAACCTCTTGATAAAGAAAGTTTAACTAAACTAAATGAATACGCAAAAACTATGATTGAAAAGACCCTCAAAAAAGATGGTGGTAAAAGATTTTCAATTAAATAGTAAAAAAGTTACTAAAAACTTTTCAGTTCCCAACAAATTTGTTTATATTTATACTGTATTATATGAAACAATACACTGTAAAACAATTATATGAATAAAAAAATACCTAAAGACTTTTATATTACTTCTGATACCTGGTTCGGTAGACCACAGATTCTTCAGATTGCCAACAGACCGTTTAATACTGTAGAAGAAATGAATACAGCATTAATCAAAAATTGGAATAAGAAGATTAAAAAATCTGATGTAGTATTTCATTTAGGAAATTTTGCATGGGATCCAACAACTGCTCGTAAAGTACTCAAAAAATTAAATGGAAAAATATTCTTTTTAAAAGGTAGTTCTGATAAAGCATTGGAAGAAGTTATACATGAATTTCCTAAGGCTGAATTTCTAAAGGAATCAATTATGGATTTAATTGATTTTGATACTGTGATTTGCCATTACCCATTATCGGTTTGGAACGGTAAAGATTCAGGAACAATTCATATGCATGGTCATACAGTATTTTCACATAAGACTAACCTAACAATTGAAAACAGATTTAATGTCTGTTCTGATTTTTGGGAATTCTCACCTATTAATTACCTAACCTTAAAAGATTTCATAAATGGCTAAAAGAACAAAGAAAACCTATAAAGAACTTGCAATAGAATTTAAAAAGACAAGAAAAGAAAGCGTGTATAATGAACTATATGCCAAGATGAGACCAGGGTTATGGTCATATACAAATAATATTGTAAAAGATCCTCATGTAGCTGATGATATTGTATCAACAACTTTAACAACAGTGTATTTAAAAATTGATCAATACAATGAAGATTATCAAATTACAACATGGGCATATCGTATTGCTTATAATGAATGCATCGGCTGGATAAGATATAGAAATAGAAAGGTAAGTATGAATGCATTTACTGACAAAGGAATCGATCCTCCAACATTTATGCTACCTCATATTGACACTGATAATTCAATGCCACCAACAGAAGCAGATTACTGGGAAGCTGAGCATCTCTTAACTGAAAAGGTAAGATTAACTACCGAAGCAATTAAAGCTTTGCCTCCAATGTATAAGAGATTTATGGAAGAAAGGTTCTTAAATAAAAAATCTTATAATGATATTTTAGATATCATGTCCGACTGTGAAAAAGGCATAAATTTACAAACTGTGAAAAACCGCATATTCCGTGGAAGGAAAATAGTCAGAAAACAACTAGAAAGTATGAAAGTCTTCTCCGAGGCATAAATACATAAAAAACAGATAATACTATGTACATAACAGATTTAACAAATGAAATACTAACTTGGTATAAAATTAGAAAAATTGCCAAGGGCTCTGAATCAAAATTAAAAGAAAAAGGTTTTAGGGTTGACTGGGTAGGCAGGATCTATACAGTTATTAATTTACCTGAAGAAGTAGTCTCTGCACCCATTTCACAAGAAGGGTATGTATTGATGCAACTTAGGGAGCATGATAAGTTTTTATTAGACTTAGGAATAGCTGACGCAGTTTCTCCAGAGTTTGATCCAATCCCTGATACTGATTCATTCTTATTAGTATTATCTGCTGATAGGGAATATTTTAAATTATGGCCATTTTTAAAGTCAGCAGCCAAAACGCTAGGTTTAATACTTTTATTAAGATTAGCTTATGTACTGTTTGTCTCTCATGGTGGAAAAATATCTGAGTTATGGAACAAGATAATGGAAATAGTGTTTTAACAGACATTAATAAAATTGAAAATAAATTAAAAGAACTAGAAAAAGAAAAAGAAATTATTCAACAAAGTTGCACTCATAAAGAAACTGTGATTAACTTTGATGAAACACGATCAATTAAAAAATACTGCTCAGAATGCAAGAGGGAGTTAGGTTATGCGACAAAGGATGAGGAGTTAGATTTTTTAAAACCGAAAGGTTAACACATACACGGAAAAGGTTTCTGTGTTAGGGAATAATTTCCCGAATTATTAATTAAATAAAAAAAATTTAAAAATGAAAAAATTAATTTTAAGTTTGATGCTAGTAATTGGAATTTCAATTTCAATGAACGCGCAAAATGTAAAAGGAGATTGGTACGTAGGTACAGGTGACATCGCAGATGTTGCATGGACTGATTGGTCAATTTCACCAACATTAGGATACGCTGTATCTAATAAACTAATGGTTGGTTTATCTTTAGCACAAGCTGATTCGTCTGAAGACTTATCAATGGATATACATGCTAGATACTTTGTAACAGCAGCTGGGCAAGACTTTTTCTTGTATGCTGGAATGGATGACTTTGAAACTGATAACCTTAGTTTAGGTTTAGGTAAAATGTTTACTATTCATAAAGGTGTTTTTGTAGAGCCAAAGGTTGTTTATCATTCAGGTGAAAAAACAACAAACATGATGTTAGGTTTCGGATTGAAATTTTAATAACATATAAATTAAAAACCGGTAATGTAATGTTACCGGTTTTTTTGTCTTAAACATTCTTATTTTTTTACATATAATAATAAACAGAATATGGCCACAGCTCAATCACTAGCAACAACTGAAACAATAAATGGTAAAAGATACTATAATATTGCAGAAGGTAAAAAATATCCATCAGTAACAACTATACTAGGTGCAATGACTGATAAATCAGGAATTGACAAATGGAGAAAAAGAGTAGGTGAAGAAAAGGCTGATGCTATTTCTAAGTTTTCTTCTAACCGAGGAACTGTGATGCATCAATTTTGTGAATACTTTTTAGGATCTGAAGAGGAAACTGTTAGAGAAAGATTAATAGAAGCTCAAACTTTAATAGGTCCTTTTGTAGAAGATAATGGTTTTACTGAAGAAGAAACTAATGTAGGAAGAAAACTTTTCTTTAATTTTTATAATGGCAAATGTTTTGAACGCATTGCTAATGTAGTGTCTATAGAGGATACTCTATTCTCACCTGTAATGGGAGGGTATGCTGGTAGGGTAGATATTATATATGAAAATGAAAAAGGGCATCTAGTGATCTTAGATTTTAAATCATCTAAAAAGCCTAAAAGAGAAGATTGGATAGAAAATTATAAAATGCAAATTGCAGCATATTCATTAGCATATTGGGAAATGAATAAAAGAAAACCCCAAGGTGGCGAAATTTGGATTAGTAATGAAGCTGATGGTTTTCCACAGGTTTTTGAAATGTCATTTAATGATATAACTAAATATGGTAAAATGTTTTTAAACTTAGTAAAAGAATTTCATACTAAGTTCCCTCTTTAATTGAATATATAAAAAAAATCAAATTTAATGTTTATAAGAAATTATAGAGATTTTCTTTTAGAAGTAAGGGATCAAAAACATGAGCCAGCCGGGGAAAAGGTTGAAAAGGATCATAAAGATGGTAAACATAGCGGAGTAGACTCAAAACTAGAAAAAGAAATAGAAGATGAATTGGAAGCCAATGCCGAAGATTGCCCAAGGTGCGGAGAGCATATCGAGTCTTGTGAATGTGCCGAGAAGGACCCATGGTCAACTCAAGTTTATCACAGAGCTCCAAAAGGAAAAGAATTTAAAGCAAAACCAAAACAACAATTTAAAAAATAAAATAATGAACAAATTTAACAAATTTTTTGCAGAACATGGAATTAAAATAATTATAGTTATAATGGTATTAACTTATTTTAAATCATGTAGCATTGATTCTGAAGTAGAAAGAATTAAAAAAGAACAAAGAATTTTAACTACAGAGATTGATACTTTATCATCTCAGATAGTTAATCAAGAGGAAATGATATATCTTATCGAAACGGTTCCTGCTTGGAAAACTCTAAGAATTGAAGAAATTTCTGATAAAGAAAGAATCTCTATCAATGCATTAGAAGAAAAAGATAACTAAATGTGGCCAATACACCTATAATACCTGGAGTACCTACTCCAATAAGCGGAGATCCAAAATGTGCATTAACTTTATGCGGTAATATTATTGCCCAGGTTGATTGTGTTACTATAATAATGCAAGGAACTAACGGTTGTATAGATTTACAATTTTTTGGTAAGGATGGAAAACCTTTAGATTTAACTAAATTCAGTGAAATTCAAATTATGTTATATAATGAATTTGATTGTACAATAGCAAATTTTTGGTGGCCATCAATTCCTACTGGTTGTAAAGGTCTCTTAATGACTATATTACAGTATACAGATGCTAAGGGTGTAATTCACAATAAAGGTATGATAAGGATATGTTTAGATCCTGCTTGTACAAAAACTAGCCCAACGGGAATATTTGCAGAAATTTTATTAACAGAATTAACAACTGCAGGTACTGCTGAAACATCAGGCATACCATGTTTACAGGTTGCTAAAATTATACCATCCAGGATTTACGAAAATGGTTGTGATGACGGTTGCAGTTAAAACATTAACATTATGGAAGAAAAAACATTAAAAGAAAGATTATTACATATCTTTATTATAAGTATATTTTGTAGTTTATATTTTTTAGTAGCTACAATCTCAATGATTAATTCAGTTGCATTTTTTGACTTAAGCCACTCTGGTTTAATGTCTTGGTCATTAGCTATTGGATTTGAAATAGGAGCAGCGGCTTCTCTTGCTGCAATTATTATTTTAGATAAAACCAACAAAACAATGGTTTGGGGTTTATTCTTATTATTGACATCCTTTCAAATGATGGCTAACTCATTTCATGCTTTTATTAATTTAGAAGATTATATGGGTTGGATTGAATTATTTGGATTGGAAGAAGCAGAACCGATATATCAAAAAAGAATTTTATCAATTGTGAGTGGTGCTATACTTCCTGTAGTAGCATTAGGATTTATTAAATCATTAGTTGATTATATTAGACCTGAAAAGCCTGAAGAATTAGAAGTTACAATTGGAGATAGGTTAGGTGATATTGAAACACCTGTCGCAGGGTCGGCTGAACCTATTATAGAAAAACAAATAATCCCGGATGTTAGCGAGGAACTGCCGGAAGAAGATTCATATTCTCGTGATGCTGACAAAGCAATAATACCAGTTGAAATTGGAGAAGTACGCATAGCACCTGAAACGGTAACTACCGAAACACCGGTTGCTGATGTAGTAGCAAAGCCAATTTCACCAGCGCATATTACACCAGTTGGAGATCCTATAGTGATACCAACACCCGAAACTCAAATACCAATAAAACAAGCAAAGCCACCTTTATCAGGTAGACCTTTTATTAGAAGTAGTGAGTCCAAACCATAATCCTTTGAGATTAAACTTTATATTTCGGAGGATTTTAAAAAATAAAAATTCAATATGCCCGCACGTACTTACGATGACGAAGTCTTTAAAGAAAAAAGAAGACCAAAAAATCCAATTAAATTTAAACTAAACCTTAATGAAGAACAGAAGTTAGCTAAAGAAGTTATATTATTAAATACAATAACCTTACTTGCTGGTAAAGCAGGATCTGGTAAAACGTTATTAGCTTGCCAAGTTGCATTGGATGGATTATTCAGAAGACATTATGAAAAGGTCATTATAACAAGACCAACTGTTTCTAAAGAAGAGATAGGATTCCTACCTGGGGATCTCCATGCTAAAATGGATCCGTGGGTACAACCAATTTATCAAAATATGTATAGCCTTTATGGAAAAGATAAAGTGCAACCTTTTATAGAAAGTGGACAAATAGAAATTGTACCAGTTTCATTTATGAGAGGAAGGACATTTGTTGATAGTTGTGTTATTGTTGATGAGGCACAAAATGTAACAAATGATCAAATGGAAATGATTGTAACCAGAGTTGGTTTAAGATCAAAGATGATTATTTGTGGTGATGATGGTCAAGTAGATTTAAAAGGCCGTGGTGAATCAGGGTTTAGATTTCTTTATAATCAAGCATTTAAAATTAAGAAATTATCTTCTCTTACTCTTTTACAAAATCACAGAGATCCTATCGTTGATGATTTAATTGACATTTATGAGGAAGAAAACTATAAAAGATCAGGTAATAAAAATAAATAAAACAAATTAGAAAATTATGATTCCAGAAAAAGGTAAGTATTTAGTTAACTTTTCAGCTGATTGGTGTGGACCATGTAAGGCAATGAAAGGTACATTAGAAAAGTTTAAAGAATTTTCTAAAGACACTTTAATAAAGATAAATGTAGATACGGAATCGGATATTGCAGCAAAGTATGGGGTACGAAGTATCCCATGCTTTATTGTTGTTAAAGATGGTAATGAAATAAAAAGAGAAGTTGGTTCAAAAAGTTTAGATCAATTAAAAGAGATGATAAAATAAATTAACATAATGATTTTAAAATATGGTTCAAAAGGTAAAGAAGTTAAAGAACTACAAGAATTCCTATCTATATCTCCAGATGGACATTTTGGTAAAGGAACTGAAGGGGCAGTTAAAACATGGCAAGCCAATAACAAACTTATTACTGATGGTATTGTTGGCCCTGCCACTTGGAATGCTATGGGTTTGGCTACTACTGATGTTGAAGAAGCAACCTACCAAACCGAAAATGGATTAACAATTCATCGTCATATGTTACCTAAAGATGAGTTTATGACAGGGAGTAAACCTGAATATGTTTTTTTACACCATACAGCTGGCTGGCATAATCCATTTAGAACTGTAGATCATTGGGGTAGAGATGATAGAGGTAAAGTTGCTACTGAATTTGTATTAGGTGGTCAATCTATAAAAGGTGATGATGATCAATATGATGGTGTTTTAGTTCAATGTACACCACAAGGTGGCTGGGGTTGGCATTTAGGTACAGGGAGAAGTCATATGCATCAAAATTCTGTAGGAATAGAAGTAAATAATTTTGGCTGGATTAAAAATGGTAAAACATATGCTGGGACAACGGCTGATAGATCTCAATTAGTAACCTTATCCCAACCTTTTAGAGGTTACAGTACATGGCATAGGTATTCTGATAAACAAATAGAAGTATTAAGAGATTGGATTTTGTATATCGGTGAAAGAGATAATATTGATATTACTGATGGGTTACCTAAATTAATTAAATCAATAGGTGCAGATGCTTTTGAATATATTCCTGAAGTAGTAAGAGGAAATTGCAAAGGTTTATGGACTCATACTAATGTTAAGAAAACAAAAGTAGACATGTTTCCTCAACCAGAGTTAATGGATATGCTAGTATCATTATAACATATGAAACATTTAAAAGAAAATAATATAAGTTATTGGAAGCATTGGTTTTTTGCTATGAAATTATCTCTTTCATTGTTTATTCATGCATGGTTTCCTAATATATTAAAAACATACGCATCTGATAAAATTTGCAAAAAACAGTCATCTTGACATAGTCAACATGAAAAACCAGACAATGTGTCAAAATAATCACGTTTTTTCACTATTGCACGGTTTTTTCAGTATAGTATATAAATAAGGAACTGAATCTTTATTTTAAATAAAAACTATATAACTATGTACACATTTTTAAATGGCTTTAAGCCAGTAACACAAGCAAGAAGAATCAACGACAATATTGATACATTACTAAAAGATCCTTTTTGGGATGAATTTGAAAACTTTTTTGCAAAACCATCAAAAGGTTGGCATTGTATTAAAGAAGATAAAAACTGGATTTTAGAAATCGCTATTCCAGGTTTAACAAAAGAAGACTTAAAAGTAAAAATGATTAAAGGAGAATTAAGCATTGCTTCTACTAATGAAGATAATGTTTGGTTAGGATCCTTTGATAAAAGATTTACTTTACCTCAAGATGTTAATTCTAAAAAGATCAAAGCTAAAGTAGAGAATGGTGTGTTATCATTAACATTACCAATTAAAGAAGATAGCGAAAATTTTATAGACATAAAGTAAAACAAACTATTAAGTTATGTATATAAATATTAAATATATTTAAAATTAACGTTAACATGAACAAAGAAGAAAACACTCAAGAAAACCCAGAACAAGTAAACCCAACGGGAGAGCTTAATGGTCAGCAGGCATTAAATGTTTTAATCCAAGCTGTTAGAATTGCACAAGGTAAAGGTGCTTACACAATCGAAGATGCTGAATTGATCTCAAGAGCAATTAAAGTATTCGTTCCACCAACTGCTCCAGGAGCTGAAGGTACTGATACGGATCCAATTGTAAATGAAGAAGAAGTTCCAGCAGAGCCAGTATTGACTAAGGTTGAGAAGTAAAACTTACTTATAACTCTGAAAGAGGGATCCAGTAATGGGTCCCTTTTTAGTTAATATATAATACAAATATATTATTATAATGATAAGCTTAGAGGAAATAAAAGAATTTTGTAAAGGCAAGAGTATTATCATAGTAGGCAATTCATCTAGGCTATTAAATGAAAGACACGGTAAGTTAATTGATAGTTATGATATTGTAGTTAGAATCAATAAAGGATATCTTCATAGGCAAAATATTTATTCTGATAAAATTGGAAATAAAACAACTATATTATCTTTAGGAATAAAATCTGCAACAATGTCAGCAAATGTTATTCAATCTAATACTGTAAAATATTTAATGAGTCCTATTATTTATAGTGACAGATTAGATTATGCTAATGTATATGATGTACAAGAAAATACATATAATGAGTTAAAGAATTCTTTAGGCGGATTTAAACCTTCATCTGGGATTAGTACTTATAATTTTTTTAATCGGCATACTAATTTTAATAAATTAGATTTAATTGGATTTGATTTTTTTGAAAGTTCAAGTAGGCAAAGAAATCAATTAGGTCATTGTTATGTTAAAGATCATCATGGAATTAAAGAAAAAAAATTCTTTGAGAATTCTAAAGATCCTAATAAAACAAGACTAATTAAAATAGAAGATGGTAGTGTTAATGTTAATGTACCAAGATTTATGGTTTCTGACAATTATCAAATAAAAAAATTAAATAAGAAATGAGTCGCAGGAACATAAAAAGAATAAAGCAAGATCCTAAGTCCTATGGAGATGAACCAAAGCAATTTCCTAAAGTTTCTATTAGGCCTAACTCTACAAATAAGATTCATAATGTTAAACAGAATATTCAAAAAAGAACTTTTGTTAATAGGAAACCTTTAACAGAACAAGTTAAAACTCCAATTAATTTTATAGATACAGCATTAGAGCAAGCAAACAGGGATATATGTTTTGTGATAGGTGGCGGTCCATCATTAAATGGATTTGACTTTTCTTCATTAAATGGCTTTGATACTATTGCAGTTAACAAAGTAGTAGAATATATGAATAATCCTACTTACTTCATTACAACAGATTATTCTTATTTTATTAAAGCTTCATTGCCAATAGGAAAAATAAATCAAAAAGTAAGAAAAAGTTACTTTATTGCTAATATGTCTCATTCTTATATGAAAATACAAAAAGAACAGGTTGTTGACACTCGTAGAAACTTTGTTTATGAAGATCTTTATCATTATGATGGGGTAATTCAATCATATAACAAAACTGGATTTGGTTCTGATATAAGTGAATTTAGTCATGGAGAAAACAGTGGACACTGTGGAATTCAGTTAGCTTTACTGATGGGTTATAAAAAAATATACTTACTAGGTTTTGATTTAAACTCTGGTGGGCAAACTCATTTTCATCAATCATATAGAGAAATTGACCAAGCTTCATTTAAGAAAAGAGTTAATACGTATGCTGGAACTTTATTGCAATCATTAGCTAAACATAATGGAGGCCAGGAGATAATTAATCTATCTTCATCAAGCATATTGACACAATCACCAAATATAATTAAAACTGAAACCTTTAAAGATGTTTTAGTGGAGCATGGTGTAAAGCACAGAGAAGTAACCAAAGGAGATAATCGTACACTTGATAATTTAATGGTTGTCGGTTACTATACAGTTAATACACCATACGAAGAAGAGGCTAAAAATTTAATAAGATCTTTAAATAAATTAAGTGTTAATCATGATATTAGTGGAGTTAAGACTTTAGGCAATTGGCAAGCAAATACTAGATTTAAAGCAGGGTTTATGTTAGACATGTTAAATAAGTGGCCTAATCATAGATTACTATATGTTGATGTTGATGCTGTTGTTCATAGAATGCCAGAGTTATTTAAAAATTATAGTTGTGATATAGCTGTAAGATGGCAAGACTTTAGATGGAGAAAGAATGAATGTTTAAGTGGAACTATTTATATGGAAAATAATGAAAGAACTCGGCGTATCTGTGAATTATGGAGGGATATAAATGTTAAAGAAGGTAATAAATCAAATAGAATGGAGCAGTGGAATTTAGATACTGTTATTAATAAAATGAAAGCAGAAGATCCTAACTTTACTTATAAGAATCTTCCACCAGAATATACAATGATATTTGATAGTATGAGAGGGATGTATCCTAATATTACGCCAGTCATAGAACATTTTCAAGCAAGTAGAAGATTCAAAAAAGACGTAAATGAAAGCTAGAAATATAAATATACCAATGAAAGTACAATTCCCATCCCCTAACCCTGATTGGGCACGTAAATCAGATCCTAATGAAACTGGGCAATGGCATAAATACTACTCGACACATCCTCAGTATGTACTGAACTTATTAACAAAAGGAGGTGCCAAAGTAGAAATGGTACCGGCTATATCTTTTAAATCTAGAAGTACAGTAAGTTTTGATTGTTTAATAGATGGTCATTTATGTAAATTTGATTTTAATGATCATGAAATTATTGATAGGGATGAATCATCTAAGTATAAGGCTTATTTTAAATTTCATTATCATGAAAGTCATAGTATAGGGCCAAGAGAAAAAAATATATTTCCTTTTTCTCCAGTTAATTTTCATGATTGGGATCTTTATAATAAATTACAACCTATGATTAATTATACTGCTAAAGGTAAAGTATTAAATAACCAAGCACCAGCAGGCGCGGCAGTTGCTCGAAGAAATCATGTTCATCAACTATTAAGAAATGCATACGGCGATCAATTAGATGCAGGTAGATATCCAAAAGAAGAATTTTATAAATTAATTAATAATGCAAGTGTTATTGTTTGCGTACCTGGTGCAAGAAATAATATGTTAGATAGAGGCCATGGGCAACAACTAGGATTTGGGGCGTGCACAATATCGCCTAAATTAAATACAAGACTATCATACCATGGGAGGTTAATACCCGGTGTTCATTATATAGAATGTAAACCTGATTATAGTGACTTAATAGAAAAGGTAAATTGGGTTAGGTCTAATAGAGATACAGCAATTAAAATAGGAAAAGCTGCCAAAAAATTATTTTTAGAAACTTCAACACCACAAAAACAAGTTGAATGGATAAAGCAATGTGTAAATAGAAATGAATAAAACAGGAGTAATAGTAATTAATTTAAATACATACGGATATACTCGTAGATGTATTGAAGATCTGTTAAAACAAAACGTTCCATTTGATTTAACATTAGTAGACCAGGCATCGCAAGAAGCAGGGATACGAGAGTTTTTTGAATCTGTCAGATCTTTGTGGGGTAATAGAGGCAAACTTACTATTAAATATAATACTATAAATGAACCTCTTAATGAAGTTTGGAATACTTTTGCAAAGGAATCTGATAATGAATATTTATGTTATTTAAATAGTGATGTAAGAATTCCTTCTAATTTTATTAAAGATAGTGAATCTGTTTTTGCATTAGAACCAACAGTAGGAATTACCGTACACTCGACTAATCATCCTCATTGGTTAACTAATGCATCCCATCAATTAAATTATAAAATACCAACTAATCAAAAAATTAAACAAGGGTGGGATTTTACAATAAGAAAAACTGATTGGGAAATAATACCTGAGATTCTTCAAATATTTTGTGGTGATGATTTTATTTTTTATAAATGTTTTGTAAAAGATAGAAAAGTTTCTTATATTTTAAGCTCTCCTATTTTACATTTCCAGGGGATGTCACAAAAACCAGGTTACAAATTAAAATTACCACCTAGAAAAGATAATTTTGAAAGTGATGTTAAAGCATGGGCTAGTTTAGGTTGGCCTGTAGGATCAACTCGCAAAATCAATGATGAATACACTAGAATTAAACCAACTTTAGATTTAGTACAAAGATATGCAAAAGGAATACTTTAATATTTTTATAATTGCAACAATCGGCAGGCCTTCACTCAAAGAAGCTATAAATAGTTGTCTTAATCAAAGGAGAGAAACTTTAGTAGTTGTAGTATTTGATGATGAAGAAATTATAAGGATAGTAGATAATCCTAATGTGATATATTTAAAAACAAAAAAACATGTTTGGGGTGAAGGTGCTAGACAGTATGGTGTCGATTGGTGTAAAGATAACAAAATAAAATCTACTTACATTTCTTATTTAGATGATGACGACATTATCCTTCCTTCTTACACAGATAGTTTAGAACAATTTTTATCCTATGATATTGTTGTTCATAGTATGAAGATTTTTGAAAACGGAAGAATTGTACCAGAACAAGGTTATTATAATTATCCTAATTTACCAGAAAGTAAAAAAATACAAATTTCAACAAGACCTTTAGTTAAAAATTATGTAGGGTTAAGTTTTAGTTTAAAATGGAATAAAGCTAAAAATATAAATTGGTATTCTAACGGAGCTGAAAAAGATTTTAATTATATAGATGCTGCATGCAAAAGTGGACTTACTCATATTAAAACTGGCAAAGTATCTTATCATCAATTAACAAGAGGATTAACAGGCTCTCATACTAATCGCAAATTTGGTGTTCATGATACTTTTAATAAATAATAAAACAAAATAAAAAATGAAGACAACAGTAAATGAATATTTTGATAAAGTATTTTTAATAAATTTAAAGACACAGACTGAAAAGTTAGAATTATCTAAGAAACATCTTAGTAAGTATAACATTGAATTTGAAGTCTATGAAGCCTTGAATTGTGTAGTTGGAATTCCAGAAGATCATCCGAATAAACCTGTTGTAGGTTTTTTAACAAATAAACCTGGTGCATTTGGTTGTTTAATGAGTCACTTAGGTGTTGTAAAAATTGCTAAAGAAAGAGGATATAAAAGAATATTAGTTCTTGAAGATGATGTAGTATTAAGTAAAGATTTTTTAACTTTATTTTCAGAAAAAGTAAAAGACGTACCAAATGATTGGAAATTATTTTATTTAGGAGGGAGCGGTCATACCGGTAGTGGAATTGATAAATTAACTAAAGTAACTGAAAATATTAGTAAAACAGTAGGTACATATACCACAGGGTCTTATGGTATTGATTCTTCTGCATATGATATAATTCTTAATGATCATAAAGTTCCACCAGGTAGGCCAATAGATCAATATTATATTGCATTTCAAAATAGATACCCCTCGTATGTAACTCGCCCTAATATTGCTTGGCAAAGAGAAGGTATTAGTATGATTGCTCATGGGTGTTATAGAGATTATAGAGGATTTATGAAAGAAATAGATTAAGATGAAAATGAAAATAGATTTTATAATACCTACACTGTACCGCGATACCTTAGGAAGAGCTATTTCTTCGATTGAAGCAGAAAACATTGATCATAATTTACTTATAAGTGGAAAATTTAAAGATGGGAGTGGTGTAAAGAATAGAAATAACAGTCTCGAAAAGGTTAAGGATAGTGATTGGATTATATTTTTGGATGATGATGATTGGTTACTTAGAGGCTTTAGTAAAGAATTGGATAGTGAATATGACATCGTAGTTTTGAGAATGTTGCAAAACTATAATGATCCTTATTTTCCACCTAAGTTAATACCACCTTATCATATTAAGCCAGAAGAATTAAACTATGGGTTATGTGGATGTAACATAGCAGTTAAAACTTCATTTTATCTTAAACATAAAATAGAAGTAAAGAATGCAAAAAATCCAGACTTTGATTTTTTAGAAAGGTTATTAAAAGAAACAGATAAAGTTAAAATAACTCCGGGTATATATTATATGGCTCCTTTAGGTGGTTATAATAAAATTAAACCTGACGGTAAAAAAACATAATAAGAAATGATAATAACTGCATATAATGATATGATACCATCTAATGTTGTTGATGGGCAAAGAAAAATATTTGAAAAGTTTGGAGAAAAGATTATTCAAATTAAACCAGCAACTTGGGGAGGGCATGCTCATACTTTAGATGAATGGATAAAAAATAATGAATGGGATCATTTAATTGTTTTAGATATAGATTGCATACCTCTTAATAAAGATGTAATAAAAGATGCAAGAGAATGGATTCAAAATAACTTAGGACTTTATTCAGTTGCACAGAATCCTAATCATATACCTAATGCAATTGATTATGCAAGCCCTGCATTTATAGCATTTTCTAAAAAAACATATGAAGAGTTAGGGAATCCTAGTTTTCAAGGATCTAATCAACCGCCTTGGGATGTAGGTGGTGAGTTTACTTATAAAGCTTTAGAAAAAAATCTACCTATTAAGTTAATGTATCCTAGTGAAGTAGAAATTCCTAAATGGAAATTAGCTAATGGGAGTATGTTTGGTATAGGAACAACTTATGATAATAAAGTATACCATCATTTTGAAGGAAGAAGATTTAATCATAATAATATTATGAATCGCAAAATAAAATCTATATTAGGATGAGGGATTTTAATCAATGCCACGTAGGGCCTCATATACAATTTTTTGGAAAGGCTTTTATGAAAAGATGGAACTTTATCCCTTATACTGATGGGAATAAGCCAGTAGTTTTTTTTGGTATAAACAGACAACATGAATTAATTAATAATCACAAAGGTCCTAAAATAATTATTACTTCTGGTCCAGAGGATTTACCTGATTGGAATATACTTAAGAATAGAAAAAATCTTTTTCTTTTAAGTAGTGTAGATAAATTAAATAAGTCTATACCTTCAGATGTTATATTTAAGAGAGAAATGATTGAGATGAAGGATTTTTCGATGTTTAAGCCTAATGTCCTAGGTAATAAAATTTATGCTTATACAGGAACTCATTCTTGGTCTGTTAATCATTATCTTAAAAATGAATTACAAAAATATCTTCCGTATGAATTAATTTATAAAACACATAATAGTGTTAATGATTATTATGATTTAAAATATCTCAAAGAAAATTATTATGACAAATCTTTTATGTGTATTAATTTACATGCTGGATTTGGCATGACAACAGTAAGAGAATTGGCTTTAATGGGAAGAAAGGTTGCAATGAATCCTATTAATTATACACACTCCTTTGGTAAAGCTTGTTTACCCTTTGAATTAAATCATCCTACTAACGGCTTGGTTAATATTATAAAAAAAGAAGCCAAAAAGATTGGTACAATTCAACCTAGTATTAATTTACATACCCAAAATAATGATAAATGGTTGTATTTAGATTATTATGTAAACAATAATACAATAAAACCATATAAAAATAAAAATAAAAATACCGTGAAACTTAAAAATTTAGGAAAATATAATATTATAGCAGATGATGTTATTATTGAAGATGGCGTAAAGATTGGAAATTTTAATACTATAGCAAGTGGGACAATAATTAAAAAAGGAGCAGTGATTGGTAATTATTGCGAAATAGGTAAAAATAATGTTATTGGGGAAAATTCTATTTTACAAGGTAGAATTAGAACTGCAAGTGGTTGTATTTTTGAAAAAAATGTAACTACTAAATATGGTACTATTTTAACCTCAGATGTATTGTTAAAAGAAGGGTGTTTTTTAGGACCTCATACCATTACGCTAGGATCTACTCATGAAAGAATAACCAAGCATGGTACAATTATTGGTAAAAATACTTATATAGGTGCCGGATCCAAAATAGCAGCCGATACTAAAATAGGTGATGATATTGTGATAGGTGCTTTAGGTTTTGTAAATAAAGATTTAACTACTCCGGGTATATATGCAGGATTACCTGTCAAATTTATTAAGAAAAATAAAAAGAAATAATGGAAATACTTCCAATGAGAACTCCGGCTAATACTAAAGGCCTAAAAGAATTAATATCTTCACTACCATCAAATTTGGTAATGTCTGAAATAGGGTGTTATGCAGGTCTTAGTACTAAAATTTTTATGGAATCAGGTAAAGTAAAAACTCTTTATGCTATTGATATTTGGGAAGATGTCTTAAATTTATTTAAAAGCAAATGGAAAGATCATAATTTTAAAGCAGTAGAAGCTGAGTTTGATAAAAACCTAAAAGGCTTTAATGTAGTAAAATTAAAAATGAATGCTAAAGAAGCACAAGATCATTTACCACAATTAGATTTTGCTTATATTGATGGAAATCATCATTATGAATATGTTAAGGAAGATATACAAATTTGTTTAAAAAAAATAAAGAATGATGGAATAATAAGTGGTCATGATTACTGTGAAGAATCACCAGGCGTCATAAAAGCTGTTAATGAAATGTTTGGTAAACCTGATAAAGTATTTTCAGATGCAAGCTGGATCGTAAAGTTAAAAAAATGAAAAGTTTAAAAGATAAGTGGATGACCACATTTTATGGCATGGATTGGTATAAGATAAATTCTATAACTGATCTTGCTAATATACAAGGACCTGCTCTAATTGAATATGTTATTGATGTTAATAAATATAGAGAAATAGAAAAAGTACAAGAATTAGGCTTTACTTTAGTTGAAACAGATATAGAATTTGAAACTTTAATTGATCATGACAGAGGATCTCTCCCTAATATTAGAATAGCAAATGAAAATGATTTAGGAGCTATTTTAGAAATAACAAAGGAGTGTTATTCTTCTCATAATAAATTTTATAATAGATTTAGAAACAAATCTTTTTTTACAGAAAAGCAAGCAGAAGATTATTATAAAAATAGTGTTATTAATAATTATGAAGGAGAAAATATAATTAAAGTTGTAGTAGAAGATAACGAAGGTATTTGCGCCTATTATATTATAAAGAAACTGGAAAGTCTAGAACTATATGGAAAATATAAAGGCATTATTGCAGGAGTATCTGCTAGGGCAAGAGGTAAAAATCTACATGTAGAAATGCAAAACAAAATAACTGAATTAATTAAAGAACCTTATATAACAGTAAATAGAACACAATTAGGAAACTATAGAGTAATAGGAAATCATTTAAAAGATAGAAGACAATTATCTAAAATTGAACATTATTTTTATAAAAAAATAAAATAAGTATGCCAATTAAAAAACATAGCCCTTATAAAATAGTAAGTATGTTTGAAGAAGAGCTCTCTGAATATACCGGCGCTAAATATGTAGTAGCAGTTGACAGCTGCACTAATGCTTTATTTTTAGTTTGTAAGTATTTACAAGTTAAAGAAGTTACTATCCCATCACAAACATATCTTTCAGTTCCTATGAGCATAATACATGCCGGTGGAAATATAATTTTTGATAAATCAGCAAAATCTAATCATTGGAAAGGCATATATCAATTAAAACCCTATCCTATATATGATGCAGCAAAAAGATTTACATCTAACATGTATATTAAAGAATCCTTTATGTGTTTATCTTTTCATATTAAAAAATTATTAAATATTGGTAAAGGTGGTGCTATTTTAACTGATAACAAAGAAGCCTATGAATGGTTTAAAAAAGCAAGGTATGAAGGTAGGAGTGAAAAGTTTTATAAAGAAGACAGTATTGAAACTTTAGGTTGGAATATGTATATGACTCCACAACAAGCAGCTCACGGTTTATGTTTAATGCAAAATCATCCAATCAACGCAGAAGATCAGGGAGAGCATAATGGTTATCGTGACTTAACTGAATTTCCAGTTTTTAAAAAATATAAAACTATATAATGGAAGAATCAATTAAAGAATTAATACAAAAAGAAATACAGGCAATAGGAAATATACCTGTTGATTTTAGTTTTGAATTAGCTGTTAATAAAATTAAAATGAAAGTTCATAGTTTAAGTAAGTGTGGAAAGGTTGTAATTTCAGGTATGGGTAAGGCTGGTCAAATAGGTTTAAACATTTCAACAACCTTATGTTCTACTGGAACTCCTTCTGTTTATTTACATCCTAGTGAAGCACAGCATGGAGACTTAGGAATACTTCAACAGAATGATGTTCTTATTCTTTTATCAAACTCTGGTAAGACTAGAGAAATATTAGAATTAATTGAATTATCTAAAAACATGTATCCTCATATTAGTATTATCTGTATAACTGGTAAAAAAGATAGCCCATTAGCAAAGGCATCAGATATAGTTTTACACACTGGTGATGCTGATGAAATTTGCCCGCTAGGATTAACACCAACAATATCAACAACACTAATGACAGTAATCGGTGATATCTTAGTTGTAGAATTAATGAAGAAGATTAACTTTTCAAAAAAGGAATATTCTAAAAGACATCATAGTGGTTATTTAGGACAGAAAAGCAAAGAGGACACTAAGCATCCACCAGGAAGTTTGTTAAATGAACTTCCACCAAACGATTATCAAATGGGAAATTAATGAAAACAATAATTATTATACCTGCAAGATGGGAATCAACTAGATTACCAGGGAAGCCTTTAGCTATGATTGGTGATAAGCCAATGATACAACATACTTGGGAAAGGGCATGCGAATCTAATGCTGATGAGGTTATTATTGCATGTGATAGTAAAATTGTATATGATGCTGCTACTAAATTTGGGGCTAAAGTTATATGGACTCCTGGTGCAGATACAGGAACTGAAAGAGTAATAGGTGTTCAAAAAATTGAGGCTGCTGATTTTATTATTAATGTTCAAGGCGATGAACCCTTTATTAATCCTAATGATATTAATGAAGTAATTAAAATTGTTCATAATCATCCAGATAAAGTAGCAACAATGTCAACAGATTTAACAAGTAATGAAGGAAAGGATCCTAATGTTGTTAAAGCAATACGAAATGCAATAGGTTTAGTTGGAATGTTTACTAGGAGTTCTATTTACATGAAAACTAATTTTGCATATAAGCATATTGGTTTATACGGCTATAGTGCTAAAGTACTAAACAAAATATCTGCATTAAAACCTTCAGAAAGTTCTATTAAAGACTCACTAGAGCAATTAACTTGGATGGACAATAATATACCTATTGTTGCAGGTTGGACATCTTACAAGTCATTAGGCGTTGACACAAAAGAAGATTTAAAAAATGCTAATGACTTTTATAAAACTATTCATAATTAATCCATATAATAATAAATAATAAGTATACTTTAAATGAAGAGGAAAATAGTATTGTATGGCGGATATTCCGACAATGAGTATAATGCAGAAACAGTATATGATACTAAAGGATGCGGTGGTAGTGAAATAGCGTTAATCAAGCTAGCTGAAAATTTAGCCAAAGACAAACGCAATGAAGTTGTAGTCTCTTCTAGTATGATTATAGAAGGAACATTTAAAGGCATACTTCACCTAAATAAGAAGAGCCTAAATAACTATCTAAATAACAACGAAGTTGACATTGCTATAGTGTCTAGGTATATCCATTACGTCCTTGATCACAAGTTGGCCAAGAAAAACTATTTATGGCTACATGACTATCAACCTCATTCATGGTGGAATGGAAAACAATTTAATCCAGAAGTCCTAGGTAATTTGTTTCCTTTATTTGATAAGGTAGTGTGCGTTAGTGATTGGCAAGCAGGTGTTCAAATTAGTAGATATGGGGAACATGTCAAAGAGTTTCTAACCACCATACACAACGGAGTCGATCAGTCTAATTTTCCTAAAGAAATAGACACTTCTTTAAAGCAATCTGGTAAAATAGTTTTTAATTGCAGAACTAGCGGGCTTCAGAATGCCGTTGACTGGTTTAATGAATACAAAAAACACAATCAAAACGCAGAGCTCCATGTCTTTGCACAAGAAGCTGGTTTACAACACGTGGCCGGTGACTTGACAGGAGTTTTTGATAGAGGTAGAGTTTCTAATATAGAAATGATAAATGAACTCGTAACCGCTGAGATATGGATTAATTCAAGCACAGTGCCTGAAACGTTTTGTATATCTTCAGTAGAAGCTCAGCTTTGCAAGTGCATACCTGTTATAATGCCACAAGCCGGCATGTTAGAAATAACACCACATTACAATGATGTAAAAAGTCATAACATTGACTTTACAACTAGACAAATAGAAGAAAACTATAAATCAGCATTAGATTTCACATGGGAACGAAATGCTAAAGAGTTTAATGTGTTAATAAATAAAAAATATAATGTTTAAAATACTTAAAAAAATTAGAGCTTGGTTTTTGCCAAAGCATGAAGGTGAATTTTCATATTCACCAGAAGGTTTTGTTATGGCTAGGCGATGGGCAAAAAATCAACCTCATCCTAAATTACCAGATCACCCAACCCAATCATTATGGAACTATGTAGAGAGTAATTGGATTGATTCAGAATATAAATTAAATGAAATCAATAAAGTTAAAACAAATAAGAATAAAAGTATATAATTAATATGGAAGGTCAAAAAATGAATGTAGATATTGATTCAACACAAGAAATAGTTTGTGATGAGTGTGGTCATAACGTGTTTAGGCCAGGATTCTTCTTAAGAAAGATAAGTAGGTTTGTATCACCAGATGGCCAAGATAGGTTATTACCTTTAGATACAATGGAATGTAGTAAATGTGGAAATATTAATAAAGAATTTCAGGCAGCAACGCCTAAAGTAAAAACAAAAACAAAAACTAATAATTTAAAAGATGGCAAAGACAATTAAAATGGATAGAAACAATAAAGAGTCATACGATAATCAAATCGATGCTTCTGTGGGTTCTAAAGAAGAACAACAACAATTAAAGGATGAATTATATACTCCTAAGGGAAATACTCATATAAAACCTGATCCTCGAAAGATGAGTGAAATTATTACTGATAAGAAAGCTGCATTAAAACTTAATGAAGATTTACTTAGAAATCTTCAGAAAAATGAGTATGATATTCCAATGGCAAAAGCTAAGCTTTATAAGCAACTTATGAAGTTTTTAGAAAAAGATGCTGAATGGGGTCATACTACTGCGACAGGTTTAGTAATGTTATATTCTAATCTTAAAGAAAATTCTAAAGCAGTTCAGTCTAAAGACTGGGACGGTATTGTTAAATTAAGAGGTACAAGTATTACTATCCTATGGACAATGGTAACATCAATGAAAGGTAAAGGATTCTTTGAAGCTAGAAATTTTATTGAGTTAATGGCTGAATTTGGACAAGATCTTTCTACTGTAGTTCAAAAGGTTCATCAAGATAACCAAGCACTTAGAGATAATCACGTAAAGTTATCAGAATTAGATAAAGAAGTTAATCATCCTGATGTTATTCTTGATGTATCAATTGATGAATATAATAAAGCTGAAGATGAACTTAATCAATTAATGGATGAAGTTGATCCAGTAGTAGAAACAGTTTAATATGGGATTCCACAGAAGACATATAGATAATGATCAAGTTATCAGATTTTATAATGACGGTGGAGTAGAAAGAATAAGAAGTTGGTATACACGAGGAGTGGATGCTTTAATTACAGAAACCGGCCTGGCATCACAGGTCGGTTCTATTCTTTCAGATGATGAATGGAGACAAATAGGAACTGTTCGCCAAGATGAAGAAATCATCAAAATAATTCAACAACATTTAGGAGTAGAAGACATTAAAAAATAACTCCATCCTTGTTGAATAAATAAAGAAAACAAACTGTTTAACATGGAACATATTAAAGACTACAAATTATTTAAAGAGTCTCTAAATACCGAAGTACTCAATGAGGCTTTTAGTTCAGGTATCTTAAGAGATTTATCTAGCCAAAGTAGAGGCAAATGGGGTGGCAACTTAGCCAAAGACATGCAAAAATATGCAAGTCTTGCTCTAGACAAAATTTCGGATTCGGATTTTACTACAACTTCACCAGAAGCTTATTGGAAAGGTGGCGATGCAAAGAACCCTAACAAAATAGGATTCTTTGTTGATGATGATCCAGGATTTATTAAATGGGCAAAGGCAAACAAAAAATACTTACCAGGAGATTTAACATTAGGTAACATTTCAAAATATGGAATAGTATTATCTGTTGTAAGAGGTGGTGCTGGGATGTGGCATGGATTTGCTACTGATAGAGGTGGTTCTTATAGTAGACATAGAAAAGGTACTGAAGAAAGATATGGACTTCTTGCAAAAGAATATGATACTAACGGAGTTTACAGAGGCTATGAAGGCAAAAATGTTGTTGCTAAAGTAACAAGGAAAAATCTTATTGATATTGCAACTCGTGTTTATGTATTAGACTTAGATAGTTTAAGAGATAAGTATGATGTAAGCGGTTTAACTAGTGATCGTGCCAATGCTAAATCAGGTGCAACTGCGTTAAAGGATGCTAAAACTATTAAAAAAGAAAATCAAGCAAGGTATGATGCTATCTTAACCGATAGAGCTGCAATGACTGATGTTGATAAATCAGTTAAAGATTCTATTGAATTATTAAATCAACATATATCCGATGCATTAAAAGATGGTACTATGGATAAATTTGGAAACCTTACTATTGGTGAAGATCCAAGAGGAAGAAGTATTAAGATAACTGATGGCGCTAATTACATTAAAAATCTTTTAGATGATTACCAAAGATATAAGGATTATGAAAGACAAGATAAAGAAGCAAAAGCTGATGGTAGAGAAGATAACTGGCATGCAAGAGAAATAAAGAATTATGCTAAAAGAATTCAAGATAGAGCTAGAGCAGTAAAGGCTAAAAATTATGCTTGGTAATTATGAAACATATAAAAGAATATTTATCATTTAGAGACTCTTTAAATGAAGGACCAGGAAAGGGTTACTATATTGAAGTAGCTGTCCGAGATGCTAGAAAGGCTTTAGCAATTTTAGATGACATGTATCGTAAGAAGTTTGATATTAATGGAAGTAATGTTTATTACTTTAAGGATGAAGACATGGCATATGATGCTAAGATGGATTTAGCAGCCAGAGATATAGAAATTGTTGATACTAATATTGAAGAATCATTAGATGAAAAGGCAGGTCCATGCTGGGATGGTTATAAAATAGGATCTCCTAAAACAAAGATATCTTCTCAAAGTGGTAAAAGAGTTAATAATTGTGTTCCTATAGATGAAGAAGTTAATGAAAAATTAGCTCGAGGATTAAAACCCTTATTGAAATTAGGTTCAACTATTACTAAGAAGACTGGTGAAGATGCATTACTAGATTTATCTGATAAGTTTGATAGTATAGATGATGAATATGCTGGAACTATAGCAAGCCATTTAGATATGGCTATTGAATTAATGCAAGATGGTTATTCAGGAGATGCTACTAAAAAATTAAAGCAATTTAATAAAGCATGTAAAGATGTTCTTAGTGGAAAGGAAGTTGGTTCAGCTTTTGAAAACGTTAATGAAGCAACATATAACTCAAAGAATCATATAGGAGATACTTCTGATGGGCAAGGTTCTAATGCTGAGATTTATAAAAAAGGAAAAGGATATTATGTAGTTGTTAGTGGAGAAGTTGATTATGATTTTACTGCAAAAAATGACAAAGAGTTATTACAAAAGTTAAAAGATAATGAATTTGATTCTACTGATATATTAGAAGTTAATGAAGGCAACTTTGATGATATTTTAGATTTAGTTAAATCTTTACATTTTGAAATAGATCCTAAGGTTGCTAAGGAAAAGAAAATTGAACTTGGTAAAAGACAAGGCGAATATTCATTAAGAAAACAAATTGAAGGTGGAGAATATTCATTAAGAAGATTTAGAAAGGAAATTAAATACGACAAAACTGGTAAAGATCTTGGTATATTTAGACCTGGTAGTTATATGGCTGCTACTTCTACAGCAGGAGACGGTCCACATAGGAAGGCCGTTGCAAAGATTAAATGGAATCAAAAGAAATATGACCAATGGTTAGAAGATGTTGCATCAAATGATGGTTGGAAGAATGCTTTCGATATGGCACAAAATGCTAAACAAGAACCAGGGTTAATTTCTTGGGTTAAGAAAACGTTTAGAGTTCCTGATCCAATGCAAAGAATACAGTGGGATATTGAATCATTTGCAGAATCAGTTGATGAATCTGCAATGTCTGAACTTGATATATTAGCAAAGGAGGCAAAAGACTTTAAGGCATTTACAAAAGAAGTATTTAAAGAATTTAAAAATTTACCAAAAAAGGCAGATACTTTAAAATGGTTAGAAGAATTATATAACGATGCAATAAATGAAGCAGAAAAAGCTGAAGGTGATCGTAGTAAATTATCAGCTGACATTGAAAAAGCATTAAAGGATAAGGCTACCGAGAGTGGCGTACCTATTGGATTATTAAGATTAGTAATGAGAAGAGGTTTGGATGCTTGGAACAGTAGTCATCGTGCAGGTGTACCACAAGTAGCTTGGGGTTATGCTCGTGTAAATGCATTCTTAGAAAAAGGTAAAGGAACTTGGGGTAAGGCTGATGCTGATATTGCAAAAGAAGTTAGAGATGAAGGCAAGGCTGGTAAACTACCAATTAAAAATCCTTCTGAATTTACCAAAAAAGAAAGAGAAGCATAATGAAATTTATAAAAGGCTTTACTGATTTTAAAAATGTATCTGAAGAACTTAAATATCATGTAGATAATGGTATAGGTTTAGATGATAGTGTTTTTCGTTTAGGATCTGATGCTCATAGTAAATTATTTGAAGAAGCTAAACAATATTGGGATAAAGGAAATCTAGTATTAAAAGGTAAAAGCGGATTTATGGCTAAGAACCTTGATGTAGGTAAAGAAGCTATTTATAAAGATCGTAAATCAGGCAGAACTAAAAAAGTTAAACTTGATTCACCAGAAAGAGGCGGCAATAGAAAATTTATTGTTTATCGTGATGGCGGAAGAACTGATAAAGAAACAGGAAAGATTGTTGCAAAGAAGATTGAATGGGGAGATCCTAACTTATCTGTAAAGAATGATGATCCTGGTGCAGCTGCTAGTTTTTGGGCAAGACATCAATGTGATCAAAAGAAAAAGATGGATCCAAATAAAGCAGGCTTTTGGGCATGCTATGGACCAAGTCTATTTGGAAAGCAATTAGGATTAAAGAGTACTAATCCTTGGTAAGTAATATATAAAAAAATAATATACACAATGAAACATTTACAAAGAATAGATGAAGCTGTTGGTACAATCTTAGAAAGAAGAGCTTCGGCCGAATCTTTACTTAAAGGTGTAGCTAAAGGCGATTCAACTGAAGTAGAGGGAATTAAAATGTCTAAAGATATGGCTGATGCTTATTTAGACTGGTTAAGGTTATCAACTTATGGTAAGAAATTTGGAGCATTACCATTTTATAAATTATTTTCAGCTTCGTTTAATTGGGGTATAGAAAGATATATTGGTAAAGATTTAAAAGCTGAACTTAAAGAACTTAAAGCCAAGGCTAAATCAATGAAAGAGGCTAACGAGATTAATGAAAAAACTTCTTTAGGAAAACTTTCAAAGTTAATAGATAAAGCAGTAAAGAAAGCTGATGTTCCATTAAGCTATGCTAGAGAATATATTAGTTCTTTAGAAGATATGGCAAAAAGAAATTCTAAAAAGTTCTTTAAAGATTATAATAATTTTAGTGAAGATGATTTTATCGAGGATGTTGAATATAACATGGCTAATGAAAATAAAGTAAATGAAGCTAAAGATTTTGAACCTCATATGATGTATGATCCTGAAACTGGTGATGAATATGAAGCTGAAAAACCAGAAGATCATGAGAGAATGGCTAAACTAGGTTATGTTCATGAAAAACCAGAAAGCGTTGATGAGGCTAGGTTTGTAAAAGATTTTAACACGCGTGTTTTGGATGCAAAAACAAAAGAGGAAGTTTTAAAACTTTATCCAAATGCAGAATTCTTTATTGGTAAATCAGACCACTTCTTTGGAGAATTAGATGCTAACTTATTCTTTAAAGCATATTATACAAAAGGGCAAAAAGAATTTAGAATAAAATCAGTTTATTCTGAGAAAAATAAAAACTATGTTCATTTATTTAATGAATCATTAAATGAAGCCGCTCCTCGAATAAAAACGAGTAAAGAAGAAGCAAGCTTATTAGATTTAAGAGATCAAGTTAGATATGCACAAAAGGGTGGATCTGCTAGCAGATATGCAAAAGACTTTGAAAAAGCAAAGAAAAAGGCTTTAAGTGCATTAGGAGATATGATAACATATATAAAAATAGGAGTATAATAATTATGAAAAACTTTAGAACATACGGAGAATTTATTACCGAAGCTTATTCTGATGAAGATAGAAAGGCAATGGCAGAAAAAGGATTTGCCTTATCTGATGGGAGTTTTCCTATCGCTAATTTAGAAGATCTTAAGAATGCAATCCAAGCTTACGGTAGAGCAAAGGATCAAGCAAAGGCTGCTAAGTTTATTGTAAAGAGAGCAAAAGCATTAGGTGCTGAAGATCTTGTTCCTGATACAGATGATTTTCAAAAGTCATTAGATGAAGTTGCTGTTGGGTCTGCTATACATGATGTATCTACTGAGCTTCCTGCTAAAACTATTGCATTTCCTGTAGAGGATGATGAAGAAGCAAACGGATCTATTACTGAAGGAACTGATATTGGTTCATGGAATCAAGGCGGACTTAAAGGAAAGGAAAATGTTTTAATAACTACCTTTGTTGGTCCTAAAGATGTTGAAGATTTTGGCCTAGGTAGAAAATGCATGCAAATAAATGTAGGAATGAAATATGTTTCATTAAATCCTGCTGATATTGTAGAGTTAAAAGATATTCTTAAATCTTATAAAGTAAAGTAATGGGTTGCGGTTGTAATAACTGTAAGTGTGGCAAAGAAGCCAACGATGAACTCATAGAACAAATAGAAGATCAAACTAAACCTTTTATTCAAGAAGAGTATTCTATAAATACTGTACTTAGGCATTTTGATCCATCTGCCCCTAATCATTTATATAAATGGCATGCCGATGATGAAGATCGTTGGATTGAGTCTTTAAATGAAAACGATTGGAAATTTCAATTTGATGACGAATTACCTCAGTCATTAGAACCAATGAAGATTATACAAATACCTAAAGGCGTTATACATCGCCTAATTAAAGGTACTTCTAAATTAAGTATTTCTATTAAGTCTTAGCTTAAACCAATTTTTATTTCGCAGTATAATTAATATACATTAACAACCACTTTCAGAAAGTAATGTTTTTTGTTATATTTAAATTATACTAAATAAAATTATGGGAGAAATTTATCCAGAGGAAGAACAACAAGAAAAGAAGCCGAGGTTTAAAAAGCAGACATTAGTGTTAGATACTTATGGTACTAATCTAAGCAAGTCAGCTATAGAAGGTAAATTAGATCCAGTCATTGGACGAACCGATGAAATACTTAGAGTTATACAAATTCTAGGAAGGCGTAGAAAAAACAATCCAGTTTTGGTTGGTGAACCAGGTGTAGGTAAAACTGCAATCGTAGAAGGTTTAGCATTAAAAATGGTAGAAGGAAATGTTCCTGTATCACTACAAGGCAAAATCATTTATACTTTAGAATTATCAACAATCGTTGCAGGTACAAAATACCGTGGCCAGTTTGAGGAACGGATGAAAAGTATTGTTGATGAATTAATTCTTAATCCACATATCATTGTTTTTATTGATGAATTACATACTCTCGTTGGAGCCGGTGGTTCTACAGGATCATTGGATGCATCAAATATTATTAAGCCAGCTTTAGCAAGAGGGGAAATTAGATGTATAGGTGCAACTACTTTTGATGAATTTAGAGAAAACATTGAAGATGATGGCGCATTAGATAGAAGATTCCAAAAGGTTGTAGTAAATCCTCCAACATTAGAAGAAACAATTGAAATACTTTCAATGATTAGGCATAAGTATGAAGAACACCATAGTGTATCATATTCAGATGAAGTTATTAATTTAATTGTTAAGCTTGCTGATCGTTATATTATGGATAGGTTCTTTCCTGATAAAGCAGTAGATATATTAGATGAGGTAGGATCTTATAAGCATTTAATTAACATGAAAATTCCACAAGGGATAAAATCATTAGAAGAAAAATTAGTTCAAAAGGAAAATGCTAAAAGAAAGGCAGTGTCTCGCCAACTTTATGAAGTAGCTGCAAAGGAAAGAGATGCATGTTTAACCCTTAAAGAAAGAATTAAGCATGATCTTGCTGAATGGAAAGAACAAATGGCAGTTAATCAATTAGAAATAACTGAAGATGATGTATTAAAGGTTGTATCTAAATCAACAGGTGTACCGATAGAAAAAATATCTGATAAAGAAAACAAAAATTTATTAGGTCTTAATAAACATCTATCATCTAGAGTTATAGGACAAGAAGAAGCTGTTAATAAAATAGCAGTAACTGTTCAAAGAAACCGAGTAGGTATTAGAAAAAGAAACCGAACAATGGGTAACTTTATTTTCTTAGGTCCTACTGGTGTTGGTAAAACTCAATTAGCAAAAGAATTAACAGAATATCTTTTTAATAGTGAAGATTCATTAATTAGAGTTGATATGTCTGAATACATGGAACCGCATTCTATTTCTAAATTAATTGGAGCACCTCCTGGTTATGTAGGTTTTGAAGGTGGTGGTTTTTTAACAGAGCAGGTAAAGAGAAAACCACATTCAGTTATATTATTTGACGAGATAGAAAAAGCTCATCCAGAGGTCTTTAATGTACTTCTACAAATGTTAGATGATGGGCAGTTAACTGATTCTTTAGGCAGGACTGTTGATTTTAGAAATTGTTTAGTAATTCTTACATCAAATACAGGATCTAGAAAATTACAAGACTTTGGCCAAGGGATAGGATTTGAAAGTTCTTCTAAGATGGTTAATCAAGTTGAAGAAGAAAAAACTATTTTAAGAAAGGCTCTTAAAAACAAATTCTCACCAGAATTTTTAAATAGAATTGATGAGGTTGTAGTATTTAATAGATTAACGGAAGATAATGTAATGGATATTTTAACTAAAGAATGTAAAGAACTTGCATTAAACTTAGAAGAAGTAGGAAATTATATTTTTAAAATATCTAAAGGCGCTAAAACAATAATACTTAATCAAGGATATGATCCTAAGTATGGAGCAAGACCTTTACGTAGAACCGTTGAAAGATTAATTGAAAATAAGATATCTGAATTTATTCTTAAAGGAGATTTAAAAGAAGGTGGTACGATTAATGTTAAAAGTACAAAAGGCGAATTAATAATTGATATAACAAACATAAAAGAATAATGAATTACGGAAAAGAATTTCAGAAGTATGCAATGAGTGATCATAATGTTAGCTCATCTAAGTTAAATTATTATGAGAAGCAAATTGAATCATCAATGACTCCTTATATTTTAGAGGAGAGAGAATTAAGAGCAACACAAATGGATATCTTTTCAAGGTTAATGATGGATAGATTACTTTGGGTTGCTGGGCCAGTTAATGATGGTATGTCAACAGTTGTTCAGGCTCAACTAATGTTCCTAGATAGTGTAGAGAAAAAAGATATCACAATGCATATTGATTCTCCAGGAGGTTCTGTTAAATCAGGACTCTCTATGGTAGATGTTATGGATTATATTAAATCAGATATAAGAACAGTCAATACAGGCATGGCTGCATCTATGGGATCAGTTTTACTAGGTGCAGGAACACGGGGTAAAAGAAGTTCACTAAAACATTCAACAACAATGTTACATCAATCATCAGGAGGGTTTAGTGGAAATATACAAGATGCTGAAATTGATATGAAAGAATGGAAAAAGATTAATAATACTCTTTTTAAATTACTCGGATCATATTGTGGTAAAAAACCAGAAAAAGTAGCAAAGGATGCAACTAGAGATTTTTGGTTAAATGCTGAGGAGGCTGTAAAGTACGGAATTATTGATGAGATAATAGGAGTTAAATAAATAACAATATAAACAATTTTTTATAATTACATATAAAAATAAAGTAAAAATTATGAGCAAAACTATTAACATTGAGGAATGGGATAAGCTTTCAAAAAAGAAACGAAAAGAAGTCACTAAAATTATATTTACAGGAACTAAAAAAGTAAGTGATGTAAAGGATAGGCCAAGTATGGCTTTTGCTACTATGTGTAAAAACGAGGAGCATTGTATAGGTGTTACGTTAGCACATGCTGGTAAACATTGTGACTATGTAGTAGTAGCTGATAATGGTTCTACTGATGGTACATTTGATGCAGTAAGAAAATTCTTTGATGAATCAGGGTTACCTGGCTCATGGCATGTTGATCCTTGGGATGGTTATGCAATTAATAAAACAAAGATGTTATCTTATGTAAAAGATAAAACTGAATACCTTTTACATTTAGATGCTGATGATCGTGTTTCTGAGGATTTTTATTTTACTCATTCAGATGCTGGGAGCGATTACTATATTATGACAATGCATCGTGGAAACTCTACATGGAAAGCTACAGTAGTTTATAAAAATGATCTTGTATGGAGATTTTTAGGAACTGCTCATACAATTGTTAAAGCTGATAAAGAAAATTTAATTCAAGGAGATCTTAGTGAAAGAGGATATTGTAATTGTGATGGGATTGGATCACGTGCATTTGACCCTAGGAAATATTGGTATGATGGTGAAAGGTTAACAAAACAATTTTGGGATTGTTTAGCAGATGATCCTGAAGGTTTATTAACAAGATCTGCGTTTTATGCAGGCCAGAGTTATATGGATTACCGAGTAGACGGTTGCACAGAAAAAGCTTTACAATGGTATAGGTTATTTTTAAAATTTAAAGATACTTGGATTGAAGAACAGTTTGAAGCTCAGATGAGATTAAGTAGAATCATAATGAGATTAGAAGATCATGAAGACAGGTTCTATGAAATTAAAAATGAAATGGATAAAGCAATTGCTATATTTGGTGATAGGGCTGAGCCTTATTATTTCTTTGGAGAATATTGCTGCAAACAAAATAGACATGATTTAGCATACGAATATTTAAAGAAAGCAACAGAATGCAACTTAGACCATGCTGAAAGTAATTATAATTTATTTGTTAATAGAACAGTTTATGGTATTCATATTAATGATTGGCTTTCTGTAGCATGTTATTGGACAAACCGAGTAGAAGAAGGTAAAAGTTATATAAATGAAATTTTAGAAAATGCTGATCATTGTAAAACATTTAAAAACTCACTCCCTCATTATAAAAGAAATTTAGAACATTTTAATAATTTAGAAAAACGGTTAAATAATGAAAACTAGATCTCAATTAACTTCAGGCTTTTCTTTAAGTTTACATGATACGTATATAAAGGCAAAGCCTTATCCACATATTTCTATCGATAATTTTATACCTATTGAGGATATAAGATTATGTGTTAATGAAATGAAAAACTTTCCAAACTGGGGATATGATAAAGGTAATGAGCATTTCCAAAACAAAAAATACTTTTATCCTTGGCGTGAAATTGAAACTATCTTAGGTCCTACTAGCGATATCGCTGATACTGTTGAAACACTTTCAACTAAGGCCCCTGTATGCTGGAAGTGGCTTAGCTATTTTAATTCAGAAGATTTTATTAAAATTTTAGAAAACTTAACTGGAATAAAAGATCTTATGCCAGATCTAGGTTTTTCAGGTGGTGGTATGCATATGATACAATCAGGTGGAAAATTATCAATTCATAGTGATTTTAACAAACATCCTTATGGTTTAGGTTGGAGAAGAATTAATTTATTAGTTTATTTAAATGAAGATTGGCAAAAAGAATGGGGTGGAACTTTACAGATTTGGAATAAAGATATGTCTGAAATGGTTTCTGAATTTCAACCGTATGCAGGTAAAGCTATTATTTTTAATACAACTGATGATGCACTACATGGTCACCCTGACCCTCTAAATTCACCAGAATACATAGCACGGCATTCATTTGCATTATATTATTTTACTAAAGATAGACCCGAGCATGAAAAATCAGATTTTATTGGTGCCCAATGGTATGACAAAGGAAATCCGTTAAGTGTACAAGAACAAGAAAATAGAGAACAACAAAATGCATAAAGTAGATAAATTAATTATAGGAGGCGGTATTACTGGATTATCAACAGCCGCCTTTTTAGGAAAAGATTCAGATTACTTAGTTCTTGAAGGTGCAAATGAATTAGGTGGGTATTGTAAAACTACCAAAAGAAATGGATTTGTTTGGGATTACAGTGGGCATTTCTTTCATTTTAGGAATGATGAAATAAAAAAGTATATGATGTCAGAAATGGCATGTGAAGTTGTAACAGTTAAAAAAATAACAGATATAGATTATAAGGGTACTGTTATAGATTTTCCTTTTCAATATAACGTTCATCAATTACCAAAGAAAGATTTCTTAGAATGTTTAAGAGACATGTATTACTTAGGTGATATAGACAATGAAAATTTTAAATCATTTGTAAATTCTACATCAGGTAAAGCAATTGCTGAAAAATTTCTAATACCTTACAATGAAAAATTATATGCATGTGATCTTAATAAATTAGATGCAGATGCAATGGGTAGATTTTTTCCAAAGCCAATTAAGTTTGATGAACTTATGGAAAAGATAACAGTTCCTAATGATTATGAATCTTATAATGGAACATTCATTTATCCAGTAGACGGTAGCTTTGAATTTATTAAATCTATATTAAAACGAGTAGATGAAAATAAAATATGGTTAAATTCCAAAGCTAATAAAATTGACTCTAATAAAAAAATAGTTTATACAGATAAAGGGGAAGTTCATTATAATACTTTAATTAGTACAATGCCATTCAATAAAATATTACCTATGGTTTCAGATAATTCTACTTCAGAATTATCATCAAATAAAGTAGCAGTATTTAATTTAGGTTTTGATAAAGGTACGGATATAAAAACTCACTGGAGATATTTCCCTGGTAATGAAATATTTTATCGTATAGGTTTTTATAATAATATACTAGGTACAGATAAATTAAGCTTATATGTAGAGGTTGGCGCAAAGAGTAATGAACTATTAGAAGAGAAAGTATTATTAAATCAAATTCTAAAAGATCTTAAACAAAATGGTATAATAACAGATCATAATTTAATAGATCATCAATTTATTGTTATGGATCCTGCTTATGTTCATATAACTACAGAGAGCGAAAAAACTTATAAAACATTTTGTAAAGATTTTAATAAAAAAGGAATATATTCTATTGGAAGGTATGGGTCATGGACTTATTGTTCTATTGAAGATAATATTATACAAGCAAAAGAATTAATTAATAAAATTAAATAATATGAATTATCACGAAGATGATAGAGCACAGCGATTATTGAATGTATTTCCGGTAGGAGAAGGTCAAATTAATGTATCTTATATAAATTCAACTGAGCATATTGTAGCTTGGCATAAACATGAAAAACAAACTGATTACTGGATTTGTATTAAAGGTAGTTTAAAAGTAGGATGGGCAACAGAAAAAGACGGTTGTGAATTTAAATATCTTTCTGATAAAAATCCACAAGTATTAGAAATACCCCCAGGAATATATCACGGTTATAAAGCGTTGGAACCAGGAACTATATTAGCATACTATGTTACAAGAAAATATGATCCAACGGATGAGCACAGGGCAGATGTAGGCCATTTTGGAGAAGAGTGGAAAGCTGAAAATAAATAATGATTAAAAAATTAATATTCTTAATAAGACTTAAGCTTGCAAAAAGAAAAAGAAAATCAGTATGGGATCTGTAATTATGAGTAAGAAACATTTAGTAGTAATAGGGCATCCTGATAGAGAGTCATTTTGTTATAATGGAATATTCAAAACCATTACAAAAGAACTTGAAGATAACAACGAAACCTTTGAGGTTATCGATGTGTATGAGGATAAGTTACATAGAAATAGAGAAGTATTAATTGAAGAATATAAGAAATTAATTACCTGGTCAACTCATATTTACTTTGTATCACCTGTATGGTGGTTTAGGATGACACCTAAGATGGAAACATTCTTTGATGAGGTTCTTACGCCAGGGTTCGCATATAAGTTTGTACCAATAAAAGGAATGTATGCTTATCCAAAACCATTTTTGAGTGATAAGAAAGTTAGAACATACATTACACACGGAGCTCCAATGTTACCAGTAATTACGCTATATTTTAATTCAGTTAAACTAAGATTAGTAATGGGAGTGTACTCATTTGTATTTGGTTGGAAGTTGAGTAGGTGGAGAAAAACAAAACAATTCTGGTCTGTACCATTTGTATCACACAAGAAACGACAGAAATATTTAAGAGTAGTAGAAAAAGATATAAGAAAAGATCTTAAAAAAGTATAACATGAAAAAGTTTATTACATTCTTTTTAATATGGTATAGTCAACAAATGGCAATACCTTTTTGGGTAATAGGGCATGTACATTTACATTTTGCTACATGGCATGATGCATATGAATATAGTTTATCAATATTCTTGCATTTAATGGTTGCAGTAGGATTTTGGATAGATTGGAAACAAAATGGAAAACAAAAACAAAAAAATACATATAAAAATAAAATAACTAATTAAGATGGATTATAATCATAAAAGTTTACATAAAGATATTTTTGGCTATATTGACAGTATACAAAATTTAGAACAAGATTTATTTACAATTACTTGCTGGTATAGTTTTACAGATGATAGGAAAATAAAAGAATTAAGAATTAAAGAAGATAACGTAGAATATCTAGATACGGCTTTTAGTATACCAAGACAAGATGTTGTTAAATATTATAATAATGCAAATCTTATTAATTGCGGAAATATATTAGTAATTAGAACTAAAAATACTAAAATTACAATACAAGCTAAGAGTAATAATGTTTGGTATGATATTAATGAAATAGATTTAACTAAGTACGTTGCTGTCCTTAATCCTAAATTTAATAAAGTAAATGATAAAGTACCTACTCTAATAGCAATTGATGATTTTTATACATATCCTGATGAGGTAAGAAAAATGGCATTAAATCTGGATTATGCTCCTAGCCAATATCATAAAGGGAAAAGAACTAAGTCTAAATTAGTTATTGAAGGTACAAAGGAAAAACTAGAAAAAGTCCTAGGTAAAAAAATTACCAATTGGACAGAAACACATGCTCACTGTGGTGTATTTCAACACTGTACACCAATAGATCCTATTGTTTATCATTATGATGGCCAAAGCCATGCAGCAGTTGTATTTTTAACACCCAATGCACCAGTTACAACAGGCACTTCTTTCTTTAGGCATAAATCATTGCATTGGTTAGATAAAGCACCAGTCATAGGAGAGAATGATATTAAATCTCAATCACAAATAACAGAAATAGAAGCTAAATTTATAGGAACAGAACACGATGATTTTTTAGATGGTACTAAATGGGAAGAAATTGATAGAATAGGAAATAAGTATAATCGTTTAGCAATATGGGATGCTAAATTAATTCATGCAGCTACTCAATACTTTGGTAAAAATTTAAACGACTCAAGATTATTCCACATGTTTTTCTTTGATATAGAACAATAATATGAAATTAAGTATAATTACACCAACACACAAGCTAACATATATTCATGAATTATATGAATCTATTAAAAAGCAAACATACTCTGATTGGGAGTGGGTTATTTATCTAAATGGCAAAGCTAAGAAAAAAGAATTATTAAATGAAATTCTTAATGATGATAGGGTTAGCATTTATGAAGATAGAAAAAAGCATAAGCATAGTACCAATGTAGGTTATTTAAAAAATAAAGCATTTCTATTAGGTAAAGGTGAGATTTTACTGGAAGTAGATCATGATGATTTAATTACGCCTGATTGTTTATATGAAGTAGCTAAAGCATTTAAAGAAAATCCTAATGCTGGTTTTGCATATAGTCATACTGCTATAATTCAGAAAGATAATATACCTTATAATCCAGCATTTGGTTGGACTACCCCTTATCAAATTGAATGGGAAGGTAAAAAATATTGGTCCAACAGTTCATTTGAACCTTGTGCCGGGATGGCATCTCTTATTGGTTTTGGCCCAGATCATATTAGATGTTGGAGAAAATCTATTTATCATTCAGTAGGAGGTCATAATCCAGAACTTTCTATTTTAGATGATCAAGAATTATTTATGAGAACATATATGATTACTGATTTTTATGAAATAGGAAAATGTCTTTATTTATATAGAGTTCATGGTGATAATACTTGGTTAGAAAGAAACGCTGCTATACAGAAAGGTACTAAAGAATTACAAATAGAATGGCAAGAAAAGTTAGCTACGTTGGATGCTCAAAGAAAAAATCTAAAAATAATTAATTTATTAAATGTTGATTTTGATATTCACAAACCTTGGCCATTAAAAGATAACTCTGTAGGTGTCATTAAAGCTTCACATGTTATACAATTAATTGAAGACAAGGAATTTGCTATGAGTGAAATGTATCGTGTGTTAGATGATAAAGGCTGGGCTTTTGTTGAAGTACCTTCAACTGATGGTAGAGGGGCCCACCAAGATCCTAGGCATAAAAGCTTTTGGAATGAAAATAGTTTTTGGTATTGGACAAAGAAAACTCATGCAAGTTTCATTAATACAAATGTAAAGTTTCAAAACATGGCAAGTGGTACAAGTTTCCCTAGTAAATTTTTTGAAGATAACAAAATATCATGCACATGGATTTATTTAAGAGCAGTAAAATCAAATTCTAAACGACCAGGACTATACGAATTTTAAATAAAAAGAAATATGAAATTTAAAGATACTATTGGAATATTTAATAATGCATTCTCGGCAGAAGAATGCCAAGCAATTATAGATGGGCATACTTATGCATCAGACCGAGAATTTACTAGTGAAGGAGGGTACGGCGTGTTAGAGGGTCATAAAAAATCTAGAGATTATGATATAATTCGAAGCGAAAGACCAGAAGATAAAGAATTAGTTGACTTAATAGCCAATAAATTTAATAGATTTAATATGGAATATTTAAGAGACTTTGCTCCGTATGATGAATTTAATACAGATAATTTATTAAATGGTCAAACATATTATCCATTATTTCAAATACAACATTATCTTAAAGGATTAGGCCACTTTAATTCTTTTCATTTAGAAAACCATGATGTTGTATCATCTAAAAGATTATTTGTTTTTATTCTTTATCTTAATGATGTAAGTGAAGGTGGAGAAACTGCGTTTTATTTTAAAGAAGATGGTGAGGATGATTTTTTTAAAGTTAAACCAGAAGTAGGTAAATTAATAATTCATCCAGCTTCATGGCCGTATGTTCATAAAGGACATAAACCTGAATCAGATGATAAGTACATATTAACTACATGGTTATGCTATATGGATAATAATTAAGAAATTACTTTCAGATGATCATATTTTTTGTTATATTTAAATTAAATACCAATATATGAATCCAAAGACTCAACTAGGTTACTGCTGTATTAATTTAAATTTACGACAAATACCGATTACTGTTAATAGAACATGTAGAAAGGCAACGTTTCAATCTGGTGGACTACCTCATGTAAGCAACCTTGCATTACAAAATATCAGAGATCTTGTAGAAATTATTAAATGGAATGAAAAGAATGGATTTAAAGTCTATCGCATGTCATCAAACATGTTTCCGTGGATGTCAGAGTATGAACTTAAAGATTTACCAGATTACCAAAAAATATCTACAATTCTAAAAGGTGCAGGTAGGCTTGCTATTAAATATGGACAACGACTCAGTTTCCACCCTGGCCCTTTTAATGTTCTAGGATCTCCGAATCCTGTATTGGTTACTAAAACTACAAAGGAACTTAATCAAACGGCAGAAATTATGGATATTATGGGATTAGAGCAATCTAATCATTATCCTATTAATATTCACTGCAATGGAGTTTATGGTGACAAGAAGGCTACATTACAAAGGTGGTCTGATAATTACAAAAACCTTTCAGTATCAGCTCAAGCAAGATTAGTTGTAGAGAATGATGATAAAGCATCTATGTATTCTGTAAAGGATTTATATGATGGCATCTTCTCTGAAGTAAAGGTACCTATTACTTTTGATTTTCATCACCACAGATTTCAACCTGGTGACTTATCTGAACAAGAAGCATTTGAATTGGCAATGACTACATGGCAATATCATAATGTAAAACCATTATTTCATTATTCATCATGCCGAAGAACATTCGAGGATCCAGGTTGTAAGGCACAAGCCCATGCTGATTTCATATACGAACAGATTAATGATTACGGTCATGCCGTAGACATAGAAGTAGAGGCTAAAGCTAAGGAAGTGGCCGTCTTAAAATATAAAGATGATACAGATTCATTGTTAGAATCTTATTTACCTTTTGATGTACATATTGATAATCAATTAGTACTAGAAGTTTAATTTTAAAAAAAATAACATGATTAAAATTGTTAAAGAAAAACCAATTAAAAGTAGCACCTCAGTTGAAGGTATATTAGTACAAGTAACTGGTGGCCAATGGTATGGAATTACTACGTTTAGACCTGCAAGAAATCCTTGGTTAGGTAGAGCTAGTAAATCAACTACAACAGGAAGAATGGAATTTACCAGCGGTAGTGAAACATTTCAACAAGCTTATAAAGAAAAACCAACCTTTGAAGAATTAAAAGAAACTTTAATGGCTGTGCTAAATGGAGCTGAACCTGTTAAATATAAAATTAATTACAATTAATGGGGAGTATAATGGAAATATTTGCATTGCTCTTTATTATATTTTTGAGCTTTGTTTTTCATTGTGTTGTCTATGAAGATGACTATGTTAAAAAATGGTATTGGAAAGTATTAATAGGTGGTGGTATATTAGCTCTAACTTTTGCTGCTGTTATGGGATATTAAATTGTTAATAACTTTTTGAAAATAACATGAAACTATGGTTCAAAACCAATAAAAATTGATTATATTTATACTATATTAATAAACAAACTAAAACTATATGAAAAAGAACGGAGATAACCTTAATGGAACAGTTGAATTTTATTATCAACAATATATGAAAAGTTATGTATCTTTAAATCTAGAATTTTCTGAGTTTATTGCGAGCAAACTTCGATGTACTGAGCACCATGCGGTACAAGTAATAAAAACATGGAAAAATAACAAACAACTAATAAACGCATAGTATGAAAAAAGCAATTGGAAATTTTATAGTAGAATTATCAGGCGAAAGCTTAATGATTAAAAATCAAAAAGGTGATTTGTTAAAAGCAGAATCAGTTAAGCCGTTCGAATCAGATGATAAGTTTAAAGAACTATGTACTAATTTAGAAGCAAAGATAGCAGATAGAAAAGCAAAAGGTTTATCTGTATAAAAAATTAAACACGGAGGGTTAGCCAAGTGGTAACGGCGCCATATCTTCTAAGGATTGAAAAGCAATGCTAGCTGCGTAAAGTAAATCTTAGGTATGGAAATCGGGAGTTCGATTCTCCCACCCACCAGCTCTTAGATAGGTTAACAACCGAACAACGAGGCGTCAAATCTCACGCCTACAAACCGAAAGGCTGAGTCTAAGTGGAGTATTAACGTAAAACGGAATATGGCAAAAATTAAATTAGAATCACATATGGGTATAGCCTTTTCAACAATAGGCGGTCAAAAATACCTATTCCCAGGATGGATCCCAGTCGAGGATCATATATCATTTAATGATGTTGAGGTTACAAATCCTTATGCAAATCAAAAATCAGAGACTTATACAATTACTGGATCAAGAGGCGATAAATATACTGTAACAAACCGAAATGGCAAATTCTCATGTGATTGTCCTGCTGGTAAATTTAGAGGAACTTGTAAACATTCAACCCAAGTTCAAAAAGAACTCAACTTAGTTGAATAAATAAAGAAAATAATACACAATTATGCAAGGAGTATACGGAATAATAAAAACAGATGATGCTACAGTACCCGTAGCAAATTCTAGTGTTGAATATAACAGAGATACTGATTTAGGTATTACCTTTAATACTCAACACGATTCTTCAGAACCAGGAAAAATACCAACTCCACCAGCTGGAACAACTGGAACAGTAAGTACTGTTACACCAGGATCTGGTTATACATTAGGAGAAGGTAAAACATTAGTACAGACTTCATCTACTGGTACAGGTACAGGTTTAAGAATAGCAACATCAATTGTTGAAAGTGGCGGAATATTAAAAGCAGGAAGTACGGTTAGTGTTACTGCTGGTTTTCAAACTTTTCAAAATAACCTATTAAAGAATTATACAAATTTACCAGCAGACCCATATACTTGGACAAGAAATACGGCATCTGGTGCTGCAGTAGTTGGTGGAACTACAACAGCAATTACATCAACAGGTGGATCTGGAACAGGTGCAACATTCCTAGTAACAGTTGCTACAGGGACAGTTACTAATATTACAATTAGTGATGTAGGTTCAGGATATGCAGTTGGAGATATAGTTACACTTACTGTAGCAAACTTACAAACTGCACTGAATGTTATAAATGGTAATAATGCCACAGTAACACAAGGAGATATAAAATTAACATTAACAGCTGACAATATTTTTGGCGGTATTGGTAATGTTTCTCAAGTTAGAATTTTAACACCAGGTAAAGGTCATGCTGTAGGTGATGTTATTACATTTAAAGAAGAAGGTACAGATAATGTCGGTACAGGTTCAGTTGCTGTTGCAACATTACAAACATTAGGTGGAACTGTTATAAGTGCAACTGCACAAAATAAAACTTATCCTGCTGCAATTAGATATTCAGGTGCAGCGGCCGCTGTCATAAATGTTTTAGATTTGAACGGTACACTTGTTTCATTAGGAACAGTTCAACCTGGGCAACTAATACCATATTCATTTAGTCAAGTAGAAGGTACTACGCCAGCAGTAATTGGAACAGTGCAAGTATTATATAAGTAAAAATAAATAAATTAATTTTAAGATGGAAAAAGCAAAAGAATTATTTGGAAAAGTAGTAAGTTGGATTGACTCAAAAGGTTTCTCTGCTTTATTATCATTAGGTATAGGCGTAGGTCTATGGATATTTGGTTACAAGATATATGCTGGAATTGCATTCGGTGTATTCTTAACTAGAAACTGGGATCTCCTTAGAGGATGGATCAAGAAATAATTGAAATCAATACATCATCTCAGTACATTTTTTGTTACTGGGATGATTATAGTATTAAATAAAACAAACTTATGAAATATATTAAAAGTTTAGATGAAAACTTTATAACCGAAGGGGCTGAATTAAATGAAGCAGTAAATGCATCAGGATATCTCAAAGCCGGTAAATTAGGTGTCAATGACCAATTCTTAGGAAGAAGGTCTTTAGCGTGGACATTATCAGTTGATCTAGGATTAAAAGCAACTGATGAATATGTTGGCCCATGGTTAGGATTTGATCATGTATCAATGTATGCTATTGGTAAAAAAGGAGGAACTATTTTAGATAATGCGTTAACTAATAAATATACTTATGAAGAATTAAAAGCAGCTGCTGCAAAATTTTTAGGTATTAAAGAATCTGTTGATGTTAATGAAGCTGTGTCTAGATCTGATAAAGCAGTTAAAGATTTAGAAAAGCAAGGTTCTCAAATTGATTACTTAGAAGATGCTGATTCTGAAACTAAAAAGATTTGGAAAAAGTCTGGTGTTAATACTGATGATGAAAATACAATCATTCTTTATTCTTATGTTAACGACTCATGGCCTGAAACTAAAAAGATATTAAAAAAACACAGTGTAGATTTTAAAGAGTTAGAAGATCCTAATTCTGCTGGTGAATCTTTTATTGTATTTGTAAATGAATCAATTGATCTTAATGAAGCAAAGAAATTTAAACCAGGAGATATGTGGTCAAATGATTTTGACTATGATGGTATGATGAAGTATGCTCTAACTGTAAATCATAAGACTCCAATTAAAACCCTTACTAAATTACATGATTCAGCAACCGATGTAAATTATCATACTCCTTTTAGAGGTTTAGGTAATGCAATTGATTGGATAACTGATGATGGTGTTAATTCACAAGAAGGTAAAGACTTTATGAAACAATTTCATAATGATATTAAGGCTGAAATAAAAACAATGAGGTAATGAAATATATTAAATTATTTGAAAAATTTACCAAGGAATACCAAAGTAAGATAGACCTTAAAGATTTTAAGAAAATCAAAAAAGGATCTATGATTCAATATATGGGCGGTGCCGTTGAGGTTGTAGATAATAATGGCTATGTATTAAAATTAAAAGATGATGACGGTAAAATCTTTACTGTTAATAAATCCCAATTTGATCATGGCGGTAGAATATCAGAAGTGTCTGATGGAAAGAAAAAGGAAAAGGAAGAAGAATTCCATCCTGATATGATGTATGAAGCTGAAAAATATATTACTAGTAAATATAAAATAGGTGATAAAATTAAAACAGGATTTGGTGAATGGGAAGTAATTGAAACGGACTATGCACCTAACAAGAGTTTTATAGGTTCATTTATATTTAAAGGAAAGGATATGAAAAGAGTAAACATACCTAATCCTCCTAAGACTAATAAGAATGCAGTAGGTTATAAAGTTACTGATGGTGACAAATATCCTATTATAGGTTTCTTATATCAATATAAAGATATAACTAAACTTGCAACTGTTGGTGTTGATGAATCAGTTAATGAATTAAAAAGAACATTAGTATCTGGTACAATGTCTGGTTCTACACAATCTTTAGAAGATAGAAAATATGAATTAAAGAAAGATGCTAAAGGCGCTACTATTGGAAACTTTTCAAATGTAACACTCCCTAAAGGAACTATTATTTATAATTTACCCGGTGGAGTATTTGCTGATCATTTTTCTCTAAAGAACAAATATGCAAGCAGATCATCACAAGGCCCACAATATTTTGATAAACCAACCTTTAAAGGTATAATGATTAAACAAACACCTGCTGTCTTATCATACATTGAAAAGAACAGTAAAGTTTTAGAATCATTTGATACAGAAATAGTTAACGAAGCTAGTGATCAACAAAGATTAACTCATTTAAGAAAATTTGGAATTGCACCTAATAACCAACCACAGAATGGTGCTTATATAAAACAAGTAGCAAAACCTGGAAAATTCTTCGTGGATTGGAAAGATGCTTTTGATCTAGGTGATGTTGCATTAGAGTTTGTAAAATCTGTAGGTAGTATTTCTGAGTTTGATATTATTGATCTTAAAACAATGAAACGCACAGGTGAACAATTAGATGTTAAGAAAGGTCAATTAGGAAATTTAAGAACTACTTACGGTGTTAGAGTTAATGAATCAGTGGAATTAGATGAAGCCGCAAAACCTTATAAGAAAGGGCAGAGAGTTGATTATCAATTAGATCATAAAGGTGGAGTTGGTAAATTTGCTGATGCAATGTCAAAATCTAAAAACATTGAATCTGGAGTTATTAAAAAAAGAACTAAAGGATTTGCTGGTACTTTTAAATATGAACTTACTAGTGGTCTAGAATTATACGGTTCTGAGATTGTAGGTTTAACTGAATCTTCATCTAAAGACGGTGGAGATAAGTCAAATGGTAACTCTCATCATGATGATCATACTGATAATACAGTAGCACAACATTGGAAAGATATTTATGGAGAAGAATTCCATTCAAAATATCCAGCAGTTGCTAAAATTATTAAACAAAGAAACATTAAAGATAAAAGAGAACTAAGTAGAATATGGGATGAAACTTATGGTGAAAACTTTGAAGAGCAATATCCTGCATTATACAATAAATTAGATTAAAGCTATGAAACATATTAAAACATTTGATTCTATTAATGAAGCTAAAAGAGCTGGTCTTTCTAAAGAAGAAACTCTAAAAGTGGCACAGAAATTTGCAAAAGCTTTATCAAAAGTAGATGGTGTAAAGGTTACAGTTAGTAAAGGTCATGAAGAAGATTCATTTGATTTAGATTATGATGGTGAAGAATACGATGGTGGTTCATATAATATTAATGATGATGGTTCAGTAGTTAATATGGCAGTTAGACATCCTAAAACAAAAGTATCACCAACTTATGGTAACATTGATGATGATGTTGCTACAATTATAAAGACTATTAAGAAGTTACCTAAGATGTTAGGTGAAGGTACTGTTATTGATTTAAGATTAGTTAATGAAAATGTTAATGATGAAATTGAAATGGCATTAACTAACTGGTTAAATACTTTAGCTGATGGCGATCCTGTTAAAGTTACAGATCTTTATTTAGACAACGGTGTTTTACTAGGAACAGTTGCTGAAGATATTAAACAAGGACATACTGAAATATTATCTTATTTTGAAATGTTCGTAACTAAAAATCCTATAGGAAGTGTAGATACTTTTATTTTACAAAACTTTGGTGATGTATGTATCTCTGATGGTACTTATACATTTGAATTAGATGGAGAAGATGGCCAAAGAACTTCTGTAGCTGCAAGATACACGTATGTTTGGAAAAAAGAAAATGATAAGTGGATGATCGCAACTCACCATTCATCTGTTAATCCTAAATAATATGAAATACATTAAACCACTTAACGAAGGAAGACCTATGTTCCAAGATACTCCTAATGAGTTAGCTTATTTAGATTTTAAAAAATGGGCATATAAGAACAGAGGCAAAATCAAAAAAGAACTTACTGGTATTACAGACGGTACTAAACTATTCATTGCCTTAAGACAGGTATGGATGGATTGGGCAAACAAGAATGCTAAGGAATGGAGTTATTTACATTCAACTGATGTTGCAAGAAAAGATTTTGGCAGAGCCTTAGCGGTAATGTTAAAAACAGATGATCTTATTATTAAAAAATCAGGAAATAAATTAATAGACTTAAAATAAATAAAAACAAAAACAATGAAAAAACTATTTACACTTTTATTAGCAGCTACACTATTTGTTGCTTGTAATAATACTAAAAAATCAGAAGGAGACTTAAAGTCAGATTCTGTTACTTCATCTTTAAATGTTATTAATAAAACAGATATGGATCTTTATGTTAACTGTTCATTCTGTGTTGATGTAGTAAATGATACCACTTTAGTAAAATCTAATTCATCTTACTTATTACAATCGAATAATCATAAAGCTGATGGTACTATTTTTACAATCGGTATACACGGACCTAAAGATGGTTGTGATAGCTTAGCTGTAAATCCTTCAGGGTGGGGTGGTCAACTTCCAGTAGGATATGGTTATTGGGAAGGTTCTGCTCATGTTACAACTCAACCTGAACAGGGTAATGCAAACCCAACAGCAAAAGTACCTGACTATGATGGAAATTGGATATTTGAATATTCATTTAAAGATGGAAGCCATAATGCACAAGTATTTGATGAGGTAACTATTACTACTAAATGTACTAAATAACTATGAAAAACATACCTTCATTTAAAGAATTTAATAATCAACAACTTGTAAAAGAATCATATGATCTTTTAGAAGGTAGTGTAAGCTATGAAGATCTTAACGATATTTTAAATGAAGGTCTGTTTTCATTTATAAAAGGTATCTTTATTAACCCAGGGCAAAAAAGAAAGCTAAGAAAATTAGGAGATCAATTATTTAAAATAAAAGTTCAGATTCAAAAATTAGATATAGAGCAAAACGATATTGACAAAGCAGAAGAAGAGCTTAAATCTAAAGATTCTAATTATACGGCAGATCCTGTATTATCGGTAGCAGTAAATGCAGAAGAAAAGAAAAAGCAAGCCTTACAAAATAAGGAAGGTATTATTATAGATCAAATGGATGCTATAGCTGGTGATAATCAAACTTTAACTAAATATGTTAATAAAGTTAAATTAGAAGTTAGGATGAAAGCTAATGAAGCTACTATTAAAATAGCTGATGATGAAATGGGAAGAATTCTAAAAAAGATACAAACAAAAGATGCTAAAGAAATTCAAAAACTGGATAAAGACTTGGGTAAAGCTGCATAAAGAAGATCCTTATGATAATTGGTATCCTGATAGATAATGTATAAAAGCTGGCTAACGCTGGCTTTTGTAGTTTTTGGTAACAATTAATTAACAATTAATTAATATACAAAGGATAAACTTTTAGTTATTTTCTCTATAAATATTATATGGAAACAACAACTAAGATTGATATCTCACCGGTACTTTATATAGCTTTAATGATTATAGTGTTTATACTTGGTCTTTAGTATAACTCTCTTCTAGATGGGAGATATCTAAATACATATATACATATGTCTAAATCATTATATGATGCTAGCCCCTCTCTATCTTCTTTATAGATTGTTTTAAAGCCACCTCTGTCTGTTAACTAATAAAATTATGTGTAAAACAAATTTCATTTCTTACATATAATAATAAATTAGTTTTTATTATGGACCAAAATAAAGGAAAGATTGGATTTACTGCTGGTAACTTTGATATAGTTCACCCAGGTTACATCTATACATTTGAATCAGCAAAAAAAGAATGCGATTATTTTATGGTGTTTTTACACGCTGATCCTTCAGAAACAAGAAATACTAAATATAAACCAGTAATACCATTACATGAAAGATATAAGACTCTAATGGCATTAAGAGATGTTGATGAAGTAGTTACTTATGAATCAGAAGAAGACTTATTACATCTTATTGAATTTTTTAAACCTGATGTTAGAATTTTAGGTGATGATTATATTGGTAAGAGATTCACAGGAGATCATTTACCTATTGAAGTAGTTTATACGACAAGAAGTCATGGTTGGTCAACAACTAAATTAAAGAACATGATTACAAGAATGACTATAAAACAAAATCCTAGTGTTATTCATGATGATGATTTAAACGATGTTGCTAATTTAGGTAGAGATTAAGATATGAGAATAATTGTAACAGGAGGATATGGATTTATTGGATCAGCATTTGTAAATTATGTTAGATCAAAGCATCTTGGTGAAGATACTGAAATATTAGTTGTAGATAAATTAACTTATGCAGCAGATGCAAGTAATGTTAATGTACCTAATATAGATTTTCTTCATAGAGATATCTGCGATGTAACAGCAGAAGAATTAGGAGAGTATGATTATTTAGTACACTTTGCTGCTGAGAGTCATGTAGATAATTCTATAACAAATGGCAAACCTTTTATTAGAACAAATGTTGAAGGAACTTTTAATCTTTTAGAATGCGCAAGGCAAAACAAAAGCTTAAAGAAATTTATTCATATTTCAACTGATGAGGTTTATGGAGATATGGATGATCCTAAATATAATTCAATTATAGGTATTAAGAAAAAGGCAGATGAAAAGGATTCCTTAGAAGGTTCTTCTTATTACTCTGCAACGAAAGCTTCATCAGACTTATTAGTCTTAGCTGCTAATAGAACTTTTGGATTACCTTACATAATTACTAGGACTTGTAATAATTATGGATCACACCAACATAAAGAAAAGTTTTTACCAACTATCATTAGATCAATTAAAGAAGGTAAAGAAATTCCAGTTTATGGTGATGGTAAAAATGTTAGAGAATGGATTGATGTTAAAGATAATGTACAACAATTATATAGTTTAATGCTATCAGATTTAACAAATGAAATATTTAATATAGGAACAGGTGAAACTTATACTAATTTAGATATTGTTGGAATGATTGGGGCCATTATGAAAAAACCTGTAAAATTTAAATTTGTAAAAGATAGGCTAGGTCATGATAAAAGGTACGCATTAAATTCTAATAAATTAAATCAATACGGTTTTGTTGATGAATACAAAACGTTAAGCAACTTCTTAAAAGAAGAAATTAAAAAATTAAACTAATGGATGAATATTTAGATCAAGCAATTTATAACTCTTACCAAATATTAACTGGATGGATGACAATGGATCAGGTTATAGAGCATTTAGAAATAAGAGGCAAGGAAGTAGCAGATCCTGAAGATGTATCCATAATACCAGTTTTCTTTATTCCGCCTGGTGAAGAAGCTGACAGTGAACAAATAGACACAATGATATCGCATTTTGAAGATATGGAATGTTATGAAGAATGCGGTGAATTATTAAAATTAAAAAACAAACAAAAATGAAAACAAAGAAACAAGAAATGAAAAATTTCCTATTAAATCATAAAGGAAATAAGTACAAAGCAAATAACATAGTAAGCTTACTATGGAAATTAGCAACAGGGAAAAAAAGTAAATAAGAATGAACATTTGGATTTTAACAGGAATAATTATATTTGTAGCTGTATGGGTTTGGATTGGTTATGAGCTTATCAATGCTCCTTTAATGCCAGATGATTTTGAATTAAAAGAAGAAGACATTTGGCCATTAGATGAAAGGCCTGAACTTAATGAAGAAGAATAAATTTATATGAAATACGATTTTATAGAAATAGGAACTAGTGATTTTGATACTCTATTAGAAACTACTACCAATAAAATTGGTATTTCTATAGAACCTTTAAAATATTATTTAGATAGTTTACCTAATAATGATAAAGTAATTAAAGTTAATTGTGCTATTAGTGATTCTAATTTTGAAACTGATATTTTTTGGGTTTCTCCTAGTGATATAGAAAAATATAATTTACCAAATTGGTTAAGAGGATGTAATTCTATTATATCTTCTCATCCTTCTGTTGTAAAAATCCTTGAAAACACTAATCTCTTAGAAATATATAAAACTTCTAAATGCAAGTGTATTACTTGGTCAACATTAATTTCTATATACGATATAACCTCAGTAGATTTATTAAAAATAGATACTGAAGGTCATGATTGTAAAATAATTCAAAACATTTTAATATCCAATGCAATACTTCCTAATGAAATATTATTTGAACATAATGTTTTAACTAGTGAAAGTGAATTTAAAGATACTATGGATTTATTAAATAAAAAAGGATATTATGAAGTTGAAAGAGGAGTTGATACTATTAAAGTCAAAAAAATGAAAGTATTAATTTTAGGTGATGGCCTTTTAGGTAATGAAATAAAGAAGCAAACCCAATGGGATTCTATTAGTAGAAAAACTCATACATTTGACTTTTGTGATATTACTTCAGTTTATAAGTACTTAAAAGATTATGATGTAATATTAAATTGCATTGCTAACACAGATACTTATTCAGATAATAAAGAAGATCACTGGGGAGTAAATTATAAAGCAGTTAGCAGATTGACAGATTGGTGCAGTGAAAATAATAAAAAGCTTGTTCATATTTCCACAGATTTTGTTTATGCAAACTCTACAGGATCTGCTAGTGAAGATAATGTTCCTGTTCATGCTAATAATTGGTATTCATATACAAAACTTTTAGCAGACGGTTATATTGAACTTAAAGGTAAAGATTACTTAATTATAAGAACATCATTTAAACCTAAACCTTTTCCTTATGATACAGCATTTATAGATCTTATAGGAAACTGTGATTATGTTGATGTAATTGCATCAGGGATTATAAATTTAATTAATAAAAAAGCAACAGGGTTATATAATGTTGGTACTGAAATGAAAAGTATATATGATTTGGCAAAGGAAACTAAACCAGATGTAAAGAGTGGCTTATCTAGAGGATGGATGCCACAAGATACAAGAATGAACTGTAATAAATTTAAAAATGCCAACAAAGAAAATTAGACAAGAACTTAAAGAAGCAAATCCAAAAGAAGTAAGCTATGCAGTATTTGAAAACTTCTTCTTTGGTTTAAGTGGAGCAATGATAGTTCCGTTTATTGCTTTAAGAATGGATATAGCAGTGCTCATAGGTTATATGGTACATTACTTTTATATAAGTAAAGTTATTAATAGACCAAAGTACACAACAAGTTTAGCCAAGTTTATTTTATTTCCTATTCCTACGGCGTTAGGTGCATTTATAGGATATAAGATAGCTTACTGGGTTTCACAATACCTAACACAATACATACAATGACAAAAGAAGAACAAGATTTTACAATCGATGAAAGATATCAGGAGTTGCTTCAAACTATTTTAGATTTTGGAATAGAAAAGAAAGATAGAACTGGGACTGGTACAAAATCAATATTTGGATATACAATAAGGCATGATATGACTCAAGGATTTCCTTTGTTAACTACAAAGAAGATAGCTTATAAGTCAATGATAACAGAATTAAGATGGTTCTTAAAGGGAGATACAAATATTAAGTACTTAGTTGATAATAACTGTAACATTTGGAATGGCGATGCTTATAAGAAATATCATCAAGCATTTCCTAAAACCGAAATGTTATCCCAAGAACAATTCATTAACTTGATTAAAACAAATGATGAGTTTGCAGATAAGTGGGGTGACCTAGGCCCAATCTATGGAAAGCAATGGAGAAGATGGGATGCAGAGAGTGGTGAGGCATACAAAGATCAGATGAAGGATTTACTTAATGATATTAAAACTAATCCTGATTCACGTAGGTTAATGGTATCAGCATGGAATCCTGGTGAATTATATAAGATGACTTTACCACCTTGTCATTATGGATTTCAAATTTATACAACTGAATTAACTCTAAAGGAGAGACAAGAAGAATTTTGTCATAGGTTAGGTAAAGATATTAGTTTTGCAAAAAACCTAGAGCATTTAGATTTAGATAAAGATAATGTTCCTAAAAGAAAAATATCATTAATGTGGAATCAAAGATCCGTTGATGTATTTTTAGGGTTGCCCTTTAATATTGCAAGTTATGCATTGCTTCTTGCGTTAATAGGAAGAGAAGTAAATATGGTACCTGATCAATTAATTGGTAATTTAGGAGATACTCATTTATACCTTAATCATTTAGAACAAGCAAAAGAACAACTTAAAAGAGAACCTATAATGTTACCTGAGATTGATTTATTAAATGTAGATATTTTGAATGGAGAGTTTGGATATGCTCTTATAGGTTATGAAAGTCATCCAAGTATTAAAGCACAATTAAGTAATTAAGAATGAAAAAGATAGCAATAATTGGTGGCCTTAGTTTAATGACAGCTGGGTCAACTTATATGATATGGCATCCAAAGACTGCCCAATTTAATTTAAATCCAAACACGTTAGCAATTGCAACTGGTGGATTTTTTGTAGGACTAGGTTTAACATATAGATTTTGAAAGACAAGAAAAGAAATAGAATTATAGAGAGAGATAGGCAATTGACTACATGGGAACGTTTAGCTACAAGGATTGGTTATTTAGGAGCAGGGTTATTAATTGCAGGCCAATGGACATTGGAACCTGTATTATTTGTAATAGGATTTACTTGTGTTACTATACAAGTTACTGTTAGGAAGCAGTGGAATTTAGTTGTCCTACAATTAAACGGATTAATTGCATGGACTGTCCATTTTATTAATAGCTTATCAACATCATGAAATTTAGAACAGGTAAATACGCAGGATTAACAATAGATCATGTTAGACAAATAGCACCGTGGTATATTCAATGGGTTCGTGAAAATCGACCAGAGATGTTAAAGGAAAGAACAGCTAAACCTAAAGCAGTTAAGACTACTCAACCATACAAACCGTATGCAGGTATTAAACCTAACTATGATTTTTTACCAGACAAACCTGCACCATATCTTGCATCACCCGAAGAAGCATTCGGTATGAACTTTCCAAAACCGTTATGAAAAAGAAATATCCAGATGCTGTAGTTTATAATACTAAGACAGGTGAATTTGATGCAAAGATAAAACCTTATCCAACATCAGTGAGCGCACCTAGCTTTAAACCTATTAAAGTAGATAAAGGTGATAGTATTAGAGCAAATAAATATTTTGAGTCTAGGATGGCTGAAATTAAAGAAGAGTATAAAAAATTAGTAGATGAATATAATTGGACTAGTTTGGTATATGAATCAACATATAACTTTCAGCCTATTATAGGAGAATGTTATTATTTGTATCAAAACAAAGACAAGAATTTATTTCTAAGCTTGATTGCACCTAATGAGTGGAATATGGAATACTTAGGAACATTTAAATTACTTACAAATGGTAAATGGGAAAAATTAAACAGCTAAACAAAGAAAAGATGGGGGTAAATCAGAAAAAAGAAATTATTAACCACTTAATTAAAACTAATAATTTTACAAAATATTTAGAAATTGGGGTATACATCCCCAGTGATAACTTTGACTTAATTAATGTCACAACCAAACATTCAGTTGATCCATGTGTTGAATTTGAAACTGATAATGTAGATTATAAATATACATCAGATGATTTCTTCTCTTATTTAGAAAATGATAAATTAGAATTACCTTCTGATTATAAATGGGATGTTATATTCATAGATGGGTTACACATTTCTACACAAGTAGATAGAGATTTTAATAATGCATTTAATCATTTATCAGAAAATGGATTTATTTTAATTCATGATGCTAATCCTCCTACATTATGGCATGCTAGGGAAGATTATCTTGTTGATGGTGTACAAGCCCCTTGGAATGGTACAGTTTGGAAAGCTATATACAAACTTAATGCACTAAGATCTGATTTAGTAGTTCATACTGTTGGGGGCGAAGGGGCAGAAGGTTATATTAAAGGTGTTGGTGATTGTGATTGGGGTTTATCTGTAATTCATAGAGGAGAACAGGAATGTTGTGAATTTAACAATCCTTTTTATGAATATAGAAAATTTGAAGAAAATAGAAAAAGTCATTTGAATACAATTAATATAGAACAATTTTATCAAATGTACCCATAATGAAATTATTTTTAGCACTTTTAACCAACCACAGGGTTGATAAATTAAAAAGATTAATAAGGAGCGTACAACTCCAATACCCTGAAGAAACAATTGAAATCAATCCTGTTATTGTAGTGAATACACTTACTGATAGTTACTACCAAGAAGTATTAGAAGCTAATTTGCCATTTAAGGTAATTAGAACTGAAAGTAATGGTAAACCTGGAAAGGGTAAGAACTCATGCTTGGATCTTTTTCTAGAAAGTGATTGTGATTTCATTACACAAATCGATGGTGATGATTTCCTATACCCCACGTTTCTAAATTCTATTGCAAACCATGTTAATCATTACCCAAATATAGATGTGCTAGGTAGAATACCCTTGGATTATATAGCAAAACATAAACCAACTGGAGGTTATACGTTTATGGCAGATGAAGAAACATATGCTTCTGTTTGGGGGATCTCTATATGCAATTTTGGAGAAAGATATCCTTCCAGAGGAAATTGGCTAGATGAAGGATTTCCAGCTCTTGGTACAAGACTTATGCTACAAAGTAGAAAGAGTGCTGAGGTTAAGATGCATGAAGATATCGGAGTTAGAGAAGATCATGTTTATTGTATGCAGCTCTTATCAGAACACATTAAAGGAAACCTCGGATTCTATTTAAGCACCTCAAGTGATTTTTCAATAATAGATAAAAGTTTAGAAGACAATATACAGTCTAAGTTTCAAGAAGACGATGAGTTAGTAGAGCTTTTAAGAAATAAGATGCTTTCGTATGTTTCAGAAAACCGTTCCAGTCTTACTGAGCTGCCCTTAATATTTAAAAGTCTTTTGATTAATCAATATGAAAAAGAAGAATTTGTAAAAAATATATACCAAGTGATGAAGCTACAAACCGAAGACTACGAACAACTATTAGATAGGATTAAAGTAATAAGTAATGTAATAGATAATAATCTTCAGCAACACCCAGTTGCTAAAATACATACTAACATTAAAGACCACATATCAGCAGCCGTTGATGAATTATATAAAGCAGCAGAGATAGTTAAGAAAAACTGTTAAAAACTGTTAAATTGTTAATAACTTTTTAAAATAACTACGAAAGTATGGCCGGAATCGCATAGAATTGATTATATTTATATTATAAATAATTAATTAAAACAAAACGGAAATGGCAACAATTACAGAACACAGATCAGAATTAGGAAACGGATTTTCAATCACTCAACAAGTAAAAGGTAAGCAATACAAATTTCATGCTCATAACCACGGATTATGCTGGGATAAGGAATATGACTACCAAGTTATTACAAAATGCCAAGCTGGGTTTTTTACTGTATCAACAGGAAAATCTAAACTAAGTCATATTGTTACAGGTTATAAGACAAACAAATTACATACTGTACAACTTAAAAATGATAATGGTTTTTATCTAACTGCTCTTGCAATAAAAGGTGGTAAATTCTATTTAATAGATAAAGAAATCCTAGAATGTTTAACAGTAGGAGATATTCATTCTAACTTTCCTGCAATGGCTGATCATAATCATTGGAAAAACATCGGTTCTAAAACATGGGCAGATCCAGCATACGGAATGTTAGTTAACTCCACAGTGGAATTTCAAAATTGTTAATAACTTTTTAAAAATAACTGTCTAAGTATGGCCAGAATCGCATAGAAATGATTATATTTATATTAATAATAACAATAACAAAAACGGAAACATTATGAACAACGCATTTGAAACTAAAGCAAATTACAAGGAGTCAGTAACAGTATTAAGAACTCAGATTAAATCTCTGAAAAGTTTGGTTAAATGTTGCAAAGAAGAACGTGCAACTATCAAACCTATTATAGATGAAAAGGTAAATATGCTGAAGTACATATCAGGTTTGAAATCATGGAACTTTAATTTTGAAGGTGGTGGTTGGAATTCTAATGTTGCTAAGACCAAAGAAGAATCAATTAAGAAGGCAAAGAAAATGTATAATGCAAGTAAACATACTCAGGTTTCTGAAACTAGTTTCCGAGTTGCTACTGATGCTGATACAAAAAACTTATTATCGTTATTTTACTAATTGTTAATAACTTTTTGAAAATAACAAGAATTTATAGTTCAGAATCACAAAAAAAGTATTATATTTATACTATAATTAAAAAACGGAAATAATATGAAAAAAGTTCAAAAAATCAAATCAAGGCTAACTCAGATTAGCAATGTCAAATATGAGAAAGGTTTATTCGAGGCTCATAAAACAAATACACCATTAGACGGATTATTTAGTATTGATGGCGGAGTTCCAAAAGCAACTAACTGGATGGTAGTTGGAGATCCTGGTGTTGGTAAATCTACTGTAACACTAGATATTATTGCAAATGCAAAAAAGACTGGATCTAAAGTACTATTCATCTCAGCTGAAATGAACCAGGTGGATCTTTACCTTTATGTTAAAAGGTATCCTAAGTTCGGAGAATTAGATATATTCTTTCCACAAGAAATAGAAGACAATGAGGATCCGAAACAAGTATTAGAAGAAATACTAAATGAAGGCTATGATATAGTTTTAATAGATTCATTTGTTGAACTACAAGAAACAATCCGAGAATCAGGCAGAATGACCAGAAACAGTTCAGAAAAATACTTATTGGATTTAATGTACAAACAAAACCTAGGAGCTAATAAAGCTAAATGCTTTACATCATTCCTTAATATACAACAAGTAAATAAAGGTGGAACATTTGTAGGATCCAACAAACTGAAACATATGACTACTGGTATGATGGAGATAAGGTTCGTAGATGAAAGGGATCAGGAGGAAAGGTATGTTACCTTTAGTAAAAACCGTCGCGGTCATGTCGGGAAGCAAATGTACTTCGATCTCTCTGCTAGTGGTAATGTAACATATGATACTGAAAGGTTCAAGAAAGCTGAAGGATTAAAACAATTAAAGAAAGCTGAAAAAGAAAAAATCAAAAAATCAGGTTTACAATTCGATGCTCTATTCGGATTAGATAAAGATCAAGAAGAAGGTGAAACAACGAATAAATAAATTGTTAATAACTTTAGAAAAATAACTTATATTTATAGTTCAGAAACAGTAAAAATTGATTATATTTATACTATATTAATTAAACAAATAACAAAAACAAAAAAGTAAAAATTATGAAAGAATTAACTACATTATCGCCAACTGCATTCGCCGCCCGTAAAGCCGAAGCTGTTAGGAACGAAGTAATGAGAAAAGAAATCAGTTTATCTGAGTTCAATGTAATCGACAATACTCATATCGAGGTTGACGGAGTAAAAATAGAATTAACACCATTTGCCTTCAAAAGGTTATTAGGTAGGTTAAGAATACCAACGGCATTTGCTAAAAGGTTCGAAACAGGATTTGGTTCTGATGGACTACAACAATTAGTACAGATGATGAAAACTATGAAATCATCTAAGAATGATCAAACTGTAACTCTATTGGTTGATCCAAGAGCAAAGAAAGTTACTAACATATTACCTGCAGGTTATGCAAGTATTAGTAATGAAGCATTCATTGATTTTGCTGAAGGGTATATCAATCAATACGGATTAGAGGTTAAGGACTTCGGTTCAGATCCAAACGGTGGAGCTACAATTAACTGTGTATCTCCTAACTCTGTCTTTTCTGTTCCAGGAATGTCGGATGAAGTATTTAATACTGGTGTAACATTCAGAAATACCCCAACCAGAGGATTAGAAGTATCGCCTTATCTAAACCGATTAGTTTGCTCAAATGGTATGTCATCAACATCATTCTCTGAAACATACGGTTTACATGAACTAACTGATAAATCAATTAGAGAATTTAATGATCATATGATTAACATGGCATCTACAGGATTTCAACCTGTAGGATTAGCTGACAAAATTAAAATGGCAAATAACACTGATGCATCAATTGCTGAAGTACAACGCGCAATGTCCGCTATGTTATCAACTGATAAAAAAATTGATTTTGATTACATGCAAAGGTACTTACCAATTAACCGAGTTATGAAAGCATACTCTGATATTGGAGCTGAACCATCTACCTTTACTACAAAGCAATTACAAAATGCTAAATCAGGTTTATCAATCTGGGAAGTAGTAAACGGTATAACAAACTTTGCATCCAATGATGAAAAATACAATATAGATGATCACAAAACTGGTAATCTAATGGTATCAGCTGGAAACCTTTTAATGAAAAAGAATTTTGATACTGAAGCTCTGATTCAATTTGATCCATTTGCAAATAAGCAATTGCTAAATGAAAATGAATCTGCTCGCCTAATGGGACAAGCATAATATCCCAATCAACCAAAGGATGAGGTTAGTAGTTTAGATTTCCGTTTATCTACTAATCAAAAATCCACCGAAGGCATCTGGGTAACATTACTCAGGTGCCTTTTTTTGTTTAACCATATATACTAAAATGGATCCAAAGGAAAAAGACTATATCGACAAGTACGACGACACGGAAAATTCCGAATACGATAGCATCAGTGTACCAAAAGAAACAGAGTACAACGATGATGATTACGATTATTAACCAAACTTAAATATATCTTATGAAAAACTTAATTAAATTAATCTGCATAGTAGTCTTATTTTTATCAGTAAATAGCTGTGGCGTCTCATGGCAAATACAATCAGTAAACCAAGCTGCTCAGGTAGATACTTTATATGATGTTGATGTAATTACCTCTAGGAGACAATTAGATTGGAAAATGCAAAGAGATTGGAACTTTGCTAATAACTATTATTCTTTCCTACAACAACAAAACTACTCATTCTTTGTAGATCAATATTATAGTAATAGACTATATAGATTCGGATGGAATGGACCGCATGATTATTGGATGAATTGGCAATGGAACTGGCACTCAGGTTATAGCAATAGTTGGATGTGGAATCAGTATCCTTATTATGGTAATTGGGGATCAAGTCAGTGGCACTATTATCAGAACTCAGGCCATTGGGGATACTCTCAAATTTATGGTCCAAGAACTCAGTATTTAGGAAATGTATATGGTAGTCGATATGGTCGTAGATCCTCAAATAGATCTCCCCTGTTTAATTCTAATTCTAGTAGATCTAGTATATTATTAGACTCAAAGGTCAGCACATCTGAAAGTCGCACATATAATCTAAATACAGCGTCACCAATACAAAATTCAATTATCCGTAACAACTCTAAACCACGTGTGCTACCAAACTCAAAACCACCAATAGTCAACAACAAACCTGTAATAATCAACAAACCAATTATTCGTAATAACAACAGGCCAGTAATCAACAATAGTAATAGCAAGCCAAGGATCAATAATTCCAGCTCTCGCCCTAATTTTAATCGACCAGTTAGTAGACCAAGTGTTCCAAAAACAAACAGTAATACTAATAGAAAAGGCAAGAACCCTAGATAGATCTGTATATACCTCTGAGCAATCGCGTATACTAGTAATACCATAATATCGGGTAGTATCTCATATTCCTTTCAGTACTATCAGTTAATCCGTTCCGGGAGTCCGATACGCTGAAACTGGCTCATGACTTACAGTTCCAGAGTACTGTGATATATACTAGCTTAAATGGTCCTTTTCTGTACTCCTGTGATAACCTTTTATCTACTCTAAGTACTCTCATTAACTGTAAGTACACTCAAACGGCCTTTCCAGTGGTCAATGTCTAGTTGAGAAATCCAAATCATTCGGCACATGCTAACACCTGACCTAGGCCTCCAGAATCCTACCGAGCTGAATCTGTACTCTGAAGAATCACCAAGATGTACTCATATAGCTATAATACTGTACTTAGACAGGAAATACCCTGGTTGAGCGAAGCAATTGTTAATAACTTTTTGAAAATAACTGCCTGGTTATGGCTACAATCGCATAGAATTGATTATATTTATATTATAATAATTAAAACAAACGGAAATATGAAAATTCAAAATTTTGCAAAAGGTAATCTACAAACCCTTAGAGTAGACATGGACAAAGCACTACAATCAGTTGCTAAGAAATACGGTATTACAATCCACGCTGGTAACGCTAGCTTCAGTGGTAACGAATGTACCTTCAAAGTTAAATGCAATACAGTAGGATCTGATGGTACTGCTATTACTAGGGAAGCTACTAACTGGGATCGCTATAAAGGACTCCACGGTATGGATCATCTAAATGTTGGTGATACTATTACTATCCAAGGTTCTCCTTATATACTAACAGGATTTAATAGTAGAGCAAGAAAGGCTCCTATTAATTTTAAGAACTCAGCAGGCTCTGGTTATAAATGTTCAGTAAGAATGTTACTAATGGAAAACTCTAAATAATATGGCAATGAATCTACAGTATATTTCGGAAGAATCGGTACAACAATTTATAGATGGAATGGATGAGGTTACAACTGAATCTCTTCTAGAAGATCCAGGAGTTGAGGAACTACTAACTGGCTCTGTACCTCCACAAATACAGGAGCACGATAATCCTCTTGGTACTATAGAATCCTTTCTACAACTTTTTATAGATCGTGAGGAATATGAGATTTGTGCTAAACTGGTCGAGGTACATCCAGAGCTATGCAAAAACTAGGCAAAATATGATGTAAAAACACTCCTTTTTAGGGTGCTAATACCAGGTCTTCTAGACAGCCGCTCTAGAGGGCCTATATTAGTGTGTTATTTGGGCACTATTTGGGCATATATAGCCTATATAGAGCGTCCAGTATCGTCAACTATCGTCTAGACCGCCCTATATACACCCTCTAGAGCACTAATATAGCCTATATGGCACCCTATTGTCCGCTCGAGTCAGCTACATGCCGCTAGTATCGTCATATATAGGTATATAGGGTCCATAGACTGCTATAGCCGCTAACCTCACGCCACAGACCAAAATAGCCTGCTACGACCACCACAGCACTAAAACAACTACTAAATCATCAATAACCCTAGTACGGTCTAGACAGGCTATAGGGCTCGCTGGACCACCCTAGCAAGCAACTACCATAGTATAGCAACAAGACAAGCAACTAGCTATATAGTAGACTAGTGGTAGTGGTAGCCATGTGGTAGTGGTCAACCAGGCAATGGTAGCAAGAGAGCAATAAAGTGAATCTTTCTCTTAAGGTGTATTTTTCTCTTGGGAATCTAGAGGTCTACTGGGCGCATGACTTTTACTAGTCCAGAAATTTCCAGCCAGAAAAAAGAGCTAGTCCAGATATGTGAACCGATTGCTATGTCTATTCGGATCATTTCTAGTCTGGAAAAAATTGGGCCCGAAAAAAATATGACTAAATAAACTCTTACTACACTTTCAGTTACCTACAGGACTTGTTATAATTATATTAAACAATAACTAATAAAAGACTATGTACGAAGCACTCACTCAAAACTCAACTGACTTAACAAGTATCTCTCATACCCTCGAAGCTATCAGTCTATCGTTGCAACTCCTAGTATACATGGGGATCTGTATTACGGTAGTATACACTGGTAACAAAATTAATAATTGGACTAAGAAGGCATAAGCATGAAACTATTATACTGTAATACCTGCAGGGACATCGTGAAACTATCAAGAACTACCAGAACTTGCCAATGCGGCGCGACTGGTGGACACTATAAGGAAGACGGATTAAACGCGATCTATTACGGTCCTGCTATTCCATTAGGTTTCGCTAACTCTAGTTTCCGTGATGCTCGAGATAATCAACCTGAGTTTGGTATGGGTACTGTCTACAACGCATTTGTTATTCCGAAGGTCTGTCCGACTATGGAACATGTAGATCTATTAGATTATACAGAAGTTTTTGATATTGAGGAAGATGAGTACAGTGTTGATATTATGATGGCAAGAGCTGAGGATGAAAGAAAACAACGTAAACTTAGAAATGTATTTAAAGATGAAGACTAAAGTAATTAAATTTTGTGAAGGTTGCTTATACGGCGTAGGATATGGATTTATGATTGCAATGGGACTACTGATTATTTGTAGTATCTCATTTGCTTTCTATAATTTGTTCTTAGAGCTGTTTAGTTAACTATGTGCTTTCAGAGTATAAAATGTGCGACAGATGTGCGACCGCCCTATAAAGAATGCAAGTATTAATAATAAATATAGAAATATGAATAAATGGAATAAGATAAAAAAAGAAGGCTGGCTAGCTTGTATGTTAGTGGGCATCTCTTTATTGACATGGGCAATTAGCCAAGGGGAATGTTTTACTGGACATATACCTTTAGCATGTTTACTCCTCATCTTTGGGGTGGCGGCAGAAACTTCTAATACTAAAGGAGAATGAATAATACACTAACTGAAATAGAACAAATAGAACAAGTACTAACTGAAGCACATGCATATAATCTTAGATCTGAGGTTAAGGCAACAGCTGAGGCATTTATATTAGATGATCAACATTTAAGTAAAATCGCAGCTTACAACATGGCTTATATACAATGGGTGGAATAATGGCAACAATTAATATAATAGCAATTTACTTATTATGCGGAGTTATATTTTCTGCAGGTTTTGAATACTTAATGAAAAGGATGGGTACTCCTGACCGAGAAAACACTACAAATTACCAGAGAGTTGTTTGGATTACTATATGGCCTTATTGTATATTCAAATTTTTCATGGGATATACAGGAAATGATTAATAAAATATATTAGAAATGAGTAGATACAATTCAAGAATGCATGGAGTAACAGAAGACAACGTACATGTTGATCTTAATTGGGGTTTTGATGATGTACTAGGTTATTGGTATGACATTATAGAAACAAGAGATGGTGAGCAAACTATTATAGAAGATTGGTCATCAACAGTAAACGGTGGAACTCGTAGTACAATGCTAGAATTTTTAATAAAGTATAATTGCCCAAAAGAACATCGTAGCATGGTAGCATTAGATATGGCATTTTAAATAATGAATGCCGCTGTGATGGAATTGGTAGACATGACAGACTTAAAATCTGTTGAGCTGAAAGCTCGTGGCGGTTCGAGTCCGCCCAGCGGTACTATAAAATAATAAAGATATGAATAAAAAACTAAATAGAGGAAACGGTTATATTGGTGGGGTCTGCCAAGGATTAGGAGAGTGGTCAGGAATACCTTCAATCTTATGGAGGGTTGGCTTTCTATTTTTTATACCAGCAGCTTTTTGGATATATGTTACATTGTGGATTTTTATTGAAAAAGACTTTCAGAATTAAACTAAATAGATTATAATTATATTATAACAATTAAACTATAAAATAACATGGCAGAATTTAAAAATGGCGATAAAGTAAAATGGATTGTACCAATGAGTTGTGTACCTCATCCTGAAGGAAAAACTGATAGAAAGGGAGAAGTACTTCCAGTGTTCAGAGATAAAGAATTTATTGGCGAGATAATTTCATTATGTGGTAATGGGAAAATACAAGTTAGACCTGAAGGTTTAACATGCGAACTACCAAAAGGTATACCATCTTACTATGATCAGAATATTTCAAAAAATAACTTAACACTGGTTTAGTATGGCTGATATTAAAGTTTTAGAAAGTAAAGAAGTTTGGTCGGCAATTACCACAGAGTATGAATTGGATATAGATGGTGAAATTACATCTATAAGAATTGCTGAAAATCCAAAGAATACAGAATTCTTTGAATGGAATGAAATTTCAGGTTGGGAAGAAGCTGATATTGATGATGGTTTAATGAAGCATGTTTATGAAGCATGGTCAAACGGAGAATTAGAATAATATGAATCATTTTGCAAATAACGGTAAAGAATACCTAAAAAGAATGAAAGAAAATAATAAGTATAGGCAAGGAAGATCTAAAGAACAAATGAAAGCTTCTTACATTGGAGCATTTATTTCAATAATAGGATTAGTAGTAATAGCAATCTGTCTTTTGATATTTAGATAAAGATCTGGACCAGTAGCTCAGCTGGATAGAGCATCGCCCTTCTAAGGCGACGGTCAAAGGTTCGAATCCTTTCTGGTTCACCACGACTCGGGATGTATCTCCTCAAGCTTATACCTTGTAGAAAGAGTAATTGGTTACATATAGGTTCAAGTCCTGTCTTCCCGACCTTAACCTTATAAATATAAAAATAAAAAACTTAAATATGCTAATAATCAAAAAAGGAGAAAAGGAATCAATCGACAAAGTATTAAAAAAATACAAAAGAAAGGTTAGAGAAACAAGACTCCTACAAGATATTAGAGAAAGAAAAGAATTTGCAAAACCTTCCACAAAGAAAAGAAAGCAAAAATTAAAAGCAATATACCAGCAAAAATTAAGAAATGAAAGCAAATGATTTATGTTTAGATTGTGGCTTATGTTGTAATGGTACATTATGGCTAGGTGTATATGTTGAAGAATCAAAACATCATTTATTTAAAAATATTGTAAAGAAAAAAATTAACTTTGGTCTTGCTAAGCAAGGTGGAGACGGTTGTGAACAATTAGATAATTGCAATTTATGTAAGATTTATGAAAACCGACCATCTAACTGTAGAGAATATGAATGCGGTGTCTTAAATGAAGTCAAAAGAAATGATATATCCTTTGCATATGCAGAATTACTAATTAAAGATCTTAAGAAAAACCCACATGATGAAGAATTAATCAATCGGTTTAAAAATTGTTAATAACTTTTTGAAAATAACGTGAATTTATAGTTCAGAATCCCATTTAATTGATTATATTTATATTATAATAATTAAAACAAAAACGGAACTATGGCAACATTAAGAATTACAACTCAGTACTACGAAAATTACTCGGACTCTCAAACTCCACACTGGAAACCAAAAGGTGGACAAACATTTATCATCAAAGATATTGAAGGTGATATGATTATGTACTGTGATAATCTAACAGAGGTTTGTAAAAACCTTGTATCTGCAAAATCAAATGAGCATTTCAAATATGATTATAGAGATCATGAAGTTGACTTTATAGGCGATGAGGAAATCTCTGTAACCGAACTTACTAAAGAAATAAGAGATCAATTTAACGGTGATGGTAAATATGCACCGAAGGACATTCCTGGATTTGAAGGTACCTTAGATAAATTAAATGATATCACTATAATGTGTTCGGCTGACTTAGATAATGAAATGGCTAACGAATCAGAAAACATATAATTATGAGTTTAGATATAACACTACAAACACCAGAAGGAATTACTGGAGATCACAACATTACCCATAACTTAAAGAGAATGGCAATAGCCGCAGGATTCGGCCAAGAACTCTGGAGACAAGAAGAAACTGATATTCATTTTGCATCGGATCTAATTGAAATACTCGCAGTAGGTGTTGCAAGACTAAAAGGTAGACCACTTCACTACGATCAATTTAATGCAGACAATGGTTGGGGTATGAGAGAAGATTTAATTAGGTTTACTGAAGAGTTATTACAAGATTGCATATACTCACCAGACGCAGAAATACTAACTCACAGATAAAACTATGATAAGAAAAAAAGAAAAACAGATGGGTCCAATGATTATAGATTTAACAGGACCAGATGGAAATGCATTTGCTCTCTTAAGTTTAGCAAACAGGCTATCCAAAAAATTTGGAGTTGAAAATCCAATAGTTGAAATGCAAAAAGGCGACTATGAGCATTTAGTAAAAGTGTTTGATAATGCATTTGGGAATTTTGTAATTTTAGAACGATAACTTATGAAAGCAATAAAAAACTATTTAAAGAAAATTGATTCGGTAGACATTGTAATGATTTTAGCAATCTGCTTATATACAACTATTATTGTAATGCAATTAATTAAATGGAATTAAAAGAAGACATAACTATAGATGTTTTGGAAGAAAAGTTATGGGATCATTATTCCGAACTTCCAAACCCTTTATGGTATGCACAACAAGATAAATTAAAAGATATGAAAAAAGACGTAGTAATATTTGACCTTGATGGTACACTTGCTCTTATTGACGATAGGAGAAAACTTGCCACCAATATAAATGGTAAAATGGATTGGGATACATTTTTTGATCCTGATAATATTAAATTAGATTTGCCTAACGATTCAGTTATTGAAATGGCAAGAACATTAGATGCTCAAGGTTTTAGTATAGTTATTTTATCAGGCCGTAGTAAAGCAACCAAAGATGCAACAGCTGCATGGTTGGATAAACACAGTGTTCCATTTAATATAATGAAGATGAGACCGACTGGCCATCCCTGGGCTTTTATGCCAGATGATAAGTTAAAGAAAAGTTGGTTAGATGATATATTTCCTGGTGAGAAAAAAGACCGCATCCTTTGTGTATTTGATGATAGAACAAAAGTAGTAAATATGTGGAGAGATAATGGCTTAAGCTGTTTCCAAGTAGCACCAGGAGACTTTTAAACTAAAATAATAAGATGAACACAATAATAGAAAATGAAAAAGTATTTGATTACTTGTTTGTCGTTGGAGATACACATGGCAACAACAAACAATTAGCAAGTCATTTGTTACCTAACTTACCAAAGGAAAGTAAGAAAGCTATACTTCATGTTGGTGATTTTGGAATGGGTTTTTCTAGCCATCTTGGGGAGTTAGATACTATGCAACACCTTGATAGGAGGTTAAAAAAGCAAAATGTATGGTTATATGTAATTAGAGGTAACCATGATAACCCCTATTATTTTGAAACTAGTAATACTAAACATGAAGAAATGGAATCTTTTTCCAATATTATGTTAATACCAGATCACAGTATGCTTCACTTACAAACTATTGATAATAACAATGTTTGTATATATTGTTTGGGTGGTGCAGTATCAGTTGATAGAACAAACAGAGTTCCTAGTAAGTCATACTGGTGGAATGAAATGGTTCCAGATTTACCTCAACAAGAATTAGATAAGATACCTAAAGGAATTGACATTGTATTAACACACACTAGACCTCAAGGTATATTTCCAATAGATAAGAATGGTATTGAACACTGGTTACTTAGAGACATGGGGTTGGATCATGATTTGGGTGTTGAGTTAGGTAGAATTACTAAAGTATTTGATGCTATCAACAAAAAGAATACATGCTACACGCATTACTATGGTCATTTCCACATGAGTAATGTAGAACACTTTGGAGACATTAAACACCAACTCCTTAATATAGATGAATTAATAGAAGTTAGACTAAAACAATAGAAGTGTAACTTATATGAAACAAAACAAGACAAAATGTAACTTATATGAAACATTAAAAAACTAAAACAATAGATATGAAAGCAACACTAACATTCGATCTAGACGATCCACAAGATGTAGAATCGCACTTACAATGTGTTAAAGCAGCTAAAATGGCTGGATTCATTTGGGAGCTTAAGCATAACTTCTGGAGGAAGTGGAAACACAATGAAGAAGACTTCACTTTAGATAACTACAAAGAAGCATTAGCAGAATTAATGGATGAACATAATATCAATGTATACGAATTGAACCAATAAACAATAATAAGATGAAAATATTACAAAAGATAGCATGGTTAACCAGAAGGTGGAATTTATCAATAAGACTATTTGACTTACAATTACATGATGGACATAACTCTTGGGGTTTTCATCTGTTAGCAATTAGACATAATCATTCAGTATATTCATTATTAGCATTTGAATGCAGATTACCTAACGGTGGAGACATAAAGGTATTTGCAGTAGATCATGTAGATATATTATTCTTAAGACAAGTTCTTAACGACTGGGCTTGTGATTTAGAAGAAGATAATATGTGGGCTGGTAGAACTCCTACAAGGTTAGAGAAAATAGGAATAGCTTTAGTTGGTACAATCTTTAAATAAATTGTTAATAACTTTTAAAAATAATTAGAGAAGTATGGCTACAATCGCGAAAAATTGATTATATTTATACTATATTAATAATTAAAAAATAAAACATGAGCAAGTACCAAGAACTATTACAAAACCCACCAACATTCACTGAACTTTATGATAGTGAAAATTTAAGAGAAGTTATTTTTGAACTAATTAGCTGTATGTGTGATAACAAATATACATTCAAATTAAAAAAGAATTCCGAAGGTGATTTTAAATTACATACATGCGGGTTTGCATTTAGCAATTTTTCAATCAAAAACCCTATGCATGATATTGAATGGGAAGCTGATGATAACAATTGGGGAACTGTTGTAAATATGATCAATACCGGTACATCAAAAATTAATACTGTTAAGTGTAGATAATGAATTGTACTAAATGTAAAGAAGATATTGATTCTAGGCGACTAAAAGCTTTACCACAAACTAAGGTTTGTGTAAACTGCTCAACAGAAGAGTATGTTAGTTGTGTTGATGTTATCTATCATAAAACAGGAAATACAATACAGATCATGGATAAGGAATCTGCTGATAAGATAAACAAACTTTCTAGGAGAAGCGGTTTTGGAATTATGGCAGGAATGAAAGGTAGTAGCGGTGGAGGAACCTCATCTAAAGTATTAGGGAATGTTACAGTATTTAGAATACCTACCGAAGAAGATTATCAACAGACACTAAAAAGAGTAGGTGAAATGATTGATTTTACAAGTCGTGAAAAATGTATTGCATACGTAGAGCGTCAATATGAAAGTAAGTTAATCAATTCTAAGCATTCTTTTAATCTTAAAACAATAATAGATACATTATTACCCTTGCCTAAAAAGGAAGAAGTTATTATAGATGAAACTTTAGATGAAGAAATACTTCATACATTTAGAAACTGGAAAAACTCAAAAATATACAGATGATAAAAAATATAATAATGGTACTACCTTTTGCTCTTACCCTAACAGGATCTGAGAGTAACTATAAAGAGGATATAGAAGTTATGGACAATCTTATTATTGATATTATAGAACCAGAAGTTAACCTCATTAATGGAAAGATTGATAACCGAGGAGAACTTATAACGGCTATGGCTTTTGTTGAAAGTGGTGGTAATCCTGCAACAATTGGAGATATTAATTTAGGAACACCTTCGGTAGGACTTTTACAAATTAGACCTATTATGGTTAGAGAAGTAAATAGAATATTGAGAAAACAAGGATTAGATAAAAGATTTAAAAATAGTGATAGAAAATCAGCTGATAAGTCAATTGAGATGTTTAATATCTGGGCTGATGCTTATCACTTAAATAGTTCATATGAAAAGATGGCAAGAAATTGGAATGGCGGACCTAGGGGCTATAAGAAAACTGCAACTGCTCATTATTGGACTAAAGTAACAAACTATGTAACATTAAATTTATAGATGCCTAAGGATTTTATAAAATGTAGTAGATGTAAAGAAACCTTTGATAGTGGTTTTGGCTATAGGATGCATTTTGATAAGCACATAGATGAATGGTACGAATCTAAAGATAAGAAAAAATATATTAAAAAAACAACACAATGATAAAGGTAAAGGTAGTATACATGAATGGGAAAGAAACTGAATATAATGTTGAGTACCCAAAAGCATATATAGCAAAAATTATGGAAAGTGAAAATGATCTAATGCTAGACCAAAAATCTGTAAAAGAAATTTATAAAGAAGATAAACTGATTGCTAAATTTACAAATGGATTTCTAAATGAATTGGTATTAGAAAAACCCGAGCCTAAAAAGACTGCAGGTATGGGTAAGTACAAAGGTCATACGGTTCCAGCAGGTTGTGATGTTGGTCAACATCTAATCCCAGAAGTACAAGAGATAGAAGATAAGATTAAAGCTGAAGAAGATTGGAATGAATACCAAGCAGAAATCTTACATGCTCAAAAAATACTAAAGGAAAACTTATGGGTAACAGATCATACTGGTGGTAATGTAGATTTGAATTACATTCCTAAGTCTTTATGAAGAACTTTCATAAAAGGTTTAAAGTTATGTTGACCATATTCATCTCTTAAAATTTGACCTACAGCTAATGCAAAATCAGCATAAGACATTGAGTCATCTATTTTAATCATTGCTTTATCCATTGCTTTTGCTAAAGCTTCAGACTTTTTAGATTCAAATATATCAAAAGGAGGTACATGATTTTCATTTTGAGTTTTATCATCCTCATGTTCTTCTTCCCAGTGTGGACTTTTAATATCTTTATCTCTAGTAGGATGAACATCAAATCCTTGTCTTACTGGACTATCATACGCGTTAGTATCTTTACCATCTGCTAAGTCGTCAAACATTTGTTTAAACTGGCCAACTGTACCTTTATAATGTCTAATTGTATCTTGGTCTTTTCTTGACTGATCTTCTTCCTTTGGGTCCATTACTTTTTATATTTTTGCTTAAGCTGATGTATTTGTGTTTGTATCTTTAATCTTTGCAAATCCATTTTGTCAAGTGATACTCTTAATTGATAATATTGAACGGCGAAAGGATCTTCTCTATCTTGCGCAGCTCTAAATCTTTCAATGTTTTGCTGTTCTCTTCTTTTTAATCTTTCAGCTGTTTCATTTGGATTAAATTCATGTTTAGCAGCTTCGGTAACTCCATCATTACCATCCATCGTATCGTGAACTGAATTTAGATTTTTAACTGAGTCTGAGATTTTAGAATACATCCAAGCATCTAATGTTTGACCTTGTGACATTCTATCTTTAATCATATCAGCATAATCAGCGATTCTTTCAAGATCGGTATTTGCCATTTTATTTAAACCGCCTATAGTATCTTCACCTTCAATAACTACTGATTCATTTTCCATTACATAAACATAATCTTCACCATCTTCCTTTGCTTTCTTCTTAGCCCATTTCTGAGCATCTGGCCATGACATCCCGTTTGGAATTTGCCACTCATCAGATCCATCACGATTATATGAGAACATCCATCCACCATATCCTTTAGGTTTCTTACCATGAGATCTTACGTATCTTTCGGTTTCAATCTTAGCGGCTTCGGTAACTGCTGATTCACTAAATAATCTCTTACCAGTGTTATCTTCTAAATGTAATAGTGCTTTAGGATACTTTTCTTGCATTACATTAAACGTTGCAGGAGCAACATCTGGTGTACTTACTGGTTCTTGGTGTATTACCTTACCATCCTGTACAACTACAATTACTGCAGGATAACTTCCCTGCTTTGCAGCCTTGTGTACTTTACGCCTAGATGCCTCATTTACACTAAAGGATTCAAATCCTGGTATTAAATCTATACTTGCCATATTAAAATGTTGAATTTATAATTAGTTCTTGGATCTCACTTATTAATTGTTTCTTCTCTCTTGATCCTTTTGGATTTCTTCCGTTAATTGCACTTATGTAATTTTTGTCAATTAAATAATCTGAAATTACTGTTGCTAATACTTTTGCTCCAGATGGTTTATCTTTTCCAGCTACTTGAACCATTGCTTCATCCATAGAACCGTAGTTTTCATATGCTCTATCCATAGATTCATTTACATGCTTCTTAGCTTCTTTAAGATATGATTCAGCTGTATGATCATTATTATCATTAGTTTCATACATGTTTGCTTGTTCAGCAATATGATTTGAACATGATTCAATAATTCCTGTAACAGGAGTCATACTATATCCAGTTTCTGGTGTTGCACCACCTAATCCAAAATTCTGGATTCCTGATTGCCCAAAACCCATAACTGCAATTTCTTCATTTACTTCGAATTTATCAAAATTTGGTATCTTACTCATAATTAGTTTTATATTTGTTTATATATTTGTAAACAAACATTAAGTTGTTGCATATAAAAATAAACACAATTATGTCAGAATTTTTTAGAACAGCGATGGGTCGTAAATTAATTGATGGAGATATACCTAATTTGGTAAATGTCTTAGAAAGAATTGCAACTCAATTAGAAAGAAAAAACAAATTAGAGGAAAAGAAATTTATATTAGAAGAAAAAATCCAAAGACTTACAATAAAAGAATCAAATAAAAATGGCTAAAGGGGATATTACATATAAACAATTTATTGCTCACATGGATAAGGGTAGTAAAGTTTATATGAAAAAACCTAAGTCATGGCAAAAAGTCTGGTTTTGGTGGGAGAGCAAAAAAGACAAATGGTTTTTAAATAAAGCATTTGATAAAAGAACAGATGGAAGAGTAGAACCAGAGCCTTCAGTATGGATAACTGCAAAACAAATGGACTCTCATTTTAATTTTATGTCAAGACAAGGTTATAAATATCATATAGATGAATAAATTACTATTAGCATTTGCATTGTTCTTTACTGGGCAAGCTGCAATATGGTTTCAAACAAATGGACAATTTGTATGGCCTTGGTTTAAAAAGAATCCTTTAACAGTATCAGTTCTATTTGGTACTGCAATTAGTTACATATTAATATATGGTACTAAGTTTATGGTTGAATACTATGATGGCTTACTATGGCCAGGTAGATTTATTGCCTTTGGGTCTGGTATTATTTCTTTTACGTTTTTAACATGGTTTTTTCTTGGTGAAGGAATTACGACTAAAACAGTAGTCTCATTATTCATAGCATGTAGTTTAATTGGTATACAACTTCTTTGGAAATAATGAAAGACCCTTATAACATATTAGGAGTAGATAAATCTTCATCAGCTGATGATATTAAAAAAGCTTATAGAAAATTAGCTAAAAAATATCACCCAGATACTACAAATGGAAATGAAGAAAAATTTAAAGAAGCAGCTGATGCATACGAAACTTTAGGTAATACTCAAAAGAAAGCACAGTATGACCAAATGCAATCTAATCCATTTGGTAATTTTGGAGGTGGTGATTTTAATGATAGTATGTTTGAAGATTTACTTAGAAATCAAAATTTTAGTGGGGCGTTTAATCAGAGGTATGGATATAATACAAAGGGTAGGAATACAACAGGTGTTTTAAGAATAACTTTAGCTGATGCTTATTACGGAACAAGTAGGGATGTAAACATTGGAATGAAAACAATAAAACTTGATATCCCACCAGGAATACGAAATGGACAAAAGCTAAGATTAAAAGGACTAGGGCAAAGAGGCCAAACTGAAGAATTAAGCGGTGATCTTATTATGAACATTGAAGTTATAAATGATACTAACTTTTTTCTAGATAATCAAGGTTTGCATACTGTTAAGAATATAAGTATGTATGATGCCATACTTGGTGGAAAGGATTCTATTAATTGTTATGATAAAATTATATCTTTTTCAATACCAAGAGGAACTACTAATGGAAAAGTATTGAGAGTTAAAGGAAAAGGGTTTCCTGTTTATAAACAAGAAGGTAAGTATTCAGATTTACTTATAAGTGTAATAGTTGATATTCCAACTAATTTAGATAAGGAAGATGAAATATTAATTAAAAAAATTAAAGATAAGCATAATGGAAAAGGGTAACGGTTTTAGTGATGATTTTATTAGAAGTCTTTTACTAACATTAGAGCAAACAGATTTTGCTGAATTTATGAAATTATCATATCATGTAGTAATGCAGAGTCCTAGCGCAGTTTTAAAAAGAAGAGACTCTATGGAATTAAAGCTAAAAAGTATTAATGGGATGATTAAATATTTTGAAGAAACTGAAGAATATGAAAAATGTACTAATTTACAAAAATTAAAATCAATGTTATTTGTAATTCCACCAGATGATGATGATCATAAAACTTTTAATTAATTTTACATATAACTAATAAATCAATCAATATGAACTTTTTAGAATTTATATTTCAATCATTTTGGCATTTTATAGGATGCGTATTTCTTTTAGCTATTGTAGTTCAGTGGAAACCTTTTGTATCTTCTAGACACCAAGGTCTAACTACCAAACAATTTAATGATATATTAGAAGAGCTTAAAAAGAAAAAGAGTAAGTAATTTTTATTGTCCTATGGTGTAACTGGCAACACGTCTGTTTTTGGTACAGAAGAGTCGAGGTTCGAGCCCTTGTGGGACAACTATTTGTTTTAAAATTGTTAATAACTTTTTGAAAATAACGTGAATTTATAGTTCAGAACCGAGAAAATTGTATTATATTTATATTATAATAAATTAAACAAAACGGAATATGACTGAACTAACAAAAAACCTAAATTATCTACAATCATTTATTGATGAAATGAATGATTCATCTTCGGGTAATTACAAAATTGAAACTATTAAGAAACACTCTGATAGTAAATTTCTACAAATGATTTTTAATTATACTTATAATCCTTATAAGAAATATAATGTAACTTCAAAAAATTGTAAAAAGAATTTTGATTTACTTGGCCATGCAAATACTTATGGTAGTATCTTTACTATATTAAATGATTTAGCAAACAGAGTTTCTACTGGGCATACTTCAATTGCAAATGTTAACAGATTTATCTTAGAAAATAAACAACATGAAACTCTTATTTATAATATTATTGATAGAGACCTTAAAATGGGTGCATCTACCAGTTCTATTAACAAAGTAATTCCAGGATGTATACCAACATTCAAGGTTGCATTAGCAAATCCTTATAATGTAAAAAGAGTAGATTTCAAAAGTGGAGACTGGTACGGTTCTAGAAAATTAGATGGAGTTCGTTGTATTTGCCGAAAAGAAAATGATATAGTAACATTCTTTTCTAGGAGTGGTAAAGAATTTTTAACATTAGGTAATTTAGAAAATGAAATTCTAAAGATTCCAGGTAACTTTATTTTAGATGGAGAAATCTGTATGGTTGATAAAGATGGCAATGAAGATTTTCAAGGAATCATGAAACAGATTAGAAAAAAGGATCATCAAATTGAAAAACCTAAATTCTTTGTATTTGATTATTTAACCTTAGAACAATTTGATAATCAAACTGGAACTACACCATTAACATTAAGATTAAGAAATGGTTATCATAACTTACCAAATGATGTTAACTATGATATGTTAGAATTCTTACCACAAGAACAATTAACTACCGAAGAACAATTTACTGAAATGGCAAAGGCTGCTGAAGATGCAGGATTTGAAGGAATCATGGTTAGAAAGAATGTAGGCTATGAAGGTAAAAGAAGCCATAATCTACTAAAGGTTAAAAAATTCCATGATGCAGAATATACCGTCTTAGGAACTACCAATGCATTTATCCGATGGACAGAAAATGGTAAACAAGTAGAAAGAGAATGTTTAAGTAACATTACAATTGAACATAAAGGTTGTAAAGTAAATGTAGGATCAGGATTTTCTAAAGAACAAAGAGAAATGTACTTTGATTTTCCACAGAATATTATAGGTAAGACTGTAACAATTCAATACTTTGAGGAAACTAAAAATCAAAACGGAGGATTCAGTTTAAGGTTTCCTGTATTAAAACATGTTTATACCAATGGCAGAGATTGCTAATCACAGACACCTTTTAAGTACATCTAGTGAATTAATCCAACTTTGTTGATAAATAATAAAAGGAAAATTTAAAGTGAGGCTATTTGAAGCAAATAAAAGAAATGCAATTACCATATTTGATGTGGATGATACTCTTGTAGTTACTCGTAGTAAAATTAAAGTTCATAATCCTAAAACTGGCTTTTCAGCTGATCTTACTCCACAAGAATTTAATACATTTAAGACTAGACCAAATGATAAAATGGATTTTTCAGATTTTCAAAGTTTGGATATTCTTAAAGCTGGTAAAATTATTGAATGGGTTTTCTCAATATTAAAAAGAACTATACAAAAAGGTAAGGCTGTTGGTATTATAACAGCAAGAGATGATTCAAAACTTATTCAACAATTTTTGTCTCATAATGGAATTAACATAAACCCACAATACATATTTGCTATTAATGATTCTTCATTAGGATTTAAAGGTTCTACATCAGAGAAGAAAAAGGAAGCATTTAAAAAATTCATAGATATGGGATTTAATGATTTTACATTTTTTGATGATGATGAAGATAATATTAAATTAGCTAAGTCTTTAAGTAAAGAACCTAATATTAAAATGAAAGCTAAACTAATTAAAAGCAAATGGATTCCAAAATTCGACGACTTCAAGTAAAGATAGAAACCTTTTCTAAAATTTTAGATAATATAAAAAATCTTTCCAATTCTTCAACAACCAAAGTAGGGTGCATTGCATTAAGAAAGGATTTTAGTAAAATTGCAAGCTTTGGTTATAACGGATCTTATAGTGGTGCAAATGATAATGAAAAAACAGGTACCGAAGAAGATAGTCTAATACCAGGGGAAAGTGGCTTTATTCATGCTGAGGTAAATATGATTGCTAAATTTAAAGAACATGACCCCGAAAATTACATTGTTCTTTTAACATTGTCTCCATGTAAAATGTGTACAAAAATTCTAGTTAATGCTGGATTTAAACATGTATATTGGATTGATGATTATCGTAACCTAGATCATTTACAAATTTTTAAACAATGTAATATTACAAATGGGCCTATATCATTACTCGCAGATGACTACCATCTAATCAAAGACTGAATATATAAAAAAATAATAGATCCCATTGATTTTAGAAGGAATAACATTTAAGTTAGCTTTAGACTTTTTTACCTTTTTGAAAAAAAATAAAATAACCTCTACAAGTATAAAGGTTGATTTTTTCAATAGAGTGAAACATGAATATATTGATTTTGCAGATGTTACTGCGATGGAAGTATACTACAGTACTAATTATAGTCCTCTTAATAATTGTAACTTAGGAGATTTGGTTTCTATTTCATTTTTCTTAGCCACGAGTAATCTTTATGATTTTACAACCGAATTCAAAGCAATGGATGTTACTAATAACCTAAAGCTTGAAACAGGTTCTGCATATGATAGACAACGAAAAGCCGGAAGACAAGTATTTATAGATAGGCAAATTCAATTAATCAAGAATGCAGTTACTGATTATGTAAAGTATTACTCAGAGTTAAAATATATTTATGTAACTGGAATTTATTCACCTTGTTATGCAGTACCAGGTTGGTCTGAAAACACATGGTATCTTAAATCTTTCCGTGAAGCATTTATTTCACCAAAGGATACTTCGCAGTTTCCATACAATGATGTAAAGATTGAGGAATTCCCCCCAAACTAAATATATAAAGAAGAAGAATAAATAAAAAAATATTTAACTCAATGGCAACGTCATTTAACCTACAAGAATATATTCTTTTCAGAACAGAAATAAAAAGAGAGCTCACCAATAACGAGGTTGATACTAATTTTAAAATGGTAGCTAACCCATGGGAAACTACTAGAATATATGAAATAGGAAACATTGTATATCATCCTGTTATCGTGGATGATCCTGCTACTACAGGTGAAGATCAAGTCTTAGCTTGGTGGAGAGCAAATGCAAGAACTACACAAGGTGTATTTGATACTAGTCAATGGGATATAATCGGTGGATTAGGTTCAGGTAATATTAATATACAAGGATCAGTAGGTTTTGGAAAAATTAATGTAAATTCAACTGCTGCTGCATCATTCCAAGCAGGTAATGATGCTTTAATAACTTCAACTACACCTAATGATACTTTTAATTTTATTGCAGGGCAAGGAATGCAACTACAATATGATTTAACTTCTAAGTCAATAAAGTTAGTAAACACACTAGCTGCTAATCCAGGTGAGGTTAATGTAGGTGAAAATATTGGAACAGGAACTGGGCACCAGGATGTTTATGCTGGTAAGGTTGGTCTTAATTTACAATTTAATGGATTTCAGTCAACCAATACTGGTACAGGCGATGCATTATCTATAAGTACAAATAGTACACAAAAAAATATTGAATATAATTTTAATGAAGGGTTAGTTGATCTTGCTGAATTAAATAGCGGAGTACCAACAATTGGTATGCTATCTGATGTATCTCCGAATGTTCCTAATCCTCAAGATATTTTACAATGGAATGTTGGTAATGGTTTATGGACTCCAATACCATTAGGCTCATTAGGACAAGTAAATATTTATGGTAATGATGGAAGTATTGCATCAGCAGGAAGGATTGTTTCTTTAAATGGTGGGGCTGGGCAATTACAATTTAATAGGATTAATGAAGCTGGTACAGGTATACATTTTGAAAATACAGCAGCTACTCATCAATTACAATTAAGAAATGCTGCTGCAAATGGAAATGCTGCAACACAATATACTTTAAATGCTTTAATAAAAGCTACAGCGGGTATATTTGGTGGATCTAGTGAAGATTCATTTGGAATTAATATAGGTACTACCGGGTTAGCAGGTTTATCTGTAGATGCTTTAAGTATATCTAGTAATAGTGAATTATTCATACCTCAGATTGCTACAGATACGGTTACAGCAGCGAGTGTTAATTTTAGAATTCCTTTTGTTAATGAGGGAACAGTTGTTCCTGGAAATACTGCGGTGGATACAGGTAAGTTTGAATCTACTAATAATTATAGATTAAGTTCTTATTCTGATCAAGGCGGAGCTGTTGATATGATTTCTATTTTACATGAAGGAGATTATGCATTAACTGGTGTAAGTACTTTAAATACTACTTCAACTACATCATTCTCGTTTGATAATGAACATGACTTTGGTGCTACTTCAGGTTTAAGAGTTGGGTACGGTTTATACATGAATTATAAGACACCTACAAATATTGAAGGTGTTAATATTTTACAGTGGATGGATAAGATAAATACTCGCTATATAGGAAGCCAAATACAAACAGATTCAACTAGTGATATAGCTACCAAGTATATTGGTTCTAATATTGCACTTGATAATAAAACAGGTGTAGCAATTAATGTTGGTCAAATTATTTCATTTACTGGTAGCGGAACAGATCCACAGAGAGTTGGTCTGTATTCTAATGTTATAGATTCAGAAGCAAGCTCTGATAGCGAACCAGTGTTAACTGATTTAATTGCTGATAATGGTACATGGGCTGGTTATTTTGTAGGTTGTGTTAATATTAAAGATGGTGGATTAGTTCTACCTTCTTCAACTTTTGCAAACAGACCATTATGTAATGATGTAAGTGGTGGAACAGTTGCAGATAGAACTCTATGGATTAATTCTGCAAATGGACATTTATATAGAGGAGAGGTTGATGTCGAAGATGTCTTTGGTTCTATTGGATTAACAAATTTAACTGATGTTGATATTACAAATGTTCAAGATGATCAACTCTTAGTATATAATAGTTCTACAAGTAAATGGGAAAATGCAAGTTTATCTGCGTATAATTTAAATGCTATTGATTTAACAGGTGGTGGCGTAAGTTTACAATTAAGTGATGGTGTGGCTAGTAGTGATATTGATTTATTGCCTGGTACAGGTATATCTTTTAGTGTAGATGAAGCAACTGATGAAATAACTATTACTGCAACTGGTGGTAGTGGGGCGCAAGGTGCAGCAGGACAACAAGGAGCAACAGGAGCAGGACAACAAGGTGCAGCAGGACAGCAAGGTGATAATGGTGCTCAAGGTAATAATGGTGCTCAAGGTAATAATGGTGCTCAAGGTGCAGCAGGACAACAAGGAGCAACAGGAGCAGGACAACAAGGTGCAGCAGGACAGCAAGGTGATACTGGTGCTCAAGGTGCAGCAGGACAACAAGGAGCAACAGGAGCAGGACAACAAGGTGCAGCAGGGCAACAAGGTGCAGCAGGACAACAAGGTGCAGCAGGACAACAAGGTGATACAGGAGCTCAAGGTGATACAGGAGCTCAAGGTGCAGCAGGACAACAAGGTGATACAGGAGCTCAAGGTGCAGCGGGACAGCAAGGTGCAGCAGGACAACAAGGTGCAGCAGGACAACAAGGTGCAGCAGGACAACAAGGTGCAGCAGGACAACAAGGTGCAGCAGGACAACAAGGTGCAGCAGGACAACAAGGTGCAGCAGGTGGTTGTGTTGAAATATTATCAACAAATTATATTTCACGGAATCCATTAAATGCAGGTTCACTTCAAAATTTTGAAGTTGCCGTAGATGTAGTATCTGGAGATTTTACATCAAATATTCAACGAATATTTTTAGGTTTTACTAGTGGTGCTATACAACCGACTACAGGTTTACCAATAGGTAGTACAATAACACTATCAGAATCGCCTGCAAATACTGTAACATCTGTGTATACTGTAACTGCTTCGTCTGTAGTTGGCGTTACAGGAAATCTATATAATGTTACTTTTCTTTCTGGTAATGATATTAGTAATACTGGGACACCGCATCGAGTATGTACTTCAACTGCAGGAATACAAGGTGCGCAAGGTGATATAGGAGCAAGCGGTGGCTTTAGTACTATTGCTCAGTCATCTATGTCAGGAGGCGGAAATGCCCCAGCTAAAATAACAAATGGTTATGCATTTGGGTATAAGGTTGCTTCATTTGCATCTTCACCAGCTACTTATACTGGATCTGGTGAATTAATGATAGAAAATACAGGAGCCTCTTGGCCGATCTACCAATTAGGTGTATTTAATCCTATGGGTGTTACTAGGACGAATACTAGAGCCATGAGATTAATTGCAAATATTACTTTACATGGAAATAAATCAGTTACAAATGTACAAAGAACATGCCATTTTATAGTGGAAAGAATTAATGTCTTAGGTCCTAATACTGCATTTACTACACTGGGAGCAACAGCAGTTAATGAATACTCATCTACTGATCAAACACCTGCTATAGTATCAGGAGCTACGTTTGCCCATAACTTTCAAATTTCAGATTCATTTACTATGTTAGCATTCAATAGTGCAGATCTGATATCTGTAGGCTTTGGTTTTTCTGAAGTAGGTGGTGCATTTATACCAGCAGATTTTGACTTTAGCCTTACATGGAAAATTGTTGAAGAAGGAGCAGCATCGTAATCTTAAACAATTATTATATTTAATGTATAATAATAAATACACAAATAATGCAAAAGGATAATACTGAGGAAAACATACTAGGTGTGAATTCACCTTTACCTGGTGAGAAAACCGAAGAAGCAACAGATAGTAAATATTTTCAATGGATTAAAGGTGAAGATACTGGTACAGTAGTTAATATTAAAGATATAGATGATCAATGGATTAATTTTACCAACGGTCGTAGATTGGCTAAAGATCTTAGGGATGAATTTATTCAACCATTAGATGAAGAGCTTGCTAAAGAATTTATAAAAACTGAAGCAACGCCTACTTTACTATCCACACCAATTAGTGTAGCAGTTAGCAATGACGCACCAATTTCTGTAAAGCAAATTTCACCTATTAGAGTTTTATTTAATAAGCAAAAGAAAAATAATAAAGTAAAACTTCTTTTAGAATTTCCTATAAACATTCCAACAAAAGGCGTTTATGAATTAATGAGTACATCATTTGATAAAGAAGAGGTTGATGAAAAGTTACATGACTTTATTTCAGAGCAATTAGATGAAGATGAAATTACTGATTGTTTATTTGATAGTATTAAATCATTAATCGAGAGCAAGTACAAAGGCGAATAGCATACTTTATAACTAGTAATATATAATAAAATCAATCATATGAACGAGACTACAAATCAAAGAATACCAAATCGTAGCCAAAGAAGAAGGGCAATGAAACACCAAGGAATCTTAAAAATGAAAAGTAAATTATCATTAAAAGATTGGACCGAATTATGCAAACAAACAAGAGAAAAAGGTAATGAGATTCATGCTGCTAATGTTGATGCTTCTGAAAAATCTACTTATGCTGCATTAGAAGCTGCTGAGGTTATTCATATAAGTAGATGGAAAGAAGAAGGATATACAGATAAAGAAATAGAAAAATTAAGAGAAGCATATTCTCTTATAATGATTAAAGATAAATCTACATGGCATACTGATAAAAAAGTTGCAAGAAAAACAATCAAAGAATTAGCATCTAAATTATATAATAGAAAATCGTAAATGATTAAGATAGTTTTAGAACCTGCCAGGAATGGTGTAATTAAAAAAGTCATTGATGATAATCACGGTGGTGGTAAAGAACACTTTACTTCAACAGATGTTTATGAATCAAATGAAAATGATAAGAATCAATTTAGCTATATAAAAAGATTCTTTTTTGATTTATGCGATGATCTTGGTTTAGAGTTAGGTAGTAAATTTGATAAAAAAGTATTAGATATTAATACACAATGGGGAACTCACTATGAACCTACTGTTAAAGATATTGAATTTAAAATAAAAAGACTTAAGAGTGAGCTTAAGGAATTAGAAGAATGGAAGAACATATAGAATTTAATTTCATATACTCTAGTGATGCATTACGCGTTAAAACATTCTTAGGAAAAGTTCCTAGGAGTATTGAGTGTATAAATTATATGGATATATTTAACAAACTTACAAAAAACGACTTTTATCAATATGAACCATCTGATGCAGTAGTATCATCTTATTTAATGAGACAATTACAAAATGCAATAGGTCGTAATATTTCTACAACAATATTTTATGTTTTAGGAAATCTTAATAAAGAAACAGTTGGAGGAATACAGTCATATGTAGAATCACTTTCTGATAAACCTATTACTTATACAATTTATCATTCACCTGATATTACTGTCAACGGAACTGCAGAGCTATTCGATGACATAATAGAGTTTGAATGAAAACACACAGAATATTTAATAAAGGACAGAACGTATACTGCTTGTTAGCATCTCATACTAATCCTAACATTCTTTTACCTGTTAAAGGTATTATACTTGATTCTAAATGGGATCCTGTAAATCCGCTATATCAAATTCGTATTATTAAGTTTTATGATAATATGAAATTTTTAAAACAACATTTCTTTGATATGAATTTTAGGCACTTGTTTGAAAACAGAGCCAGGAAGATGATTCTAAAGGCTGAAGATTTTAAAACTGCTAAGGTATTAGAGAATAGATTAAATGAAAAAGATAGAGAAAGATTTTATGTTGTCATAGAATCAGTAATGTGTACTAAAACAAAGGTTGGTCTTTCAGAATTATTTGAAAAGGTTCAACTATATATGATTTCTAAAAACTTAAAAGAAATTAGGGATATATCAACCCGGCCTTTTTTTAAAGGGCCACTATCATTAGATAGTCCTAAAGAATTTGATGCAAGGTATAAAAATAGCTGGTCAGATAAATTTGAAAAAAGTAACCTAGACATAGATAAGTATCTTAATAGCCTAGGTTAAATATATAATAAAAATAACCTATCTTTATGGCTTTTGATTTTTCTAATTCAGTTGAGAATATTAATGATGCAATGTACCCTAATCCGTTTAAAGCTAATCCTAATTTAGTAGGACCTTTTGGCGGTGAAGCTATTGGGTTTGCTAAAGGTGTTGGTGAATTATATAGTAGAAATTTTTACACTGGAGAAGGTACTGTGCCAGATGCTTCAACGGTCCCTAATGGCATGACTAATTCAAAATTAGCCAGTTCTTTAGCCAATAGGTATGCTTTATTTAATTTTACTGGATTTAATGGATCATTACCACAAAATACAAAAACTAATTATATTGATAGTCCAAATAATCCTTTAATGGGTGGAACAAACGCACAAAATGTTTCATTACCAAAGATCATAAATTATTTTGATGAAAATTATCCAAAGATAAGTTATAAACCATCAGATTTTTTATATTCTAAATATTACAAGAAAATTCCTGTTAATCATTTAATTACATTAAGAAGGTTTCCAACACCTATCACAGATAATATTTATAATTATAATATTAGGCCTAAAGATAGCGAAGATTCTGTTGATGGTACACAGGTTGCTGGTGTAACTGCAATAACCTACTTAGGAGAAACTGCTGGTAATACTTTAGAAGAACTTCTTAAAATGTCATTTGGTTTAAACTTTAAAGAATTAACAGCTGAAATGGAAGCTGTTGATACTGGCGGTGCAGGTGGTGGATATACGCAACAACCTTTTTATAATAAAATAGGTGGAATTGGTAGAGCTGTTTCTGATGCATCAAAAGGAGTAACACCAGGTGCTAAGTTTAGGGCACAAAATGGTGCAGGGACTTCAACTGCTGATAGGTTAGGTACTACTTATGCAAACTTTGTACTAGGTCCTATTAATGTAGTAGACAAGACAATGATTAGAGATAGAGGTTTAAAGTTTCAAAATGATATGAAATTACAATTTGAATATGAGCTTAAATCGTTGAGTTATGTTAATCCTAAAATAGCTATGATTGATATTATTAGTAATATGTTAACTATGACTACGAACAATGCTCAATTCTTTGGAGGTGGGCATAGATATTATGGTAGTGCTGGTTATGTAGGAAGTCAATTTGGAGATGTTAACAAATTAAGGAATGGTGATTTTTCTGGTTATATGGGGAGTGTTGTAAATGATGTAGAGAATGGTATGAAAGGTTTATTTGGCGATGCTAATGGTAACTTTGATGCAAACAGTATTGTTGATGGTTTAAAGAATGTTGGTAAAACATTATTAGGAAATATGCTTGGTGGCTTTTTAGGTAGCCAGGTTGGTGGCCAAACTGGTACACAGGCAACAAAAGCTTTTATTAGCGGTGAACCAACCGGTGATTGGCATGTTACTGTAGGTAATCCACTTAATCCAATTGTAATGATGGGTAATATGATATGTGATAATACAACAATGACACTAGGCCAAGGATTAGGATACGATGATTTTCCAATGGAAGTTAAATTTGAATTAGATTTAAAACATGGTAAGCCAAGAGATAAAGGTGATATAGAAAATATGTTTAATGCTGGACAAGGTAGAATATATGCATCAGCTGCAAATGTTGAGGATGTTTTAAATTTAGCAGGTAAAGAAACTGAAACTTATGGATCTGTCCCTGATGTAGGAACTAGTAGTTTACAACCGTCTGCTAACCAAGCACCTGCCGCATCATTTACAAATGAACAGATTAGTAATATTAATAACAGGACAGCAGCATCATCCCCACAAGCCCAAGCAACATCAGGGGAGTATGTTAGTAATTTAACACAAATGTTAATTGACTCATAAAAGAAAAATTTAAATATGAACATTAAATCTCTTACACTTAAAAATAAGTTGTCAATCGAAAAAACTGGAGAACAGTATTTTGATTTAACTGCGCCATCATTTAAATATAGAAGAGAGCTAGGTGTAAAAGCTTTACATTATGTTACGCAGGATCAGGTAGGCCGAATTGATAAAATATCAGAAAAGTATTTTGGAACAGGCCAATACATAGATGCTATCTGTGTAATCAATAATATATTTAATCCATTTAGTGTTAATGAAGGTGACATTTTAGCAATACCTCAATTAAAAAATGAAAACCTTGTTTACAAAAGACCTAATCCAGCATCAAGACCAAGTGCTACATTAGCTCAGTATGTTAACACTGAACAACAAAGTGAAATTGATCAATCAAGAATACAAAGATTAATACAAAAAGCAAAAACTAAAAAGACTGGAGTTAAAGCTCCAATACCACCTAATATGTTACAGCAAGGACAAGCTGCTAAAGTATTCGAAGGTGGCAAAATTAAATTAGGAGCAAATTTACCAACTAGAAATAGTACTAACACAGAATCATAAGGTATGTCAAATAGCACAGTTGAAAGAAATATATTAACAGTTATAGAACCTGCTATTCTATTGGATCCAATGGAAATATTAGATGTAGAGAGTGATAGCCAAAATTCTGATGATGGAACTATAAAAGAAAAACCTTCAAAGTTTTCTTCTGTTGTACCAGATATTAGAATAAACGGTTATGATGTTCAGATGGATAGATTAAATTTCTTTTCATTACAGAATGATTCTTTTTATCCAGAAATTAGAATTCAGTTTTCAGATGTAGATGGTTTATTTACAGCAAGGTTTTATCCTAAAGATGGTGATTTAATACAATTAAATATTAGGTCACAAGGTGATGAAACAACATTTAAGCCAATAAGAATTGATTTTACAATAGATGACTGTAAGCCTGTTGGTGGTGGGGGTGGTGTTGCTGCTAATGAATACTTAATAGAAGGTAAAATGTTTGTTCCTAACTTATTTACTGAAAAGGTAGAATATGAAGAAGAAGTTACAAGCTGGGATGCTTTATTAAATATTTCAGAAAGATTACAATTAGGGTATGCATCAAATGTTGAAGAGACAGCAGATGTAATGACTTGGACTAATCCTAATGATACAACAGAATCATTTATTAAAGATATTGTTGCAAATAGCTACCTTAGTGACGAAACGTTTTTTACTGCATACATTGATCCTTATTATTATTTAACTATGGTTGATGTTAATAGATTGTTTAGCCAAGAAGGAGCAATAGAAGCTAGCCTTGATTTTAGTCAAAATGCTGGTGATACTATGGGAGCAAATGGTAATGATGGCCAAACGGAAGAATCATTTCCTAATTACTTAAGTAATTTAGTTCAGATGCAAGGAGGGGCTAGATATATTTCTAAACACCAAATGGTAAATAATAGTGGAGAAATAACTAAAGCAAACGGCTATAAAAGATATACTCAGTATTGGGACCTAGAGGCTAAAGAATGGGTTAGTGAATTTGTAGATCCTCTAACTAATGATACACCAGGAATGCTTCCTGCTACTAAAGGTAGATTAGTAGACGGTGAAGTAGAAGGCCCAAGAAATAACCAAGTTAAATATAAATATTTAGGTACACAAGGAGATAACGTGCATGCGGAATATTCACATGCAACAGTTCAAAATTATCAAAATATAACTGAGATTAATAAAATGGGAATGACTATAGAATTAGATACAGTTAATCCTGCTTTAGTAAGATACAGTAGAATTTATTGTCAAATATTAGAATATGGTAGCCCTATTAAAAATGTATTATTAGCTCCAGGGCAAGATCAAATTGAAGGAGAAGAGGCTCCACAGACTAGATCAGGTGGTGATGATGAAAATGACCCGGCATCAGAAAATGGTGTTGTAAATGAATACTTAACAGGGTTTTATGTTATTGCTGGTGTAGAATGGATATTAACAAAACCAGGACCTGTCAGAATGAAATTAAAATTACAGCGCCGAGAGTTTACTCCAACAACCTAAATAAATATAAAAACAAAAGAATATGGCAACTAATGGAAATAATAATCAGGCTAATGAGTTAGGGAATCCCTTTACTGCTGCAGGTATTGGTGGGTCTGCTTTAAGTGGTGGTTCATTTCCAACTGCTTATGGTTTTGCTAAGAAATTTGTAGATGCTAAAAGTGTTTATGGAAGTGGTAATAATGGAGTTACATCAATAGATGATCCTACTTATTTAGGTTTTGAATTAATGTTTGATATATCATCACCATTATTTAATGGTACAAGCTCAGGAGATCCTGGTATAGATGACGGTGGTAGCAGTAGTGATTACCCATCAACACCTTCAGCTATAGGTTATCTTAATAAGATTGGCCAAGCAAACAGAGTTCAATATTTAAAATCATTCTGCCAAGGGATGTTAGAAATACAAAGAACAAGACCTTATTATTTTCAAACAATTTCTGGATTAGTAGAAGCATTTCAAAAATCTACTGATTTTGCAATAGACCCTTTTACTGGAAGTACCGGAGCAGATGGTATTGCTGTTGGTTGTTTAGAAGCTTTAGATTTAAAGATAACTGCTTTATTTAATATGTATAGAATGGCAGTGTATGACATGAGATACAAAAGATTTGTTGTACCTAAGAATTTGTGCAGGTTTGATATTTATATTAATGTACATGAAATAAGAAAATTTAGAGCTACAGTAGCGGCAAGCGGTGCAGATGCTAAAACTTATGGTAATGTACCAGAGGCAGGTAATACAAATTCTGCCGGAGCCGATACTGCCTCAGTTACTAATGAAAATACTTCTCAGATTAGATTTAAGTTTACTGAGTGTATGTTTGATGTTGCTGCTAGTGGTAAAGTTTTTGATGGTGTTACAAACAGTGGTGGTGAAATTGCTACTACTGAATTAAAGTTTGGTTATAGTACATTAGAATTAATATCTCAATATTCTGGATTTGCAAGTGCAATGGAAGAAGATAAACAGCAGACTTCTAGTTCTCCTGGTATGGATAATAAGCAAAAAAGTTTCCTTAAAAGTAAATTAGATGAAGTTGCAAATAAAGCTGCTGCTGTAGGTGATACTGCATTAGCTAATCTTAAAGCAGCACCAGGTAGAGTTTTGGATGCAGCACAAGCAAGAATAGGTGGTTTAATTGATAGCGCAGTATTAGGGAATGTTTTTGGTTTGCAAAATCAAATATTAGGTGCACTAACTAACCCAGGTGTAATTAATGCTGCACTAGGCGCAGCTATACAAGGAGGACTAGGTGGTGCAGGTGGATCTATATCAACTAATTTAGGTGATGCTGCATTTGACCCAGCAGTAGCTCCAGGTAATTCATTAACAGGAAATCAACAAGTGTTTGATCCATCGACAAATACACTCGGTGGCTTAGGCGCGTCAAACGTATTTGGTCCATCAGGGCCTTCAAATAATTCTGCGTTAAATTCTGAAAACATATTTGATTAATGGCAAAGGTAGATCCAACAAATTTTAATGCAGATGATTTAAGAACTACTCAGTGGGTAGGTATTGTCGAAGATACTGTAGATGATATCTTTGAAGGGAGATGTAAGATTAGAGTATATGGAAAAATGAATGATCGTGTAGATCCTGAAGATCCTGAAAGTGCGTATGTAATTCCTACACTTTCATTGCCATGGGCTAGGCCTCATCAATTAATGTATGGTGGTAGTGCAACAGGTAGTGGCAAATTTGAAATCCCTAAACTAGGATCTATTGTTAGGGTTACATTTGATAATGGAAATCAATACCAACCAGTTTATCATGAAAACATTTATCCTTCAGATGAAACAAAAGGAGAGATAGAAGCATCATACCAAAATTCACATGTATTAATATATGATACTGCATTCGGTTTAACTGGTGAGTTACAGGATGGCGTTTCTGAGGTAACAAATGAAAGAGAAGGTGAACATGTTAAAGTTTTCTTTACTGAGGAAAAAGGTTTAATGATGGATTATACAACAACAGAAGGTCCAACTACAGTTAATATAAAACCAGATAATTCAGTTGAAATAATAAATGCAAACGGGGATACTGTTGTAATGCTTAACGATGGAAATATAACATTTACTCATTCTGCAGATGTTAACATAAATTGTGTTAATGCAACGATTACAGCTAGTGGTGAAACTCATATAAATTCGCCAAGAATCAAATTAGGAGAAGCTGCTGCTGAGGCTGTTATTAAAGGAGATACTTTTGCAGGAATATTTGATGCACATACTCATGTTGGTAATTTAGGTGCTCCCACTAGTCCACCTATGTCTGTTACTGCACCTTCACTAAGTGCAAAGAATACAACTGACTAATATATAAACTATAAATTAATATTTTAAAAGATGCCATTAATTCCACCTATTTTAAACACTGCATTAACTAGCGCGTTCTCCGCTGCTATGTATGACTTTATTACTGTATCAGCACAACCTGGTACTAATGATGGTGTTGATAAATCGGCTTTGGCTATTTCAACTGCATCCGCAACCTTTGCAAGTATTGCTGGGCCAGCTATAGATGCTTACATAAGATCACAACTTATAATTTTACCACCAGGACAGGCCGTTGCTACTGCAGGATCACCATCAGCACAAGTTGGAGCAACAACTGCTCCTTCACCACCAGCTATTATTACATAATCTTAAACAATCTACATAAGCCTGTGTATAACAATTAAATATGCTAGGTGTAATATATAATCTATAATAACCACTCTTAAAAATAAAAAAATGACCGAACAAGAAATCACCATTCAATTAAGTGATGATCCATTTGATACAAAGAAAGTAAAAGTCCAAGTACCAGAAGGTACAAAGTTAATGTGTAATGAAGCATATGCTGCTGATGCATTATCATTATATGGAATTACAGATTCACAAGCTGCAAAAACTCAACTAATAGAAGATAATATTGGTTATATAACTAGAGGTTATATTTCTTTTATATCTAAGGATGGCGAAAGGGCTCTTGTTGATATTGAATCCAAATACACTGCTTACTGTAGTCTTACTAAAGAACCTGATTATATTGTAGAACAATTAGAGGTTGGTATGGAAATTGATGTTAAGATTAAAACTAACAAAAAAACTGGTGATGTTATTGCTTCTATATCAGATGCAATAAGAGAAGTTAAATTAAAAGAAATTAAAGAAGCTATAGGAAATTCTTCAGTTGGATTTACTGCTAAGGTTAAAGAATTAATACACGGTGGATACTGGGTAGACGTTGCAGGTATTAAATGCTTTATGCCAGGTTCTTTAGCAGGATTAAATAAGCTTCATAATTTTGAGGCTATCGTTGGTAAAGATATTGTGGTTATGCCAATTACATTCTCTAGAGAAAAAGATACAATTGTAGTATCTCATAGAGAATATTTAAGAACAATGATTCCAATTACTATTGATAAATTAAATGAAACTATTAAAGAACCTAGAATTGGTTTTGTAACAGGTACTACTAAATTTGGCGTGTTTGCTGAGTTTGACGAATGTTTAACTGGACTAATTCCTAGAGCTGAATTAAGCGAAGATTTCCAAAAGAAATTAGATGATAGAGATATCAAACCTGGTGATGAAATTGAATTCTGGGCTAAGGAAGTTATATCTGATAGAAAAATTATATTAAGCCAACTAGGTCCTAAAATTGATTTATGGGATGGTGTAGATGAAAAATATAAACCTATGATGATCACTGAAGGTAAGGTTACAAAAATAACTTCATACGGTGCATTTGTTGAATTAGAAAAAGGTATTAGTGGGTTAATACATAAATCTAAATTAAAAGGTGCAGATCTAACTAAAGGAGATACTATAAATATAAAAATCGGTAGTGTAAATGTTAGTGATCGTAAGATTACAATGAACATAGCATAACATATTCCTGGTTTGAATATATAAACAAATCAGGAACTACATGTATACTAACGAACAGCTAAATGCCATATACTCATCCAAGATTGGATTAGAATTTGAATTCTTTGCAAATGAAGCATTAGACGAAGTAAAATATAACTTATCTAATGCATTAAATAAGCAAATTAAAATTGAAGAAAAGGCTCATAGTGAATTTACACCTACAGATGAAATATTTAAATTAGAGCCTGACAACTCTGGTGGAACTGGGATGATTGAATTAGTTACAGGACCAATGCCATTTGTTGAATCAAAACTTATCATAGCTAAAACTTTAAAATGGATTCGTGAAAATGGATCTACTAATGAGAGATGCAGTATTCATATTAATGTTGCATTTGATGGAAAGAAACTTGGTACACCTACAAATGTGTCTTCTTTAGATATTGGTAAATTTGTACTTAACTTTAATGAAGATGCTGTATATGAAGCATTTCCAAATAGAAAAGATTCTGTTTACGCTAAATCTATTAAATTTATTGTACCATTGAGTGGTATGACTCAACCTTCCCCAGCAACTATTTCATGGAGAAATTATATGTTTGTTTCTGAAAAATATTATGGTGTAAACTTTTCTAAGATACCTAAAAATTATATAGAATTTAGATATTTAGGTGGAAAGGATTATGAAAAGAAGTATAACACAATTATGAATATGACAGAACATTTTGTATTGTCATTATATGATTCTTTAGTAAATCCAAAATATAACCAAAAAGATCTTAAAGTATTAGAAACTATTTTAGAAAAACATAGTGGTGTAGTAGACTCATATAAAGACTATCAAACATTTAAAAAGAAATTTCCTAAAATACATTTAATGGTAGATCTAAAAACAGCCGATCAAATAGTAGAAACATTTTATCCTAAAATGAGAGAAAAGATATTTGAACTTTTAACTAAAGCTGGATTAAAAGAAGGTTTAATTAATTATGATGCTGATAGTGGCAGGATGCAACTTAAGAATGCCGAGTTAATGAAATGTTTTGAAATAAAAGGTATAGATATTGTTGATAGTAAAGTACAAGGTAACATTTTAAACTGTGATATATTTAGTTCTGAATTAATTAACTCTTCATTATTTGAAAGTAATATTTTTGGTGCAACTGATGTTAGTGATTCTAAAATAGAGGATTCTTATGTAAGTAAAAATGTAATGTGTAAAGATTCATATGTATTTGGCGTAAGAGGAATATTCAGTGGTGAAATGGAAGGTGGCATTTTTAGAAAAGGTAGAGCTACAGAAATGGCGAGATTTGAAAATACCGAAATAATTGAAATAGAAAAAATATAAAATAAGATGGCTAATAAGAATACTTATTGTAATGATCCTGATGAAGCTGCATGCTTAGATGCATTAATAAAATTAATTAATGATGATCTTACTATTGCATGCCAAATACCGTTTACTGTTCCTAAGAAAGAATTAAACAATATTATACAAAGAGCAAAGCAATATTTTTACAAGATATACGAAGATAGTGTAGAGCAAATGTATATTGCTTTACCAGCAGGTGCTGTAAATAAAGCTGATTTTAAACAAGGAGTTCCTTATGGTACTGGTGCAGCTAATGAAACTATAACTAATAAAAAAAATCTTGCTAACCCAAGAGGTATAGTTCAAATGCCTTCCAGAGTTTATTCAGTAAATGATGTATTTGAAATTGGTGGATTTAGTGGAGAAGATGGTGGTTTTGGTAGTACTAGTTTTAATGCAGGAGATGTAGATTTTTCAATTGATAAATTTATTTATGATGATGTTTATGGTGCTGGTATTGGGAGTGAAAATTTAATGTATTATGTAGTTAATTCATTATTTATGGATAATGCAAGACAAGTTCTTTTACCACAAATATCATATACTTTTAATAGATTAACTAAAAAGTTTAGATTCCAAGGGCAGTTACCAAGAAATGCAGTTATATTTGAAATATTTTCTACTATTCCTGATTGTGCGTTATTTGAAGATGAGGCCTTTCAACGATATGTTATGGGAATGGCTAAAATACAATTATCTAGAATATTAGGAACCTTTTCATTCAATCTGCCAGGTAATATTACTATTAACTATGATATGATTTCATCTGAAGGTAGAGAAGAAGTAGACAGAGTAGTTGAAGAAATTAAAAACGATGAAGGCGTTGATTACTTTTTCACAGGATAATTATAATCTGAAAGCTATTAAAGTAAAAGAGAATATATAATAAAAAATTAGTGTTCTTCAATGATCAGAGATATTTATAGTAGAGATGCATTAGCACCAAAGTATAACGACAATACTTTAGAGGTTAGCGATTCATTATCTCAGTTAATTATTAAGATAGAAAATTGTCTATTTACAACCAAAGGCGATGTTTTAGGAGCACCTGGTTTAGGTGCTAATTTAGATGAATTAATATTTTCATTAGTCTTAAACGAGAATACTATACAGAATAATATTAATAGTCAAATAACTGCATACTGTTTACCAAACTTTGCAGGTTTTGATGTAGATACAAAAGTTAGCTTTTTTTCTACAGAAGATCGTGACGGGTGTTTGGTTGATATTTTTGTAAATGAACAAAGAGTCATAGGCGCTCTTTTTTAAAATAATAAAGTAAATGTCATTTTTTAGTAAAACAAGATTAAAAGCTACAGAGTTATTTGAAGATTCATTTCAATATCTCCAGCGTACTTATGATCAAGCCGTAGAGGTATTTACTCCCGCGTCACCGTTTGGACAAGTCTTAACTGTAGTTTCTAATTTAGGTGAAATGATTTTCTTTTATATAGAGGCAGTAGCTACTGAAATGAATATTTCTCGAGCAAGAAACATTGAGTCTATATATGGATTATCTAGATTAACTGGTCATGACCCTACGCGAGGTATATCTGCAAGAGGTATTATTGGATTACGATTAAACACAAGTGCATCTAGCCTTCTTAATGGTGATTACGTTCAGATTATGAATGGTGCCAGTTTTGAAGTAGGACAAAATGGATTAACTTATTACTTAAGATTTAATAGTGATTTTATAAGATTAGATAAAACTAATAAACAATTTGTTAATGTTGAAGTAATACAAGGTGAAAAGGATGAACAGTCATTTACTGGTTCAGGTAACCCTTTACAAAGCTTTAACTTAAGCACTAAAGAACCTACTGATCAATATTTAGTTGAAGTTTATGTTGATGGTGAATTATGGAAAATAGAAGATTCATTATATGATATGAATAACGGAGAAAAATCTGTTATGGTAAAAACTAGTGTAAACGGTGGTTTAAGTATATTCTTTGGTAATAATCAATTCGGATTACCTCCTGCTTTAGGTTCTCGTATTAGAGTTACTTATGTAAAGACTAGAGGTGTTGCTGGAAATATTGGTGGTAAGGCATTAGACATAAAATTTTCAACTCCTGGAACTGATTCGTCTGGCGAGGAAGCTGATTTAAATGAAATCTTATCTATAAACATTACTAGAAATCCAATGTTTGGTTCTGATTCTGAAGATCCAACATTTACCAGATTAATTGCACCATACCAAAGTAATTCTTTTGTTTTAGCAAATCCTAATAATTATATTTACTATTTAAGTAAGTATGACTTTTGGTCTTTTATAGATGCTTATAATACAAAGAATGATGAATACTTAGATGATGATAATATTATTTACTTATTCTTAATACCAGATGTAAAGAAAAAATTAACCAGTGACTTAGATTATTTTAGTGTACCTGAGGTTGAATTTACAATGACTACACAGGAAAAAGAGATGACCTATGAAATATTAAACAAAAGCGGAAGACAAGTTGTTACTGCTGAAACTCGAATTGTAGATCCTACTATTAAAAGGTATGCATTAAATGTTGTAATAAGATGGTTTGATAATTATGATAAAGATGCTATAAGAATAGAAATAAGAAAAAACTTAGATCAATATTTTTTAAATGTAAATAGAAGAGATAGAATTCCAAGATCAGATATTATTTCAATAATTGAAAATGTTGACGGCATTGATTCTGTAAATGTATTCTTTATATCAGAAGCAAACGAACAAGCTATTAGAAATGGTTTTTATTTTGTACCTGTGTACGGTACAGATCCTGTCACAGATCAACGCGTATTAATAGAAAACACCAAAATAGTTTTAAAAGAAGGCGAAGATCCTCAAATAGGTTTGGATAGTTTTGGAGATGTAATTATTGAAAATAATGATATAGCAATTATTAGAGGTGGATGGAAAGATAGAAATGGAACATACTATGAACCTATACCAGAAGCTAATAAAATTGGTTCTCTTAATGTATTCTATAAAGAAGGTATTGCAAATAATCTTTATAATAAAATACAACAAGAAAAATATAATAAAGTTCAAAGAAGCAGAGGTACTACAATTGCAACAGGTGCTAATTCAGCTGGATTAAATACCGGTAGATTGCAAAATAGCCCTACACTTAAAGCATTAAAAGGAGAATAATATGGCAACAGTTAAAAATGATAGAACAGGATTTCCTAGCTTGTATAGAGCTACCTACGAAGAAGGATGGCAACTAAAAAATACAGGATTTGATTATTCTAAAGGGTTTTTAAGAAACATGATGGGAAAACAAATGTTTAGAAATAGACACTTAGCTGAATTCTTAGATGATTATCTTAGTCCTATTATGTTATTTTATATTAATAAAGTAAAGTACTTAAGAATTTATTATAACTTTGCAGTACCTAAGTGGTATCAAAAAATAAATTAATAAAGCGTGGCTAATTGGAAACATTTATTTTTCTTTGATAAGAACGGGAAGAATTACAACATGGCATATGACAGTACTACTGACAAGTGGTCTGGTGATATCTTTTTGCCTCAGGTTTCTATTGACTTATTTGAAGTAGGGCAGATATTTATCTTACAAAAAATGGTTAATGCTACTAGCAATACTTTTATGTATGGGTATCCTCATGCGTATAATGAGTTAGTTACTGGTGATAATTGTGATTGGGATTTTACATGGGATACTACACAGCCTAATGAAATATTTCTTTTTCAGTTTAATAAAGAGTTTAACACTGGTACACAATCTGCATTAGTCCAAGAACAAGATGGACCTCCGTTAGAAAAAATTACTAAATTAAATGCACCATTAGAATATGATTCAAATCAAACAATAAATAGTGAAGGATATATTGTTACGAATAAAATTAATTCTGAAGCATTACAAATAAACATTGCGTTCTCATCCCCGTTAGAAAATACATATAGAAGAAAGTTAATTATAACTGATGAGTGTACTAATACTATTATTGCAGAATTTACTGTTTATGCTGAGAGTATAGAAGAAGATGAAAGATTAAGAGTTATGACTCAAAATATGGGTTATAATGTTATTGCATCTGATAGTGCTGTTTTTAGAGATACAAATATTAAGGAAGTTTTACCTGATTATGTAGAAGTTAATCTTAAGAGAAAAGAAATAATGATGGATGGGCATAACATATACCCATACATAGGTTCATATAAAGGATTAATAAATGCTATAAAGTTTTTTGGTTATAATAATTTAAAGCTTAAAGAATTTTGGAAAAATGTAAATGCCAATTCTCCACAATTTGGTAAGTATATCCAAAGTAGCACTGTAGATTTATTTTCACCTACAGTTCAATTTGATGACAAGAAAATAACATTACCAAATAAAAACTTTAGAAAGACTAGTTTATTTAGTCTTATTTATAGAATTAATAAAATAGTCCCAGGAAAATTTACTGATGAGGATTTACCAGTAACAGAAGAGCTGCAAGATTTTACTATTGAAGAAATTTTAATTAAGCTATTTGGTTTAAAGAGAAAATTAGAAAATGAATATCTTCCACTTAATGCTCGCATCCAAGGAATTACAGCAGAGGCTGATTACTTTGGTTTATTAGAAGTAACTAATACTATAAGTAGAAATGATACTAATACAATTAGAGCTGGTATAAATACTGATTTTAAAATATCGCCTAGTGCATGTACATACTTAGAAGATCTTAGAAAATTTGATTCTTTTTGTTTAGAGGAAGCAGGAATTGTTGGTCAAGCAATTGTTAATTTCTGTAATGCATATATTGCACCATTAGCTGGAGCTGGCGGCGCAGCAGCAGTTGCACAAAACATGATAATAGATTATGTACCAGGACAAGTATTACCACCTTCACCAATTGGCCCAGATCCTAACAGCGTGCTTGGTGCATTACAAGATGGTAGTAATGTGCAAATAAAAGATGTAGCTGGAGTGTATGCTGCATATTTTTCTAGATACGCGCCTAATTTAAATAAGGTACCAGGACTTAATGATAAAGATGGTTATTCTTCTGAATATTTACCTGACCAACCTAACACACCTACTGGTGCTTTAATTACTTTAACTAATGATAGTTTTGGTAATATAACATGGGATAATATTAATAGTACATGGGATCAACTAACTAATGCAAATGACTTCTTTACTTTTGATTTTAATGTACAAGGCGCGAATGTTGGTGATGTTTACACTATAAGTGATCCTGCATCTGCAACCTCTGCAACTTATACTGTAGTTTTTGGTGATACAATACAATCAATTACTACAGCTATCTTTAATCAAGTAGCAGCGTTTAAGACAGCACAAACTGATCCTTGGTTATGGTTTGATTGGTCACAGGTTACAAATGATATAGGTCCATGTATTAGAGCTTACGGAAATGATGTAAATAGATTTAGAGCAACAGCTACTTTAGCTAATGCTGCAAGTGGTGGTCAATTTACAGGTATTCAATTACCTGGTGAAACTTTATTTACATGGAGTGGTTTACAATCTGGGAATATTTCAGAAATAGAATGGACTGTATATAAAGATGCATCGGATGTATCTCCTGCATACTTTTTTCAAATAAGAGGTACAATTGGACAATATGGAACTTTACCTATAACCTTACCTTATATTGGTACTTATAATGTAGAAATGAAATTATTTGATATGTATAATAATATATCATCTTCAGTAAAGCATGATGCAATTTGTGTTGATGAAAGACAAGTAGAATACTCAGGGTGGTACCAATCAAGAAAACTTGTATATACATGGAGTAGTGAAGGTAAATATACATGGAAGGATTATGGATCTTTATGGGATTTACCTATACAACCTTCAGTAACTTGGGATGAAGAAACTCCTAGCTTATATGATTCTCTCGATAGAGTTAATGCAATCTTAAATACTTTTGGTATTGGAACTTCTACGGATTTTCAACTATTAAATTATCAAGATAGTGGTAAAGCTAGTTTTAGTGGACCATATCAATGGAAAAATTTAAACAAAAGATTTTGTACTTGGAATAACTCTTATCACTTATGGTGGGACATGACAGCAACGACTGGCGATACTCCTGCATTTTTTCAATTTAGTGAAATGAAGCCAGATACTTATTTAAAGATTGTTGATCTTAAAGGTAATATAGGAACTCATTTCTTTGATGCAGCAACAGATACTCTAGCTGAGGCAGTTGCAGAGCTTAATGTAAGCACTAATAACATTATTAACAAATATGTTTATAACTTAGTTTTAAATGCATCAAACAGTGCAATGTTTGTACAGGCAGTATCAAGATACTTTGGATTACATGGAGATTTTAAATCCGTTGATATTGTAGATATAAATAACTTAAGAGTTTGTTCAAGTGGAACTGGTAATGTTACAGATTATTTTGGAGGGGAGATAGCAGCAACTACACTATACCCACCTTTTGCTAAAGCATTACCAATAAATGGAATGACCTTACTTTCAGTAGGGGCCATTGGCGGTGCACCTGCAGTAACAGATAATTTTGTAGAAAAAGTTGCAAGATGTGTGGAAATGATATTAAATCCTGATGGTGCTAGTATAATTTACAATAAACAAGCTGCCGTATTGCAAAAACTACAATCATTAAAAACTATTCAGAGAATAGGTTATGTTGGAATGGGATCTTATACCCCAAGTTTAGAAGACATGGCAGGTTGGGATAATACTATGGACAGTAATTCAAATGTTGATTTTGTTTGGGAAAATACCTCACTATCACCACAAGCGCAAATTACAGAAGTATTAGAACATGTGCTACATACTATAACTACATTTGGTTTACCAGGTGCTTATCCTACGGTGTTTAATCAAACTTCTCCATCAGGACCAACTTATGCTGCAATGTCAGAAGCAATTAATAATGGTGTATTTGATACATCAGGATATTCACAACAACCTGGAGAAACCTTAGACGAATTTAGAGCTCTATTAATGAGAGAGTATTTATACTTATTAATATATGCAGAATGGAATTTTATTACTACTTACGTGAGCGGTGGAACTTTATCACCAGAATGGACTGCTGATACACCATCATTGGTTGCATCGACCAATCCATTAGGTCATGCTCTATATACAGATTATATAAGTAAGCTATTAGTAACACCTAGTACTACTATATTAAATACAATATTTTTAACATCAGCTACCCCATCTGGTTATGTACCATTTGAAATAGATCCTTCTGGTGGAAATGTAGATTGTTTAAGTAGAATTTACAAGTCAAGCCAAAGTATAACAAGTAATCCTACATGGGGAACTGCTAAATTTATTAATGATGGAAAAGTATTACCACCAATGTCATGGGCCATGTTTGTCTATGATAAATGTAAGATTGTTGGTAAAGATGCTCCTAAGTGGACTATCTCTAATACTACTAACTCATCCGTGGCTGATATATATTTTGAAAGCAAGTATCTAACATATCTTTTTAAAGACCCAGGAAAGTATATGATAACATTAGAACTTACTGATACGAATGGGAATAAATATAAAAAAGGTAGAAATATCTTGAATATAAAAGAGATTAAAGAATCTCAACAAATTTAAAACAAATAATAAAATGGCAATTAGCGTAACAGAAATTTTAGGAACCGATTCTTTATCAGGATCGAGGTTAGTTATTAATGATAACTTTAATGTTCTTGCTAGTGAAATTAATGCGATGGAGGTATATTTTGCCCCTACTGCTGGTACAATCACTAATTTAAATAACCTTTCAACCGAGGCATTGAGGGTAGGTTTAAGCACTATCCTACTTGATATTAATGCTAGTACTTTTGATATTTTAACCAATGTCAAAATGACGGGAAATTTAACAATGAGTGGTGGTGGAGTATTTAGAAATGATACAAACCCAACACCTCTTAATGATACTACAGCAGGATCGTCAATGACATTGGATGTCGGTACTAGTACTGCAATACCTGCTTATACAATTAATAGGTGTGGAAATACAGATATTACAGCCCCTCTAGATATATCATTGTATCAAGGAAGTATAGGACAAGAGATATTCTTTATGTGTACCGAAGGTAGTGGTGTTGTTAATGTAGCTTCTCCTGCGGGATTAAACTATATTGTAACAACAGGAACGACAAATACTATTACTTTAAATGCAGTAGGTGAAAGTGTACATCTTTTAGCAATTGACAATGGATCAGGTATTCCTATTTGGTATATTGTTGGTGGACAAGGATATGTATTATCATAATTAATTAAAGAAAAAAACTATACATGGCAACAACGCCCTTAATCAGAACTCCGCAGGCAGATGGGGGAACATTTTATACGTTCTCTTCTTCTGCTAAAGACTTATCTAGAACTCTCAATAATGATGAGCTTAAATTAGTCTTTTCTAAGTTTGTGCTTCTTAATCTACCAGATATGGATAGATTAGATCCAAATACATTTAGTCAATACCAAAACTATATGCAGTTTGATACTATTGATGGTGCAATATGGAGCGGCGGCTTAAAAGGTGATCCTAATGTTAATTTTACTGAAAGTCTTCAAAACTATGCGCTTAATTTAGAAGAACTTATAATTAGTGATGCAACATATGATAATACTACAAATTTAACTGTATCTGAAAGAGTATTTTTTAAATGGCTTAAGGAAACTGGAGCAATGAGATTTAGAGAAGCTACTGTTTTAGAAAAAGCAAGTGGTATAACAACACCTAGATTTGTTGAGGAAGATGAAGTAACTGCAGGTACGCGACAGTACAGAAGAGTAGTTAGATATATTGGTGAAATTGATATTGTAAATAATGTAGATAAGGCCGGAGAAGCGTATACTGAATTGTATATTAATGTACCAACAGAAGTAGGTAGAACTCCCACTATCCTCTTTGATTCAATTTCTGATACGAATTATCAACCATCATTAAAGATTACGCGTACAGGCCCTGGTAGTGAATATATAATGGGAAGGAACTCATCATCAGTTCATCCTCAAGGATTGGATATGTTTGCTTGGTATGATTATGATCAACCATTACAAGGTGGAGGTCCTGCTGGTTATACTGATCCTGTTGCAAATTGGATGGATGAATCAACACCACCTACTTCAGTAGATTCTTATTTTACAGAGCCTACATCTTTTACAAGTGTTCTTAACGCTAATATTATAAAATACCCTGGTGATTATAACAATCCTACTGGTTATGTTGGATCTGCTTATGTAAGATCTGAATTGGATGGAATCTCAGTAGATTTTAATCCTAATGATTATCAACAAATTGCACAAGATCCTACTATAAGTACTATTCCACAATTTAATGGAACTGATTTAGCTGAATCATTTGAATTCAATGCTGTATTGGTTTATTATGATATGGTAGACTTAAGTGATTCAAATAAAACAAAAACAAACTTATATGGTATTTTAATCTTAGATAACATAACACCTACAACTGATGGTGGTTATATTCAAAGATATCCAAAATACAAACCTAATCTTACAACTGGACAAAACGGTAACAGTTATGGATTTAAAATTAATTTAAGATTTGATGCTTCACCAGGTACTGCAGGTATTGATACAATTGTAAATGATTATAATACATTCTCAATGGGATTATTTTCAGATGCATCAGCTCAATTACAGGCATCAGCTCAAATATTCCAAAGACAACAATTAGAACTTGCTGATATAGAATTGAGATTAGCTTCTGTTGAAAATACCCTTAATTCTGTTAGTACTTCTGCTTTTTTACAATCTCAGATTAATAGTCTACAAACGCAACTCGATAATGCTTCATTAGCATTCGCAAGTAGTACTACATTACTTGATTTAATTGCTAAAAACTCAGATGAAATTCAATCTATAGCTAATGGAAATGTTTCGCAAACTTTACAATATAATACAGATGTTGTAAGACAAGGTACAGGTATATCTGTAAATACAAATACACCTAATCAAATACAAATTTCTAATAATGTACAAGCATACAATTTCATGGTACCTATGGATGCTGGAAATGTTCAAGTTACTATTGCAAATCCATTAAATTTAAATGTAGTAAACCCAGGAGTATTTGTTGATTTATCAACTTATACAAATATGCTAAGATTAGATACTATTAATACTGCAAAAGGAGACCTAGTTATTTATATTGATGATACTGATACTCAGTGGAGAACTGGGCAAACTGTAAGGTTAACATTTAATAATGTTCTTCTTATAGGATCACGAGATATAAAAATATATACTGATGCACCAAGTAGACTTAATACAGGTTCGTTTGGTAAATTAGCTGCAACTATACCTAATCTTGACCTAAGCAATATTCCAATTATTGATCTGATTTGTACAGAGCAAGGAGTATTAACTTTTGCATATGATATAGTTAAATAAATAATAAAATTGAAACCTAGATAATGGCTGAAAATAATTCAATACAAACAATGCTACCGGAACTGTTAAGACTTTTTAACAATTCACTGGAGAGCTTTGAGAAAGTTAATCAAGCAATTACATCAAGCAGAGAATCTGTAACTGTTAACATTCAGAATAATGATGGAACAAATGCTAGGATTACTATACCGAGTTTTGGATTTCTTAAAAATTCAGTTGATAGATTAAATACAAACATTAATACTCTTACTAATTTTAATGATGGTGATAGTTCTATAAGATTAGCAGATGGTACATTTAGAAAATTAGTTTTAGCTAAATTACCAACAGAAGCCTTAGATTTAACTTCTCTTAATTCTATTAATGAATTCGATGTTAAACCTAATTGGTTTTTTGAAGAATTAATTAATCCATTATTATATGTAGCATTTAATATCACAGGGCAAGCACCTATTGATACAGAGCGAGCTATTGTTCAAAGATATATTTTAGATACAAATAGCCAAAGCAAAATTAACTTTTTTGAAAATAATTATAATGGCAATGCTGTAATTGATTATAATACATTTTTACAAGCAATTGTTGAAAAGAATATTTCTTATGTATTAGATGAGGCTGTTGTTGATTTGCCACCTAGAGATAAAAGATTTTCAGGTAAATTTAGTGTAATAAGAATTGGAGAAGAAAGTGTAACACAAACAGTTAATGGTGTTGAGCAGACTATTGTACAAAAATTATATAAATTAAATAAAATATTTTATTCTGATGCAGAAGCTGATTTTGCAGATACTGTGCAGCTTAAAGTAGGTGATAGCCTAGAAGTAGTATCTACACCTATTGATACAAGATATACAGTAACACAAATTGATACAAGTACTAATTCTGTTATTGTAAGATTACAAGAAGGGTCAAGAACTATTAGTATTGGTGCAGATGTTTTAAAGATAGGATCTGCGTTAAGTGATTCGTTAGAGGTAGATGTAACTGTTGGTTTTAATGAAAGGTGTGTAACTTTTATTAAACCAATTGATCCAGATTCAAAAATACCTGCAGTGAATTGGTCACCAGGTAGTGGTTTTTATACAAATGATTTAACAACAATTAATTCTGCAGGTACTGCTCAAACTCTTGCTGACTATTATCAACAGAATGCTGTTGATTTTGGTAGATATTTATTATCATTTGCACAAGATAAGATTCCAACAAGTAGAGAAGGTTTAATTCCTAATTCTCCAGTACTATCACCAAATGATTTTACAGTATCATTAATAAATGGACAAGTTAGTCAATCAGATTCAATTGTACAGCTTAAGGATTTAAATAACCAAAAGAATACTATACAATCTACATTATCTGAATTAGATGTAGCCATTTCACAAAGTAGAGCACGAATACAAACAACTAATTATTCAACAGAAGTTGAAAGAGATGCTGATAAGAATGCTTTACAGGGTTTAATTACCGAAAGAGCTTCACAAGCAAAACTGTATTCTTCAGTAGTAACTGAAATAGATGCATTTGCATCTGATAACTCAGTAAGTAGTATAACACCTAAATATAGGGTTAGAGGATTTTGGGCAATGCCTGAGGAAAAATCAGCCCCAGAAACTGGAGTACAAGATATAATTAAATTTAGATATCGTTATAGATATCTTTCCGCTGATGGTGCAGCTAATGCAGTTGATCAGTTTACATACACTGATGGTAGTGGAACAAGCCAAGGCGCGTTTTCTAACTATGTAATTGTAGATAGTGTAATAAGACCTAGAACTAAAAATAGTATAACAGGTTTATATGAATGGGCTCCGCTTGATGATGACAATGCAAATTCTGTAAATATCAATCAATTAGATATTCCAATTAGAAAAGGGGAACAGGTAGAAATAGAGGTTCAATCTATATCAGAAGCAGGTTGGCCATCTAATCCATTAGAAAGTGAATTCAGTACTGCTATAAGAGTTGAGTTTCCAGCAGACTTAAGCTCTGATAATGCATTAGAATCTATACTTGCACAGAATAAAGAAGATTTAGCATCAGTTGCATTAAATGAAAATTTAGAATCTATTGGGTTACCTACTCACTTAAGTAGTTCATTTACTGCAAATGAAACATATTATGCGCATTCATCACCAGTAATTGCATCAGGGTTTTTATCAGAAAATCAAACACCTATTGATCTTTTTACTAAATTGACAGAAATGCAAAATCAATTAGATTTATTTTCTGAAATATTAAATTCTGCACAAGGTGAATTACAAACAACATTAGTTGATGACACTGGTAATACATTTAATTTAAGGAGAAATGCAGTTACAAAGGTATTTGCTGGTTTTTATTCACAAGAGGTTGATGGATTAGATGATCCTAGAGGAGCTGTGGTTTCCAAAACTTATTTTATTAATATTGCAAATGCATCACAAACTGCATTACAATTATTGGCAAGAATAACAGGTAGTCGTAGTAGGATGGTAAAACAATCTGAAAACCCTGGTGATTATTCACCAACTAATACTGGTGCTTTGGATAACGGATCTGTAATATTACCAGCAACATATTCATGGTTAGATAATAGTGCTAGTAATCAATCTGATAATAGACAAACATACAGAGGAGATGATACAGATTATAACACAGTTAGGAAATATGATTTAACTCCTATTATTCTAACAAATCCTGATGTTACTACTGCTACACAATATGGTCAGATGGTATCAACACCACCATTTGGATCAACACAAAATAAAAATCAATTTATATATAGTAGGTTTAGTGATGTATCGGCAGAAGGTAATTTTTATAGTTATCTAAATCCAGATTCACCAACTAATTTATATACATTTAATTTAGATACTTTAGAGAATTTTTATAATGCAAACTCAGCAACTACAATAGGAGCACCAACTACCGAATTTATATGGGGTGGTGGTTTTGATGCAGCAGGCTTAGCAACAACTACTAGTGGCTACCCTACTAATGATGATGTAGTATCAGTTTCAATTGCTCACCCTTTCTTAACTAATTATACTGCATATAGAAATGCTTACATTTCTTTGACTGGAGATACTAATACTTTATCAACCACACCTACATTTCCACTAGACTGTTCTAGTGCAGGTAATGGTACAGGTGCTGTAATATTTAGACAATCTAAATTTGCACCAATTACAGCAGATACAAAGTATGGCAAGCAGCAAGGAATATATTTAAATGAAAATGTTACTGATTTATTAGACTTATCAAGTGGAAATGCAGGCGCAGTTCCACCGATAGTTGCATTGCAGCCAAATTTTGATACTGGGCAAACATTACAACCAAGCCCATCACTCTCATCACCTGCATTGGCTAACCTTTGGGATGAATCTGCAGCAGGTTATATTACAGGTGGTTATAGTAGGAATGGAAAAACTTCATTTGAAGGATTTGACCAATATACTTTAGGAAAGCAATCATGTGGATCTTATTTGTTTGTTTCTTCTGATAATCATTTAAATATTCAAGTAGATGGAGATTCAATTCAATCTCGAGAAGTTATAGCATTCGGTCAGCAAAATGCCATTAGCGTTCCACTAGTCTTTCAATATAGAATGACTGATTATTTTGGGGCTACATCAGGAACTGGTTTAGGTAATATTGGTGGAGATAGTACAGGATCAACTGTTAATTTAACATATGCTAAAAGAATAGGATTTGACTTATTACCAAATAACTCTGAGGTAATACAATTTGATATTGAAATTTCTGCTAAATATAGATCTGATAGATTAAGTATAGATGTATTCCCTAAAGCTACAGTAACTAAAGGCTTAAATGATTTAGAAAAAGTTGTATCAGCGCTAAGACCATCAATAAGACAAACTGCCGTAAGCAATAATGGTGGCAGTAGTGGAGGTGGAAGTGGAGGCGGACAATCTTTCATTGGCAACGTATTATAATTTAACCAATATCTTTTGGTGAATATATAAAAAAAGTGAAAGATAAATGGCTGAAAAACTCCTAGATAAAGCGTCGTATAGTTTAGTTAGAACTAATCCTAAATTAACAGGTAATGTTAAAGTAGTATCGGATGGTACTGATATTTACTTAGAATCCTTTAGTGCTAATACAAGACTTGCATCTCAGAAATTTAAAGCATTTAAGGTTGATGGTTCTAGTACCTATGATCGTGATGTTTTTAGATTTTTTGATTTTGGAAAATTTCCTAAAGAAGCTGCGTACGAAATCTTCCAAGAATATGAAGATGATGCAGTACTATCTAAATACGGTAATCAATATGAAATGTTTTATTGCGCAGGGACTAGGTCAGTTGCGTCGGAAGCATATTCACAGAGTTTAGCTACATTAGCGCCTCTTTGGTTAAATGATCAAATGCCTAATTACTTTGTAGTTTTTAGATTAGATAACCCAGCAGCAGTAAATAATTTTAGAGCTGCAACTGAGAATGCTAATACTGTAAATGCACAAACATCTGCTGAATTTAGCAAAAATGTTTTGGAGAATTGTACTGCAATTAAAACATTTGATTTAACAGAAAGTACCCCACTAGGATCTTATATTAGAAATTATAGAAATCAAGAAACATTTCCAGAAGTACCACTAAATGTTTCATGGAGAAAAGACGAGCCTATCTTGTGGAATGGTATATCTTATAAAAGTGGAGGGTTTACTAGCACAGGAAATTTTGCATATAATGATATAATCGGTAAAGATTCTACTATTATTCAAGATGAGTATTTATTTACACAAGGGTTTCAGAATAATGGAATTCTTTTGGCTAATCTTTTAAATATGGAATTCTTATTTGATGATCCTACTGCTGAAGATTATTCAATTAATAGATATTTTGGTATGTATGTTAATGATATTGAAGAAGGTAGGTTTGATATATCAGGAGAAGCATTTTATAAAAATACAGAAAAAACACAGTTACCTAAAATAACTACAATAACTGAAGTTTCACAAGATCTTAATACCCCTTTTACTATAACTAATGAACAAGGTATATTATTATTTTTAGATCCTTTAAAAACAGAAACTATTACAGGATTACCAACACCTACTAGAGTAGATGAAGTTGAATCTATTTTTTATGTTAAGGATAAAGAAGATGATTTTCATACAATTAAAAAAGGGGCAATTTGGGGTAAAAATCAAATAAGATTATTTGACACTGAGGTTGATGTTTCTTTATTTACAGGTTATAAGGATCCTGATACTTTTGCTAATGCTAGTATTATAAATCGCGCAGGTGTTGCACAGATGTATATAAAGGTATTAGATAATATTGAAGATGGCTTTAGTATAACTTTTTATGATGGCTCATCTGTCACAGGTAAAATATTTGCTAATAGTACACTGGCACCAATACCTGGGAAATCATTTGAAAGATTCTTTAATCCTAACGGTACAATACAAGAAGTTGCACAATCTATAACTTCTGCTATTAATAATGGTATAGATGAAAATGTTAGATTTTTTGTAGCCTCTTATAATGATAGTACTGTTTATGTTAAGTCAAGATTTAGTGGTAATAGATTTAATAGAATGGGATTTCTGTTGGATATACAATTCCCAGAAGCGTTTTCACAATTGCAAACATACCCATTAACCACACTAGTTAGCCCATCTAATACTTTTGTTGGTGGGAATGATGTTAAGAATAGTTTGCTAAAAGTTGAATTAGGAGATCAAGATAGATTTACACCTGGTGAGTTTGTACAAACAACTGGTGGTTATGCTGTTATTGGTGATTGGGTTCCATACACTGATGAACCTATTTATAATGGTTTTAATGAAATTATAGGATATACTGATATAGATAAATATGCAATCATAACATGTAATGATGATGAGATAATAGTTACTAGGTCTAATCAAGTTGCACTCTATTCAGATTACAAGCCATCATTTGGTAGATTTTCATTTTTTGAAGTTAGAGATTTTGATTTTAATTTCTATAGTACTATGTATAGTGAAGAAGGTGAATTAGATTTTGAGTTTAAAGAATATAACCAAACTACACCAGGTATAGTACCTCTTCAATATACTGGAGTAAGTAGCAATCCACAGATTAGAAACTTTTATGATAATGGTGGGTTTTATAATCTTATCGGTTTATTAAATGATGCAGAAGACCAGAACCCTAATGATGAATATATTAAAAGTGAATATGTTAGGTTGGAAGAAAACTTTTTAACTTCACAGGCCGCTGCGTCTAGAATTGCACCTTATATTAATAAATGGGGATGGGTTAACGACGGTAAAGATGTAAGAAATCATCCTTATAGATTGGATGTAAATGAAGCCTTTGGTTTAAATAACTTTGCACCATCTAAATGGGATAAGATACAAGAGGCTAGTGGTTATTCTCATGAGTGGTATTACTTATCTGAATTTCCAGAATATTTTACTAATGACGCAATTGAAAGCTCTTGGAGTTATTGCGTTAAGGCACCTACCGATAATATAGAAGCTAATTTATTTACTGGGCAAGTATTTGTGCCAGGTACTTTTCAAAATGTTAACATAAATTATTTTGATGAATATTTTATTGTACAAAAATTTGATTTTGGTAATAGCAATATTGTAGAGATAGATAGACAACTAAGATATGGTAGATTTAGCGGTGGTAATGAAGATAATTTTGCTGAGGCATTTTTACGAGGTGTTAGAATTATAGCAAAGCCTAAATCAATTGGTACAGAAAAACCTGATTTTAATGCTAGATCATTATCATATGTTAGAGATGGTTCTTTTAATGATTATAGATTTTCTGTTATCATGGTTCCTAATTTACCAGATAGCCCGCCATTTGAAATTAAGTTTATAAAAAATGAAAAGTGGAAAACTATAGTAATGTTTATTTCAATTGAATATGCTGTAAAGTGTTTAAATGATAATACTAAATCTATTATAGATAGAACTAGTTTATATTCTTTAAATAGTAATTGGGCCGTCAATCCAGCTACATGTGCACCACAAAACATTCCTAACCCATACACTAATACTACAGTGAGTGGTGCAATTGCATTAACGCAATCTTATTTAGAACCATCTGGTGATATTATTGTTAAATGGCAACCAGATAAAGATGGTGTTTTACCTGACTTGATTAATGATATTAGAATTTTAGAAGATGGAACTTATGGTGAGATTAAATTTACAATTGGTTTTGATATCTTTGTAATTAATGGGATTATTAATATTGAAAATTTTAATACACTAAGAGTAGCGGCTAATGGTTTTACGAAAAATGGTAATGTGCAATCAATTCCATCATCTTCACCAAATAATGTTGAATTAAGAGCTGCAACATACCAAATTAATAAAGGTGGTTATTTACAATATACTGATAGACTTAATTCAGCTAGCTTTGGAGAAATGTTTGATGCGGTTAATCAAGGTAACCCAAGTGTTATATATGAAACGATTGCAACTGATGGGAGCCAACTTAGAAATAATGACGGTTCATTAGCACAAACTTTTAGTATTGAACTAAGAGCACAGGCAGATATACTTAAAGCTATATATGTTGGTGTATTACCTGATCCGGCAAAGCCAACTGCATTTAACTTAACTGATGTGGTTGGGTATGATTTATCTTTACAGAAAAAACCAAGGTTAGTACCTATTGCAAGACATGCTGGTTATTATGCACCGTATGCGTTACCCCTGCTTTCATTTAGAGATCCTTATCAAAATTTAGATTTTAATGATGTTACTGGTGGAACAGGTACTTCACTTATTCCAGATGCTGATTATAAAATAAAGGTAGCGGAATTATGTAAATATAAAAATGCACAATTTTATAGTAAAGATCCTACATTTGGCCAAGTACAAAATTTCTTTTATCATAAAGTAAATGAACAAGATCCATCAACAGTTTTAGAATTATCAAGAGAAAGTGCATTCCCTAGTTTATATCCTCTAATTAATGAAATAGGTATTGACTATAAAGATTTTTATGCATTCTCATCAAACTGGGAACCGTCGTATTTTATTAAAAGTATTGATAAGTCTCAAATACAAAAGATTATTGGAACAAGATCAATGCTTGAGCGAAAGTCATTTTTCGGATCTAAATATTTAAAAGTTCCAGAAACTATTATATTAGAAACATTTAAACCAGATCCATTTGTTAAAGGCGCAATTAGACAGCCCAGTTTAATAGATGGTACATTTATGTACTTAGATCAACCTTCTGTAACAATTAATAAAAAAACAATTCAACGAGAAGGCGTAGTAAGCACTAGATCAATTAAGAAAAAACCTTCTGCTCCTGTAATTAATTTTTACTTATTTAATCAAAAGAGATTAATGGAACATCTATTCACTCCAATTAAAGAACAATTTTTAAAGTATGTTAATGAATTGTATGGGTGGGGTAATTTAGAAACTCTTGATGATGATGTTAATCAATACATAAGAGAAAATATATTAAAATTATATAAAGTAGAAAAAGTTGAATTATATACATTAGCTAGCAGGACAAAAGGTGGATCTACATATACTACAGCTGAATTAACAGATGCACAAAAAATTAATAATGGTTTAACTATTAATAATAATGTAGCATCAAAAACTTTAAATACAAACCCATTTGATTTAAGGCTAATATATAATAAAAGAACAGGTTTCTCTGAATCATTTGGTTTCAGTGTTACAATAGTTAAAAAATAATAGAAAAGAAATGCCAATCACTATAAAAGAAATAATAGCATCGGATACTATTTCACAACTGGTCGATAAAACAAATTTTAATTTTGATCAATTGTTACTTAATGGTGGAGGTCCAACTGGCCCTGCCGGTATACAAGGACCTGTTGGTCCTGCAGGTGGAAGAGGACCAAAAGGAACTACATGGTATGAAGATACTGCTACATCTGCACCAGGTACTACACCTACTGCTAATTTTCCAACATTAACACCGTTAAGTGGTGATTACTATTTACAATTTAATGGCCAAGTATGGGAATATACTGGATTAGTATGGTCAATTACTACAATAAATTTACAAGGGCCTATGGGTCCACAGGGGCCAGGTGGTGGAATGGGAGATACTTTTGGTTCGCCAACTATTGGTTTACAAACTGCTATTTATAATGGTACTATTGGATTAGGAGCAGGTGCTACAACTGGTGCTGGTGGTAATGAAGGTATTGCTTCTGTTATGATTGGTGGGGCAGTAACAACAACAACTCAATTGACAGGCATACCTTTAACTAATGCTTATGTTATTCCTGATTCAGTTGCTACCCAATTAATTTCCAGCGCAGCTTCACTATTAATACATCAAAAAGATTCTACTGCAAAGGCAATAGTGTTTCATGGCGGTTATGCAAATTTAGGTGATAAGTTTTATCAAACAGATCTAGGAGGGTTATCAAATATTAAAATTGGCGTAGATGACAGATTAATTTTAAGTGTACCTAAGGCTTCTACCACTCCTTCTTCAATAAATGACTTGATTGGTTTTGAGCTTGATATACCAGAAAGATCTCAGTTATTTACTGCCGGAAAGGCAATCACATTCCAAACTGGAGATAGAAGTACCTTGGATTTATCAGGTGAAAATTCAAACTTTGATATTAGTGTTGGGACAGGATCAAGCCCAGGTGGAAATCAATTCAGTGTTACAACTTCAGGTACAGCTGCATCTGCAATTATGCAAATGGGTACAGGCTTTACTACAGTAACAAACCAAAATGCTAGAGTAGGCGATTTTCAAATACAAACAGGGAACATAGGCCTAGTATCATCGGCTAACAATAATATTAAGCTATTCTCAGGAGGAACAATAGATTTAGAAACTACAAATGGAAGTAATCCAGTAGGCAGAATTAATCTACTATCAGGTGCAGGTGGAATAACTGCACAAACTAATGATGGAACAATACAACTTAAACAGAATAGTTCAGCCGGGACAGCAACAGCTGACATTCTTATTGAAAATGCGTCTACTGCTGGCTCAGCTACTGCGGGAGGAGATATTAGAATACAAGGAAATAGTTTAATAGTATTAAAGAAGACAATACAAACTTCATTAGAAGCACCAAGTATAGTTATTGATTATACACGACTTACACCACCTAGTGATACACCAACACCGTTTACTAGATTTGTAGGAAAGCAAACAATTTCACCAACGGGTTTAAGTGGTATTACTTATCCTTCATTAAGCCATAATACACTTATATATAAAAATCCTGAAACAGTAGTAAATACTGCTAATGCTATATTTGAATTGACAGGAACAGCAGGTGTTACAGATTATGCACCTGGTATATTTTTACAAGCATGGACAGGTGGACCACAATCAACTTCAGGTGTTGACGCTGGTTTACTAGCAATTAACTTAGGGAGCGAAGGACCAGTATCCCCTGTTACTGCAGGCTATGAGCTATTTGATAATTCACTAGGGTTTGGAGTAAGAGATCAAGCTAATACAAAAGATTATTTTAATGCAAGTGCAAATAAAATTTCATTTGCAGCACCGTGGGTATTAAAAAGAGCAAATGATTTAAATAGTTCTATTAACTCTGCACCAGCTGCAAATCGTTCAATAAGCTCTACAGCCTCTGCCCCTATAAATTACGGTTGGAATACAAGACAAGTTCTAACACCACAACAAGCTTCACCAAACGGAGTATCTTCTCTAGGGGTGCCAACAACAGCAGATTTAAATGTTCCATTTATATCTCTTAACTATGGGGTAGGTTTAGGTTATACTGATGCAGGTGCTACTTTTAATACAATCAATGTAGCTTACGACTATAAAGTTAATTTTCCTATTGGTGCATACCCTGGCCAAAGAATAACGGTAAAAGTGTATGTACAGCCACTCACGTATGCAGAAGGCTCAAAGGCTGGTGGAGGTGGTACTATTACAGTACGAAATTATGGTTCAGTTTTATTAAGAGTACCACAATTTAGAATTGCATCACCATCATCTGCCAGTTATACTAGTTGGTGGGGTTCTACAAATAGTAGTTCTGGAAATGGTCAAACACATAATGGTTATGCATCCTATCTGGTCTCCACCACTCAAAATGATTCTGATGACGGTATTGGGCGATTTAAACTATTAGACATGATATGGGATGGTCAGATTATAACACAAGTAGGCCAAATTGTTAACGCACAAGTTCAAAGCCAAAATACTATGACCACAAAAACACAACATGGTTGGGCAGTTACATCTGAAGGGGCTTTTCTTGCTGCAAATAATTCAGTAGCAATTAGTGGTTATGATAATAATGCATCTTGTTTTGTAGCCGGGACCGAAATTTCTTTAGCGAATGGAGATATAAAAAATATTGAAGATATTTTATCAGGTGAAGAAGTTATAACATGGAATGAATCTACCAAAACAGCAGAAGTTGGTACTGTAGGTAAATTAAATATTACAGAAGATGTAAGTATGATTATTAGGCTAACGCTTGATAATAGCACTGTAATTGAAACTACTGAACACCACCCATTTTATCATAGAGATGGTAAAAATATAGGTCTTATTGATGCATGTGACTTAAGACCAGGAATGGCATTATTAACAATAGGAGAAACAGAAGCTAAGATAGAATCTGTAGTAAAAGAAAATGGTTTATATACAGTTTACAACTTAATTGATGTAAGCGGTAATAATAACTTCTATGTAAATGAAACATTGGTACATAATAAAGTATCTGACATTAGATTAAAAGAAAATTATAATGTAATTGGAAAATCACCGTCAGGTATACCAATTTATGAATATAGTTATATTGGTAAACCTGAAAGATATGTTGGGGCAATGGCGCAAGACTTAATTAAATTAGGAAGGGCTGATGCAGTAACTGAAATGGCTAACGGATATTATTCTGTTAACTATAACTTAATTGATGTAGAATATAAAGAACTAAATTTAATATAAATGACAAAAAAAGAAATAAAAGAACTTAATGAATACATAGGTAGATATAGAGAAATTCAACTTTCTTTAGACTTAATGCAAAAAAGTATTCAAAGTTTAGCAAAGAAAAGAGATGGTCTTTTTGAAGAAGTTGATGGTATGAAACTAAAAGAAAAAAAGTTTATAGATAAAATTGCAAAAAAATATGGTGCTGCTGAAGTAACACCTAATAAGTTAATGAAGTATATAAAATGATTTTAATTATTAAAAATATTCTTGGTATTCTAACAGACCCAAAGAACACTAGAATGTTTTTATTAGGGGGGATTGGAATATTGCTTTTTTTATTACTTAGACAATGTAATGAAACTGAACAGGCTAAAGGTGAGGTTACTAGATTTCAAAATAATCTTTCTGCAGCTAATGATACTATTCTTAATTATGTAAATGAGAATGGAGAATCAGTTGGGGAAATTAAAGGTTTAAATTTATCATTAGAAGAATTAAGAGATAGTTTAGAATATGAAAAAGATAGACCACCTATAACTATTGTTAAATATAAAACAATAATTGAAGAAAGAATAATTGAAGTCCCAGTTATAACAAGAGACACTGTAGTTAAACAAGATGGTATTGAATTTAGTTCAGTACTAAGTTTTGATTCAAAGAGTGAATGGGAAAAGAGCTCAAGATTAATTGATGTATCTTTGCCTTACACCTTTACAGATAGTTTAATGTTCGGTTCAGCAATAATAGGATTAAAACAAAATATATGGTTAGATGCTACACTATCACAAGATCTTAATACAAAGGAAGTTTTTATTAAATTAACTTCGGATTATCCTGGTACAACATTTAATAATACACAAGGCATTATGATTGATCAAAATAGTCCTGCGTTTAAAAGTATACAAATGAAAAATAGAAAACCTTTTGGTTTCGGTATTAATATGGGAATGGGAATTACTGGAGATGGTAATTTTGGGCCTTATATCGGATTAGGAATTTCTTGGAACCCAAAGCTTTTGCAATGGTAAATAAATAGAATAGAATGGAATCATCAAGGTTTATATCAATATCTGAGCAAATACTTATAGAGTATGTGTACACTAGTCAGTCAACACCGACTACGTTTAATACTGCTACTTATCCTATAGAGTTAATGCGAGACACTAATACTAAAGGAACTTATTTCTTTAATACGGATAGTGTTTCTGCAACTATGGGTAATTATAGAGATATCTCTGCAGTATCTAATAATGCTCTTAGAACACAGTATGTTTCTTTAGATACAGATATAGGCGTTCCTTATAATGATTACAGTCCAGCATTAACAGATTCAGCTAATCTTTTACAAACATTTAGCCCACAGCTTGATGTTGCATATGATAAGATTAGAGTGCATTTTATAGCAGGCTTTAATTTTGAAGGATTTGATGGTATTGTATTTGAAGCATTAGCACCAAGAAGAGATAGTGTTATGTTAAATCTTTCGTCAATCAATTTCTTAAAAACTGATACGCCAACATTTAATCCTGACCCATTATTAATTGCAGATAGATTATATGCTACTTTTATTGAATGGAGAGTTCCATCTTTATATTATATGAATAATTTATTTACTGCTTCTGATTCTAATGGAGTAGCTTATAAGTTAACAGATAGCCAAGGGTTTCTTAGTACACCTCCTATTACACTAAGAGCTACTGGTATATTCCAAACTATTGTAGAAAATGCATATAGTTTTTATGAGATGCAGGAAATTAATTCGGTATCTATTTTAAATAGAGATATTTATGACAACTTATATGCACAAGTAATCCAATCAGATAATGGTGATTATTTTGAATTGTCTGGCCAAGTAACAGGATCTAGCTTTAGTAATTTTATTGCTCAGTTAAATTCTTCAGGTGGTCAGTATGTAGTATTTCATGAAATTAGTGTTACAGAACAAATAGGGCAGGTATTTACACAAACAAGCTTTCAGGTTATAACACAAGACACTGACTTTGACGAACCAGTTTTATTTAGGCCTATTATTAAAAATGGTAATAGCGCAGTTTCTTTTTCTATTAATTATGTATTAAGATTATATAATAAAGCTGATGCTACACAGATTATTAAAAATGCTAAACTAACATCATTTGATGCTCAAAAATATGGAAGACAAATGATTCAGATTAATTTAGGTGTAGTACCAACTGTTGCCAATGTATATAATCAAATTAATAATGATACAGGAAAACAAATAGTAGTTGGGACTGGTGGATCTAGTGAAGATAATACTAATAATACATCTGAACAAATAACAGAGAAATTAGTTGTTAAGACTAGTTATGTAACAACATTTAGAGATAGAATAAAAGTAAAAGCTGCAATTTCTCCAGCTAAAATACAAACAATAACAGAAACTAATGGCCGCAACGAAAAATAAATTATCGGAAGCAGAAAAAATACAAATAAAGGCAAGTACTCCTCAGGTTGTTGGTGGTGTAAGGACTAATATATCTTTAACAAAAACTGAAAAAGAATATTACCAAAGATTTGTTAATCTTTCTGTTAATGAACAACCACTACCACAAGGTGATGGTATGATTAGAATATCACCGTTTGATGATTATTATCTTTTTACATTATATGATGAAGTAGATAATGAAGATACTCCAATTGACTTAAGTAATGTAGGAAGTCTTTATTTAAACTTTATCGGCAGCAGTGATGATATTGATATATTGAATCATACACAAGTTGACGAGGTAGATTTGGCACAAGGACAAGTGTTATTTAGAATTACAAGATCAGATAGTAAAAAGATATTAGCGTTGGATAATAATAATTTTTATGTCTCTACTAAAATGGTTGATCCTGCTGATGGCTCTACTTCAGACGAATCGGTATTATACCAAGGAATTTGGTTGGCTGTAGACGATGCAAATAGAGCAACACTAACTTCTCAAATTGAAGAAACTAGAATAGAATATAGTATAGAACTTGCTAGATTAAAAGCAGAGAATGAATCTCTTAAGGTTGATAATGCAGAGTTGATAACATCAGAGTCAGAAGATAATGCAACTATTATAAGATTACAAAACAGTAATGATGAATTAACGAATGAATTGGCTGAGTTATCTAGAGATTTAAAGTCTTCAAAAATAGAATCAATAAATCGCCGTGCTAAAGCAGCACAAAAATATGCAGAATTACAAAAATTAAACAAACAGCAAACAAGAGCTCTTGTTGCAGCCGCAAGACAATCTAAAACTAGAAGTAAAAAAGTTGCCTTTTATAAAAATGCAGCTAAGAATTTACAAAATTATACAGTTGGGAGAAACCAAGTAACAGAAAATGTAGAGCGTCTACGAGATAGATTTGACATACTTAAAAGGATTAGACGTGGAAGAAGATAAAATAATATAACCTATGATATTAAGTGCAAGAAATAATCAATTCAAGTTTGATTTTCCAAGGAACTTTATTCCTAAGCCAATTATCGAGAAATATAAACCATTTCTTAACAGGATACCTGGTGGGTTAATTAAAGAACCTATTGATTATTGGAATTATGGAATACAATCATTAAATTTACCAGGGCCTTCTTTTGATCCTGTAACACAGACAGACTATCCTGGTAATACTCGTGCATTTAGATCAAGCATACCAAAGCAGCAATTATTTGATAAATCAATGACTGTTACTATGCAAGCCTTTGATGGTTATGTTAATTATTGGATGGCCATTGAAATGTTTGATTATTATTATAAGCTAAGTGGCAAGCATCCTTATTTGCCTGAGGGTGTTGGTGTGCAAATGTTGGATGCTGACGGTACTGTATTTGTTACCGTTCAGTTAAAGGATATGTTTATTTCTAATATAGGCGCATTAGATTTAAATTTTTCAAGTAATACTATTGAATTTCAAACTTTTGATATTGAATTTAGTTATAATGTCTTAGATGTTGTGGTTAACATAGCCTAATATATAAACAAATAAAGAACTCAAATGAAAACCTTTAAAGATTATCTTACTGAAAATAATGCCTCATTAATTGATATACAAAGTATATTAAATGAATCTCATGAATTAACAGAAGAACAAGATGCTGCAATAGATTTTGCAGTAGAAAGAATTCTTGAAGCTCAGAAAGAAGGTAAAAATCTAGAAGACTGTGTTGAAGAAATAATCAATGAAGGTTTACTAGGAAGTATTTTTGGTGGTTTAACTGGTTTTGCTTTAGGAAAAACTATAGGTAAGGCTGTTGCTAAAGTATTAGGTGTTACTAAAGGTGTTCTTTATGATTTATTAACCTCACGTCTTGTAGGTGCTGCACTAGGTGCTGTTATCGGCAAGAGAATATAATTAGAATGATTCATATAGGAATTGACTTTTCATTAAATAGCCCTGGTGCCTGTGTTGAAACGGACAATGGCAAATATCACTTTATAACTTTTTTTAATTACGGAAATCGTATATGGGATGAAGAAGGTAGAAAAATACCTAAATCATTTGGTGTGCATAAAGAATTAATGGACGACTCTGCTTTATTAGGATTTCCTTACAATAGAGATGTAACTAGTAAAGAATTTTTACCTAGAGAGAGACAAAAGCTACAAGATGCTGGAAATATAAGTTCTCTTATGGTTAATATATTTTCTACACTATTTGAAGGAGATGAAGTTTCTGTTGCATTAGAAGGATTTTCATATGGCTCTAAAGGTAATTCATTTATAGATATAATTCAGTATAATACATTTTTAAGAAAGGAACTAATAGATAAGTACACTATTGAAAATTTATCTGTCTTTCAACCATCTCATGTTAAAAAATTAGCTGGTAAAGGAAATGCAAACAAACATTATATGGCTAAAGCATTTCAAGATGATGTCCTTAATGATAAGAACTTAAGAATGACTAAACTTTGGAAATGGTGCCAAGGAAAAGACTTCAGCATTAAAATTCCTAAACCTATTGATGACATAGTTGATGCCTACTTTATACTTAAAGCATTAAAGGCTAACAACTAGATACTTTTCCTACTCTGAATAGTTAAAAATTATATTGCAACATGTGGAGTTTGTTTCAGCTTTACTCAAAAAAAATTAAAATAAAATGATAAAACCTTTAGGAAATAGAATATTTTTAAAAAAAGATGTACAACCAGATAGAAAAGGTAATATAATTTTATTAAAACAAGATGGCATGTATGCACCTCCATACTCCGGAACAATCATCGGTGTTGGTAGTGGTGTTAAAGATAAAGAATTTATAATTGGAGAAAAGGTTCTTTTTCATGATTTAGCTGGTACAGAAATTAAATATGATGGAGAAACTATATTTAGTCTAAGAGAAAATGATATAACTGCAATAATAGATAAAAATATAAAAATAGTCTGAAACAAACTGACTTAGTGAATATATAATAAACAAAGGAATCAATAAAGTATTGGTACTTTTTAAAAGGCGATAACAAGGCGAAGTAAATAGGCAATAAAAAAGAAGTTTAGGCACGAAGGCTTGTTATCATAAATTAATAATAATAATAACAAAAACAAAAAAAGGCAATTAACATGGCAAATGAATTCGACATTTTTAACGTAAGTGTAAAAGATTTAGACACTGGTGAAAGACCATCTACCGCAGGTAGTGATCTTTATTCACCTAAACCAGATCAAGGACAGGACGGAACTTACCGTTCTTTAATTAGGTTTCTACCTAATGCTAAAAACCCAAGAAAACCATTTGAAAGAAAGTATGTCTACTGGTTAGAAGACAGAGAAGGGAACGGCTTTTTCGCTGATTCACCATCAACAGTTGGAGAAAAAGATCCTATACAGGATATGTTTTTCAAACTAAGAAACTCTGAATCTGCTGTAGACAAAAAGATGTCAGAAGGTTTAAAGCGTAGAGAAGTATTTTATGCATTGGTACAAATCATGAAAGATCCTCAGAATAGGGATTTAGAAGGACAAGTTAAAATCATGAAGTTTGGTTATAAAATCAAAACTAAAATTGATGAAGAACTCAATCCTCAATTTGATGAACCTACTCAAGTATTTGATCCATTTGAAGGAAAGAATTTTGAATTGGTAATTTCAAAGAAAGGTGGCTTTCCTAATTATGATTCAAGTAAATTCCACGGAAATAAATCTCCAATGACAATTAATGGTGAAGCAGTATCTAACGATGATGCAAGCCGTAAATCAATATTGGATTTACTAAAGGATGCTCCAGATTTAACAACATGGGGTTATAAAGCATGGGACGATGTAGTAAGAGGAAAGGTAATGAATGTATTATCTCAATTCCATTCTCCAGGCGATTCAATACAAAATATCACAAGATCAAAACCAGCACCAGTAAATACTCAAGTTACTGAAGCTGCTGCAACTAAAGTAACAACTGAAACAAAGGCAACTCCAAAGGCTGAACCTGCAAAAGGTGAAGAAAAGGCTGATGACTTTGATGATTTCATTAATGGTTTAGATCTTTAATAAGTATGGCAACGGAAGTAATAATATCTTCTGAAATGAAAGCTCGGATCATTGATAAGGTGGTCCGAGTTCTTCATACTAACCATACTCATACAGAGAAAAGAAGAATACTGGAGAGTAAGGGTAGGTTAAACTTTGCGTGTCCTTATTGTGGAGATTCAACTGATAATCTTAGAAAGAAGAGAGGTAACTTATATTGGAATGATTTATATTTTCATTGTTATAATTGTTCAGCTCATGCATCATTAGATGTTTTCTTGGCTGAGCATAACCAAAACTTTGAGGGTGATGATAGAGTTGATGTAATTAATTATATTAAAGAAAACCGTAAACATTTCTCATTAGGTGAAAGTTTAGATTTTTATCTTTTTGATAAAGCCAAAGAACTAGCATTAACTTTTGATGAATTAGCATTAGGCTTTAATGTATACCCAATTAATACTTTAACATATCAAGCATATCCATATTTAAAAAGTAGATTATTACATCATAAAACTGAACGATTTGGTTTTGATCCAAGACGTAGAGAATTATATGTTTTTAATTTAACACCCGAAGGTAAAATAATAGGATTCCAAACCAGAGACTTAGGTGGGAGTGGTGGTCCTAAATATAAAACATGGAACATAGAAAGAATATATGATAGATTAAAATTACCAATAAAGGTTGCTGAAGAAGAGCTAGATAACCTAAACAAAATATCAATGTTGTTTGGTATCTTAACTGTTGATATGTCAAGAGACTTTTCTATATTTGAAGGTCCTATAGATGCTATGTTTATGAATAACACAATAGGATTAACTGGTGTTAAAAAACAAATAATAGAATTTAATGAAATACCTACAGCAAGATATTTCTTTGATAATGATATGGAAGGTAAAACTAGAATGATTGAAAAATTAAAAGGTGGCCAAACTGTATTTATGTGGGATAAGTTTTTAAAAGACTTTGATATTCCATCAAGAAAAGTAAAAGATTTAAATGATTTAGTAAAATGGGAGTATACTAATCGATCTGGGTGTTTGAGTGACTTAGATAAATATTTTACAAATAACTCGTTAGATATTATTTTTATATGATGAGTTTTAAAAATTATAGCAATTTCGTGAGTGAAGAGGAAGATAACTTTTATGATGATTTAGAAACAAGTAAAAAAAGACTTAAGTTTTTTGCTACATTTAATAAATCTGAATTAAACCAAGTAAAGACTAGTTTTTCTATACCAGCTCCAAAAAAGAGGTTTCAGCCTAAAGTAAAGGGTTTTAAAAAGATTAATAATGATAAAGGTATATTTTAATGGAGTATAACGATTCCGCTACTGGTGATGCTAATGAAGAATTAGCTGTTAGATTAGCAAAAGATAGAAATGATTGGAAAGTAAAGATAAGTCATTTAATTAGTTTACTAAAAGAAGTCCGTAATTTATCGGAGTGTCAAGTAAATATGCTATCATATAGACAAATCTTATTAGATAAGATTACTGATTTTAAAACAACAAAACATAAAAGGCAAGCTGCATATGATAGGTATTATAAAATTAAGTATAGAGAGTATTCTGTAGAGTATGATATTAAATTAACAAGCGGTGAAAAAGTTGCTTTCATTAAAGCTGACTTGTCTCATTTAAGAGCACAAATGGAAATGCTGCAATCTCATATGGATTATTATCAAGAATGCATTAAGACTTGTGATAACTTAGCGTTTGCAATAAGAAATAGGATTAACCTAGACGATAAAGAATACTAATGGAATTATCACTATCCGAAAATAAAAAGTTTTTAGTTATAGATGCATGTACTGAATTAGAGTATGAGCAGCTAAAGAGTAGTTTGACTAAAAAAATTGAAGGATGGAGATTTCACCCACTAGTTAAAAAGAAAGTATGGGATGGTAATGTATCTTTTGTAAAAAGAAATAAAATCCCTGCAGGACTATGGAAAGAAATTTTAGATATATGTAAAGATTATGATTTCCCAGTTACTCTAAATAATATAACTGATATATTTGATACTGAAATTAAAGAAGATAAATTTAGAGAATGGGTTACTGAAATTTTTAAAAAACAACCAGATTTTAAACCTAGGGAATATCAAATAGATGCAGCATTTAAAATATTAAAGTATAGAAGATGTTTAGCCGAATTAGCAACATCAGCCGGTAAAACTTTAATATCATTTATGGTGGTTGCTTATCTTATGGATAAATTAAATAAGAAAAAAATCTTAATGATTGTACCTAATGTAAATCTAGTCTTACAAGCAACCGGTGATTTTGATGAGTATAATAAATGTGGAGTTCCATTAAAGACTCAGCAAATATATGCAGGGGTAAAAATAAGAAAGAGTTCTAATTTAGTTATAGGTACATACCAATCCTTAGTTAAAAAGGATGAAGAATACTTCAGTCAATTTGATGCTGTTTTTGTAGATGAAACTCATAAAGCAAAAGCTAATTCAATACAAAAAATTATGGATAAATGTTGGCATTGTGATTTTAGGTTTGGTTTAAGTGGAACTATTCCTAAAAAAGGAACTGTTAATAGATTAAGCTTAATGTCTGCAATGGGACCTTTGGTTACTCAAGTAAAGGCTAGTCAATTACAACAAGAAGGTTTTATAGCTAGCTGTAAGGTTATGCAACTCCACATGGATTATGCAACCGATGCTCAAAAAGAATCATTTTCTTTTTTATCCAAAAACCCACAAGATAGACAAAGGTTATTTGGATTAGAGCAAAACTTTATAAACCAAAGCGAAAAGAGATTAGACTTTGTTTGCCAAGTAATTAAAAAGTCTACATCAAATTCATTAGTACTATTTCATAAAATAGCATACGGTGAAAAGATCTATAATAAACTAAGACACATAACAGATAAAAAGGTATATTATGTGGATGGTTCAGTTAATGTAGATATAAGAGAAGAATTTAAAAGCCGAATGGAAAAGAATGATGATGTTATTATTGTAGCATCTTATGGTACTTTTTCAACTGGTATTTCAATTAAAAATATACATAATATCTTTTTTACCGAAAGTTTTAAATCTGAAGTAATTATCAGACAAAGTATTGGTAGGGGATTAAGAAAGCATGTATCAAAGGATGTTGTAAAAATCTATGATTTTATAGATGATTTTAGATATAAAACCGAAGACCATGATTGGGTTAATTATATCTACCGCCACGGTATTGCACGGCGAACAATATATAAAGAAGAAAAGTTTCCATTCGAAGTTCAGAACATAAGATTCTAATATAGAATATCTTTTCATTAAGACATGGATATATAAAAAAAATAAAATAACTAAAATGAAGTCAATCAAAAAGTTTTCTGCGATGTCTGCTAAAGATCAACCGATCACAGAGTCAGCAAAAGTAACAAAAGAAGCTGTTGATGAATTGATCAAAAAGATTGGTTTTGACAGTATAGAAGAGTTAAAAAAGGAGAAGGATCTTCTTGCAAAACTCGAAGCAATGTCTAAGACATTTGCAAAAAGTAATGATATATCTGAGGATGAAATCGAAGAAGATAGAGCTGAAGATATCGAAGATGAAATGAAAGTCAAAGGCAAAGCTAAATCTTTAGAAGATTCCGAAGATAAAGGCAGTGATGAAGAAGTAGTTGCTGATGTTGAAGAAATAGAAGAACTATCTGGAAAGGCTAAAGAAATAGAAGATGAGGTTAATACTATCGGTGCTACTAAATCTTTAGAAGATAAAGAAGGTGAAGAAGTTTCTGATGATCAAGAAATTACTAAAGAAGTTCCAGCTGAAGCTGATGAAGTTAAAGATGAGGATGGCGTGGATGTTGCTTCTGAAGAAAAAGAAACTCCTAAAGCTACAAGAAGAATTATGGCTTTTGAAGATTTCATTAAAGAAAAAGAAGAAACTATTAATAAAAACATTTCTTATCATGATGATGATGAAGAGCCAGAAGATTATGCTGTTCCTGTAGCAGCCTCTGCTGATCCTCTTGCTGAAGGTGCTGAAGCTAAAGGTAAAGAAGATGAGAAAGAAGGTGATGAGTTAGAAGATAAAGGAGATAAGAAAGTTGATTCTGAAGATGATAAAGAAAAAGCAGACCATTATAAAGGAGCTGTTAAATCTGATGATAAACAAATTGATGCTTTAAAGAAAGATGCTAAGTTTGATAAAGAAGAAGAGGAAGATGCTGAAAAGAATGAATCTACTATAATGGATTTTGCAAGTTTTGTAAATGAAGCTTATGACAAAGTTGTATTCGGTGGAAACAAAGGAGATAAGTCTAAAACTAAAGAAGATGAAGAAGACTTTGAAGATGAAGATAAAACTGACGAAAAGTTTGATGATGTAGTTCTTGGAGGTAATAAAGGCGATAAGTCTAAAACTAAAGAAGGAGAAGAAGATTACGAAGATGAAGATAAAAAGGATGAAGCATATGATGTAGTAACTTTAGGTGGTAATAAAGGCGATAAGTCTAAAACCAAAAAAGGTGAAGAAGATTATGAAGATGATAAAGATGAATCAGTAGATGAAACTGTTGGTCAAGTAATAACTAAAGTTGAAGGTGATGAAATTGCTGATGAAGTAGCAGGTGATGACGGTATAGCTATTCCTGCAATGAAAGGTGATGGTTCTGAAACTGCTGCTGGGATTGCTGGTGATATAATGGATAAAGGTAAAGTTAAAAACTTATCTACATTGTCTGGTAAATTAGTTACACCAGATCAAAAGGTTACTGAAGTAATTCCTGATTCTGCAAACGATGTATCTGAAGATGGTATTGAAATTCCACTAGTTAAAGAAGAGGAAGAAGTATTAGCTGATGATTCTATTGCAGAAAAATTCAGAAAAATTGCTACCAATAAATTAGGTAAAGTAAATGAAGCAGATATTACTTCTGATGATCAGTTTAAAGAATATGCAATGAAAATGTTAAAAGATGCATTCGGTGCTGATTTTGATGAAGCTAAAGCTACTGAAACTGCTGATGGTTTAATTTCTAAGTATGATGGAGATTACGGTGCAATGGTTGGAGCTTTACAGTCTACTATGGGATCATAACAAAAACATAAACTAAATGAAACATGTAAAATTGTTTGAACAATGGCTGACTGACAAAAGTCAGCCATTTTTGTTTGAAGGTGGTGCTGCTGGTCATATGCAGCATCCATTTGATAATAAGGATTTAACCTTTGGAGATTTCAAAGCAATGGTTGATGCTGGACTTAGAGGCCAATTAAACTTTGAAGAAGATCCTACAGAAAAAACTGATGGGCAAAACTTATTCGTAACTATTCAAGATGGTAAAGTAAAATTTGCTAGAAATAAAGGTCAAATGGCAAACCCATTAGATCTTAATGGTATTATTGATATGTTTACTGGTCATGCATCAAAGTTAGTAGAAGATACTTATATTTTTGCTGCTAGAGATTTAGATAAGCTATTAAGAAAGCTTTCACCAGCAGATCAAGAAAAGTATTTTAAGAATGGAAAAGATTTTATGAATATGGAATTAATCTATTCATTGAATCCAAATGTTATTCATTATGATACCGATGTTATACAATTTCATGGAATAAAAGAAACAGATGGTAAAGGTAATATCATAGGTACAAATAATAAACCTGCAAAAGAAATAACAAGTATACTCCAAAAGGTAAAATCTGATATTGGTAAAACATTTAAAATTATACCACCTAAAGTAATTCAATTACAAAGAGATTTAGATTTTACTGCAAATAAGAAAAAGTTTATTAATCAAGTTAATGCTTTAGAAAAAAGGTACGGATTAAATGACGGTGATGAAGTTTCAAGATATCATGAAATGTGGTGGAGAGAATTAATAGATAAAGAATTTCCAACATTAACTCAAGATATTAAAGAAGGTTTACTTAGAAGATGGGCATACGGTGATAAGAAGAGTTTAAACATGAGATCTTTAGCTAAACAAGTTGGTCCTAAAGAAGCTGCACTGGTTAAGAAGTTTGATAAAGAGGATGTTGCTAAAAAGTATAAAGAAAACATTAGACCATTTGAAGATCTGTTTTTAGAGCTAGGTTCTATCATTATGAAAAATGCTTCTAACTTCTTAGCTGCTAATCCATCAGGTGAAGCACAAAGACTAAGAAAAGAAATTGAAACTCAAGCAAGTAAGATTAAAAAGACAGGTGGTGTAGAACAAATTAAAAAGGTTGAAGCTGAGCTTGCAAGATTAAGTCGTATTGGTGGTATAGAATCAATATTTCCAACTGAAGGTATTGTATTTAAATATAAAGGTAAGATCTATAAGCTAACTGGTACCTTTGCTGCAATTAATCAGCTAATGGGTATAATTAAATACGGCAACTAGTTGTTAATAACTTTTTTAAAATAATTAGAGAAGTATGGCCACAATCGCGAAAAATTGATTATATTTATATATAATAAAATAACAACAATATGGAACACTTACACACTTATGAATCCCTTAATGAATCTAAGAAATTAGACACTATTAAAAAACAAGTTTTGGATTTTGCTGAAAAGAACGGCAAATCTAAATGGGGAGACTTACAGAAATTTATTTTAACTCTTAAGGGCTTAGATCCAAATGATAGAGATAATCGTGGGCAGTTCTCATCTTATTTTTCTGGTGGGTCTTCTTGGCAATCAAAAGGAAAGGATACTAAATTAGGTAGAGATGCAAATTCTCATGGTTTATTAATGAGGCCTACTAAACAAGATCCAAGATATTTAGAAAAAGATGGTAAAGATTATATTGTAAAGGTATGGGATGGTAAATCTAAATTAGCATAATATGAAAAACTTTAATGAATTTGTAAATGAAGCTATCAGCTATAAAGATAGAGATGGTAAATCATTTAAAATAAAAGGTATGAATTTTGTTTATACTGAGCAAGGCGGTAGATTTTATGGAACATATTTATATGACGTAGCAAAAACTGCAAATGTTCAATGGACATCAAAGATATCTATAGATGAAACTAATAAATTATTAAAGTCATTAGGGGTTAAGTTAGAGCTACCAAATAGATATGATGATAGAGATCTGGATAAGATATGTAAAGAAGTATCAAAAAAGAGTATAGTATGCGACCACGGTGATTATATGGATGTATCATAATTAATATGTAATAATAATAGGAAAATAATATAAGTGTATTAGAGGTGAGTTAAACGACTCATCTTTTTTGTTTTAAACATTCTTTAAATCTAATATATAAAAGGTATAACTAAAAACTAATAATGAAAGAGTTAACAAACATATATAAAGAAGCAGGGCAACAGTTCGTAGATGATCTATTTAAAGATTACCTATTAGTGACTGAAAAATTATCAGGATCATCATTCTCATTTGAAAGACATGGTGATGAATTGAAATTTTTTAAAGGCAGCAACAAGCAGCCTATTAATTTAGTGGATAGAACACTAATGATGTATTATGAACCTGCAATTCAATACATACTTTCACAAACAGTAGATAATTTAGAAGACTTACCAGAATATTGGAGATTTTGTTTTCAATACTTTGTTAATAATCAACCTGGTGCAATTGAATATGATAATATGCCAAAGAATGGTTTAATACTTACTCATATTCAAATTAGAAATGCAAAAGGTAAAATTGCTAAAGTTATAGAAGATCCTAGAGTATTAAGAGACTGGGCATCTGCGTTTCAAGTAACTCCGCTCATTCCAATATTTAGTGGATATTTAAAAGAAGAACAAAAAAGAAAGATTAGAGAATTTCTTTCAACTCCAAAAGAAGATCAGTTAGAAGTATTTGGTACAAGTTCATTTGCTAAATATTTAATTGATTCTTTAAATCCAACGATTAAGCAAACAACATTACAGAATGATTTAAATAAACCTATTGATTCTATTATCTTTAAGTTTTTTAAACAAGGAACTAATCAAGTCTTTGCTGCTAAAATGATTGATCCTTATACTGAAGCTTTAATGAAAGAAAAAGAACCTATAGATCTAAGAAGAGCTCCTGCTGATATTAATGAAATACTTTTATTAGATATTTTAGCTTTTATAGAAGAAAGAGGATTAAGAGGTGGCGAACTATTAACTTCAATACCAAGTGAAAGGTATTTAGAATTAATGTCAAATCTATTTAATGACTATATTGCAAAAAGAGGAGTTGATCTACAAAAAATAGATATTGAAAAAGCTGAATTTGCAAAAGGGCCAGAATTTAATCTAAATTTAGATTTAATTAAAAATAATAGAACAAGAGAAATATTACAAAAATCTCCAAAGTTACAAAACTTATATAAAATAATGTTAGGTTCTTTAAGAAAGAAAAGAAACCCTAATCGAATAGGCGCAGTAATGACAGCATCAGTAATAGAAGATTTTAATAAAATGGTTTCTAAAGTAAGTGATACTATTAATAAAGAAACATCAAATGAATTTAAAACTTTTGGTGACTATTTAGATAATAAGCTTACTGAAGAAATAAATCATAAAGATTTAGAAGAATTGATTGTTGAAGAAAAAGTATTAAACTATAATAAATTTATTAACTTAGCTAAAGTAGATATATTAAATGAAGCTAAGAAGATATCTAAAAAAAGTATAGAGGAATTTTGGAAAAATGGATACAAGAAATATTCTAAGTCAACTGATGTGACAGGGGTATCTTCAAGAAAGGGAGATACTGGTGAAGTACTTAGAGCTAACTTTGGACCTAACGACGGAACAGCAGAAAAATCTATAAAAGATTTTTTACTTAAGCATGCTGGGATTAAACCAAATACTTATAAAATAGAAAGTTTACCAGTAGGTGTTATTTCATCTGACTACGCTGCTTATAAAATAATAATACAAAGAGGTGTTAAAAATAAGTTAGGACAAGATTATGGAATTAGTGATTTCTTTATTATAACAAATAGATATAAGATTTCTAAAAAGACTGGAGAGGCTTCAGTTATAGGTAGAAAGGATTTAACCCCAGATAGACTAGGTGTAGCTAAACCTAACGGTATTGAATATCATAATGCGGCTGCGCTATATGCTAAAGTAGAGCCTAAAATTAAAGCTTTAAAATATCCTGATAATTATAAAGAGTTTATTTTACAATCAACTCGCGAAGTTATGGATAGTAGCAATAGTGGAAAGTTTACTGATTTTAAAAAATATGCAAATGCACCAACACAAATCTTAAATTATAAAATTACAGAATCTTTGTTTGATGGTATAGATCAATTATCAATTCAAAACTTTCAAAATGATTACGGTGAAATATTAGGTGGCTTTATGTTATTTAATTTATTACAAGATACTGGTAAAGGTATAAGATATCCAATTAATTCCAACGAAAAGCTAGTAGATTTTTATTTTGATAACTATGCAATATCATCAAAGGCAGGTAGGGGCGGTACTCCTAGTGGTGATACTATTATTCAAAGAATATCTTCAATGTACTTAGACGATAAATTAGATTTTAGTACAATACAAGAACAAGACTTTTATAATTATGTAATAAAAGTATGGACTAATCCAACAAAGCTAGCAAGAAGTGGTATTTATAACACTGTAATGAATTTATGCAGTGTAAACATTACAGATAAAGCTAATTCAGGTTATTGGTATTTAATAGCCGAATCTAAACTTCAGCCTAATTTATTAACACAAGATTCAGTAGTGTCTTTCTTAGATGAATTACATTTAGATGAAAATAAGTTTAAAGAATTCTTAAATACATTATGGACAAAGTCAGGTATGGCTTGGAACGATAAAAAATTAAACGCAGCATATGATGGCTACATTGCATTAGGTAGAAATAGAATAGGTGTAGTATTTTATCCTTTAATGGTTGAAGCTACTAAAATACTTAATGAAAAATTCACAAAGCAATTAACACAGTATTCACAATTAGTAACTGATGTTAAACAATTATACTTAGATGTTTTAGTTAAGAAAGGATTGTTTCAATTTAAAACAGTTCCATTTTCTAAAGCTACATTTGTATTTGAACAAAAAGGAAGTATAGCCAATCCTTTTAATGCTAATATGGGGATAAGAATACTAAAGTAAATATATAAGGTATGGATAATTTAAATGATTTAAATAATTTCTTAAATGAAAAGAGAGTAACTGTTAAGAGAAGGTACACTGAAGCGTATCCTGCTAAGAATGTATCAACGGCTGCGAGGGTAAGAAGTACTATTTTAGATTCTATTGCCGATGGTCATATTACTGAAGATGAGATGACGAGAATACTTTCTGAACTTAAAGCTCATAAGAGATGGTTAAGTAGAAATAAAGGTTTATTTAATATTAGTGAAGATCAAGCAGGAATTAAAACTTTTTCGCTTTCTCCTTATGGATTAAGAGTAAAGAATAAAACCACAGTACTTAATGAAGCTTTAAAAGTACCTCATGAAGAAAAGGGTAAAAAACCAGTAAATATGTTTGTTGGTAGATTTCAACCTTTTACACTAGGACATGTTAAAGTATTTGAAAAAATGTATAAAGAAAACGGTTTACCTGTTGTAGTTTATATGGTAAGAGGCAGTAAGCCTGATCCAGAGAAAAGACCATTTGATGAAGATATGCAACAAGCAATGTTTGCTAAAATGAAAAAGCAATATCCATTTTTGGAAGCAAGCTTTGTAGTTCCTAACGGTGCAATTGATACAATGTTTGCAGCAGCAAGACCAGCATACGAACCTATGATGTGGGGTTATGGTACTGATAGAAAGAAAGATTATGGTGCTATGATTGATAAACAATCATACCGAGA